>Ga0316209_1000380_pt1 | contig 82896 bp, 69 predicted proteins | sample 6monopyrite_MG_FD_204945 | JGI IMG/M metagenome (GOLD analysis project Ga0316209, IMG submission 204945) | Microbial mat bacterial communities from mineral coupon in-situ incubated in ocean water Damariscotta River, Maine, United States -... | ecosystem: Environmental > Aquatic > Marine >... | reverse complement strand
CCTGATTTTTACGGGGTGTTGGCATCCGTGCCTCCTGCTTTTTCCTGTATTGAATAGTCTGATTTAGTCTGATTCGTAATCTAAAGAGGATCACTCAGGATGTCAATTGATTGATGGGTGTCTTATTTTATTTTCTTATTTTATTTATCTTGTTTTATTATCTATACAACTTAACTTTCAGTACTTGATTTAATAAGCTGAAATGCTTATCAAGTGAATATACCTTACATCGATTTTGCTTTGCATTTTGAGCGATGAGTAAATCTGGAATGCCTACCCCGTTCACTCCTCCTTTTAAGCACTTCACTTGATATTCAATTATTTCCTCCCAACGAACCTTCAATGGAAATTTATTTACCTCATGAAGGAGCTTGATAACCTTCGTTTGTTTTTTTATTTTCAGATAAGGAATCAACTCAGCAAGAATGATATCGTTGGTAATAATCAAATTTTCATCTATCAGAAAATCAAGATCTTTTGAGTTTTCACCACCCCTGAAATAATCAATCCATATTGAGGTATCAACTAACACTTCCATCTAGTGGCGGTCTCTAAGCTCGTTTAAATCAATGTCTAAATCAATTTTTCCTTTGTATTTCTTTATTCCTGAAATCTTTGATTTTCTTACTATTTCTTCCAGTGCCTTAACAATCGCTGCTGTTTTTGTGCCTGTATGGGTAACCTTCATCGCTTCTTTGAGTAGATTCTCAGGCAGATCGAGGGTAGTTCTCATATTTACCTCCTTTTAAATTATGCATACGATTATAAGAGGAGATGCATAATATTTCAAGAGGCTAACGACCAAGCTGTGCGGCGCAAACGAAGCGCAGCGTAGTTTGCGTCCGAACGAGCGCCTTGATACTCATTGAGCCCTCTCCCCAGCTTCACCCTGTTTGGGTATTATTCCGGACATTGAAATACTGCCCTCAATGGCCTGCACAGGGTTTTGCTTCGCTCGATAAGGCTCGTGACTGGGTAAAGGGTTTTGTGGACTGGTATAACCATGAGCATCGTCATAGCCGGATAATGTTTGTAACCCCGGCACAACGACACGATGGAGAAGACAAAGGGATTTTGGAAAAGCGTACGACGGTCTATGAATTGGCCAGATCAAGAATGCCGGAACGCTGGTCTGGAAAGACGCGCAACTGGAGTCTGGTGGGTGCCGTTGCATTGAACCTTGAAAAACACCGATTCGCCCGGTTTCCCAGCAGCATTGAGCACAGAGTCAGGCAATCTTGCTTGATAAGTGCGAAAGCTGGTCAATTTACCCTGATATTTGATATTAGGATGATATTTAGGCATATTCGTATGCTATTTTTTCTCAGACTCTGTTCCCCGGTAATCAGTATGTCAACTCAGGATTCTGGAAACGATTTATTAACAGACATGCGCGATTTGATGCGGCGTTTTCACTATTTCATCCATACTGAGCGGACTTATTGTGACTGGGTTGTGCGGTTTCACTCAATGGAAATGCGGGAGACTTTTGGTGGATGCGAAGACAAAAGGTGGAAGATTTTTTTAACGCGCTTGGCGGTACACGACAATGTGGCTGTTTCGACACAGAACCAGGCTTTCAATGCATTGGTGTTTCTGTATAAACGAGTATTGCAACAACCATTGGATAATGTGTCGGTGGCCCGTTCACGCAGGGAGGGACGAATCCCGGCGGCCCACAGATTGAAAAAGTCACACTCAATGGATGTATAAAGCTACGTGTTTTTATGCTATTGCCTCATTTTCGCACAAACAAAAAAGGTGCTTCATTTTTTATTCCGTTAATGTGAAATATTACATCACGCTGCTGACAATTTGTTTACCTTTTGTTGCTGTGGCACCAGCATCCTCAGAGCCTCTGCAAATCACAATTACTGCCGGGCGTCTTGATAACACGGTGGAGGATATGCCTGCGGCGGCAAGCGTGCTGACTGAGGATGCACTTCACGGTGGCCGTCAACAGCTTGGCCTGGATGAAGCGCTTGCGGGTGTCCCCGGTATTTTCGCAGTTAATCGTTATAATTTCGCACAAGATTTGCGTTTGTCCATTCGTGGCTTTGGTGCCCGTGCTAATTTTGGTATTCGTGGTGTGCGTATTTTAATCGATGGTATTCCGGCAACCACACCGGATGGTCAATCGAGCATTGATGATATCGATCTCGATATGTTGCAGCGCATCGAAATTATCCGTGGCCCTGCGGGTGCTCTGTATGGCCCTGCCGCAGGCGGGGTGTTGAGTATGGAAACCCGGCGTGACACAGCTGGCCCGTACATCGAAGGCGGTATAAAAAGTGCTGCTTATGGTATGCGTGACGTTAGTTTGAAAGGCAGTAACACATACGGCAATGTTGCTTATGCAGTGAATGTTTCGCAACTGGAAATCGAGGGTTATCGAGCACAATCCGCCGCTGATAGAACGCTGTTCAATGGTCGCTTTGATTATGTTGGGAACGACAGGGAGTTGACGGCGACACTTGCCTTGCTTGATGCGCCGTTGGCACAGGATGCGGGCGGGCTCACTGCCGAACAGGTGCGTGCAGATCCGCGTCAGGCCGCGCCGCTCAGTTTGCGTTTTGATACTGGAGAGTCAGTGCGTCAGCAGCGGTTCGGTTTGCAGAGCCGTCAGTCTCTTGCCGATGGAGCTGAATTACGTTTGCGTGGTTACGTTGTGCAACGTGATTTTGCTAACCGTTTACCGTTCAACAGGATTGAGTTTGATCGTTGGTTTGGTGGTGCGGGTGTGGAATACCAGCGTGAAACACGCTGGCAAGGAAGCGCCGGGCGGTTATTATTGGGGCTGGATCTTGACTATCAGGACGATGATCGCCGTCGTCGTGCGAATGTGGATGGCATTGCGGGAAATATTCGTTTTGATCAGCGTGAGCGTGTTATCAATAATGGTGTTTTTATTGTCCACGAACAGTCACTGACAGCACAACTGCGTCTGGATATCGGCTTGCGGTATGATCGCTTGCGCATTGAGGCCGATGACCGTTTTTTGGGTGATGGCGATGACTCGGATGCGATAACCTTTGAGCACTGGAGTCCGAGTGTTGCAATACTCGGAGAGCCTAGTGCAGCAACCCGGCTTTATGCACGTATTGCGACGGGTTTTGAAACGCCGACAACCACTGAACTTGCACGCGCTGATGGCAGCGGTGGTTTCAATACGGGGTTAAAACCCGCAACGTCGGTGAATTATGAATTGGGTGTTCGTACCATGTTTGCAGAAAATGTGCGTATAGAGGCTGCATTATTTCAGATTAACGTGGATGATCAGTTGGTGCCTTTTGAAATCGCTACTTCACCGGGTCGCTTCGCCTTTGAGAATGCAGGTCGTTCCCGTAATTGTGGCTTGGAAGCTATGTTGTCACTGGGTAAATATACAGGCTGGGGGCTGAAGCTTGTGTATACTTATTCGGATTTTCGGTTCATTGAGTTTACTGACAAAGACAGCCAGGCACTGGATGGTAATAATTTGCCCGGCATACCTGCGCATCTGGCTAATCTGGAATTACGTTATCGCTATTCCTCGCGCACTTCTGTGGCTTTTGAGGCCCGTTACGTGGGTCGTTATTATGCGGATAATCTCAATAACACCGAGGTTGCTTCATCCATCAACAGCGGTTTGCGTCTGAGCCACCACTATCCTGTTGGCAGCTGGCAGTTTAATGTCTCTGGAGGCATCAATAATCTGTTCGATGAGCGCTATTATGCTAATGTGCGCTTGAATGCTTTTGGTGGGCGCTACTTTGAACCGGCACCCGGCCGCCATGGGTATGTGGCTATCAAGGCAGGGCGTGATTTTTGATCGTTGCGGGGTTGTTTATTCCCGCTGAAAACTCCGGTTTTTCAGGTGGCTGTACCGGGTCGGGATTCCAGTACAAGCTATTCTGGGCTATTCTTCGCGCTGCGGATCAAAAAGACATATTTCGCGGATACCTCACGGTTGAGCGATGGGAGTTTGCACGTAATTATTGTGGAAATGACAAAACAGACAATGAATGACGGGCCACCTTTGGTTTTGGGGGCGCGGAAACACAAAGGCCACGAATGTGAATCCAGCCGAAAAAAAACTGTTATCTGTCTTTAAAAAGCTGGCAGTGACTGAGCAGGAAAACCTGCAAGCCTACGGCGAATTTCTGCTTGCCCGACACCGTATAACATTACCGCAGCCTGTTCCTGAGCCGCAGCACATTCCGCGCGGTGAAAACGAAAGCGTGGTTGCTGCGATTAAACGTTTATCTAAAAGCTACTTCATGTTAGATAAGCCGCAGCTGCTCAATGAGTCATCGGTATTGATGACGCAGCACGTCATGCAGGGCAGGGCAGTGAACGAGGTTATTGATGAGCTGGAAACCCTGTTTGCCCGTTTTTATCAGGAGCTGCTTGATGAGCAGGCCGCATTGCGTGAATCTTTGATACAAGAAAAGCCATGAATATCTTCCGCGAATGGTTTCAGCGAAATTTCTCTGATCCCCAGACAATTATTCTGGCATTACTGTTGGCGGGCGGGTTTTTTGTGGTGATTTACTGGGGCAGCATGCTGGCTCCGTTACTGGCCAGTGTGGTGATCGCCTATTTACTGGAAGCTGTGGTGGCAATGCTGGAGCGAAAAGGGCTGCGCCGTATATTTTCGGTGCTGATTGTTTTTTGTGTTTTTATTATTGTTTTGATGTTTTTGATGTTTTGGCTGATTCCGATACTGTCCACCCAGATTACACAGCTGGTACAGGAGTTGCCTCGACAAATTGATTTCGGACAACAAATGCTGATGCGTTTACCCGAGCATTATCCACAGATTGTTTCGGAGCAACAGGTCAGCGAAATCATGAACTCCATCCGTGGTGAGCTGGCTGGTTTTGGCCAAAATGTGCTGACGCTTTCCCTGTCATTTATTCCGGGGCTTATTGCTTTGGTGATTTATTTGATTCTGGTGCCGCTGCTGGTGTTTTTCTTTTTGAAAGACAAGCAGCTCATTCTTGGCTGGCTTGCTGCCTATTTGCCAAAGCAGCGTGAGCTGGCCGTCACAGTCTGGGCAGAAATGGACCAGCAGATTGGTAATTATGTGCGTGGTAAATTTACCGAAATTCTCATTATTGGCGGTACCTCGTATATTGTGTTTATGTTAATGGGGCTGAATTATGCGGCACTATTGGGTGCTCTGGTGGGATTGTCGGTTATCATTCCTTATATTGGTGCTGTGGTCGTGACTATTCCCGTGGCGATGATCGCCTTTTTTCAATGGGGATGGGGGCCGGAGTTTGCTTACTTGATGTTAGCCTACGGAATTATTCAGGCGCTGGATGGTAATGTGGTCGTGCCGTTATTGTTTTCTGAGGCGGTGAATCTGCATCCCGTAGCGATTATTGTTGCTGTGCTGGTGTTTGGTGGCTTGTGGGGGTTTTGGGGTGTATTTTTTGCGATCCCGCTGGCGACTCTGGTAAAGGCCGTGCTCAATGCCTGGCCGGTGAAAGTTTTGAGTGACGAAAGTTAATCATGGCTATATCAGCGTGCAGGTTGGGGTGAATGTTTTTATGAACTCCAACATGCCGGAGTATGAGTCGCCACAATATTCGTATTTTATGGTCATTGCCATGTTGGGGTTCGTGCCTCACCCCGGTCGGTGAATTTAATCGCTCATGGATGTAAAAGCTTTGTCGTATCAATTTCCACCTTCATTTTCCTCAATATACTCAATAAGCCAAAATAACTTCTGTCAAAATATACCTGATCCTGTCGTATGCTGTTGATTGCTTTAACAGGCTTTTTCATTTGCGACAGGGTTTTTTGGGGTAGCGGAGGGAGTTCAGCAAAATTAAACGTTTTCCTCAGGCCAGGGGCAGACATCCATGTATGCATGGATTTTATCACGGGGAAAACATCGTCTGTAAATTCATCAAATGATAAGTTATCACTGATGATGCCCAGACCTTTATATGCCTGATAAATCTGCTGGCGGTCACGGGTAAATAAACGGGTAACAGTACCCGGATAACCGGGTGCCAGGTGTTGAATGCAGCCGAAATCAATCAAGGCAATGCTGCCGTCATCGCAAATCAGAAAATTTCCAGGGTGAGGGTCAGCGTGCAATACGTTTAGCTCATGAAGTTGATAACAAAACATATCAAATAGTAATTGGCCGTAATGGTTACGAAGGGTTTGATCGGGGTTTTCCGCCAGCCATTGGTCCAGGTGTTTTCCCGTGATATGTTCGGTGGTTAATATTCTTTTGCTGCTGAATTGAAAATAAACACTGGGGATGCGTACATTGGGGATTTTGAAATTTTCTGAAAACCAGCGTGTATTGTCTGCTTCTTGAGTATAATCCACTTCTTTTTCAAGTTGTTTTTGCACACCGTCCAGCACATTTTCTATAATTTCCCAGCGCGGAAGATACGATGTGCTCAGTGAGATTGATTTCATGATTCCCCGGACTAACTGCACGTCGCTTTTGATGCTTGCAGCAATACCGGGATATTGAATTTTCACAGCTAGTGGATGGCTGTCTGGTGATACCGCTTTATGTACCTGTCCTAAACTTGCGGCTGCAAAAGCATCAGGTTCAAATTGTGCGAATACCTTTTCAGGGACAGTGTTAAATTCTGCCAGATAGACTTTGCGAATATGCGCACGGTTTAATGGTGTTACACGGTGGCATGCCTTGCCAAGTTCAGCCCGAATGCCTTCCGGTAGCATATCGAGTTCCAGACTCATCATTTGCGCAATTTTTAATGCGGTACCACGTAGCTGTGTTAATGCAGCAAATACTGTTTTTCCGATATCTTCTTCGTGTTGTTGATTTTTCTGTTGGGTATTCGCGGTGGACGATAAGGTTTTTTTACTCAGATAAACGGCATGTTTTAGCCCGATTTTGGCTGTGGTTACCGCCGTGATGGCTGTGCGTTTATATTTTTCTGTTGGAATGCTTTTATGGCTCATGTGTTGGCAGCCATTTTATTGGCATACAGCATACGTTGTAATAAGCCATTGCCAGGGTTGAGCACCCGGAACATTTGGCTTTTGAGCATAAAACCCAAAAAATCAGCGGTATGGTTAATGATGCCGCTCTTTAGCAGTGTTACCGCAAAATTTAAGGATAAGTCGATGAGTTGCGTTGTTTCGTGAAAGTCTTCTGATTCATCCTGGGTCCAGAAATACAATACACCAATCATGTATTCGCACAATATGTCAGGTAATGCTCCCTGGAAAGGGAATGCAGGGATATCTTCTTTTTCCCGGGCATCATCAAGATATTGTGCAATTGTGGGTATCAGTTCCTGATGTATCGGATTTACCTGACTAAACAAAAACATGGGTGACTGATAGATCAGCGGGAAGCTTTCACAAACAAATTCACGGTTGGTCAGCATATGGCCGAGCCAGGTGTCGAGCAGGACTTGAAGTTTTTCGTGCAATGCGTATTGCTCAAGATCATCGATGTTTTGTATTGCTTCAGCAGTGTCTTCGGCACAAAGCGCGTAATAGCCCACCAGTAATTTTTCTTTGCTAGGAAAGTACTTATAGATGGTGGCATCACCGATTTTTGCTGCGCGCGCAATCGTGCGCATGCTGACTTTGCTGAAACCCTTTTCTCCCATGAGCTCTACTGCGGCATTGATGATTTTTCGCCGGGTCCGGGCTTTTTCGTGTTTGGATACTTTCATTTCGGTTCTCTGTGGATAGTCGCTCAATAAATAATTTGAATTTAATAAAGATGGTTGTTTTTCAAATAAAGAGTAGTAAATATCTTTTATGGGTTGTGGTCAAGAAAAATATCACTTAAAGTATATATGCGATCGATTATTATTGGATAATTTAACATTAATAGAGTGTTTTTATATGATGGGTGTATCATGAAGTTATGGCGGTACAGCGGTCTGTTTTTAATCGGAACGGGGGGCATCCATAACCTGATCGGTTTTGTTGCTGGCTGGGATATGTTGGTGGGAATGGTTGACGAGGGGCTGTGGAATACGGTCGCTATTCCCATTACTACAGATGAGGCATCACATACCAGAGCAGAATTACTCTGGTTTTTACTACTTGGTTTTGCCTGGATGATGGTGGGTGCATTACTTCATGGAAATATCCAGAGCAGGCAGCTCCCCCCGGTTGCACGTTGGGGATGGATATTGCTTGCTAAAGGATTGCTGGTTGCGGTGGTGTTGCCTGCTTCCGGTGCCTGGCTGTTTTTACCTCAAGGGTTGATCATTATTTTTGCCAATCGCCGGTTGTGACGAATGTAATTCCTGATATTTACAATGCCGTCACCGCAGCCAGCACTTCATCCACATGACCGGCGACTTTTACTTTGCGCCACTCCTGACGCAGTACGCCTTTTTCATCGAGCAAAAATGTACTGCGCTCAATGCCCATCACTTTTTTGCCGTACATGTTTTTTTCTTTGATCACGTCGAACAGCGTACATAAGGTTTCTTCTTTGTCAGATAACAGGTCAAAAGGAAACTCCTGTTTGGCTTTGAAGTTTTCATGTGATTTGATGCTGTCACGCGACACGCCCAGCACCACGGTGTTGGCACGTTTGAATTTGTTGTAATTGTCACGGAAGTCCTGACCTTCGGTGGTGCAGCCTGGGGTGCTGTCTTTGGGATAAAAATAAATCACCAGTTTTTTGCCTTTGAAGTCGCTCAGCTTAAGGGTTTGCTCCCCTGTGGCGGGTAGCTCAAAACCGGGGACTTTTTTACCGATACTGATTTTACTCATGTTTTCTTTTTCCTTTAATTTTTTAAGGCTTCATGGGTTCCATGGTGGCATCCATATTCTGTGTTTCGCAAAAATCCAGAAATTCGTCACGCAGTCCGGCAATGTGTATGCTGGCCGGAATGTTGGCAGTGAGATGCAGGGCAAACATGGGTGTGCCGGTGTGTGCGGCAGCGTATTGTGTGGTATTGAGTTCGTGAATGTTAATATTGCGGCTGGAGAAAAAACGCGCCAGTTCATGCACAATACCGGGCTGATCAATGGAGATCACCTCGATACAGTAAGGCATCAGATCTGCTGCGGATTTACCGGGTTCGGTGCGTTTGCAGATGATATCGAGGCCAAGGGATTCCCGGGAGGCGTTTAACGTGTCTTCCAGTTTGGCCAGCCGGTTCCATTTGCCGGAGACCATGAGCATTACCGCGAATTCGCCACCGAGCACGCTCATGCGGCTGTCAATAACGTTGCAGCTGCATTCCACAACGGTTTTCGTCAGTTTGTCGATGATGCCCGGTTTGTCTTTTCCGAGAGCGGTGATGACCAAAAAAGTTTCCATATGTGATCTCTTCTCTGCGTTGCCGTGAGTATAGCTTATCACCATTGCGCCGGTTTCGTCGGTCTGCACCCACTAAAACAGTGGTCGGATGTGCGGACGAAAGCGGCACAGATGTTGTCATCAACAGAGCAGGTCAGTACCATTGCGTCTTTGTCTTTTTCAGGCCTGTTCGTAGCGGAGAATTCCCATGTTTCACGGCAGTATGGTGGCCCTGGTCACGCCCATGAAGGCCGACGGTGCGGTCGATAACGAAGCCCTTGACGGCTTGGTGGATTTTCACATCGAGAACGGGACCAATGCCATTGTGGTGGTGGGCACCACGGGCGAGTCGGCAACGCTGGACGAGCGTGAGCATTGCGAGGCTATTCGCCGTGTGGTGGCGCATGCCGCCGGACGTATGCCTGTTATTGCCGGTACGGGTGCGAACTCTACCCGTGAGGCCATTGACCTTACCCGCTGTGCGTTGGAAGCGGGGGCCGATGCCTGTCTGCTGGTTACTCCTTATTACAACAAACCGACACAAGAAGGGCTGTATCTGCATTACCGTGCCGTAGCGGACGCTGTGGCCATCCCGCAGATTTTGTATAACGTGCCTGGTCGTACAGCGGTGGATATGTTGCCGGAAACGGTGGAACGTCTGGCGGGCATCAGTAATATCGTCGGTATTAAAGAGGCAACGGGCAATCTTGCTCGCGGGCAGGAGATTCTTGATCGCTGCGGTGACCGCCTGAATCTTTACAGTGGTGATGATGCCACGGCTATGGAGTTGATTCTCATGGGTGCCAAAGGTGATATTTCTGTAACGGCCAATGTGGCTCCTAAAGTGATGCAGCAGATGTGTGCTGCGGCTTTGCGGGGTGATCGCGCCGAGGCCGGGCGTCTTAATCAGCAGTTGATGCCTTTGCATGAAAACCTGTTTCTTGAATCCAATCCGATTCCGGTGAAATGGGCGTTGCAGGAAATGCGCCTGATCTCCGAAGGTATCCGTCTGCCGCTGACACCATTGGCGGCGGCCTGTCATGCGCCGTTGCGTGAGGCCATGCGGCACGCGGGTGTGATGAACCAGGCTGTAATATGATCAGCTGCGCCACACATTTTTCATTATCTAATGACCTGTTCTATACGAGTTGCCCAACATCAGGAGAACGCAGTGCCAATGCCGTTTGTTTTTCATAAGAGAATTTCCTCCTCAGCTTTGCGCGGGCTGTTTTTGCTGATGATTGTCGCCACGCTGAATGCCTGTAGCTGGTTTGCAGGTGAAGACGGACAGGCCGGTGATGCCCGTTTACTGACACCGTTGGAAGTACCACCAGATTTGGTGACCCCGCAGGGTGATCCACGATTGGCGCGACCGGTATTGCCCGAACTGGGTGGCTCTTCCGCCAAACAGGCAGCGCCGACTGTCGATTGTCAGTGCAATGAACCGCCACGTATCGGTGAGCGGGTGTTGCCTGCGGGCAAAGGGGTGCAGCGCATGCGGGAAGGCCAGCGCCGCTGGCTCGTGGTGGAAGCCGAGCCTGAACAGGTCTGGCCTCTGGCACGTAAGTTCCTCGATATGCGTGGTTACCGCGTACAGCGCGATGAACCGGTTATCGGCCTGCTGGAAACCGACTGGAAAGCACAATATGCTGATGAACCGTCGGCCGGGAATGCACAAACCAACTGGCGCGAAAGTCTGCGTATTCGCATTGAGCCTGCCGAAAAGCCAGGTTATACGGATATTTTTCTGACACAGCGTAATAGTCAACGAGTGGCAGGTGAAAGCGAGCAGGAGAGCCGCTGGGAATTGCGCCCGGCTGATAAAGATCGCGCTGTGGAAATGCTGAACCGTCTGGCGCGTTATCTTGCTACCGAAGATGTGAGTGATGCGGTGCCGTTACAGCCACTGGATGCACGTATTGATGTGGACAGTGAGCAGAGCACAGTCATCATCGTTAAGGCCGGGTTTGATATCGTCTGGCGCCGCACAGGCCTGGCGCTGGATGCACTGGGTTTCACGATTGAGGACTTTGACCGTAGCAGTCGTATTTACCATGTTTATAATGATTTGCCTTCGGGGTTGTCGGAAGAAGAGCTGAATTTTGGCAAAAAGAAGAGTGCCACAGTACGTGAAGAATATTGGATTCATGTGCGGGAAAAGGGTGAGTTTACCCATGTCAGTGTGCGTAACCAGGCAGGTGATGTAGACGAATCCCAGATTACACGGAATCTGCTGGTGCTGTTGCTGGGGCAACTGGAATGAGAAAGCCGTTGAACCTGATCTGCGGCTCCTGAATGCGTTTTGCTTCACTGGGTAGTGGTAGTCGCGGTAATGCGATGCTGGTTGAGCAGGGTAATACCTGTGTGCTGGTGGACTGCGGGTTTTCCATGAAGGAAACCGAGGCGCGGCTGGCAAGACTGGGCAGTTCTGCGGCGGCTATCAGCGCAGTACTGGTGACCCATGAGCATGGTGATCACATTAATGGTGTGGGCGCGCTGGCACGAAAATACGCTATTCCGGTGTGGGCCACGGGGGGCACTTTTGCGGCAGACCGGCTGGGCGTCCGGGTTGAAAAAAAGCGTATTTGCAGTCATAGCACATTTGCCATTGGTGACATTGAAGTGCAACCGTTTCCCGTGCCGCACGATGCGCGCGAGCCGTGTCAGTTTGTCTTTGGTAACGGCGACAAACGCCTTGGTTTGCTGACGGACGTGGGCAGCCGGACACCGCATCTGGAAACACAGCTGTCCGTTTGTGATGCGTTGGTACTGGAGTGCAATCATGATGTGGCATTACTGGCGAACGGTGAATACCCTCCTTCACTCAAGCGGCGGGTGGGCGGGGATCAGGGACACTTGAGCAATGCACAGGCTGCGGATATTTTAAGCCGGATTGATACCTCAAAGCTGACGCAACTGGTAGCCGCGCACTTGAGTGAAAAACACAATACACCGGTTTTGGCTCAGGCTGCTTTGGCTGATGTTATGGGGTGTTCTGCCGACTGGGTGAGCATCGCCGATCAGCAGACCGGGTTTGCCTGGCGTGATGTTTAACCTGAAATCCGCAGTTGAACGGCCTGTAGAGTGCGTTGCCTTTTGTGGCGGGCAAGGCGCGACGGTGCGCAATGCGGCCAGACGCAAAAGGCAGCGTGCTATACCGGTCGTAGCGACTCACTCAATCAGTGAATGCGTCAAAACCACCCAACAGGATAAAGACAGATTTTTTTGTGAAACTTAATAAAGGTAAAAAAGTGGAAAAACGTAAAGAACTTTATGCCGGTAAAGCCAAGTCCGTCTATTACACAGACGATGAGAATAAACTGATTTTGCATTACCGCAATGATACTTCTGCCTTCGACGGTGAAAAAATTGAGAAGCTGGATCGCAAGGGTGAAATCAATAATAAATTCAGTGCATTCATTATGCAGAAACTGGAAGAAGCGGGCGTGCCTACTCATCACGAAGAACTGTTGTCCGCAGAAGAAACGGTGGTTAAAAAGCTCGATATGTTTCCCATTGAATGCGTGGTGCGCAACATTGCCGCTGGCAGTATCTGCAAACGCCTGGGTGTGGAGGAGGGCATTGAGCTGACCCCGCCCACCTTTGAGTTTTTTCTCAAAAGTGATGAACTGCACGATCCGATGATCAACGAATATCACATTTGTGCGTTTGGTTGGGCGGATAATGAAGCGGTAGAAAAAATGAAAGAGCTGACTTTTAAGGTCAATGCTGTTCTTACCAGGTTATTTGCCGGTGCCGGTTTACTCTTGGTGGATTACAAGCTGGAATTTGGCCGCTTCCAGGGTGACATTTATCTGGGTGATGAATTTACCCCTGATGGCTGTCGTCTGTGGGATATCGAGACCCGCAAAAAACTGGACAAAGACCGCTTCCGTCAAGGGCTGGGCGGTGTCGTTGAAGCTTACGAAGAAGTAGCCCGTCGGCTGGGTGTTGATTTGTCGTAAAAACAGTACCTCTGGGCCAGAGGTTTTCCCTGGCTCATTATTTCCGGAAGCGCATCACCAAACCGCTAAAGTTTATTTTTCCCCCTGCCGATGCATCGGTAACAGAGGCTTATGCCCTCACAACGGCTGTATATGAACGGCCATCATTCCTGGGGAAAAATGTGTATTTGTTCAAAAACCTATCGATTAAAGTGAAAGTTTTAGCGGGTTTCGGCCTGATGAAGCTGATTATTGTGGTGATTTCGCTGAGCGCTTTAATGAGCTTGTCTGCGCTGCAAGACAACTTGACGAACGTGGCTGGTGACATTCAACCAGAAGTGCTCAATGGGTTGATTGAGCAGATGAATGCCACCGAGGTATTGCTCAGTTCGATGTTGGCCTTTGGCCTGGTGTTGGGATTCATTATTGCCTGGGGCATTTTGAAGATGATCCTTACCCCTTTGCAGGCCGCTCTGGATGTTATGACGGATATCGTGGGAGGTGAGGGTGACCTGACCCGACGGCTGGATGATTCCAGCAACGATGAAATCGGTAAGCTATCCAGTGGTTTCAACCAGTTTGCCAGCATGGTACATAACATCATTCGGGAAATTATGGGCCACACGGAACGATTAACTCATTCGGTAGATCGTCTGACGGTCGTTACCGAAGAAACCAGCCAGGGAGCTGATCGTCAACAACATCAAACGGATGCAGTGGTCGCAGCGGTGAATGAACTGGCGGCCACCGGTCAGGAAGTCGCACGCAATACCACAGAGGCAGCAGACGCAGCACAAAACGCCGAAAATGCCTCCAGTGAAGGACGTACTGTGGTGGGTAAAACCATCGACGCCATTGATAGCCTGGCCGGGGAGGTGGAACGCGCAGGAGAAGTGATCAACCGCCTGGAAGCCGACAGCGAAGCTATTGGCGGCGTACTGGATGTGATTCGCGGTATTGCCGAACAAACCAACCTGCTGGCATTGAATGCCGCCATTGAGGCAGCGCGCGCAGGTGAACAGGGACGGGGTTTTGCCGTAGTGGCTGACGAAGTGCGCACTCTGGCTTCCCGTACCCAGGAATCCACCTCGGAAATTCAGACCATGATCGAACGCCTGCAAGCCGGTTCGCAGGAAGCTGTGAAAGTGATGAACAAAAGCAAAAAAGATGCCGATGCCACCGTCGAACAGGCAGTGCAGGCGGGTGCTTCTTTACAGGCGATTTCCGAGGCAGTCACGGTGATCAATCAAATGAATGTGCAAATTGCCACCGCTGCTGAAGAGCAGAATGCAGTGGCAGAAAACATCAACCAATCGGTCGTTAACATCAGCGACATCACCGAACAGACGGCGGCGGGTGCGCAGCAAACCGCATCGGCCAGTAATGAACTGAATGAACTGGCAGGGCATTTGTCGGGAATTGTCCGGCAGTTCAAAGTCTGAAAAAATCTAGTGGTTCAAACAAGTTAATAGAAGGCTTAGTCGTCAGGTCAGGTTGAGTAGGGTGGAACAAGCAAAGCGGTTCCACCAAACGCCGGAGGGCATAGAGGCTGTTTGTTGTTTCTTATCGCCCATTGGTGGAACCGCTGCGCTTGTTCCTCCCTACCGTTTTACGTTGTATTGAAAGAAGGCAGAACAAAAAGCCGGTGATACTTCGGCTTCACCCTCTTTTTATGTGTATCTTATTTCTGGTGACACTGCCGACAAAGCGCCGAGTCTTTCATGCGCAGTGCCGCGAAGGACTGGTGTGGGTCATGACAGGTAGCACAACTCATTACATTGTCGTGTAATGGCAACGTGTTGTCCTGCGCAGTGACGGGAATGCCGACCACATGCTCTCCAGCGGTGATGCGGTCAATATGGCAGTCAGCACAGAGGCCTGACAGGGGTTGAATGAGATCATTGGCCCCGGGAGTGGCGGAGGCATGGCAGTCGGAGCAGATATGGTCTGCGGCATTGATGTGAGTGCTGATTAGCAAAACAGTTGTTGCAAGCCTCTGCGTTATCATCTTCGTTAGATATTTTTCCATCGCTGTATTCCTTCCCGTTTATCGGGCTGCCGACAGGTTTTTATTGCCGGGGGTGATGCCTGATACCGATGTCAATGTTGCTATCACCGGACTGTCATCATTTTTTTGCTGTTCGATACGCACCGGTAAATAACCCAGCTGCTCGGCACACCATAACGTGGTTTTCCGGCTGCCTTTCGTACGACGCAAACGTATTGTGTCGAAGGTGCCCAGTTTTGTACGAATGCGTTCCTTGCCGATGATTTCAATATCGTAATATTTCAATTTTCCGCCGTCGGCAACGGGGTAGCGCAGCATGGTTTTACTGGTGGGCAAGTCCTGCATAATGCGCAACTGGTAAAGCAGTTTATCCTGAGTGCCATGCGCCAGTGGCATGGACCAGGGCTCGCCGTTAATGGTGTTGATCACCCGGTTTTTGTCCCAGTCGAAATCCAGTTTTACGTTGCGGTTTTTTTTGCTGCCGCTGTTAAAAAAGGTGTAGTGCTCAGGCCGGGGCTGGCCGTGGAAAAAATTCCACTGGCTGCGTTCGATGACTTGTCCGCTAGTGAGCAGGCGGGCAACGCCTTTGGGGCGGGTGACGGATTCAAATTGATAATATTCGCCGTTGTGGCTGAGCACACGTTTGGTTTCGCCGATGGTCATGCCGGATGTTTTTACAGCATACACGGCGGTGAATTGTTGCGGTAACGGTGTTGCCTGACCCTGGCTTGTTAACAGTAATGCGCCAGACAATACGAGCAAACGAAAGAAGGGGTTAATCATGATTGACCTCTGCAGATGTCGGTGTCGGCAATGCGGGCAGCAACAAGCTTAACGCACCTGACAGCAGGGTGCAGCCCAATACAAACAGGTGCAGGTTGACGGCTGCTTGCAGTGCCTCTGCCGGATCAATGCCAAACGGGGCCAGTCCGGCTATGACGCCAGCTTCATACGTGCCTGCGCCAGCGATGCCGTGGATGGGCAGTACGCTGGTGAAATCACCGAGAGTCGCACCAATCCAGGCGGTGCCCAGCGGAATATTGGAAAACAGGGTGAGAATCCAGGCAAAAACGGCGAGCTTGATGGACCAGTTGAGCAGTGTCCACAGCCAGGAACGCCAAAACAGACGGGGGTGTTGTGGCAGGCTTTCCAGTATTTGTTTCATGAAATGGCTCGCCCGGCCAGGGTGACGGGCAAGGCGTGCCTGCCAGAAGGCGGTGAGCCTGAAACCCAGCCAGGGTATGCTCATCCACAGCAGCCCCAACGTGACTCCCAGGGTTTGGCCGACAAAAGGCTCACTGATGACCAGCAGGGCAAAGGCAATAAGGGTGTGTAAATCCAGAAACCGGAACCATAGCAGGCCGGGTACAGAGCGCATGACCGGTACCGCGAAACAGCGTGACATCAGTACTGGAAAGGCCAGTTCGCCAGAACGCATGGGCAGCAGGTTGTTCAGCAGGTTGTGTTGCAGGGAAAGGCGCAGGCATACGCCAAACTGGCCCCGGGTGTCGGCAATGAAGTAATCATAGACTCGCAGCGCACGCAGGCCGTAAGTCAAAAATATCAGTATAATGCCAGCGGCCAGGTATTCGGGGGCGAGATTTAACCAGGGGCGGAGCAGTGCTGACCAGCCGATCCAGGTTTCTACGGCGATGATCAGCCCCAGCAGCAATATGGTGCCGACGACATAATGAAAGCCGGGTCGTTGCCGTTTGGGTGTCGAGCCGCCAGCCGGATTTTTTACAGGATGATTATTTGCCAAGTGCGATATGTCGTTTGCGAGCGAGCGTCTATTTATACCATTTATTCATGGCAAGCAGTCTATTGAATGAGCCTGATTGCCATTTGTTGTCTGCACTGGGCGTTTGTTGAGAATCCCTGAGGCTATTTTCATCCACAATTTATGATTTAATTTTTGCAAAGAGACCTTAATGTCCGCAACCAGTCCCCAACCTGCCAGTAATTTTGCCTTGCGTCTGCTGGCATTGTTTGCCGTCGCAGTGAGTTTTTACCTGAATATTTACGCTGTGCCCCTGTTTGATCTCGACGAGGGGGCGTTCAGCGAAGCGACCCGTGAGATGTTCGAGCGCGGTGATTTTATTTCCACTTATCTTGATGGCAAGCCGCGTTACGACAAGCCCATTCTGATTTACTGGTTTCAGGCTGCCAGCGTGTTTGTTTTTGGCATTAACGAATTTGCCTTCCGCCTGCCTTCGGCCATTGCCGCCACCCTGTGGGTGCTGGCGGTGTTCGCCTTTGTGCGCCGGATACGTGATGAACGCACCGGGCTGATGGCCGCCATTATTACAGCCACCGCTTTTGAGGTATCCGTAATGGCCAAGGCGGCCACGGCAGATGCGTTGCTGAATCTGTTTATTGCGGGCTCCCTGTTTTGTATCTATCTCTACTGGAAAGAGCGCGAGCGCCGTTGGTTGTTGTTCACTTTTGCACTCATTGGGCTGGGGTTTCTGACCAAAGGGCCGGTATCCGTGCTGGTGCCTGTGGCGGTGAGTTTTCTGTTTTTTGCCGCCAGCCGGGAATTAAAGACCTGGTTTAAAATGGTGTTCAATCCGCTGGGTATTGCTATTTTTCTGATTATCGCCATGCCCTGGTATGTGGTGCAATACCTGAAAGAAGGTGATGCTTTTATTCAGGGTTTTTTCTTCAAGCATAATATTGACCGCTTCAGCAGTCCCATGGAACAGCATGGTGGCGGGATTTTTTATTACGTTCCGGTGGTGCTGGTAGCAGTGCTGCCATTTACCACCGTGCTGATCAGATCGTTACTGAATGTCAGGCAACTGTGGCGCGACGAATTCACCCGCTTCGCCTTGCTGTGGTTTGTTTTTGTGCTGGCGTTCTTTTCCCTCTCCGGCACCAAACTGCCGCATTATGTGCTGTATGGGTTGACTGGTACGTTTATCATTATGGCGTTGTGGCTGAGCAAACTGGATAAATCCGGGGCAGGCTCGTTGAGTGCGCAGTGGTGGTTGTTTATGCCACAGCTCATTCTGTTCGTCTTTTTGCTGTTATTGCCGGAAGTTATTGCGGGCTCATTACCCGCCATAAAAGATATGTACATGCGTGAAATGCTTGATGAATACGAGTCTCAGTTTTCGTTAATTTATCGATTGTTTTTTGTGGCGGCGATTATGTTTACTCTTTTGTGTATGGGCGAGCGGCGCTTTTTACCCTCGGAAAAATTGCTTGTCAGTGGGGTAGTGGTCACATTTTCGTTGTCTATATTTCTGTTGCCGGTTATTGGTGGTTTGCACCAGGGGCCGATCAAGGAAGCGGCTGACATTGCCAATCGCGACAATCTGACCGTTGTGCGTTGGCGTCTCAACACGCCCAGCTTCAGTGTGTATACACAACGTGTTACCGAAACACGCAAACCCAGGCCGGGTGACATTGTATTGACCAAGAGTAAATATCTGTCACAGCTGAATAACCCGGAAATTCTGTATCGCAAGGGTGGTGTGGTAATGGCGCGGGTGGAGTAATTTCTATTTCTTAGCTTTCATCCGGGGGCAGAAAAATGCGCTGCGGTTCAGTGATGTCTGCGATATCCACCAGATCCCATTGGCCATTGTTGCGGTAGAGGCGTTTGTTTTTATCCGGGTAATCTGCCACATCCTGTTCCAGTCGTTGCCCCATTACCAGACATTGCAATATCTCGTCACCATCGTTGACAATATTGTGCGCTGCCATGCCGCGTGGAAAACCGAGAAAATCGCCTGGTTCTACTGTGTAGTGTTTACCATCGATAATGGCTGTGCCCTGGCCTGAGAGAATATAAATACATTCTTCTTCATAAAAATGTTTGTGATACTCCGTTGTGTCGTGTCCAGGTTTTACACTGATGATATGCACACCGATCTGCGTCAATCCCACCGCGTCGCCGAGGGATTTGTTAATGCGCACGGCGTTGGGGTTGAGAAAATGAATCCGCTGCTCGCCGGGCATTGCTGCGATGTCGGCAGCTTTCAATATGAGTTTGTGTTTATCCATTTTCAATTTTTCCTTTCAGTGAATAACCAGTTATAACGTAAATCATAAGATGGAGAATACACCTGTGGAAAAATGACGAGGGAGAGTAATAAAACCAGAATCTCAATCACCACAAGTATATGTCGCCAGTTTATATTACTATCAGTAGACGATTATTGAATTTGTCAGGAGAAAGACATGCCTATATTGCGTTTGCCTCACTTTTTATTGCCTCTGTTTGTTACTGTTTCATTGTTGCCTGCGGTAACAATGGCCAGTGGCAGGGATGATGATACACATTATGACCGCATCAGCCTGCTGGCCACGGCCTCAAATGAAATCGATAATGATATTCTCGAAACAATATTATCTGTACAGCGTGAAGGCAGTAATCCATCGGAGTTGTCGGAAGAAGTAAATGCAGCTATTCAGTGGGCCGTCGGTGAAGCTAAAAAAGTCAGTGGAGTCACGGTGCAGACCATGGGTTACCAAACCAACCCTGTTTATCAGCAACGGCGTTTGTCAGCCTGGCGGGTGCGGCAGAGTTTGCGCCTGGGAAGCAAAGATATTACTGCGTTGAGTCAGCTTATCGGAAAATTACAGGAACGTTTGGCCGTGGAACGGGTGGATTATCGCATTTCGGTTCAACGTCGTAATACGGTGGAAGAAAATCTGATTGCTGAGGCGATAGCACTTTTTCAATGGCGTGCGAAACTGGTTGCAAAGCAAATGAATCGTGATCGGTATCGCGTGGTGAAAATGAATATTAATACCGGTGGTGGTGTACCGGTGCGACCAATGATGCGTACGGAAATATCGGCAATGGCTGATGCACGTATCGCTCCCAGTTTTGAGGCAGGCACACAAACGGTGACAGTTTCAGTGAATGGCACTATCGAGTTGCAGTTGGATTGATCTCACGCTTCTATCGTCATTGTTTGAGTGATGTGCCCGTTTGTTCCGGATAGGCTTGTTGTAAATCTCTTGCTCTTTTTTTGCTTCACTTTACTCATGAAATAACTTTTCCATATTGTATTCACGTTGTGTTGTCCGACAAAAATAAATGTTGTCAAAGATCGCTAAATGTATTGTTACGACTCTTTAGTCATGTTGTTCCTTGGCGATTCTTTCAGAAAACCTGATTTCATTACCGGTATGTTCGTTGCTCATGGTCCTTTGCTGCAGAATAACCGGTTAACTTAGGGGTTGCGCAGTGGTTTTTGGGTGCAGGCTCTTCAATTTCATTGTTAACAATGCGGGATTAAGGGGTTTGTAGAAATACATGCGTATGTTTTATTGTTAATGGGGCGTTCCACAGTGATTGACATTGAAATATGTGTCATATTCATTTCACATCAGCATTAAAAGCAGGCGCTATCAGACAAGGAAAAATAATGTGGAATAAAACCGGAATCCCAGGCGTCACGGATATAGAGGCAGATAAATACAAAAAATGAGTTGTAAATGAGCGCCGGAAATCGAATATCTCTTAAAACTAAAACCTATCTGCTGGTATTGCTCAGTGCCATTGTGGCTCTGGTACTGTCTTTTGTATCAAACAACGGGCTGGATAGTCTTGGCATCGAAATGGATGACTTGATTTTTGCGGTTGAGATCGAACGTTATACCAATAAGTTGATATTGGAGGAGCAGAACTACCGTTTAAATACCAATGGTTCAGTTTATGATATTGAAGAGGCGGATAAGGCCTATACAAAGGCCATAAAACATGTGGAAAAAATATACCAAATACTCAATCAAGCGAATAAGCTGGTTGATGGTGAGTTATCGCCGGAAAATTTACAGAAAATTCATCATTCAACAAATGAATACAAAAAACTGTATTTAACAGGGGTAGCGTTATTGGTCGAGTTGAATAAGCAGGCGGATATATTGGGTATCGAGGGTGAATATATTACACGGCAAATACAGGAATATGTAGAAGAAAAGCGAGCGGAAATAAAGCAGGATTTAAGTCAAAAAACGATTGAGAAAATTAACAACGGCTCAAATATCTGGCAGTACACTTATGTTACCCGGTTGCATGAGAAAAAGTATCGATTAAGCCCGGATGTTTTAGTGTATGCGGCATTTAGAAAAGATTTCCAGTTTATGATGGAAGAGTGGGATCGTTTAAAGGGGATGTCGAATCAGCCCTTTGAGTTTGAAAAGCTGGAGAAATTTAATCATTCTGCTCAATTATATGAAGCTACTATGCGTTCGTGGGTGGAAACTAATGAGCGATTTGTTTTAGACGTGCTGCCCAAAATGAAACAATTGGGTGAGAATATTATTGCTGACGCTGTATTGTCAGCTGAACATTCGGTCAGTCATATGTCCGCGAGGCGCAGTCGTGTTGCAATGATTCTGTTGGTGGTAAGTGTGACGACGATTATTTTAGGGCTGTTGTTTGGTGCGATGATTGCAAGGTCCATCACCTCAATTGTTACATCATTTCAAAATGGTCTGCTGAGCTTTTTTCAATACTTGAATCAGGAGCAAAAATCTGCACAGCCCATTATTGTACATGGGCGAGATGAAGTTGCTGTAATGGCAGCTGTGATTAATGAAAATATTATTAAAATTCAGGAGGTGCTGGATCGCAAGGCTGATTATCAGCAGGCCTTGCTGGAATGGTCAAAAGTGGATTATCAGGATCATGTGGTTACCCTTAACAAGGCCACCGAATTATCGGCAAAAGCATTGCATGTAGAACGTGTTGGTATCTGGATTTTTAATGATGATAAAACAATATTGACCTGTGTTGATTTATTTGAGCGAAGCTTGTGCCGACATACAAGCGGGGCAGTATTGGCCGCGGAAGAGTTTCCTGACTATTTTGACGTTATTGGGAGAGGTGAAATTCTGGCGGTAAGTCATGCCAGAGAAGATGTTCGTACTCGTGCGTTTAATGAAAAGTATCTTAAGCCTTTGGATATCTATTCTATGTTGGATTTACCCATTATCCAGGGAGGACAGTTGATCGGTATTATTTGCCATGGGAGTGTGGGGAAAATTAAATCGTGGCAACTGGATGAGCAGGAGTTTGCCAGTTCAGTGGTGAGCGCAATTTCATTATCACTTGAAATCAAAAAACGCCGTTTGGTTCAGGAAGAGCTAAAAGCTCAAAAAGAGATATTTCATTACCATGCGCATCACGATGCGCTCACGGATCTGCCAAATCGTTTCCTGTTTGATGATCGTCTCAGTCAGGCGATTAAACAGGCGCAACGCAATGGTACAAAGATTGCGGTTTTATTTCTTGATCTGGATCATTTCAAACGGGTTAATGACTCAATGGGACATACGGTTGGTGATGAGTTGTTAGTGGAGGTCGCCCGGCGTTTACAAAGTAAAATTCGCCAAACCGATACGCTGGCCCGACTGGGTGGTGATGAGTTTGCCATTGTGCTGGATAGTGTGGCCAATCTTGATGTGGTGGTGAGTGTAACGCGTGAGCTGCTTCAGGTAATGGATGCACCTATTGAGCTGTCAAATCAGTCATTTTTTGTGACGGTGAGTGTGGGGGTGGTCATTTTTCCGGATGATGGGGATGCGCCAGAGGAGCTGCTTAAACATGCTGATACAGCCATGTATCAGGCCAAGGAAGATGGCCGTAATACCTATCAATTCTACGCTCATACGATGACTGAGAAAGCGTTTGAGCGAATTGCACTGGAAACCGGTTTTCGTAATGCGTTGCGCCGGGAGGAATTTGTTGTTTATTACCAGCCGCAAGTGGATGCGAATACAGACCGCTTTATTGGTATGGAGGCACTGGTTCGCTGGATACACCCTGATATGGGACTGGTGTCTCCATCCACGTTTTTGAGTTTTGCCAATGAAACCGGGTTGATTATTCCCATGGATCAATGGGTGATGAAAACGGCCATGTCACAAATTGCGCGTTGGTATCAAAGTGGATTGCAGCCGGGCGTGCTGGCGCTGAATGTTTCAATGCGACAGCTGCAAAAGGATGATTTTGTAGACACAATACAGTTGTTGCTGGCAGAAACCTGTTGTCAGCCGCAGTGGTTGGAGCTGGAGGTAACGGAAGAATACATAATGGAAGATGCCAGCACGGTGATACAGGTACTTAATGATGTGAAGGACTTGGGTATCAGTTTGGCGATTGATGATTTTGGCACAGGCTATTCATCCCTGTCGCAGCTTAAACGCCTTCCTATTAATACACTGAAAATTGATCGCTCTTTTGTACACAGTTTACCGCACGATGATGAAGATGTTGTGATCTCAAAAACAGTCATTGCGCTGTGCCGGAACATGGGATTGAATGTGGTGGCGGAAGGCGTGGAGACTGAAGAACAAAAAGATTTTCTGTTGCAAAACGGCTGCCATTATATTCAAGGATATTATTACGCCAAGCCCATGTTGGCGGCAGATTTTGAAGAACAGTTAAGGGCGCAAGTCCAGGCCTGAGTTATTTGATGGCCAAGGGGCTGGGTTATTGCAGCGGGGTACCGAAGGGGTGGCTGCGCCGTAAATATGTCCGATTTTCTGTTGGCAGTGCTTCTCAGTCTTCCTCTGAGCCGGTCTTGGCCGTTTTTCGTATGTGCTGTAGGGTGGAGGGTGTGGTATGATTTCGTGATTAAAAAGGGGCGCTCAAGCGCCCGCTCATTCCCTGAAGCCAGAACTGAGACCATTATTGAAGAGGTAGTGGTATACACCCATGACAGACAGCATCGAGTTCGCCAAAGAAACCCTCCCTGTTAATATCGAAGAGGAGATGAAACAGTCTTACCTTGATTACGCCATGAGCGTCATCGTTGGCCGTGCCCTTCCGGATGTGCGGGACGGCCTCAAACCCGTACATCGTCGTGTACTCTATGCCATGAGCGTGCTGGGTAACGATTGGAATAAACCCTATAAAAAGTCCGCCCGTGTGGTGGGTGATGTTATCGGTAAATACCATCCTCACGGTGATACTGCTGTGTACGACACTATCGTGCGCATGGCCCAGCCCTTTTCATTGCGCTACATGTTGATCGACGGGCAGGGTAACTTCGGTTCGGTGGATGGCGATTCCGCAGCCGCTATGCGTTATACCGAAGTGCGCATGGCTAAAATTGCGCATGAACTGTTGGCTGACCTGGATAAAGAAACGGTTGACTTTATCCCCAACTACGATGAATCCGAGCACGAACCAGCGGTCTTCCCGTCGCGTCTTCCAAACCTGCTGATCAACGGCAGCTCCGGTATTGCCGTGGGTATGGCCACCAATATTCCCCCCCACAATCTTAATGAGGTGGTGGATGCGGTGCTGGCGCTGATTGGTGATCCCTCACTGGATATTAATGCGCTGATCGACATTGTGCCGGGCCCGGATTTTCCCACCGAGGGCATTATTAACGGTGTGCGCGGTATTCGTGAAGCCTATCGCACCGGTCGTGGCCGTGTGCTGGTGCGGGCCCGTACCGAAATCGAAGAACATGGCAACGGTCGCCAGCGTATCGTGGTTACTGAGCTGCCCTATCAAGTGAACAAGGCGCGGTTGATCGAAAAAATCGCGCATCTGGTGCGCGACAAAAAAATTGAAGGCATCAGTGAGTTGCGTGATGAGTCTGACAAAGACGGCATGCGCATGGTGATCGAACTCAAGCGCGGCGAAGTGCCTGAAGTGCTGATTAATAACCTGTATTCGCAAACCCAGATGCAGAACACCTTTGGCATCAACATGGTGGCACTGGTGGATGGTCAGCCGCGACTGTTGAATCTCAAGCAGATATTGCAGGCGTTTATTGATCACCGTCGCGTGGTGGTGACCCGCCGCACGATTTTTGATTTGCGCAAGGCGCGTGAAAAGGCCCACATCCGTGAAGGCCTGGCGGTTGCGCTGACGAATATTGATCCCATTATTGCCCTGATCAAATCCGCTCCCAATCCAGCACAAGCCAAAATTAAATTGATGGATACCGGCTGGGAGCCGGGCGTGGTGTTAAACATGCTGGAGCGTTCCGGTGCCGAATCTTCACGCCCCGATGGTCTGGGCAAAGCATTTGGCCTGGTGAATGGTAAATATCATTTATCGGAAGTACAGGCCCAGGCCATTCTGGAAATGCGCCTGCATCGTTTGACCGGCCTTGAACAGGATAAAATCCTCAACGAATACGAAGAACTGTTAATTGTCATCGCTGATTTGCTGGATATCCTCGGCAGCATTGAACGCCTGATGCAGGTGATTCGTGATGAGTTAAAGGAAATAAAAGAACAGTACGGTGATGAGCGGCGTACCGAAATTCGTGAATCAGAAGCAGATATTAATCTTGAAGACTTGATCACCGAAGAAGATGTGGTGGTGACACTGTCGCACGAAGGTTACGCCAAGTGCCAGCCACTAACGGATTACCGTGCCCAGCGTCGCGGTGGTCGTGGCAAATCGGCCACAAATATGAAAGACGAAGATTTTATCGACAAACTGTTTGTTGCCAGTACCCACGATACCATTTTGTGTTTTTCCAGCCAGGGCAAAATATACTGGAAAAAAGTCTATGAACTGCCCCAGGCAGGGCGTGCTGCGCGTGGCAAACCCATTGTCAATTTGTTACCGCTGGAAGAAGGTGAACGCATTAATGCCATCCTGCCCATTCGTGAATACGAAGAAGGTAAATTTATCTTTTTTGCTACAGCTAATGGCACAGTGAAAAAGACCCCCCTGGTGGATTACTCACGACCGCGTTCCAACGGTATTCGTGCCATTGATTTGCGTGATGGTGATCAGTTAGTGGGTGTGGATATTACCGATGGTGACCGTGATGTGATGTTGTTCACCAGTGCGGGCAAAACCATTCGTTTCAGTGAATCCAATGTGCGTGCCATGGGTCGCACAGCAGGAGGGGTGCGCGGTGTGAGGTTGGCGGGTGATGCCAAAGTGATTTCGCTGATTATTGCTGATGAAGGTTGTGTGCTGACCGCGACAGAAAATGGTTATGGCAAGCGGACGGCGGTGGATCAATATCCCAGTCATGGCCGTGGTGGACAAGGTGTGATTTCCATCCAGGGCGGTGAGCGTAATGGAGCCGTGGTGGGTGCGGTGCTGGTATCGGATGAGGACCAGATCATGTTGATTTCTGATGGTGGCACATTAGTGCGTACCCGCGTGACAGAAATCTCAGTGCTGGGACGTAATACCCAGGGTGTCCGGCTGATCAAGTTGTCAAATGGTGAGAAGCTGGTGGGTGTTGAGCGTGTTGCAGAAACTGAAGATGATAATGATGAAGCGGATGAATTGTCGTCAGAAAGTTAGTTGTGGTAAATTGTTTTTTTGGATATTAACACAAACAAAGGCATTTATTAGTGGCAATTTATCTGGATTATGAAGGTATTAAAGGCAATGTTACCGCCGAGGGTTATCATGACCATATTGAAGTTTTATCGGTGAATTTTGACGTGGCCCGTAATGTTTCCATGACGCCGGGTAATCTCTTCAATCGTGAAACTTCGCATCCGAATATCAGTCGAGTAACTATAATTAAAGCTGTAGATGGTTCCTGCTCGACATTATTTAACGAGTCGGTTACGGGCCTTGCCGGTAAGAAAGTAGTGATTAAGTTTGTACGCACAGGCACCGAAAAAGTAGAGGCATTTTTGGAGCATACCCTGGAAAATTGTATCATCAGCGGTTATGCGTTTTCTGCCAATGCTGAAAGGCAGCCGCAGGAAGTCATTTGTTTAAGTTTCTCCAGAATTTTGATCAACTATAAAGATCATGATGCCTCTAATAAGGCTGGCGCACCTCAGCGGGTGGGGTATGACCTAGAAACGGCCAAACCGTTGTAATCGATATTGGTGAGAATAGGAAGAGCGCATGAAAATCGAAATAAGTGATGAAATTGCTAAAAAATGTCAACTGGATGAGAAGGAAGCGCTCATGCTTTTAGCTATTGCATTATATAAGTCTAAAGGTATTCATGGATCGTTAGCTGGGAAAATTGTTGGGCTGACTGAATTTGAGTTTCATAACCTGCTGGCTGAAAAAGATAGTGTTGTAAATTATGGAATTGATGACCTGATAGACGATATCAAAAGCAATGACCTTTAGGAGAAAGGAAAATGCTTAGAATCATAGTAAGCGATACCACGGCTATAATACATCTTTCGAAAATTAACGCGCTTGATTTATTAAATGCACTTTATAGTGAAATACTCATACCTCAAGCAGTATATGATGAATTGACAGAACTAGGGAAAACGCAGCCAGGAGCAATGCAGGTTATGAATGCATCCTGGATTAAAGTGGTTTCGATTGCTAACCCTGTAGTTGTTGAAAAATTGCGGGCCCGTCTGGACTTAGGCGAGTCTGAGGCTATAGCCCTTGCTTTGGAAAAAAATGCGGATGTACTTATTATAGATGAGGCAATTGGTCGTGCTGTAGCTGAAAAATTGGTAAATAAGATTATCGGTATGGTTGGCATTTTGCTTGAAGCAAAGAATGTTGGTCTGATTAAAGCGGTAAAACCATATCTTACTGATTTAAGAGTTACAGGTTTCAGAATGAGTGATGAGTTATTCCAGTTTGCCTTAAAAAAAGCCAGTGAACTGGATAGTCAGATTAAAGTAAATGATTAAGATAGATGTTATTTTTAATGAAGGTGTAGCGAACTCAAAGGACAGTAACTGTTAAGAAAGTTGGCTTGTCAGAAAAATTTGTGGGTGTTTTAGTGGATAAATTTTGGTATTCACCCCTTTAAGCTTGAAAATTTGCAAACAAAACGTGCATTTAACGTGGATCGTTGCAGTCAGATTTTACCGACAATCACGCAATTGTGGACTCACACGTCAGGCACTGAAAAATCTAGCACTCGTCATCTCTAGCTCGGTAGGTTGAGGTGAGGTACGAACCCCAACAGGGCCATAACCACAAAATGTGAATATTTTTAGTAATTTTTGGCCTCGGCATGTTGGGGTTCATAAAAAACATTCACCTCAACCTACGTACTAAAATGATTGCCCAGAAAAATCTTTATATTATGGATGTGGGTGGATATTACAAAATATTTATGCCGTATGGGAAATGCCGCATGGCCAAATTTCAGTGAAGACAGAGCAAAAATAGATGTGGTCATCTTAGAGTAGAATGGTATAGATGTTGTCATAGCAAACGGAAATGGTTTTTCTGCATTTGATCATCTGACATAAAATTATGTTGAAGCCAGGCAAGAAAATATGGCGAATAAGAAAAAACGTACTTTTACCGATAGGATTGGAATTGGTCAAGGATGTTAGGCTCGGTCATAAGGGGTATTATATGATTGCAGCATCAGTAAATATGCCACTTAAAAAGTATCTCGGGTTTTTAGAGGAATTGAGGTTGGATAAATCCAAAGTTGAACTGCTTACACGGGGAGAGTTGGACAATGTCGGTTAAAGGTATGCAGCCTATTGTTAGCGAGTACTGTATGTTATGGGAAGCAATTAAAAATTACGAAGCTCGTTTGGAAAAATTTTCATCCATGTCTACCGATGATGATCAACAATTGCAGTATGATGAAAAATTGCAGGATATTGAAGGGCTCAAAAAATCATTGAAAATTGCAGCAATACAAGATTATGACTTAAAATTAACTTAAAATTTTCTATCAAGGCTATACGCAGTAAACTATAAACTTAATGTGCTTTGATCGACTGAACAAAGCAAGAGCAGGTTTTAGATGGGGAGGCTGCATTACAAACCGATAATCGATTATTAAGCATAAATTTATTATGGGTAACGATTAAATAATTTTGGTGCGTAAAATACACCTTATATTCGGTTTGAAAAATTATTGCAAATAATAAAACGACTATTATGAGTCATTTCATCTTGCCCTGAAACAAATATGAATATGACGCATATTTAAACCTAAATCCCAAACACCACAGGTATACAAAGAAAATTTAAAGCCAGTAATGTGATGCTTAATAAATATGAGTGATAAAAAGTATTTTTTAAACCAGCTTTTCGATCAAATGGCTAATTATTTACTAAATGGCCAAGAAATTGAATTTTCAGAATGCGTTTTGGAATGGTATCGAAAAAGGTATTCATGCGAACAAACACCAAAGCCAGAACTGACCGACTTGAAGCGGCTTGCTGTAAAAGCAAGTATTATGGAACGGTTAGTTGAAGTTTTAAATGCCGCACCGCGATGCAGGCATGAAGTTGCACCGGCTTGGTGCGAAGAAGTTGGTGCAGTAGCACAGCCTATAAAACTTCAGAGTGATCGATTATTAGAAGACGAAGAATTATGTGAAGCTTTTAGTAAACGTAATCTCCACGTTGTGAAAAATTTTATGTATTTTATTTAAAGGCACCATAATGGTCATCAAACATTATCATGGAGGTCCGTCAACTCTATAAAAAGGACGCCGACCCGAACAACAAAGATCATTACGTTGTTTGTCCGTTAAATGGCATGCCTGTACATGTTTGCGCTGAAAAATGCGAAGAAATAGTACTCTCTTGCGGAAAATATTTAAAAGAAAAGAGCTTGAGTATGAAAAAGGTAAAAATCAATCTTAGCGAAACCACTTTCAATATTTACTGGCATTCTCTTTGTGATCGTGAATACAAATTATTAAACATTATTAAAATAATGACGAAGAAAGCGATGAAACTGTAGTGGCAAATAACGATATTATTTATTTGCGTGCGGTGAAGCAGTCGTTAGAGAGGCAGGGCAAAGAAGCTGGCTTTAGAAATGAAGCATTTGAAACCAGTGAAGATATTTTAAATTTATCAAAAATGTGATATTTGATAAAACTGCTATTTTCTGTGAAAAAGCATGATGTGTGAACATGGCCTAACGCTAAAACGAGATAATTTTAGTCTAATTTGGGTTTCTTTAAGTGTTCAGTGAAAGCGCGCAGGTGATGATTAAGAGTATAGAATGTTGACATTGCCTTGTGCCTGAATCAATTAACCCTGGCAGCGTTTGACTTCTTTGAGTTTCAACCAGTGCCCAAACAATAAGGATACCTTATTAATACCTTATTAAGGTTAAGGTGTTCTGGCAATAACAAGCAATAACAGATATGAACGGGAGTTTTTAAATGAGACGTGTATTTAATTTTAGTGCAGGCCCTGCGGCATTACCGCAGGAAGTATTGGAAAAAGCCCAGGCTGAGATTCTGGACTGGCATGATGCGGGTATGTCGGTGATGGAAATGAGTCATCGTGGCAAGGAGTTTATGTCTATCGCGGCACAGGCCGAGGCCGATTTGCGTGAGGTGATGGCCATTCCGGATAATTACAAGGTATTGTTTTTGCAAGGGGGTGCATCCAGCCAGTTTGCCATGGTGCCGTTGAATCTGCTGCACGGCAAAACATCGGCGGATTATTATCGCACAGGCTCCTGGTCGAAAAAGGCTATTGCTGAGGCCAAACGTTATTGTGATGTCAATGTTGTTGCTGATACTGAAATCGATGGTAAATTTACCACGGTGCCGGAAGCGGGCAGTGTGACGTTTAATCCTGATGCGGCCTATGTGCATTACACGCCCAATGAGACCATTGAAGGTGTGGAATTTCCTTATGTGCCGGATACCGGTGATGTGCCGTTGGTTGCCGATATGTCGTCAACGATTTTATCGCGACAAATTGATGTGTCTAAATTTGCGGTTATTTACGCGGGCGCACAGAAAAATATTGGTCCTGCCGGTCTTACCATTGTTATTGTGCGTGACGATTTGATCGGTGAGGCAAAAGAAGGGACACCGGCCATGTTTGATTATGCGGTGCATGCCAAAAATGGTTCCATGTACAATACGCCACCCACTTATGGCTGGTACCTGGCCGGGCTGGTCTTTGCCTGGATCAAGGGAAAAGGCGGTTTGGCGGCAATGGGTGACATCAATCGGCGCAAAGCAGAAAAGTTGTATGCGGCAATTGATACGTCGGGTTTTTATGCGAACCCGGTTGCCCCTCATTGCCGTTCCTGGATGAATGTGCCGTTCACATTGGCCAATGCGGATCTGGATGCCGCGTTTCTTGCTGAAGCCAAAGAGGCGGGTTTGGTGACCCTGAAGGGACATCGTTCTGTGGGTGGGATGCGTGCGAGTATTTATAATGCGATGTCTGAAACGGGCGTGGATGCGTTGATTGCCTTCATGGCTGATTTTGAGAAACGTAACGGCTGATAACAATTCAACGTAAACAATGCAGAGATCGCAAGGTATTCATTATCGCCGGAATTTCTTTGTGTTCTTTACCTTTTCGCGTTTTTGCGCTGAAAAAATGGATATAACTGACTATGTATAAAATTTTGACTCTCAACAATATTTCCGTTGCCGGGCTGGAGCGTTTGCCGCGTGAAAACTATGAGGTGGCTTCGGAAATTCAGCGCCCGGATGCTATTTTGCTGCGGTCTTTCAAGATGCATGATATGGATATTCCGCCAACGCTGAAAGCGATAGGCCGTGCCGGTGCCGGTGTGAATAATATTCCTGTTGAAAAAATGAGTGCGGCGGGTATTCCTGTGTTCAATGCCCCAGGTGCCAATGCCAATGCCGTAAAGGAATTGGTGATTACCGGTATGTTGCTGGCTTGCCGTAATATCTGTCAGGCTTGGGAGTTTGCGCGCGAGCTGGAAGGTGATGATGCGACGGTCAACAAGCAGGTTGAGGCGGGCAAGAAAAATTTTGGTGGTTTTGAGCTGCCGGGCCGCACCCTGGGGGTGATTGGCCTGGGAGCTATTGGACGTCAGGTGGCCAATGCGGCTATTGCACTGGGCATGAAGGTCGTTGGTTTTGATCCCGGTATTACCGTAGAAGGTGCCTGGGCTTTGTCGGCTAATGTGAAAAAGGCGGCAACGGTGGATGAGCTGTTGGCACAAGTCGATTTTGTTACTTTTCATGTGCCGCTTATCGAGGCCACCAAACACATGATTAATGCACAACGCTTGAAAAATATGAAAGATAACGTGGTTATCCTCAATTTTGCCCGTGGCGGTATTGTGGATGATACGGCTGTGTCTGAGGCAATCAAGGCTGGCAAGGTCTATGCCTACGTGTGTGATTTTCCCACCAATCTGCTGAAAAAACATGAGCGGGTCATTGCTTTGCCACATTTGGGGGCATCCACTGTGGAAGCGGAAGATAACTGTGCCATCATGGTGGCGGAGCAGGTACGTGATTATCTGGAGAATGGTAACATTACCCATTCGGTGAATTTTCCCGAAGTGAATATGCCGCGCACCGAGGGTCTGCGTATCGCGGTTGTGAATTCCAATGTGCCTAATATGGTGGGGCAGATTACTACGGCGCTGGCCGAGGGCGGTTTAAATATTATTGATATGCTCAACAAGTCCCGCAATGATTTGGCCTACACTCTGGTGGACGTTGATAAAGATGCACCGGATACCGTGCTGGACGCTGTGCGGGCCATTGAGGGTGTGTTGGCTGTGCGGGCGATATGACGGTGACAAAGCATACCGCTAAAAAGTAAAAACTCATATTACCGTTGTTCTGTTGTTATTTTGGCCTGAATAAATGACGGGGGAAGAGTATATTTAAAAAGCCTGATGTATTCGTTGAATCGTAACGAGGGCAATGTGAGCGCTGTTGTTAGGTGCTTCATGTGGTGTATCAGACCAAAGATGTTCAAAAATAACTAGAACTTGCGTGTTACCGACTAAAATTTATGACCGATAAACTTGACACAATCCGGCAAAAAATTGATGCGCTGGATAAAAAACTCCAAAACCTGATCAATGAGCGTGCATGCCTTGCACAGGAAGTGGCACAGGTAAAACAGACGCAGGGTGATAATGCGGTTTATTATCGTCCGGAGCGCGAAGCGGCAGTGTTGCGTGAAGTGCTGGCGCGTAACGAAGGTCCTTTGTCCGGTGAGGATATGGCGCGTTTATTTCGTGAAATCATGTCTGCCTGTCTGGCACTGGAGCAGACGTTACAAGTGGCTTTTCTTGGGCCGGAAGGCACTTTTACCCAGGCTGCTGCGTTGAAGCATTTCGGTCATTCAGTTCGCACCGTATCAATGACAACCATTGATGAAGTATTCCGTGAAGTGGAGTCTGCCGCAGTCAATTATGGCGTGGTGCCGGTGGAAAATTCCACTGAAGGTGTGATTAATCATACCCTGGATATGTTCATGCAATCCTCGCTGGCGATTTGTGGTGAGGTGGATCTGCGTGTGCATCATCACTTGTTAGGTAAAAACCGGGACTACAGTAGCCTGAAACGTATTTACTCACATCAGCAATCATTGGCGCAGTGCCGTGAATGGCTGGATGTGCGTTTGCCGGGTGTGGAACGGGTGCCCGTCAGCTCCAATGCGGAGGCGGCGCGTCGTGTTGCTGGTGAAGAGCAGGTGGCGGCTATTGCCAGTGATATTGCTGCTGATATTTATGGTCTTGAAATACTGGAAGCCAATATTGAAGATAACCCTGATAACACCACACGCTTTCTGATTATCGGTCGTCAATCGGTTGCACCCAGTGGTGATGATAAAACCTCCTTACTGGTTTCCACGCCCAACGAACCGGGCGCATTGCATCAAATGTTGGAACCGTTTGCTGAAAACGGGATTTCCATGAGCCGTATTGAATCCCGCCCTTCCCGGCTGGCTAACTGGGAGTATGTGTTTTTTATTGATATTAATGGTCATGTTGATGATGAAAGAGTCTCCCGGTGTCTGGATGCATTGCGTGAAAAAACGGCCATGCTCAAGGTGCTGGGCTCCTACCCTCGGGCGGTTTTGTAACCGGACTGAATTATCATGAATCCATTCGAAGCACGAGCGACATCCGGCATTAAAGGCCTGCATCCCTACCAGCCGGGTAAACCCATCGACGAATTGCAGCGCGAGTATGGTGTGAGCGATGTGGTTAAGTTGGCCTCCAATGAAAATCCGTTAGGGCCAAGCCCGGCAGTACTGGCAGCATTGCAAAATAAATTTGCCGAACTGGCGCGCTATCCTGATGGCAACGGGTTTGAGCTGAAGCAGGCACTGGCTGCCAGGCACGGTGTCGATATGGCACAGATTACGCTTGGTACGGGTTCCAGTGATCCACTGGAATTTGTGGTGAGAGTGTTTGTGCAACCGGGCGATGAAGTGATGTTTTCCGAATATGCTTTTGCCATGTATCCCATTATTACTCAGGCTGCCAGCGCCACGGCGGTTATTACACCGGCAAACGAATGGGGGCATGATCTTGATGCCATGCGTGCTGCGGTTACTGAGCGCACCCGGGTAATTTTTATTGCCAACCCCAATAATCCTACGGGCACCTGGCTGGACAGCGAAGCACTACAGACTTTCATTGCCGATATTCCCGAGCAGGTGATGGTGGTCGTCGATGAAGCCTATTTTGAATTTGCCAGTGATCCGGCGCTGGGTGCTGTGGGCTATCCCGATGCCACGCAATGGCTGAATCTTTTTCCTAACCTGATGGTCACCCGTACTTTTTCCAAAGCTTATGGACTGGCGGGGTTGCGTGTGGGTTATTCGCTATCCCATCCGGATGTGGCCAATCTGCTTAATCGCATCCGTCCGCCTTTTAATGTTAACAGTCTGGCATTGGCGGCTGCCTGCGCAAGCCTGGGTGATACGGATCACATACGTCGAGGGGTGGCGCTTAACGCTGAGCAAATGCATGTAGTGACCACGGCCGTGAAAGAAATGGGATTGGACTTTATTCCTTCGGTGGGGAATTTTGTGTGTATCGATGTGGGAGAGGAGGCCGCAGCGATATATGATGCATTGCTGTATGAGGGGGTGATTGTGCGACCGGTAGCAAACTATGGCATGCCGCGACATCTGCGGGTGACACTGGGTTTGCCGGAAGAAAACACGCATTTTTTGACAGCGTTAAAGAAGGTGCTGGCATGAACATAACGTCCATGGCAAAGACGCTGAGGGGCAAGGCGCACAAAATTTTTGACAGTTTATTGTTTAGCACTTTTTGTGTTTTTTTACCCGGGTGCCGGGATGTGTTTTGGGTTCAGGGAAAGTGATCAAGCAACTCACCATCATCGGTGTTGGACTTATTGGCGGTTCTCTGGCGTGGGCATTGAAGCGTGCGGGTGCAGTGGATGAAGTGGTGGGTGCAGGGCGTGATGCGCAACACTTGCAACAGGCGCTGACTCTGGGTGTTGTGGATCGTACTGAAACAGATCTGGCGATGGCGGTGCAGGGTGCTGACATTGTGGTGGTGGCGACGCCGGTGGGTGCGACGGAAGCGGTTTTTCGCAGTATTGCCCCTGGTCTGTCTGCCGACACCATTCTTACCGATGTGGGTTCCACCAAGGCCAGCGTCGTTGCCGCAGCTCAGGCGGCTTTTGGTCAGTTGCCGGAGAATTTTGTGCCGGCACATCCCATTGCGGGCACGGAAAAAAGTGGTGTGGAAGCCTCGTTTGCCGAGTTGTTTGAGGGGCGTCGTATCATTTTAACGCCCGCGGAAAACAGTGCGCCACAAGCGATAGCCCGGGTAAGGGCCATGTGGGAACAGACCGGTGCCGAAGTCGTGGAGACTGATGTTGAGCATCATGATGATGTACTGGCAGCCACCAGCCACCTGCCACATCTGCTGGCTTTTTCGCTGGTGGATACGCTGGCCAAGCTTGATGCCAAGCAGGAAGTTTTTGAATATGCGGCCGGTGGTTTTCGGGATTTTACCCGTATTGCTTCCAGTGACCCGGAGGTGTGGCATGATATCTGTCTGCACAACAGCCCGGCCCTGTTGAAAATGCTGGAACGTTTCGAGGTTGACCTGGACAGGTTGCGTCAAGCCATTGCGGATAATGACAGTGATTATTTATTGCAGGTCTTCAGGCGCGCCAAGGCTGCGCGGGATCAGTTTTGCGCGGGTTGAGAGGTTTTTGGGCGGGATGTGTATTTAAGGCAAAGGATGCGAAGAACGCAAAGCTTTTTGAGGGTCTTGCGTCTCTGCAATCTCTGTGTTTATTCCCGGAGCGCTAATTAACACCTCTATGATGAGGTGAGATACATACAGGATTGAATGTGGAAGAACAGAATATAATTTTTACCGTTGAACCCGGCGGCACATTACGTGGTGAGTTGCGTGTGCCCGGTGATAAATCCATTTCGCACCGTTCCATTATGCTGGGCTCGCTGGCCGAAGGTACGACGGAAGTCACTGGATTTCTTGAAGGTGAGGATGCATTGGCCACCCTGCAGGCCTTCCGTGATATGGGAGTTAATATCGAAGGCCCGGATAATGGCCGGGTAACTATTCACGGTGTGGGCATGCGTGGATTAAAAACACCCGCCGGTCCATTGCATATGGGTAACTCGGGAACGTCAATGCGCCTGTTGTGCGGCTTGTTGTCGGGACAATTGTTTAATACCACCCTCACCGGTGATGGCTCACTCTCCGGTCGGCCCATGCGTCGTGTCACTGAGCCATTAGCGGAAATGGGGGCGGTGATTGGTACTACTGAGGCGGGTACTGCGCCGTTGAATGTTTGTGGTGATCAGCCATTGCGCGGTATCCGGTTTGATATGCCCGTGGCCAGTGCGCAGGTTAAATCCTGCCTGTTGCTGGCGGGCCTGTATGCCAAGGGCCGCACCTGTATCACCGAGCCTGCACCTACCCGTGATCACACCGAACGTATGCTGACAGGTTTTGGTTATCCGGTGGAAAGAATAGGGGCTATGGCTTGTGTCGAGGGTGGCGGCAAACTGAGTGCGACACCTGTGGAGGTGCCCGCAGATATTTCATCAGCCGCCTTTTTCATGGTAGGGGCCAGCATTAGCGAAGGTTCGGATGTTGTATTGCAGCATGTGGGTGTTAATCCCACCCGCACCGGGGTTATCAATATTCTGCGTCAGATGGGGGCCGACATTACCCTGAATAACGAGCGTGAAGTGGGCGGCGAGCCAGTGGCGGATATCCGTGTACGTTCGGCACCGTTAAAAGGTATCGTGATTCCTGAAGATCAGGTACCTCTGGCCATTGATGAGTTTCCAGTATTGTTCGTTGCTGCTGCCTGTGCTGAGGGTGAAACTGTGTTGACGGGCGCGAAAGAATTACGGGTAAAAGAAAGTGACCGTATTCAGGTGATGGCTGATGGGCTGCATATTTTGGGTGTGGATGCCCGGCCTACTGAAGATGGTATGGTGATTCAGGGTGGCGGAGCGGGCTGTCAGTTGGGGAGTGGTCGCGTGGAAAGTCATGATGACCATCGCATCGCCATGGCTTTTTCCATGGCTGCGCTACGCGCCAGTGGCCCGGTCGTCATCAACAATTGCGCCAATGTAAATACCTCGTTCCCGGGGTTTGTTGATTTGGCGCAAAAAACGGGACTTAGAATACAAAACTGAGATTGCAGACCCGGGCCTCATAAAGCACAGTTTGGTTGTTTGCAGGGTGATGCCCGCTTACTTATAGTGAGCGCTCACCTCTGATTCCACCAGTGTTTGCAGTTGTTCAAAACCAAAGCTGGGCAATGGTTTTCCGTTAACAAAGAATGTGGGTGTTTTGTCTGTGCCCAGCAATTTGCCATCGGCGAGATCCTGCTGGATTATGTTCATAATTGCAGAACCGTCCATGTCCTGTTGGATGCGCGCAGTATCCACACCTGCCCGATCAATGAAGCTCCAGAAAATATCCGGCTGTGCGACATGATTGATGGTCCACTGTGATTGGGTTTCAAACATCAGCTCTAATACTTCCCAGAATTTATTCTGTTTTCTGGCACCCTCCAGCATTGCAACCATTTGATCCGAGCCTTGATGCAATGGCAGATAGCGCACCACCAGGTTAACTTTGCCGGAATATTGCTGCATGAGTTGTTTTACAAAGGGATGAAATCGGGCGCAGGTTTCACAGGCAGGGTCCAGGAATTCGACGATAGTGACTTTTGCCGATGGGTTGCCTGCCTTGACCGAATAATCCTTGATCAGTGCGCTGCTATTGTCTGCCGCGCGCTTTTCCTGTGCCTGTTTTTCTCCGGCATCATGAAACAGGGCGGCGACGATAAAGGCAAGCACCAGCAAAAATAAAGCGATCAGGGTAAAGTGACTCTGTTTCATATTATTGTATTCCTGGTTTGATGATTGTTTCGATTCAAAAGCCTGTGCGCCTTAAGCAGCAGGATAATGATAGCGATAAAGGCGGCCAGTGACAGAAGCGGGATAGGTAATATGTCAAACAATACCATACCGTCATCAGCGCAGGATATTCCCTGGCGACAGGGTTGCAGGTTTTCCGGGATAAGGCCGTAAAATAACAGACTGTGATAAAGGGTGAACAACAGCCCGATGGCTGCAATGGGCAGCGCATATCGTGTCACGCGACTATCGAGAGGATGCAGGCCAAGTAACAGAATGATCGCTAATGGAAACATAAAAATGCGCTGGTACCAACACAGTTCACACGGAATCAACCCCATGACTTCACTGAAAAACAGACTGCCCAGTGTGGACAGCATTGCAACCAGCCAGCTGATAAAAATCAACCACCAGCCAGTGGTGTTTGTTTCTATTTGCTCAGCTGCACTCATTTCCATTTGGCCTCACGAAATGTACGGGAGAGACGTTATGATGAAGCATTTGTGCCATGTCCTTGAGGAAATACTGAAATTGTCGGGAATTGTCGGGAATTGTCGGGAATTGTATGGTATCGCACATGAAAAATCACCAGCGGAGTATCGCGCCAGGTAATGTACTGTGGAGTTTAGGTTAAATGCTCATTGTTTTTCAGGATAGAGGGTGTTTGAGCGTTTAATTGACATTGAGGCGTTGGCCGTTAAGCCGTACCCATTCATCTTTGAACGTGGCAGGTTCCATGGCAAACCAGGGTGCATAGCTGGCTGAAACCTGTGCAGCCTGTTCGGCAAGAATCCCTGATAATACAATGTGGCCGCCGGGGGTAACGTGTGCGGCAAAACGTTCGGCAAAGTTCATCAGTGGCTGGGCAAGAATATTGGCCAGCAACAACGGGGTTTGCACATCGGGCAGGGCATCGGGCAGCACAGCGCCGATAGTGCCGGTAACCGCATTTTTTTGTGCATTGTCATGCGTGGCAATGAGTGCTTGTGGGTCATTGTCCACAGCCCACACATGGCCTGCACCCAGCCTGGCAGCCGCCACAGCGAGAATGCCGGAACCGCAACCATAATCGATGACTTCATCATGGTCTGCGCCATGCTCATCCAGCCACTGTAAGCACAGTGCGGTGGTGGGGTGAGTGCCTGTTCCAAAGGCCAGCCCCGGGTCTAACAGAATATTGACGGCCTCGGGTTGAGGTGCCTCTGTCCAGCTGGGTACGATCCACAAACGCTTACCGAACGACATGGGTTTGAAATTGTCCATCCATTCGCGTTCCCAGTCTTTGTCCTCCAGTGGCGAGATACGATGATCTGGCAGACCATCAGGAGTTATGGCATCGCTGATTTGTATTAATACTGCATTCATGTCGGTAGCAGCATCAAACAAACCAATGATGCGAGTGCGTGACCACAACGGTGTTTCACCCACGGGCGGCTCGTACAGTGGTTGATTTGCACTATCAAGAAAAGTGACCGCGCTGGCACCGGTCTCGTTAAGCAGGTCAGAGAACTGTTCAGCATTGTCCGGTGTGGTTTCCAGGGTGAGTTGCAGCCAAGGCATCATCGAATCTCAGAATATATTCAAAAAATATTTTTTGTTTCGCACAAGGTAAGAGTATAGGCGCAATGCCTGAAAATTAATACTCAGACCTTTATTGTGTGCGGGGCAGTGCTGTATTTCCTGAAACAAGACAGAAAATATTTTTTGTTAAATATGCAAAGTAAATCAGTGCGGCCTCGTTAAACCTGGATTTCGCAGTGGACTGTTTCGAGGGTGTATTCACTTGTTGAGTCGCTATGATTTGTAGAGCACGTTGCTTTTTACACCTGGCCGCGTTGCGCATTGTCGCAATAACGGGCTATGGATCCTCATCGCGCCTTGCCAGTCACAATATTCAACACACCCTACAGCTCGTTCAACTGAGGAATCCAGGTTAATTTTTTATTCGCTCTGCTGGCGCAGGTCAGTATGACGGAAGAGGTTGCTGATAATTCATATCTCAATTTATCAAATTATACGATAGGTGTATGGCACAGGTTTATTTGTACAGAAATTATAATAAATGCTTTTTTATTCCGGGTGGATTAGCAGTGCCTCATTCAGCTGCTGTTCATCTATATAGGCGCGTCCACAATTTTACCTGACTGGCAATGTATGATTTGGTCGATATAAAAAATAATTAGGACAATTAATTTTGTATTTTTATTTTCAGCATGAATATGACGTTTAAAAATTATGATTGGTTTCTGTAATTATCGATTTTTAATTATTAATGTTACTCAGTTTGCTTTGTAATATTAATAATTAATAATTAATAATTAAGAATATTAATATTACAGTTATAAATTTATTTTTATTAACGCTGAAAAAAAATGACAGGTTTAATATTTTTATAAATAAACAAGTTAGCAATAGCGGGTAATAGTTTTACGCAGGAGTGTGGGGATTTTTGCGGATATGAAAGTTTTTGGTCTTAGTCTAAAGTCTGATTTCGGTTGGTGGAACATATTTTTAAAGAATGTGAGTTTTCTGAATATTCGTTTAAATTTCTGATTTTCTCTATAAAAAATCAGACGCCAACATCTACGATTGGCTCAGAGCATTAACTGGCTATGGATAAGAGAATGAGATTTACTCTTTTAGGATATGGATCAGTATCAATGACGTTCTGTCTGTTCTGCCGCCGCATTAAGTATGAAATTGATTACCTCACTTCACAAGGACAATGATCTCATGTTAAAGAAATCGAGCGCTATGGTTTTCTCGCGTCATAAAAAACTGTATGGCATTACATCGCTTGTCGTCTTAGGCTGCTTTACCCAAAGCGCATTTGCAGACACAGCGTTTGAGCCCCAGGTTGAATACGCAATTTCTGGAACCGATCCGGCCAGTATTATTCTGGGCGACTTTAATAATGACGGTATTGCTGATATTGCAACAAGCCTGGCTGATGGTGCCACTGGTGGCAGCATATCAATACTGTTTGGTACGAATAACGGTGAATTTGCCAATCACATACAAATACCACTGACTGACGGAAGCGGGGGAGGTTATGTTCCCGCTGGTTTGGCTGGCGGAGATTTTAATGGTGACGGGCGACTGGACTTAGCTGTTACCGCTGGCGGTTCCAATCTCGCTGATGTGCATGTGTACCTCAATACCGCTGCTGGTGATGTGAACTTTTCATACGCGACGACAGTTGTCAGTGGTGGAATACCTGCCGTAGCCGTTGTGGCTGAAGACCTTGATAATGACGGCAACCTGGATATTGCCGTAGCCAATAACGTTGGGGCTACAGGTTTTGGTGTGTCGGTGTTCATGGGTAACGGGGATGCTACATTTTCTGCCGTTCAGAATATTGCATCGACAGATGCCGTGGATGCCACCGGTATTCTTGCCGTTGATGTCGATAAAGATAACGACTTTGATCTGGTGACGCCAAGGATAGTTTTACACAATGGCGGAAATGGTGACTTCGACGTGAATAATCCGCTGGAATCGCGGGGTTCACCACTGCATATCTTCTCTGTTGATCTTAATCAAGACACCTGGCCAGATGTTATTCTGAGCGGTGAAGGTGGTATGGGTACTTATACAAATAATCAGTCCGGGATCTTCAGTTCTGTGGATTTGGGTCTTGAAGACGGTACCTTGCGCGGACACACTGCGGGTGATTTCAATCTTGATGGTAATGTCGATGTTGCCTACGCCAGAGAAGATACGAATGAGCTGCGGGTTTTCCTGGGCGATGGCACGGGCGTGCTGATACGGGATACGCCGCTTATTTTTTCGGTAGGTAACGAGCCGAAAAATATCGTCAGTGGCGATTTTAATGGCGATGGCATGCTGGATATTGCGATACCAAACCGCAATGCTGGTTTACCTACGGTTTCTGTGCTGTTGCAGCATGACCCGAATGCGCCGCCAAATGAACTGCCTGTTGCCAACCCTGGCGGCCCCTATAACGGCACGGTTGATGTCGCTGTTCAGTTTGACGGCTCAGCGTCGTCTGACCCTGACGGCACTATTGCATCCTATAGCTGGGACTTTGGCAACGGCACAACGGGTACCGGTGCAACACCCTCCGCGACGTATACCGAAGCGGGGACATTTGATGTGACTCTGACGGTCACGGATGATGCGGGTGCAACAAGCACAGCGAGTACGACGGTGGAAATTGTTGCTGCCGCCAACGAGTCACCGGTTGCCAATGCGGGTGGTCCCTATACTGGCACGGTTGATGTCGCTGTACAGTTCGACGGTTCAGCCTCGTCCGACCCTGACGGCACTATTGCGTCTTATAGCTGGGACTTTGGTAACGGCACAACGGGCACCGGTGCAACGCCTACTGTGACGTATGCCGAAGCGGGGACATTTGATGTGACTCTGACGGTCACGGATGATGCGGGCGCAACAAACTCGGTAACGACAACAGTGGAAATTGTTGCTGCTGCCAATGAGTCACCGGTTGCCAATGCGGGTGGTCCCTATACTGGCACGGTTGATGTCGCTGTACAGTTTGACGGTTCAGCTTCATCCGACCCTGACGGCACTATTGCGTCTTATAGCTGGGAGTTTGGTAACGGCACAACGGGCACCGGTGCAACACCCTCTGCGACGTATACTGAGGCGGGCACGTTTAACGTGACTTTGACGGTTACGGATAATGATGGTGCAACAAACTCGGTAAGCACAACGGTGGTCATCGCTGCTGCTGCCAATGAGTCACCGATTGCCAACCCTGGTGGCCCTTATAATGGTACCACTGGCACTGCCGTACAGTTTAATGGCTCTGCTTCATCCGACCCTGACGGCACTATTGCTTCCTATAGCTGGGACTTTGGTAACGGCACAACAGGTACGGGTGCAACGCCGACGGCGACGTATACTGAAGCGGGTACATTTAACGTGACCTTGACGGTCACGGATAATGACGGTGCAACAAACTCGGCGAGTACAACCGTGGTCGTCGTTGCCGCTGCCAATGAGTCACCGATTGCCAATCCTGGTGGCCCCTATAACGGTATTGTTGGCGCTGCCATAGCGTTCAATGGTGCTGCTTCATCTGATCCCGATGGCACTATTGTTTCGTATAACTGGGATTTTGGTAACGGCGCAACGGGTACGGGCGCAACGCCAACCACCACGTATGCCGAAGCGGGTACGTTTAACGTGACCTTGACGGTCACGGATAATGATGGCGCAACAAGCTCGGTGACTACAACTGCGATAATCACTGCCGTTGTTGTCAATCAGCCACCCGTCGCAGACGCTGGTGGTCCATATGATGGCACGGTGGGCACTGCCGTACAGTTCGACGGTTCAGCTTCATCTGACCCGGATGGAGATATTGCTTCCTATAGCTGGGATTTTGGTAATGGCACAACCGGTACTGGTGCAACTCCGACCGCGACGTATGCCGAGGCAGGTACGTTTGATGTGACTTTGACAGTAACGGATAACGTCGGTGCAACAAACTCGGTTAGCACAACTGTGGAGATTGTTGGTGTAGACAATCAGCTGCCAATTGCAAATCCGGGTGGCCCATACAAAGGTGTTGTTGATCTTGTTGTGCTGTTCAATGGCTTCTTCTCATCCGACCCGGATGGAAAAGTTGTTTCCTATAGTTGGGACTTCGGTGATGGCGGTGTTGGTGAAGGTGCAACCCCGATTTACACCTACACTGAAGAAGGAACCTATGATGTTACATTGACAGTAACGGATGATGATGGTGGCACTAATACAGCCAGTACGACTATCAAGGTCGTCAACGCTGGTGGTGGTGCTGTTGGTCCCCTGGCTGGTCTCGCATTGTTGATGATGATGAAGCTGCGGGCACGCAGGCGCAGCAAAGAAAATGATAATAGTGATGATGTAGATCACTAACGTTATTTATACTTTGTTGAAGGGGATGATGCAGGTGTAATCTGCATCATCCCCAAATTACAAGACTGTCATTATGTGAAAGCATATTCTTTCATTACGATTTTATTGATACCTTGTCACGACAATACCTTTTGTGTGTCATCTGGTATAAGAAAAAATACCCTGGTCGTCAATAAACGCTATATACAAGAGGAGTCTTTATAGTATGAAAAACCATGATAATTAACCTGATGTTGACGTGTGTTGATACTGAGAAAATATGAAACGTCAACAGACCCGAAACAAACATGTTATCTATTTGCGATTGTTAGCATATTCTTATTTAAAAGAATGATATGAAAGGCCGCTTTAAAGGACATTGATATGAAGTCGAGCAGTAATATTAAGTGTTTTTTAATATCCAGATTAAGGAATATGTCAGGATGGAATATTATTCTGGCGATAATACCCGTTTTTTTATTTATTTTTATTGCGCAGTACACATTGCCTTATACGCTTTCTTTTTCACCCGATTCTCAGGAGCCGTATCGTTTGGCTGGAGAACAGCTGGCGCTGAATGGCCGAGGGAGTATTCCTTCCTGTGTTCCTTGTCACGGCCTTCAAGGGCAGGGAAATGCCAGGCTGGCAAGCCCCAGACTGGCAGGATTGCACCCAGGGTATATCAAAAAACAACTAGAGGATTATGCGCGTGACCCTCTGAAAACGCGAGCGGTTGTTGATCCTATTGCGCGTGACTATGTTAAAACGCCACGAACATATGGTGATTTAACTGTATTTACGCCAGGTACTCGTTACGATCCAAAAATGAATGAGCTGGCCAGAAAATTAAGCGCTGAAGACCGGCATAATCTGGCAATTTATTATAGCAAGCTGTCTTTTGTGGCAACGCCAAAGGCATATGATTTTGAAACCCTGGAGCGAGGTGAAGATCTGGCGTTACGTGGAAAGCCGGAATACGGTTTACCGTCTTGTGATTCGTGTCATGGTCCAGGAGGTCAGGGGTTTGGTGAAATTTTCCCTCCTTTGGCAGGTCAGCCTGTCACATACATTATTGCGCAAATCAACAAATGGCAAACCGGAAAAAGAGATAATGATCATTTGGCCTTAATGAGAAATATTGCTGATCAACTTACCGATGGGGATAAGGTCAATGTGGCAGCGTATTATAATAATTTGTCATACTCCGTGAACAGTGAGTAATGTAAATGAAATATTTCTTTTTGATGTGGGTTTTATTCTTCAGTTTTGGTCTCGTAAGTATGTCGCCTGTTGCCGCAGAAGACATCGGCCAAAGCCTGGATAGTCTGGAAGTCAGACCCAGCCTGGTGAATCCAAGGCTCAGTTTGCCGACTCAATTAACTCAGGTGCATGTGATCAGTCCCGGCGAATATTTTGCTCCGCCGTTGGTGGCGGATATTCCTGATGACAGGTTTGGTGACATGGTAAGAATGGGACGTAATATTTTCATCAATACCGGTGAATATGCCGAACGTTATGCCGGTAATGGATTAAATTGTTCCAGTTGTCATTTGCAGGAAGGCCGTAAACCACATGGTATTCCATTATGGGCAGCTTACGGACGATATCCGATGTATCGCCACAAAACCCGCACTGTGGTTACGCTTGAAGAACGTATTCAGGATTGTTTTATATACAGTATGGATGGCATCGCACCGACGCTGGATGCGCCGGAAATGAAAGCCCTGGTTACTTATACAAAATGGCTGTCAAAAGGCGCACCTGTAGGGGTGGATCTTCCGGGGCGTGGCCTTCCCAATATAAGTCGTACCCAGGACCTGGATCCCAAGCGCGGAAAAATTGTGTATGAGACTCATTGCGAATTCTGTCACGGAAAAGATGGAAAAGGACAAAAACATACAAATGGCAAAGGCTATATGTTCCCGCCACTGTGGGGTAGTGACTCATACAATAAGGGTGCCGGGATGCAGCGCGTCAGAACACTGGCAAAGTTTATCAAAGGCAATATGCCTTTGGGAGCCAGTTTCAGTTTGACCAATCAGGAATCATTGGATGTAGCAATTTATATCTGGCTGCAAGAGCGCCCCAGAAACCCAAAAATGAGCTGGGCAATGGATTTCTTTTTCCCCAACATGGCACGCTGAACAGGTATGACAACTAAAAAAAACTGGGTGTACGTCGTATTTCCTTTCCTGCGCTGGATGTCGATGCTCAACCGGGAAGTTGTTAAAGCGGATATTATTGCGGGTGTCACTGCCGGGGTGTTGATATTGCCACAGGCAATCGCACTGGCAACATTGGCAGGCCTGCCACCAGAATACGGACTGTACACATCAATATTTCCCGTTATGTTTGCCGCATTGTTTGGTTCGTCCTGGCATGCCATGTCCGGGCCCAATACCGCATTAAGTATACTTATTGCTTTTACTATCGCTCCATACGCCAGTATTGCTTCATCCGAATGGGTTCAATATGCGGTTACCCTGGCATTTATGGCTGGTGTGATTCAGATTGCATTAGGGTTGTTACGTCTTGGTGTTATATTTAATTATTTTTCCCAGACCGTTACAATCGCATTGATTACCGGCGTTGGTATTATCATCATTATTTCCCAGCTGGGTAATTTTATGGGGGTTTTGATGAATATTGCCGAGCCCATAGAAAATGCGCTTCCCCAGGTTGTTTATGGCATATCCAGAGCGAACGGGTTTGCTGTATCTGTTGGTATTGTCACTGTACTTTCAGGGCTTCTGATCAAACGTTATTATCCAAAACTGCCGTTTCTTATTATTGCCGTTATTTCGGGAATGCTGTTTTCAGCAGGGCTGGAACTGGTGCTTGGTGCATCCAATGTTGGCCTGGATAAACTGGGTAACATGTCATTGTCTGCACTGCCATTATCCGCCCCGGACTTTAGTCCCGAGAATTTTTCTGAAGCATCCCAAGGTTTATTGCCGGCAGCATTTGTCATCGCTTTTTTAGGTTTAATACAGGCATCCCTTATTGCCCGTGCCATGGCGGTTAAATCGGGTCAGTCGATTGATATCAATCAGGAAGTCCTGGGACAGGGCATTTCAAACCTGGCAGGCAGTTTTGTTTCCTGTTTCCCCAGTTGCAGTTCTTTTAACCGTAGCGCCTCCAATTTTGAATCAGGTGGAAGAACACCTTTATCTGCGTTGATATCTGTGGTTACTCTGGCGATTCTTGTCATGTTTGCCGCCCCGCTTATTGCGCATATGCCCATTTCGGTGATGGCCGCCATATTGTTGTTGGTTGGTGCAGGGCTTATCAAAAAAAGTGACATCAAAAAAACCCTTTTGGAAAAAAAAGAAAACCAGTTTATTTTTGCCCTGATTTTGTTTTCCACGCTTTACGGTGGTGTTGATTATGCCGTATTCCTTGGTATTGTTTTATCGATCATTGCCTATATGAGGAACGCATCAAAACCGGAAATAGAGCTATTGACGGGGAAGGAGGCACAGCAATATTTACCTCAGTCTGTCCCGGTCGTGTTGGATGAAAATATTACGACCGGGGAAAATAGAAAACCCAGACTGTCCGCAGAAAATCAGTGTGCTTTTCACTCACCGGAAGAGAGAAAACACAGTGACTTGAATGTGGAAATACCGAAACAGTTTGATCATGTTACCGTATTACAGATCTCGGGTAGTTTGTTTTTTGGTTCCGTGGTGCGTTTGGAAAATGCATTACTGGATCTGAGAAAAAAGGATGGTGGAGAAGGGGATTTAATTATCTCGGGTGAAAATCTCCAGTCGATTGATGGTACTGGCGCAGAAGCCCTGGTGAAAGAAGCAAAAAGCCGCGTGGAAAAAGGTGCCAAAATGTTATTGTGGCTGCGTAATCACAACCACGATGCAGTGCTTCATGTCAGTGGGCTGATAAAAGTTGTGGGTGAAAATAATATTTATTATTTGAAAGAAAACAGCAATGAGAACCATCAAAATAATGTGGCGTAAACAGGAGTCTTGTGCGATGTATCTTAAGAAGTGCATTTTGGTAATTTTATGTTTGATGCTGTTTTCTGGTGTGGCATTGTCTCGTGAAGCACCACGTTACAGCCTGTTGTTACAGGTCAGTGAGGACAGTCTGGATAAGTTGAATCTCGCACTGAATAATGCGAAAGATGCACAAAAGGCCTTTGGCCCTGAAAATATAGAAATCCAGATAGTCGTGTTCGGCGCAGGTGTTCACACTCTGAAATATTATGCACCGGCACCTATATCCGATAAGGTAAAAGCAGCCACATATAGCGGTGTACGTATTGTGCTTTGTGAAATTGCTATGCGCGCCGCTAACCTTCGTCCTTCTGATATGTTGCAATCTGTACGTTATGTACCCTCCGGTATTGCCGAAATTGTTGAAAAACATACGCTGGGGTGGGCTTATATTCGTCCTTGATAGGCAAGATTTATTATGACTTTAAAAATTAAGCGGGTATGTTTGCTGTTTTTATGTGGTGTATTTTTTTCCTTTGCTCAAGCGGGTAACGGCACAATTACATTGATACACATGGGTGACATTCACGGTCATCTTGTGCCTCGACCGAATATGAGAGATGGCGAATCAACCACAGAATACAAAGTAGGTGGGCTTGCCTATTTATATAGTGCAATAAAAAAAATTCGTGAGACACGCAACAATACATTATTGGTTAATACAGGGGATACCATACAAGGCTCTGCGGAAGCATTGTTTTCCCGTGGCCAAATTATTGTTGATATACTTAACAAATTTGATATTGATGCTTTTGCACCGGGAAACTGGGATTTTTTGTACGGCACAAAACGCTTCATTGAGTTGTTTTCAGGTGACAACCCAAAAGCCAATTGGAATGCCCTGGCTGCCAATCTTTATTATGTCACGCTCTATGAATATCCCCTGACACCCTATCCGCAAAAAGCAGGGAAACGGGTTTTACCGTCACATCAGGTAAAGCAAATTGGCAATGTAAAGGTAGGCATTGTCGGCCTGACGGCTGAGCGTGGCCCGCAATCCGTGAGTCCGTTTTTAATGGATGGGTTTTATTTAAGTCCGGGTGAGGAAGAGCTTGAAGAAGCTATATCCCTGCTGAAAAAAAAAGACGGTGTTGATCTGATCATTCTGATTTCAGAGCGTGGCCTGGCTGCCAACCTTGATATTGCAGAGCGAATTCCAGGTGTTGATATCATATTATCTTCAGACATGCATGAAGAAACACGAGAGGTTTTGCAGGCAAAAAGCGGTACGTTAATTATAGAAGAGGGCCAGGATGGTACCATGCTTGGAGAAATTACTTTGACGATTACGGACAAGAAAATCAGCAACTGGAATTGGACGCCTCATTTTATCAATACCCGTGACTATAAACCCGATCCGGAAATACAGGCAATGATAAAAAAATACCGGCGTCCTTTTATAAAAGGTCCAGGTTTTGTACCTCATGTTAATCCTATTAATGCAGCAGTTTTACGAACGCCGATTGATACAATCATTGGTTATACTAAAGTTCCCCTGCACCGTTCTAATTTTTCAGATGCGGCGTCCATGCCCGCAGTGGTAGAAGGTTCATCCCACAATTTTCTTTCCGATGCATTCAGGCTGGCTTGTAATGCCGATGTGGGTGTGATTCGCGGGTTTCGTTATGGCACACACATTGCCCCGGGGCCAATTCGTCTTGAAGATATCTATCACTATATACCTATTGGGCCACAAATTGCCTGTGGCAAAGTGTCAGGTGACAATTTATATCTCGCCGTTGAGAAATCTGCGGATGATGTTTTCAGTGGCTGGGTTGCCAATTGGGGAGGAGGCTGGTTACAAGGGGCTTCAGGTATTACTTACACCCTTGATCCGGGTAATGAATATCGGGTGCGGGTATCCAATATGCGTATTAATGGTGAATTACTGGATACTGCACGCATGTATACCGTCGCGGGTTATTGGTATCTCGACAACTCACACAAAATCAATGGCATGCTTGCTCAGGAAATCAAAGTACTAAAAGACAGGTATGGCGGTATCGTGGATGCAACGGAAATTGTGGCTTATTATTTGCAATCTTTACCCAGTAAAACGGTTAATCCGGAGAAAAATCGTATCCGTTTGTTAAAACCGTTGCCGGGACCTGTTAGTGAAAACAAAGAAATACAACCACTGCGTGGTGTTCCCCGCCCGGATTATTGAGTTTATTTTCATGTCTGGTCATTTCAGTGGATGACTGGATGCCGAACCAAATCCGGTATATTGCTGGAGAGTCCATGTGCATACTTGCATCCAAACGCTAAACAGCAAGGGATAATATCAATTATCACGAATGTGATTAAGTGTCAGCAGAGCCGCCTGCTCTACTGTTGCACCACTCATGATATCTAATATTGGCATCATAAGGCCATGTTTTTCACCCATGGCACCGGAAAACTCAACGGCCATAAGAGAATTGACGCCGATATCCACAATACGTGTATGCATTTCAATTTTTTCTGCAGGCATTTTCAATAACTCAGAAAGCTCATCTCTTACCAGTTCTTTGAAAAATTCCTGCTGTTCTTCTTCAGTAAGGTCTTTAATGCTGGCCTTGGTTTGAAGTAATGCATCAGCGTTTCCACCCTTGGCATTATTCATAATGTCTTCATACATTGGTGGTATCCAGTCGGTGGGTAGTATGGCATTCCATTTTGCCCAATCCAGGTCAAAATAAGCAATTTGTGCTGGTGATGTCTGGTAGGCAAACTGTAAAAACTCACCCACCTGAACAGGCTTGATACCTGAGAACCCTGCATTGGCGAAAAAATCTTCAACCTCTTTGTGTTCAGAAACGATACCGCTATCAGAAACCACACCAAGGTTTATGGTCGTTGCGGGCAAGCCCAGCCCTTGACGGTAATGGGAGAAAATATCCAGAAAGCAGTTTGCCGCAACGTAGTTTGCTTGTCCGGGGTTGCCGATTAAAGAAGATACAGATGAAAGGCTGAAGAAAAATGCCAGTGACATTTCCAGGGTCAGCCGGTGAAGATTCCAGGCACCACGTACTTTGGGCGATAGTACTTTTTCCATACGCTCAGGTGACAACGATTGTAAAAAATCATCATCCAGGACCATTGCACCATGTATCACACCTTTCAGCGTGGGGATATCAGCACTGATCGCATGATACGCCTCGTTTAGTGCTTCGCCGTCAGCAATGTCCACGGCCAGTACTTTTACCTGACAACCATTGGCCTCAATCTCTTTTACGGCTTCGGTGGCATAATCGCTTGTCAAACCTCGCAAGCTTAACAAAATCAGATGTCTGGCACCCTGTGTTGCGGCCCATTTTGCAAGCTCCAGCCCCAGGCCTCGGGTTCCACCCGTAATAAGATAACTGGCATCCGGTATAAACAAGGGTTTTTCAATATAGGGAATGCTGGCCTTAACGGTAGTGTCCGCAGAGAATGTCAGTAAGCCTGCTGCAATACTCTGTTCGCTGTTGAGCGTCTCAAAAATATCGGGTAGCTGGTTATGTGTATAGCGGGTTAATGAACTTTCATAATCAAACTGAACAGGTGATTGTTCCATACGTATTTTTGCGCGCAATAACACGCCGGATGATTGTGATTTATTCAGGCCTTTGGTATTTGATGACAAATAAGTAATATTTCGTTCCGACAATACTTTCCAAAGCACTTCATTATAAGCCGTATTTTCCCCTAATTTCAGCAATTTTCCATAGTGTTTAATGTTATGGTAGGCCGTAAAAGCAAGGCTGGCATCATCACAGTCCATCAATATATCGTAACTTTCCTGTTGCTGGTTATCCGCATCCAGAATATCAAAGCTTAACCCTTGATGACTAAGTAACGTACGGATTAATTTACCTGTTTCACTGTTTTGACCAGCGATTAAAATCGACTGGGTTTTATCCAGGTGAAGTGCGTCAAAGGCGGTATATACAGGTAATAGCAGTGATAACGGTGCCCAGGCCTGTTGTGACTCGCAGGGTATTAACCATTTTTTATCCACTGCCATAAATGTGGCCAGGTTTTGATCAAGCGCAAGAAAACTGACTTTATCGCCAGGTTTGAATTCAGCGTCATTGCCGGAGGCAATAACTTCACCCCAGCCTTCCCATTGACCTTTTCCTGAGCTGAGGTCAACCCTCTGTTTTATTGCGTCACTGATATAGTACGAAATAACGCGCACAATGCATTGCTTGGGCTGAGAGTTAAGAGCAGGTGTTTTGTTGAATACGTTTGATCTTGAGTTATAACTTAACGGGCTTTCCAGTGTTTTTTCCACTAATTGGTCTTGAGGCCACAGGGATTTTTCCTCCACCCGTTCCAGTCGGTGGACATAACGTTTTCCATCACGGTAGGCAATTTCAGACTCTACATCTTCAAACAAAAATTCTTTTATCAGAATGTTAATTTCACTGTCATCCAGGTTGTTTGCTCGATCAAAGTCAACAGACTTGCACCGCTTTGAAACAATTTCACTCATCAATACACGCTTGATGCCCCAAAGGGTGGACAAACCCAGGCCTTCACATTTATCGGCAGGCACGACATGATTCGCATGACTTACTGCCAGGCCTATCTTAAATGGCCTTCTGAGAATATCTTCCCGTGACATGGAAAACAGTGACAATAAAAAAATATCGCCACTTTCATAGCTGCCCACCGGAGTGTCTTCCCCCAGGTGCCATAAATACACCATGGCGGAAAATTCAAAGCCTGACAAATCCTGCCACAATCGTTCCCAGTGTTGTTTTTCTCTTGGGTTAAGGGAGTAATTATTGTTACCAAGCACGTTATAATCATCGCCCCGGAAAATCTGTATACAGCCAGGGTCCTGAGCTCTCCAGGCTTTGGCAATATCTTTTTGATCATGCCTTAAAAAAACCATAGCGTTTATTGAGTCTTGTTTTCTTGATGTATGATTTTGTTCTTCACGCCAGACCATTTCATACAAATTTCCTCCGTATTTTTCATCAGTGCTTTGCATGGCAGGCACTTCACGACAAATAATGCCTTTTACCTGGACCAGCGGTATTCCATCGGTATTAAAAATATTAAAATCAGCTTTCAGTTCTCTTTTTGTTCTTGTTGTTATTGTCAGGTGGCACCAGAACACCTCCTGCGGGCTGGCATTGATGATGAGCTGTTCGAGCGCAGTAGGTAAATAGGGGCGTTCTGAATCAATTTGAAGAATGGCCAGCGTTTGAAAGCAAGGGTCAAGCTGACAAGGGTGTAAATAATAATCCTCCCCCAGCAAGCCCGCAGGCGTTTTAATTTTTACCAATACCTCGTCATGTCCAATGTATATTTCCTGTATCCCCTGGAAGGCGGGGCCATATTGCAGCCCCACATTTGCGAGCATGGTGTAGAAAATATCCACATTGAAAGGGTTTCCAAGCCTGTTTTTTAACACCTCAATATCATGTTTGATTTCACTGAAAACCCCTTGATACGCTTTCATTCTGGCGCCAGCGTGGTAGGTCCATGAGTGATTTGCCTGGTGATTTTGACTATAAATGGAAAAACGCTGACTCTCGTGACGGTAATGTATTTGTATTTTTTGGCTGTCTTTTTCGCGATAGATCAGCGGCGTGGTGAATTGAACATCCTCCAGAATGCAGGGTTTATCGCCAAATATTTTTTTGGACAACATCAGGCCAGATTCAATATAAGCAGCACCTGGGTTCAATATCAGGCCTTCTATTTTGTGATCGGTTAACCAGGGGAAATAGTTCAGACTAAAGTCCACTTCCCAGGCGGGATGTGGCAGGCGTAAATCCAGAGCAAAAACAGGATGCTCGGTATTTCCCAGGCGATCTTCCCGGGTATACGGGTCTTCGCCCCAATAAATTTCCCTATCCCAACAGTACATGGGTAAATCGGTGAGTTTTCCGTTGTTACCGCCGAATGTTGACCAGTCAATGTCATAACCCGCGCAATACAGTTGTCCCAGGCTCAGCAAAAGGTTTTCGTGCTCGGGTTTTTTCCGCACCAAAGAGCTGACAGTATGCCCACGTTTTTGCTCTGACTGTAAGCACTGCTTGATGGAGGTGCCCAATACAGGGTGAGGCCCGATTTCTACAAACACATTGATTCCATCCTTAATCATCGCAATTGTGCTTTGTGCAAAAGAAACGGGGTGACGTACATTTTTCCACCAGTAGGCGGCATTAAACTGATGGCCATCTTCACGTTTGCCGCTAATGCTGGAATATAGCGGCTTCGTTGTGTTGGCGGTTTGAATGTCTTGTAAACTTTCGAGCAACTCCGTTTCCAGGTCATCCATAACAAAACTATGAAAGCCGGTTTTTACCTGTAATTTGCGGTGAAAAATTCCTTCGTCTTCCAGGGTTTCCGCGAGCGTGGAAATAGCATCCAGGTCACCGGAGAGAGTAACGGCCCCCGGGCTGTTAATGGCACCTATGCACAGGCGTTCACCATAGGGCTCGATATAACCGGCGATATCACTTTCGCTCAAACCTACGGCCAACATCCCGCCATCACCATCGGTACGCTGTTGTAACCGGCCCCGGTGATAAATTACTTTCAGTGCATCCTCCAGGTTGAGGGCACCTGCCGCGTGAGCTGCGGCAACTTCTCCCAGGCTATGGCCTACAATCACGTTGGGCTTTACGCCCAGTGATTGCCAATACGCTGTTAATGCATACTGTATGGCAAAATTGGTTGGCTGGGTGATGTCTGTTTGAGTAATGTTGGAGGTTTCCTCATTTCGGGAAAGTTCTTCAATCAATGACCAGCCGGAAACAGGTTTAAATGCCGCATCACAAACTTCCAGTGCATTTCTGAACACAGGCTGTGTTTCCATCAGTTCACGCCCCATTGCCCACCATTGCGGCCCCATACCGGTATAGACGAATGCAGTTTTCAGGCTTTCTTCACAGTCTCCAGAGGCGATATAAGGGGATAATTCATCCTCGGCATAATGACGCAGTTTTAGTTGTAAATCGTGCAGGTTTTCGGCGTATATAGCCAGGCGTTTGCTGTAATGACTGCGTCTGTAGCGCACGGAATAATAGACATCGTTGAAATCATCGGCGGATGCAATACGGTCCGCCATCATGGCGGCACCCTTTTTTAATGCGCTCTCACTACGGGCAGACAAAGGGAATAAAATCGGCCAATTGATAGTGGATTCAGATTTCTGTATTTTTGGCGTTGTTGCAGGCTCATATTTTTCAATAATGGCATGCGCATTGGTGCCACCAAAACCAAAAGAGTTAATGCTGGCGCGAGGGACATCACACGCTGGCCAGCCCTGGTTTTTCAGCGGCACCTGTACAGCAAGGTCATCAAAGTCAATCTCGGCATTACCCTCTTCAAAATTAATATTGTGTGGGATAACGCTGTTCTGTAAGGATAATGTGGTTTTGATCAGGCCCGCGATACCCGCAGCGGCTTCCAGGTGACCAATATGGGATTTAACCGAGCCAACAAAGACTTTTTCCTCTGTTGCGGCATCGGTATGACGCTGACTCATTAAATCATGCAGGACACTCAGTTCAGTGGAATCACCTGCCCTGGTGCCGGTACCATGAGCTTCAATATACTGTACATCAGCATAATCAACATCTGCCTCAGTATACACTTTTTCAATAAGTGACTTTTGCGAAGCGGGGTTTGGTAAAGTGATACCTGCTGTTCGGCCATCCTGATTAACCCCCGTGTTTTTGATAACGGCATATATCTTATCGCCATCGGCTTCGGCTTCACTCAACCGTTTCAAAAATACGATACCACCACCTTCACCCCGGCCATACCCATTGCCACGATGATCGAAACTCATGGAGCGCCCATGGGTGGATAAAAACCGGCCTTTTGACAGAGTGATCGCTGTCGTCGGGTTTATCATCAGGCTTATGCCTCCCGCAATAACGATGCGACATTCGTTATTCCACAGGCTGTTACAGGCATAATGGGTCGCAACCAGTGAAGAGGAGCATGCCGTATCTATTGTAATGCTTGGCCCTTTCAGGTTAAGAGAGTAGGAAATCCGGTTGGACAATAAAGTGCAGGAAACAGCGGTGGATGATACGGAGGAGATTTCTCTGCGATTCAGGTAGTGGGTGTGCAGGCTAAGGTGGTCCATGAAAAAGCCACCCATAAATACACCGGTATCGCTGTCAGACAGGTCTTCCAGGCGAATACCGGCATCGTCGGCAGCTTCAATGGTCAGTTCCAGAGCCAAACGTTGTTGCGGGTCTAGAATCTGTGCTTCACGAGGTGACAAGCCAAAAAACAATGCATCAAAAGCGGCAATATCGGTATCGAGGAAAGCGCCTTCACGCATGTACATTTTTCCAGGCTTGTCGGGGTCCGGGTCATAGAACTTTTTTGTACTCCAGCGATCAGCAGGTACAGGAACAACAGTATCTTTACCTGCAATGAGATTATCCCAGAATTCGTCAAGCGTATTACCCCCGCCCGGTAAGCGACATGACATTCCGACGATTGCAATGGGTTCCTTATTGGCATTCCTTTTCACTTTGACAACTCCTTTTTAATGGTGCTTCTCCAGCAACCATGAAACGTCAGCGGTATTTCATTTTCAATATGTATTAATATCAGTGGCCCCTGGTCAATTTCCCCACTTCTGAAAACCGCTAGATAATTGCGTTTGTTTATTCCATCATGAACTAATGACATGAGCAGACCGACAGTCTCCTTTATGCCAAAGTTTACCGCTTGTGTGCCGGGTGCAAGTATTGGTTCGGAGCAATAAACGCCTTCGCCAAAACAATGTTCCTGTTGTGTTCCTGATTCCATATCAACTTGAACCACAGTATTCCAAAAAGGGCTTTGAGCACTTCCTTTCACCATGTAGCTGAATTTATTTTTTAAACCAACACGACCGGGATGCACCGTTGGAAATTCGTAATTACCTTCAAATAAACATATTTCACGTAAATTATGGTTGTTTTTATCAATTTCGTAGCGCCATATTTCACCGGGGGAATAAGGGCCATTAGCGGTACCTGTCAATGCGTTTTTGTACATGGGGGAGGTGCCCATGAGATGGTCAGGTGACGAGTGACCCACAAAGTCCATCACTATCTTGTCACGGTCTTCCCAGGCATTGATTGAATGTAACCACCAGCGTGTTTGTGCCTCATAATATTTGGGGGCCTCTTTTCCTGATTTGTGATAAACGACAATCAGGTTTCCCTCTTCTGGCTGCCACGTTATTGAATCGATGAAGCTTTTGGTGCCCGATAATACCGACTGGATGCGTATAAATGCCGGATGCAGACACATGACGACATAGTTTTCCGTGGTAAAAAAGTCATGTACATAGACAGCCCGGGGCAGGGGTTGTGAAAAGCTATTCAATAACTTTCCTTCATTATCAAAAATGGAGAAATAGACCTCTGCCTGTCTTCCATGTTTTAAACCAAAGTGCAGCCACTGGTTCTGGAAAGTATGAATTTTGGAATGTGCTGAAAATTTTGCTTGTGGATCCAATAGCCCCAGTGTTGAGCGGCCTATTGTTTCCAGGCTCTCTGGATCTAATTCGTAGGGGCTGAAAGATTCGTCAAATGAAAACAGTTTTTTGTGGTGAAAGACAGATGCAATATAAGCCTGGCTTTCATACTTGGGGGGCTCAACGTCATCAAATTCATCCTGGCCGGCCCGGAATGTCCAGGTGTCATAAATAAAGGCTTTCTTTTTTGATTCGTCAATAAATTTTTTTGTGCGGACGAAACGATTTGTATAACAAACATTGTTTCCGTTAAAAGAAAATCTGTGGACCATTCCATCGCCATCAACAAAATAAGACTTTTCTTGACCATTTCGCTCAAATAAAGCAGGTCCGCTTCGATATAATACGCCTTGTAAATCTGACGGTAACGTATTGCCTGTATGAATATATTGCTTTTTTTCGGAGGGGCTGGCGTTTATCCAGCTGTAATAGTATGGCTTATCATCCACAATAATAACTTCCTTGTTGCAACCTTGTTATCACCTGCAAAAAATGGTGGCCGGGTTGTTTATTGTGTGCGTTTATTTGTTGATTATATTTTATGATATTTTAAGATAACAAAAAGGAAATTATTTACAATAAATAAGAATAACCAAAGAGTAAAAATGATGGTGATACACATTGTATCTAACAGGCACATGCATACATTGAAAAGAGGGCGTGCGGTGGTAAAATTACCTACCGGTTAAACTTAAAACCATATTGAAACAGTATGTTGTTCAGGTTTTTTTGACAGGTATAAGTATTTTTCCTGGGTTTATGTTTTTTTTAAGAGTTGTTTTTTCATGTTAGGCAGGTTTGTGCGCCATGTGTTTGTTCACTCTGTAACAGAGGGTTGAGTTATGCTCAAGTGATAGTCTTAAGCTGTTAGGATTGATCGATAAATTATTGTCCCATTTTGACAGTGTATCGTGAAAATTGAAAAATAGTATTTTCTGTCATCGGGCACTGATAATGACATCGATATCATTGAAATGATATGGGGCAAAATCAAGTATCACTGGCGCCTTTCAAGTCAATGGTGGAACCGCTGCGCTTGTTCCACCCTACGGTTGGGGTGGTATTGGGTAGGGTGGAACAAGCGTAGCGGTTCCACCTTGTGTCAGTGGAAAAATCATAAATACAAAAAAACCAGCAAAAGCAAAAAACAAGACATCCAATACGCCGATTCTTTCAAACAAACAACTTTATCGAAAATTGATGGAGTGTTAACGCCACACTGACGAAGGTCAATGTCCGGTGGTTTCAAGTTTTAGGGTGACTTCCTTCATACAAAAATGACAGTTATTGTTCGAGCGACCCTTAGTTGTTTATTGGGGGGTGTTGGGCTGGTCGTAAAATATTATTGCGTGCCTGAGCGTTATGGCAGGTTGTATTCAAACGCCACCGAAGACAACTTCAAGTTTAAATGTTAACGAATGTCGTGCGTGAAAATCCTCGGCTTGCGGGTATAGTATCTTGGGGTTGACCTCGAAGAACAGCCAGTCGCGATGAATTTGCTGGCGCAGGCGCACTGACACGATGTAGCCAGTGGTTTGCATTTTCGGTTCGCTGACGGCAGTCAGCCCGGTGCGGTAAATAACGGCACGGTGTTTGTTGATGGTATGAATCAGAAAAAAATCCTGATTCATGTCGAACTGGCGGGTTTTGTCCAGCCAGGTGGCTTTGCTGGTGGCCCGGAGCAACCAGGTTTTGGCAAACCGGCGTTCGATATCCAGCCGTGTGGTTGCACCGGGGCCGGTGGAATCGCGCCAAAACAGGGTTTCGGTGGCACGTAAATTCCAGTAGCCGACATGAAATAATCCTCGCAGGCGAAAACGGACAAAGCTGTCCAGTCCCCCGGCACGGAAACGCACGCCGACATCGGTATTGGCGCGTACCCAGTCGGTGGAAAGCTGGATGTACCGCAGGCCGAGGGATTGTTCCTGTGCTTCCACAGCTTCTATGACGGTATTGTCGGCATTTGCATTTTCTTCGGGGTCACTCTCAAATAAAAGCTCCAGCCGTTTTTGTGTATTGGGCAGGGTGAGTTTGCCTTGCAGGTTGGCCTCGTAACGTGGTTGATAGCCCTCTTCGTTAATCTGTAGCAGGTTCAGCTTGAGGCTGCTGTTTTGTGATTCATCGTAGATGCGCTCATCACCAAAAAAATTGTCCAGCCAATTGGCAAACTCGGTGACCTGATGCGAGACGGCATCGCGTGTACTGTCCAGGGGTTCCAGCAGGGAAATGCGTGGTTCCGTTGAATTTTCTGTTGAGTCTGTGTTTGTTGCTTCAGCGGCATGCAGAGGGATTGCGCACAGCAGTATCGAAAAAAACAGGGTCGTACAGCAGCAGATAAGGTCAAGTGGTGGCGCAGTATTTGGGGAAGGCGGTTGTACCACGTTTTATGAACTCTCTGATCATCCGTGCGGGTCTTTAGCCTACGGTGGAATGGTTGTTAATTCAAAGGTTTGTGTTGTGCGGTATGAGTGAAGACATGTGTACGGACAAAAAAAAGCCCTGTCAGGCTGTATTGGCAGGGCATATCCGGTGGGAATGGTCGGTACATCGTTGAAATAATGCTTATACTCCCTAGCTGCAACCTTTGGGACGTGGCAGTCCGGCAATTTTGTTGGCTGATTTTACCAGACCGTAAGGGAACAGGGAGTAGAGGTACCTGCTATCGCTACGGTCTTTGCCGTATTTCTTTTTCATGATTTTGGAAAAGGCTCGGGGTTCACAGACTTTGCCGTTTTCTTCGAAAAAATGCCGGGCTTCGTTAATGATGTCCCAGTGTTCGGGGGTGAGTTCCACTTTTTCATTTTTGGCGATTTCGCAGGCGAGGGCTTCACTCCATTCGCTCAGGTTTTCCAGCCATCCGGCTTCACTTAGCTCAACGATTTTACCGTTTACTTCTGCCTGCATGATTAACTCCAACAGTTCTGTGTTGCCGGGTGGCAACAATATCAGGGGACTCTGTACGTTATTTTAGATAACCCAGTGTTTTCGTCAACTACTCCTTTGGGGGGGATAAGCATTCGCTAGCGTTTAAGCAGACAATCTTTGGCCTGATTGATTTTAGTGGCCAGATACGTGGAGCCACCGCGATCCGGATGGAGTTTGTGGATGAGCCGCCGGTGGGCCTGGGTGATTTCTTCTTTGCTGGCTTTGGCCTCCACACCTAAAATGTCGAGGGCTTCTGCAACGGACATACCGTGTTCCGGTGAGGGTTCGCGAGGTCCGCCGCTGTCAGCTTGTGTACGCCAGCCGCTGTGGTGGCGATCCAGGTAAGCGGCGAGCAGGGCGGCAGAGCGCGGGTCGGTGCCGCATTCCTGTAGCAGGCGCAGTAGTTCATCCAGCGTCAGTTTGCTGAGAAATTGTCCCTCAAAGGCACCGTCCAGCACTTCACCGTCCAGGTTGCCGGTACTGATGTCCAGGCTGACCCGCAGGAAACGGGTTTCCAGTGTGGAGAACGGACTGCCCTGCTGCTGGCCGAAAGCGGCTCCCGCCTGACCGGCTGCGCCACCAAACAGACCCCGCACCATGGGCAGGAAACGCAATAACATAAAACCTCGCCGCAGGAAGGGCAGAGCTGCTGCACCGACGACAAAGATCCAGTTGAGGCGACCGGTAAGGGCCAGAAAGGCAAGCACAAGCAGTGCAATCATCAGTCCGGCACGTTTGGCGGTGGTGATCACCTGTTTGGGCGGGGTGCGTACAAACCAACGCATCAGCAGCCAGGCGGCCAGTACAACGGCAATTAAAATGATGAGGCGAGACATGGCAGGCGCAGCGGGTTTTGGTTATTTCGGTACGGGTTTGATGAGCGATGCGGCTTGTTTGGCGCGCTGGCGGGCATCGTTGGCGCTGTTGTTGGCGCCGCCACCACCGTAAGCCAGAGCCACGCCCATGCGCCGACGCACGAAGGCTTCAGGTTTGCCGAACAGACGTAACTCGGTTTGCTGCACGCGCAATGCCTCGGCGATGCCATCAAAAGCAATACCGGTCAGTTCGTGACCGCCATAAATTACCGCGCTGGCTCCGGGTTCGCGCAGGCGGGTGTCCACGGGCAGGCCGAGGATGGCGCGGGCATGCAATTCAAATTCATTTTGCGCCTGGGTCACCATGGTGACCATGCCGGTATCGTGCGGTCGCGGGCTGATTTCACTGAACAGGACTTCGTCGCCTTTGATGAATAATTCCACGCCAAACAACCCGCGACCTCCCAGGTTGTCAGTGACTTCTTTGGCGATTTGCCGGGAACGGGCCAAGGCTATTTCGCTCATGATCTGGGGCTGCCAGCTTTCCACATAGTCACCTTGCTGTTGCAGGTGGCCAATGGGGTCGCAAAAATACGTTTGTATTTCACCCTGCGCATTCAGGGCGCGCACGGTGAGCTGGGTGATTTCAAAATCAAAACGGACCATTTCTTCCACGATCACCCGGGTTTGTGATACGCGACCGCTGCTGATGGCGTGATCCCAGGCCGCCGCCACATCATCCGGGGAGTGCAGGGTGGACTGGCCTTTGCCTGAAGAGGACATCACCGGCTTGACGATGCAGGGATAACCCACGCCATTGTCAATGACTGCCTGCAATTCACCGTGCGTATCGGCAAAGGCATAACGTGAAGTGGGTATATTCAGTTCTTCTGCGGCCAGTCGGCGAATGCCCTCGCGATTCATCGTTAACTGTGTCGCTCGTGCAGTGGGTATCACCTGTGTCAGGCCATGGGCTTCGATTTCCGCCAGCATATCGGTGGCAATGGCTTCAATTTCCGGCACGATGAAATGGGGTTTTTCCTGTTCAATCAGGGTGCGCAGTGCCGCGCCATCGGTCATGTCGATGGTATGAGCGCGGTGCGCCACCTGTTGTCCCGGCGCGTTATCGTAGCGATCCACGGCGATGACTTCCACGCCCAGGCGTTGCAGGGCGATGATGACTTCTTTGCCCAGTTCACCGCTGCCCAGCAGCATGACGCGCAGTGCGGTATCGGAAAGGGGTGTGCCTATTTTCATATGGAGCCCTGGTTTTTATCAGTCTGGGTTCAGGTTTGCAATGACTGAAAAAAATGATTGATAACATTAGTCTGTGGCTGGGTGCAATGCCCCGTGTCACGCAGGTTGTGTAATTCATCCAGCAATGGCTGGCGCAGGCCGGGCATAAACATCAGGTCAGCCATGATGTTATCAAAAGCCCCCTGGCCGGCATCACAAAGGGCCAGATTGCATAAAAAGGCGTGGCGGATATCGTCCTGTTCGAGGCAGTGCCAGGCGCGCCCGGCAATGGTGGCCAATACTTCCACGTTGCGCCCGCTGTTACTGTTCAATACAGTGTGGAGGGCGGCAACGAGTGCCTGCTGGTCGCTGCCGTGTGACAGACCACGAATGGCAGCGGCAACGGTATTGGCGGCAAGGGCAGTGTCGGTTTCTTGCAGGGCTGTTGTGATGCGTACCGACAGGGCTGCACTCAGTGCCGGGTCGATGATCTCGTTTTCCAGGCAGCTGCACAGTGCCGCGAAAGGTGTGACAGGTAATTGGGGGACAGCATTGACCAGCGTCGCCAGATTGTTATTTTCATCGAGGCGGGCAGCCACATCGGCGATGCCTTGCAGACCCACAAAATTCCATTGCTCAAAGCCGTTGCCGCCTGTGAAATAATCAACGGCGTGGGCGTAAAACTGGCTGGCTGGCTGGCCAAGCTGTTTGGCAACCCGGGCGTGAAAGCAGGCCATGCGGTCTTCGCGCGGGGTGAAGCCATGGGGGTTGTCTTCCGGCATGCCGGAGGGGTTTTGCGTGGTCTTGGGATCGTGTCTGGCAAGTGTTTGTTCCGCCAGCCGTTCCACCATGCGACGCAGAAAGTCATCGCGTGCCGCTTGTTGCAACAGCCCCTGTTCATCCAGCGGAAATTTCAGAAACCAGATTTGCTGATCGCTGCTGGCACCGTCATCATCTTCGTCATAAAACAATACGCCCAGTGAGGCGCTGCGCAAAAAGGGTTGCGGATAGGCTTGCTGCTGGCGCTCGATAGCCAGCATATTGGCACCCGGAATTTCCACCAGACGACGGCCCATGTCATAAAACTGCACCTGGGCGCCGGCCTGTTGAAGGAACTCGCTCAGCGTTTGCGGAAAGGGATTGCTGTCAGTCATGGCACGATTTTATCAAACGTGTGCGCATTCTGCTGGTTTGTTTTGGGGGGGGCAGGCGCTATTGTTTCTGTTTTGCCTCGCTGACGCGCAAATTACGCTCACAAAATTCTGTGTTATCCAGCTGGCTGATGGCTTTATGTGCGGCAGTGCTTTCCATTTCCACAAAGGCATAACCTCGTGGCCGGTGGGTGGTGCGATCCATCATGATGCGCACAGAATTGACGTGTCCGTATTGTGAAAATAATGTGTGCAGCTCGTCGCGTTTCGCACGGTAGGCGAGATTGCCGACGTAGAGGCTGATGGTATCACCAGACTGGGGACTGGCAGCAGTTTGCGGGGAATGATGTGCAGTGGTTGCGTGTTCGCGCTGTTGTGCTGATGATGCCCGGCTGCAAGCCCCTGCCAGATGACCGATGAGCAGCCCTGCTCCCAGTACGAGCAAGCTATTGCCTACCAGGTTTTGTGTTTGCAAGATCCAGTAAGCCAGGCCGGCGACAGGCAGTGCAATGAGCAGGCTGCCGAAATAAACAGTGGGGGACGGAGTTTTGAAGGTCATTTTTAATTACCACATGAAGGATATGGAATGAATGAGTGTGTAGCCGGGGCGTGTGTGCTGACGCGCGCAGCTGCGAGCAGCGCGCTTTATACCAGATGTGAATGATTTATTCGAGCCCGAACAGGAAAGAAACACCGCATTGCGGGTTTCTGTTAAACGAGGAGCAGTGTGCTTTAGTGGTGCGTGATTGCTTTTCCGTCGATGGCCAGTGTGAACATAAACGTTGCGCCGCCTTCCCGGTTGGTTTTGTGCGTGAGTTTGCCGCCGTGGTCTTCCACGATGGTGCGGCTGATAGCCAGCCCGAGCCCCATACCATTTGCTTTGGTGCTGAAAAAGGGCGTGGGAATTTTTTTCATGTCATCAAGAGGGATTCCTGGCCCGGTGTCGCTGACAGAAATGCGCACATGCGTGGTGGTGGGTTGATCCAGGACAATATTCAGGTGACGGGTCTCACAATGATTTTGCGGGTCGCTCATGGCCTCACTGGCATTACGCAGCAAATTGAGCACTACCTGCTCGATTTGAATAGCGTCGGCAGTAATTAATGGCATGTTGGCCAGTGTTTCAATATTCAGAATGATGTTATGGGTATGGAATTCAGTGCGCATCATACTGACCGCCAGCTGTACGACGTTACCGAGTTCGGTGGTTTCACGGTGTGAAGCACTTTTGCTGACAAAATCGCGCAGGTGACGAATGATATTGGCAGCCCGCTGCGCCTGATTGCAGGCCTGTTCGAGGATGCCAGGAACCTGTGCGCGTTTTTTTTCATCACCTTCCAGCAGGCGTAAACAGCTTCTGACATAACTGCTAATGGCAGTCAGGGGCTGGTTGATTTCATGCGCCAGTCCTGCTGCCATTTCCCCCATGGTGTTGAGACGGGCAACATGGGCGAGTTTTTCCTGATGTTGTCGCGATTGTTCTTCCAGCAGTTCGCGGCCGTTGATTTCCTTGCGAAGTTTTGCATGGCTTTTGGCAAGTTCGGCAAGGCACTGGGGATAGCGGGTATCTTCCTGTAGTGAAATGCGACCGTGAATCATGCCGGTGGAGTGTATTGTGCTTTTCATCTGCACCTTAATCTGCATTTGTTGTGATGTGATTAACAGGATAGTGCAGTGTGCGCTGGCGCCATTTTTATTATTGTCGCGCAGCCAGGTCAGGTGTCGGATGAAACGGGCATGGTCTTCCTGGGCAATATATTTTCCGATGTGCTGACCTATCAATTGTGAGCGTTTTACCTGTAGTAAATTGGCCAGCGTCAGGTTGGCCTCCACAATTTGCTCATTGGTGTCGTGAGTAAACAGCCCCAGCGGGGAGGCATCGAAGAGTGTTTCGAAGCGTTGGCGAAGGCCGCTGGATAAACGCAAGGTTTGTCGCAGCGTTGCATTTTGTTTTTGCAGTGTTCGGAATTTTTCGCGCAGGACGAAAGGCACGTCAGAGGATTGCAAGGCTTTATGTGTCCTGTCAGCCTGAAAAATCCGACGTGAGAGTGGATCATGGGGTGTGAAATCAGGTTTGATAGCAATGTCCTCCGTGAGTCGCTATTGAGTGAACGGAATCTGGGCCGATTATATCCGTTTTTTTCATCAAACATACAAATCAATTTGTAGGTATACGCATATTACTGATCCATCAGTCTCCATTCCTTTATCTGGATACGTGTACCCTTCATACTGTATTACGACGGGAAATTTTTAGCTATTAAAATTTCATTTGCCATCTATCCATTCGTTTGAGTGGCTGCGCGCTACAATACGGGTTTATATTTTCTATTGTTGATTACCCTCCGTCTAATACTATCGGTGTATATGGAGTATGTGACGTAAGAGGAGGGAGATAGTTCCGATTATTAAGCGATGTGAATTCATGCTTTCCCTTGTGTTGTTTCTTAGCCCGTTTATTTTAGAAAATCAGTCTGTTAGCTGTGTAACAATATGATGTTAGCGGAAATGCGATGACATTTGTTCAGGCACAAAACGGTACTGCTTTGTTCGCTGAAAATACCCTCCGGCAATGGCGTTTGATATCCGAGTGAAAAGGGTAGATATTCGGGCTTGTTGCGTTGTTGTTATTACATCCTCTAGATGGAACGATGACAGGGCAGCAAGAGATCGAAAAAAACCAAAGCGGCAAGGAGAAATCGCACATGACATTCACGAAAAGACGACTTCCGGCAGTGTTGGCTACGACTTTCATAGCAACAATGTTTGCTGGTGCGCCAGTCATTGCCGGGAAAGATGCAGGACACGGCCACGACTACCGTACATTTCATGCCAATGGCACCATTGACTATGGTGACATCAGTGATTCTTATCACTCTGATCTGGTGATGTATCTGGCGGGTAATCAATTTATGGTGATGGAGGAGTTGATTAAGGATTTCCAGTCCAAAAACAAGGATATCAAAACGGTTTATGTGGAAACCATTCCACCGGGCCAGATACTCAAAAAGCAAATTCTTAAACAAGGGCAAATTGAGGGTCAGGATACCAACCAAACACCGGATTTGTTTGCCAGCGTAAAAATTGCCCACCTTAAGAAGTTGAAGAAAGAAGGCAAGATGACTGAGGGCATGATCTATGTACATAACAAACTGGAGTTAATGGTTGCCAGGGGCAACCCCAAAGGTATTAAAGGGCCGGAAGACCTGAGGCGTGATGATCTGGTTCAGTCGCACCCCAACCCTGTCACTGAAGGCATTTTTAAGTTTTACGGGTCTGAAATGCTGAAAGACATGGGCTTATACAGCAAAGTGACGGGCGGTAAGATTTGCAAGGGTTGCTGGGCTGTGCCGGGCAAGACCTGGTTTACTGTGCGCCACCATCGCGAAACCCCGCACCGCATTGAAAATGGTGAAGCTGACGTGGGCATTGTATGGACCACGGAAGTGGCACATGCCAAGGCCGAAGGTCGCAAGGTTGAAGGTGTTGCGATTCCTGCGCCACTCAACAAGGAATCTAAAGTGGGCTATGCCATTGGCAAGCTGAACAAGGCAAAAAATGCCAAAAATGCGGATCGTTTTCTGGCTTATCTGGCATCGGATGACGCACAAAACATCTATGCCAGCTACGGGTTTTTAAAGACCACCGCTGAAGAGCTGAAGCTGAAAAAACTGTAGTTGTCAGGCGCTGATTGCAGGAGCGGACAAAACGGATATCGGCCGGGGGCGTATTTCCGGTCGGTTTTTGAGTCAGGAATAGCGCTAGGCCGCAGGGTGCTGGAGTGGTGTTGCTAAAATTTGTGCATGCTGGCCGCATTTTTCCTGTACAATCTGCGCCCTTTCAACCCGCTAGAGCCACATTCCCGTGATCCAGAAACTCAGAAATATCGCCATCATCGCGCACGTCGATCATGGCAAGACCACTCTTGTCGATAAACTCCTGCAACAGTCCGGCACGGTCACCAATCGTGGCGATGCCGAAGAACGGGTGATGGATTCCAATGATATTGAGAAAGAACGCGGCATCACTATTCTCGCCAAAAACACCGCTATTGAGTGGAATGATTACCATATCAATATCGTGGACACCCCCGGCCATGCTGATTTTGGTGGCGAAGTAGAGCGGGTGATGTCCATGGTGGATTCGGTGTTGCTGCTGGTGGATGCCGCTGAAGGCCCCATGCCGCAAACCCGCTTTGTCACGGAGAAGGCGCTGGCACAGGGGCTTAACCCCATTGTGGTGGTGAACAAAATTGACCGTAACGGCGCGCGTCCGGACTGGGCGGTGGATCAAACCTTTGACCTGTTCGACCGTCTTGGTGCCACTGATGAGCAGATGGATTTCCCCATTATTTATTGCTCGGCTATCAATGGTTACGCCGGACTGGAATCCGATGTCAGCAGCGGCGATATGACCCCCCTGTTTGAGACCATTGTTGAACATGTTAAAGCCCCCGATGTGGATGCGAACGGCCCTTTCCAGATGCAGGTCAGCGCGCTGGATTACAACAGCTACACCGGTGTTATCGGCATTGGTCGTGTAACCCGTGGCAGGCTCAAGGCCAATTCGCCAGTGGTTGTGGTGGACGTTGAGGGCAAAGAGCGCCGCGGGCGCGTTCTGCAAATTTTCGGTTTTCTGGGACTGGAGCGCATCGAAAAAGCCGAGGTGCAGGCGGGCGCCATTATTGCCTTCACTGGCCTCGACCCGCTGAATATTTCCGATACCCTGTGTGACCCCAATAATGTGGAAGCCATGACACCGCTGTCCGTGGACGAACCCACAGTGAGCATGACCTTTGGTGTCAACAACTCCCCCTTTGCCGGGCAGGATGGCAAGTTTCTGACCTCGCGGCAGATCCGCGAACGTCTTCAGCGCGAACTGCTGCACAATGTCGCCCTGCGCGTGGAAGAGACCGAAGACCCGGACAAATTCAAGGTTTCCGGTCGGGGTGAATTGCACCTGTCCATCCTCATCGAAAACATGCGCCGCGAAGGTTACGAGCTGGGTGTGTCCCGTCCCGAGGTGATTATTCACACGCTGGAAGATGGCACCAAAGAAGAACCTTACGAACAGGTTACCGTGGATGTAGAAAGCGACCATCAAGGCAGTGTGATGGAAAAACTCGGTGAACGGGGCGGTGAACTCAAGGACATGGTGCCTGACGGCCAGGGCCGGGTGCGCGTGGATTACATCATGCCCGCGCGCGGACTGATCGGCTTTCGCACGGAATTTCTGACTGCTACCCAGGGAACGGGTTTGATCTACAGCGTGTTTGATCATTACGGCCCGATGAAGCCCGGCAACTACGGCCAGCGCCTCAATGGCGTACTGATCTCCAACGGCAGGGGTAAAGCGCTGGGTTACTCCCTGTGGAACCTGCAAGAACGTGGCAAATTGTTCATCGGAGCCAATACCGAAGTTTACGAAGGCAGTGTCATTGGCATTCATGCGCGTGACAACGACCTGGTGGTCAACTGCCTCAAAGGCAAGCAGCTCACCAACGTGCGTGCCTCGGGTACTGACGAAAATATTCAACTCACCCCGTTTATTGATTTGAGCCTGGAACAGGCGTTGGAATTTATCGATGACGATGAACTGGTGGAAGTGACGCCTACCAACATCCGTCTGCGTAAAAAAATCCTCAACGAAAGTGACCGCAAAAAGGCCAGTCGTGCTGCCAAATAGCATATTCAGGGGGTACGGCTAAAAGCACCGGCATCCTCGTATCTTGAGGGCGCGCAGTACCATTGATGTCTGTCAGCGTGGCGATGACTCCTCATAGCGCCTCGCCAGCCACAAAATTCAACGTGCTCTACAGACCGTTCCACTGCGGATTAATGTTTTATTAATGTGTTTTGGTATCAATGATTTAATAAAATCTCAGACATATTATCGAGTTTGGCTTTTACCGATTGCCACTCAGGCATAAGCAAACCAAGCAACCTGTAAAATTTCGGACTGTGATTGTGCTCCCGTAAATGGCATGGACTTTCAGCATGTAGCGGCGCCCCAGGTAGAAGTGGCTTTCTCCACTAACATACTGGCGTGGTAATACCTCGTGCTGGCGTTGCCGGATGTCTGCCAGGTGCTTGACGACCCAGCGTGCCCGCTTACTGACGGCCTGTCTTATCTCTGTGGGGTCAGTGTCTTCCGGCGCGTCAACCTGTACAACGCCATTGGGGTGGATGTGTATGGCAATCTTTCGTCGCTGCTGTTTTTCTCGTGGCGGCAGGTAGATCAACCTTATAGTGGAACTCATCATCACCATATCGGCATTTCAGTTGGCTCATGGGCTCAGGCATCCTGTTTTGCCAGCCCAAGGCGTGTGATCTGAATAATCTGTTCGATGACCTTCTTCGCCTTGTCCATGCCAATCAGTTTGAATAAGGCGGGCAACAGCTTTTTGCGAATCTCGGTCTCGATATTCTGTGGGTTCAGCGAATGCTCGGCCACGGCTTTATCCACGATCCTGTCGATATTCAGCGCCTGGTCGATATACTGTTGATGATTCTCGTCTGAAATATTCTCGAACAGGTCGCCACCCAGTACCACTCTGAATACACCATAATAGGCACGGGCATGGGAGTTCCCGGCCAGTGGCTCCGGCATATCCGGCACAGCCCTGTTTTCTACCTGTTCTTCCAGGTCCTTGAACAGGGCATACTGCTTGTAGGGATGGTCAAACTGCGCCTCAGCTTCTTTAATCGCTTCTTCCAGTAATTCAGAGAAGACTTTCTGGGCATAAGGGTCATCCTGAAGATCCTGCTCGATAGTTTTCTTGATCCGGGTGCGGATGATGTCGGTTTCGTTTCGTGTCTTTCTTCAGACCAGTCGGACGGATCATCCTTTTTACCCAGTTCGTTGACGAGGTAAACACCCTCGCGGCGCAAGCCGGTGCCTGCTGTATTCAGCACCTCGAATTCATCGGTGGCATGAAACTGGTTGTTCTCCATATGATTCCAGTCGATAACAGGAATTGTCGGCTGTGCCTTCTTGCCATCAATAAATTCGGTAACGGTGATGCCCAGGGTTAGCTGGTCATAGATTTGCTCATTGGCTGTCAGCAGCCCTTCGCCCAGGCCGGGCGAGGCAAGCTGGCGCACAATGTCATCAATGGCATTATTGGAAAGGGGGTATTCCTTACCCTTCCGGTTGAAACGGCGTTTGCGCAGTTCACCGATCAATACCTCCTGCAGCAAAACCTCGCCGCGATTGCCGCCACGCTGTTTCATCGCTATTTCAGGAGGCAGGTAGGTATAGCCCATGCTTATCAACACCTGCAAGGCGGGAATATGGGAGCTGAAGAGTTCTTTGGTTTCGGGGATCATAGTACGCCCCCAACCCAGCGTAATTGCCTTAACGCAAGGTGGAACTGCTTCGCTTGCTCCATCCTGCGGTCACAATCAAGTCTGTAGGGAGCCACTTCATTCCACCAAATTAGCAAGGGGCAAAACACACAACGACAGCTTAACCATCGGCATCCACCTTGACCCGCCGCTTACCGGTGAGGAGTTGCTGCATCAGGGCTTTTTTCTCCTGTTTCAGGCAGTCGAGTTTTTGTTGCAGGGTTTCGATTTCTTTGTCAGCGGTGGTTAATACTGAGGCGATTTTTTGTTGTTCTTGAATATCAGGAAGGCGAATAACAAGGTTAGAGTAAATTGAGATCCAATGTCGTTGATGTCCTCCAACTAGACAATTTAGCATTTGCATTGCTTCAAAAACATACTTTATGGAAACACTCTCTTTAGAGGTTAAAATTTTCATTGCACTTGATTTGGCTTTAAACGGAAAATCGACAAATTTACTTGCCGTAGTGAAATCATCAAAAATAAGAACCGGCAAATTATTTTGCTATGCCTTTTATAGCTCTGACTTTCCACCCTTCAGGCACCATAACCCAGCTCCTTCAGATATCCTTCCATCTCATCTTCCAGTCTGGCAAGCTCCGCCTTCAGTTTCTCCCGCTCTGCCCGCACGGCCATGAGATCGATCTCTTCCTCCTCCTCGAAGGTATCCACATAACGGGGAATATTGAGATTAAAATCGTTTTCGGCGATCTCCACCGGGCTGGCAAGGTAGGCGTATTTATCGACGGATTCCCGTTTGTGACAGGTATCGATAATCTTCTGAAGATCCCCGGGCCGCAACACGTTCTGGTTTTTACCGTCGGCATATTCCCGGCTGGCATCAATAAACAATACCTTGTCATTATTTTTTTTCTTTTTGAGGATGAGTATGGCGGCGGGGATGCCGGTGCCGTAGAAGAGTTTTTCCGGCAGACCGATCACCGTGTCGAGCAGGTTTTCTTCAATGAGCTTGCGGCGGATTTTGCCTTCTGCTGCGCCGCGGAACAGCACGCCGTGGGGGACGACCACGCCCATGCGCCCCGTATCGGATTTGAGGGTTTCGATATCAACAGGGAGCCGGAGCCGCAGGCGGGGTCGCAGATGTCGTCGCCTTCCTTTGGCTCCAGCAACTCGGCAATCAGGTCGGACACCTCGGGGGGCGTATAGAATTCACCGGCCTTTTTGCCGGAACTGGCGGCAAAGTTCTTGATCAGGTATTCATAGGCGTTGCCGATCACGTCCAGAGTGCCAATGCGCGAGGGGCGCAGGTTCAGCTCCGGCCTGTTGAAGTCTTCCAGTACATGGCGCAGGATTTTGTTTTTCTGCTTGTCATCACCCAGCTTGTTGGAGTTAAAGCTGATGTCCTGAAACACATCCCGCAGCTTGGCGATATTGGCCTCTTCGATAGCGTGCAGCGCCTGGTCGATGCGCTCGCCGTTGCCTGGCTCGTGGCGATGTTCAAACAGGCTGTAGAAATCCGTCTCTTTCGGCAGCACAAAACGCTCGGCCTTCATCAACTCGGTGATCAGCTCCGGCTCGTCCCCATGCTCGGCCTGGTAGGTGTCGTAATGATCCTGCCAGACATCGCTGATGTATTTGAGAAACAGCATGGTGAGGACGTAGTCCTTGTAGATACTGGGATCGACGACGCCGCGGAAGCTGTCGCAAGCACCCCATACGGCCTTGTTGATGGCGTCATGATTGATTTGGTCATTCATTGTGCATTTGCTCCCGGTGTTTTAAGCAGATCATTGGCGATGCTATTCATCAGGGTTTCGCCACTGTGGATGAGTTGTTCCATCAGCTGTTGCTTTTTATTGAGTGCCTTTGCCAGATGGATAATCGTCTGTTGTGTGTCCAGTGGCGGCAATACCACAGGAGTTGCCGTCAACACGCTGCGGCGGATGCTACTTGGTGAGCGTGCCCTCGGCTTCACACTGAAAATAATACTGGCTGGGCGGGCGATTGAGCAGCCAGGCAAGAAAACCGGGGAGTAACTGGCGGGTTTTGGCTCTGAGTACAAAAAAGTGGGGTGCCGCCACCGCCCGTAAGCTGGCCATGGCTTCATCAACAAGCACCGCATAATTGTTATTCCCCCGTGCGGCAAATAACACATCACCCGGTGTCAGGCAGTCCGGCTCGCGTTTGCTCGCAAGCGTTGTCTCGGTGCAGCTTACCCAGTCAACCGATTGATTTGGTGATATATTTTTCATTTGCACAGCAAAAATACCCGTCCCCGGTTTTTCCTGAATCCTGCCGCGAAACGGGTGCCCTGCATTGATGCGGGCTATTTCATTTAGCTTCATTCGAAAATCTTCATTGTTAATGATGCAAAATAGTCTAAAGGGGTGGCTACGCCTGTCAAACAATTCATGCATCATCGGTAATGACGCAATTGTTTTTTTGTGGTCTTTCTGCTGTGGTTGGCGCGATGTTTCATCTGAATTCCGCAGCTGACGGCTTCGAGGATGTATTCACATTTTGCTAAGTAGCTTGTTTGGCGGTTTTGGCGCATTCACCTGCGGGTTTTGGGATAACCCTCATCCCCAAAATATCTCGGGCCTGATTAACGGCAAATAAGGAGGGCGATTCACAAGGGTGAATACCGGTAATGCCCGGTTATTTGATAGTCAAACAAGATGTCATCCAGTTTGGGGCCGGCGCCTATGTTATGAGCGATGAGCGGATTGTCACTGTTTGGTGACATTCGGTCAGTCACGATACCGATATGAGGCAAATTGCCCGGCAGCATCCAGGTAACGATATCACCCGGTTCATAATCCCGGGCATTATTGCTCAGAGGCAGCCTGGTGCCATGCCTTGTGAAAAAGACTTGCAAATTGGGGACGCGCCTGTGGTCAATATTCCGGTCTGTGGAATGTAATCCCCAGATGCGCGTGGAAGGATAAGCGCTGAAATTGCTGGCCATATCCTCATGAACCAAACGCTGTAAATCAATGCCTGTGGCACGGTACGAACGGATGATAACGTCGGTACACACGCCAATATCAGAAGGTACATCACCATTTGGATAAGGAATGGAGAAATAAGCGCCATCGTATCGCACATCGTGTTTTGTGCGTTCAATGGCTGCCTTTACAAGATTATCCTCAAAGCTGTTGCTGGCAGCGTTTTGAGAAAAAACCACAAAAGTGATGAAAATAAACGTTGTGATCAGTTTGTCGGAAAAGATGACATTTTTCAGCGTCGATACAGCCAAACCAGATACCCTCCAACACTTAATACCGAAATGATGGCAACCCCTGTTTGTAAGGCAACAGCGGGATATTGCACATCGTGCCAAAACAATAACGCTAAACCACATGCCAGTAAAACCAGTCCGATGATGGTCTGGCTCAAGCGACTCATGGGGACTGCCCATCGCGTCCCTAAAGCAACGCCAAGCGCTGCTGCAATCCAGCCACCAAAAGCGCCCGCAAGAATATCCAGCGGCCAATGGGCACCCACCACGGCGCGGGAAACCCCCGCGAGTGTCGCGAGCAGCAGGGCGGTGACAGCCAGCGCCGGGTGTACACCGCGCAGGCAGATAACTGCGGCAAGCGTGAAAGCCGTGGTGGTATGGCCGGAAGGGAAGGCGTTGCGGCGCAGTTCAACGCCAATGACGTTGACCATGTCAGCACCCAGTGCGGCCAGGGGGCGAGGGATGTCGAACAAAGGCTTGAGAATGTGTACCCAGGCGGTGGCGAACAGTGCTGCGAGAAATAATGCCCAGACAATGTCAGGGCGTTTGCGTGCAAACAGGCCGAGCAGGCTGAAGGCGATAAGCGTGTCACCGAAGAGGGTGGCATTGGCCCAGAATGTGGTGCCCGGTTCATTGAGACCCCACCGGTTTAACCAGAAAAAGAGACTTTGGTTGGCATCAAATAAAACAATGCCCGCCGCGCTAACCAGAGTGAATGCGGGGACGAGCCAGACCCAGGGCGACGAAATGCGTGTGTGTACTGAATAATGCGGTGTGAAATATGGTGTTGTCATTGTGAGCACGCTAACGGGGCGGGTGGGTGGGTGTCAATTGACGGGAGACTGCGGGTGTAATCGCTTCTCACTTCTCATCAACTGTCGCTATCAAGAACAACAGGTGTATTCAGTACCTGCTCATCCAGCCATACTTGATTGCCCTGCAAACGCAACCGGCCTTCGGCGAACCAGCGGATAGCCATGGGATAAATCTGATGCTCACGTTTTAATATGCGGGCGGCCAGTGTCTCCGGGGTATCGTCCGGCGTAACGGATACACGGGCTTGAACAATCACCGGGCCGCCGTCCAGCTCTGTGGTGACAAAGTGTACGCTGGCTCCGTGTTCTTTTATCTTGCCCTCCTTGAAAGCAGCCAGTGCCCTGGCGTGAGTGTTGAGCCCCTTAAAGGCAGGCAGCAGCGAGGGATGGATGTTGAGTATGCGTCCGAGGTGGTGGTTAACAAAATCGTTGGTGAGCAGGCGCATGAAACCAGCCAGCACCACCAGCCGTGGCTCGAAGTTGTCGATACAACGCTGTAGCGCTTCATCAAAGGCTTTGCGGTTATCGAATTGCGTGTGGTCGATAACGTCAGTGCGCAGACCCGCACGGCTGGCCCGTTGCAAGCCTTTTGCGTCAGGACGGTTGCTGATGACTGCGCGAATCTCCACTGGCAGTTTGTTTTCTTCAGCGGCATCTATAATGGCTTGCAGGTTGCTGCCGCTGCCGGAAATAAGGATGACGATGGGGAGTTTGGGGATAGGCATGGTGTTCAGTGGTAATGTTTTGGGTGGGTATGTTACATTATTTCAGCTATTGCATTAAGCAGGATCTTTCTCTTATCTTTACTTGCGTGTGGGATGCGCTAAAAACTTGATGATGAAAAAGAAAAAGAATATTCCCTTGAGAGAGAAAGATTGTTATAAGATTTTTTTTCGCCTCGTATTTTACAGCTGGTTTTTTTCATCAAAAAACCTTGTGTATCATAGCATTTAATAGATGGGTTATAAGACTCATTCGAGGAATTTCTATCTGGAGGGAAGTTAATATGTCTCTTAAGTGCATGTCTTACGCCCTCTTTTTCAAGCAAAATATCCTCCGGAAATTTATTTGAAAATTTTAGTTTTAATCCGTTTACAATTTCACTTATATCTATTTTCCCTCCTGATTTTTTATCCGCAAAGATATGTGAAACTCTGTTTTGATCAATGTCGGTATACAATCGGCCTACATATGGAGAAACTTTTTTTGATACGATAAACTTTTTATCAGAAGCAGCATTTATGCTGATTGTATCTGTTAAGTTTGTGGTTAAAATGCCCCCATTTGTTAGTTTTGTGGTTTTTCTCCCTGTTTTTATCTGGAAAACAATGCTGTCAATTTTATATTCACCAAAATCCATTTTATATGCTGAAGCCCCTTTGTATGTTGTTTTCCCTGGCGTTACTGGAATAGTAAAACATCGTTTGTGTTTGTTATTTTCAATATTACTTGATGAGCATTGAATATGTATATTTATGATTCTTGTGTCTGGAATCACAATGTCGTACCCCATAAAAACGATATTTCCCTTATCATCAGCTTTGACATCTTCAGCAATGTGAATTTTATTTACAGCGCAGCCAGACAATAAAATTAGGCTGATCATAATAAGCGGGATTGTTTGATTAGATATACTATAATTCCTTTTATGTAACATCCTTGGGTTTAATTTCCCGCTTCGTGTAGCGAGATAGCTGGATTTTAAAGGTCTTCAGAAGACCCATCACTATATTGTACAATATTATTATGATTTCTTGGTTTTCATTGCTTTAGTAGGAAATTAGGCAGGCTATTTTTCATATTGACTTATGCACAATTTAGCTTGTTCATTAGTTAAGTGTTTCGTGAATAGTTTTTGGTTGTTTTTATTAATAAAGCGCTGTTTTTTGTTGTTGTTTTTTCTTTCAAAACCAAAGAATGCATTTGGTCGGCCGCATTCGCAATCTCTTTGCCTTCATCGTCGTGTCGTTGTGCCGCATGGCGGATTCTGTGTAAGTGATAACCGTTAATGATGTGATAACAGAATGACTTGGCTTTTGGTTTACATTAATTCCCGCAAGTATTTAAACAATGCCCGCGCTGATTTTGGCGGTTTGTTTCCCAATATTTCTTTTTTCGCATTACGCACCAGTTGTCGTAGATATTGCCGGTCAGCATTTGCAAACTCGGCTACCAGTTCAGCGAGTGCTGTATCTCCGTCTTCCAGCAGGCGGTCACGCCAGCGTTCAATATGGTGCAGAGTGGCAACGGCCTGTTTGGATTGTCCGGTGAGAGTGTCCAGTTGTTCGCGAATTTCCTCGGCATTTTCGGAGCGCATGCGTTTGCCAATGTATTGCAGTTGGCGTTTGAGTGCGCCGTGTTGATGAATGTGTCGTGCTTCGGCAATGGCGTCATGCAATGCTTCAGGCAGTTTGATGTTGGCAAACTGTTCTTTGGGAAGATTGACCAGTTCTTTACCCAGTTCTTGCAGTGCATGCATGTCTCGTTTGACTTGGGATTTGCTTTTTTCTTCGTCACTGTCCGCAGCAGGTTCGCCAATAACGGGCATTTTTTTATGCACATTTTTTTTTACATTCTTCACAACAACACCTGCTCAATGCCGCCCTGGTTGATGTCGGTGATAAATTGCTGCTGCCAGTCTTCGCCCAGCAGGCCTCTGGCGAGTTCGACGACGATGTAGTCAGTTTCCAGTCCTGTGTCATCGGCGTACCGTGACAGACCTTGTTGGCAGGCAGGGCAGGAGGTGAGTATTTTGACGTTACCGGCTTTTACTTTGTCCGCGCCGGTGAGTTGTTTGATGCCGTTGTGCAATTCTTCCTGTTTGCGGAAACGTATTTGGGTGGCGATATCAGGACGCGATACGGCAAAGGTACCTGCTTCGCCGCAGCAGCGATCTGAGGATACGACATCCGAGCCCATCAGTGTGGAGGCAACATTGATGGGAGCATACGTTTTCATCGGGCTGTGGCAGGGGTCGTGGTACAGGTATTGTGTGCCACTGCTGTTATCAAGAATCACGTTTTTTTCCATCAGGTATTCGTGAATGTCCAGCAGTCGGCAGCCGGGAAATATTTGCTGAAAGCGATATTTTTGCAATTGGTCCATGCAGGTGCCACAGGAGACGATGACGGTCTTGATGTCCATGTAGTTCAGTGTGTTGGCCACGCGGTGAAACAATACCTGATTATTCACTGAAATCTGCTGGCCTTTTTTAGCGTCACCACCGGAGGTTTGCGGGTAACCGCAACACAGGTAGCCGGGGGGTAATACGGTTTGTGTGCCGATGTTGTGCAGCATGGCGAGTGTGGCCATGCCGATCTGGCTGAACAGGCGTTCTGATCCGCAGCCGGGAAAATAAAATACGGCATCACTTTGCTCGTTGACCTTTTTCGGGTCGCGCAGGATGGGGACGTTTTTGGCGTCTTCCAGCGAGAGTAGCTGGCGCAGGGTTTTTGGCGGCAGCTTGCGGGGCAGGGGTTTGTTGACGAAGTTTACAATTTGCGTGGTGGCGGTCATTTTGCCGGTGGTGGCGGCAGGACGGGATTTTTTCCGGGTAAGCCCGAGTTTTTTCGCCCAGCGGTATGCCAGGTTTTGGCCACGGAATCCCCATTGCAAGAGCATTTTATACATCAGGTTAATGGTGCGTGGATCGGTGGCATTGAGATAGGCCATGGAGGCGCGGGTGCTGATGCCGGTGCGTTTTTTGCCGAAGGATTTAAGCAGGCTGCGCATGCGAATGGATACGTCACCGAAGTCGATATCCACCGGGCAGGGGCTAAGGCACTTGTGGCAGACGGTGCAATGGTCAGCAATATCGTTCATTTCATCGAAGTGGCGCAGAGAGATGCCGCGCCGGGTTTGTTCTTCGTATAAAAAGGCTTCAATAATCAGGCCAGTGGCGAGAATTTTATTGCGCGGTGAATACAGCAGGTTGGCACGGGGGATGTGAGTGGTGCAGACCGGTTTGCATTTGCCGCAGCGTACACAGTCTTTAATATCGTCGTTGAGTGCGCCCAGTTCGCTGGCTTCAAGGATGAGTGCTTCTTGTTGTAACAGACGTAATGAAGGCGTGTAGGCGTTATCCAGTCCTGACCCGGCCAGTAACTTTCCGGGATTGAAGCGTTCTTCGGGATCGACGGATTTTTTATAGTCTGCGAAAGCCGCAATAGTGGCCTGATCCAGAAATTGCATTTTGGTGATGCCGATGCCGTGTTCACCGGAAATAACGCCGCCCAGTTTTTGTGCGGTTTCCATGATGCGTTTTACCACATGCTCTGCTTCGAGCAGCATGTGGTAGTCATTGGAGTGTACGGGAATGTTGGTGTGTACGTTGCCATCTCCGGCATGCATGTGGGTGGCGACGAACAGGCGTGAGTTGCGAATGTCACCATGGATGGCATCGAGTTTTTCCCGCACAGCGGAGAGTTCGCGGCCATTGAAAATCTGTTTAAGCGGCTGTTCGATATCGCTGCGATAGGAGATGCGCAGTTCGCGACGTTGCAGCAAACGGAACAGACTTTGTGTGCTGCGTGGTGGTATCTGGTCCGCAAAAATGTCCGGGTGATTTTCGGCATCGTCGTCGAGATTGTCCAACACTGTTGTCCAGCGGGACTTTATGGTGGAGAGATGTTCGCGCGCCGCCGTTTTTTTATTGGCGAGTATGGTGTCAATTTCTTCGCAAGGGGCATCGCCGGGTTCGTAGTCGGTGACCTGCTGATGTTCAGGCATGTCACTGGCCAGATATTCGAGCACGGCATCGATCATGCGTAACTTGTTGCGCGTGGAGTATTCGATATTAATACGTTCGATGGTTTCGTTGTAGTCCGCCAACCGGTCCAGCGGGATGACCACATCTTCGTTGATTTTAAAGGCGTTGGTGTGGGCGGCAATGGCGGCGGTGCGGGCGCGGTCCAGCCAGAAGCGGTGGCGGGCCTCGGGGCTGACGGCGATGAAGCCTTCCGCATCGCGGGCATTGGCCATGCGCACGACCGTGGAAGCGGCCTCGGCGACCTGGTCGGCATTGTCGCCAACGATATCGACCAGCAAAATCATTTTTGGCATTTCACGGCGCGGTGCTTTAGTGCTGTATTTTACCGCATGGACATAGCGTTCATCGAGGTGCTCCATGCCCGCCAGTTTTACGTCCGGCAGGGCGTCGAGATAATCTTTTGTTTCAACGATAGCAGGTACTGCGCGGCGCAGGTCATCACCAAAAAATTCCAGACACACGGTGCGAATGTGCTGTGGCATTTTGTGCAGAATGAAGACGGCAGATGTGATCAGGCCATCGCAACCTTCTTTTTGCACACCGGGCAGGCCGCCGAGAAACTTGTTGGTGACATCTTTGCCCAAACCCTGTTTGCGTAATTCCGCACCGGGGATACGCAGGGTTTCCGGTTTGTCTTTGGGTGTTTTGCCATCGGCTTCAAAGTGATTGATGCGGAATGTGGCTTCGGCCTGTTCATGAATTTTGCCAAGATTGTGGTTGAGGCGCTCCACTTCCAGCCAGTGGCCATCGGGCATGACCATGCGCCAGGAGAGCAAATTATCCAGCGTGGTTCCCCATAACACGGCTTTTTTGCCACCGGCATTCATGGCGATATTGCCGCCGATGCAGGAAGCATCCTGCGACGTGGGGTCAACCGCGAACACGTAGCCGCTGGCTTCGGCGGCTTCTGAAACGCGCCGTGTGACTACACCGGCTTCGACCTGGATAGTGGCAACCTTGTCTTCGACGCCTTCAATATGGCGCAGCTTGACAGAAGTGAGTGCTTCCAGTTTTTCAGTGTTAATCACCGCGCAACGTGTTTTTAAGGGCACGGCACCGCCGGTATAACCGGTGCCGCCGCCACGGGGAATGATACCCAACCCTAGCTCCACGCAGATTTTTACCACCTTGGCCATTTGTGTCTCAGTATCCGGGGTCAGTACGACGAAGGGGTATTCAACGCGCCAGTCGGAAGCGTCGGTGACGTGGCTGACTTTGGCCAGGCCACCGAAATCAATATTGTCGCGACGGATGATGCGTGAGAGTTTTTGCAGGACTTTGCGGCGAAGTGCCTGCTCTGCGGCGAAGTCATTCTCAAAATTGCGAATGGCGGCTTGTGTCGCGTCTACCAGCTCCAGCGCAAACGGGTTTTTCTCGGCCCGGGCGATGATCTGGTTCAGACGGTGATGCAGGGCATCTATCAGTGATTCGCGGCGTTTCGGGTTTTGCAGCAGGTCATCCTGGATAAAAGGGTTACGAGTGACCACCCATAAGTCACCCAGCACTTCAAACAACATGCGTGCTGAACGGCCGGTGCGACGGCTGCCACGTAGCCGGTTTAATGTTTCCCAGCGTGCATGACCAAGAAAACGAATGATAATCTCGCGGTCGGAGAAAGACGTATAGTTGTAAGGAATCTCGCGCACGCGAGCGCTTACGTTAGAAGGAGTGGGTGTTGTCATGAGATTTGCGGGTGGTTCCTGAAGGTAAATGGTGAGTTATGCGGCGCTATGATTTTAACGTTATCGAGAAGCTAAAGGGCGAAGTTTAACACAGGCCGGACATTCTCCTGCCGGGTTGACAAGAAATGTTGGAAATGGTGTTGACCCGCTGAAATCGGTGTGTATAATGCGCCCCTCGCTCGACTGAGGTCGGCGATGCACTAACGGCGGCAATGTTCATTTTTAACCCGGTTTGAAAAGAGTTAAAAAAAAGCTTGACGCCAAGCGAGGTTAACGTAGAATGCGCGCCTCGCTGTTGAGCAGCCAAGGTTGTTCAGCAAGAGTTTCAGGCCAAACGGCAGGAAACAAATTGTCGGTCTATTGACGACAACGCAGGATGATGTCACCATTGTCCGTCTTTGCTTCAAGGCAAGCAAAGTAGCTCTTTAACAAGATAAGATTAGGTAATTTGTGTGGGCACTTGCGCCGATGGTTTGATGTACAAAAAACTGTTGATGTAAGTGACACCAAGTCAGTAAATTCATGAGAATTAACTGAGTTTTGGATCATCTTCATCGCAAAAGGTTTGATTGCTACCAAAGCAGTCACAAGCTATGCAATTGAAGAGTTTGATCATGGCTCAGATTGAACGCTGGCGGCATGCCTAACACATGCAAGTCGAACGGTAACAGCAAGAGCTTGCTCTTGGCTGACGAGTGGCGGACGGGTGAGGAATACTTAGGAATCTGCCCAGTAGTGGGGGACAACTCCGGGAAACCGGAGCTAATACCGCATACGCCCTACGGGGGAAAGCAGGGGATCTTTCGGGACCTTGCGCTATTGGATGAGCCTAAGTCGGATTAGCTTGTTGGTGGGGTAATGGCCCACCAAGGCGACGATCCGTAGCTGGTCTGAGAGGATGATCAGCCACACTGGGACTGAGACACGGCCCAGACTCCTACGGGAGGCAGCAGTGGGGAATATTGGACAATGGGCGAAAGCCTGATCCAGCAATGCCGCGTGTGTGAAGAAGGCCTGCGGGTTGTAAAGCACTTTCAGTAGCGAGGAAAAGCTCAAGGTTAATAACCTTGAGTCTTGACGTTAACTACAGAAGAAGCACCGGCTAACTCTGTGCCAGCAGCCGCGGTAATACAGAGGGTGCAAGCGTTAATCGGAATTACTGGGCGTAAAGCGCGCGTAGGCGGTTTAATCAGTCGGATGTGAAAGCCCCGGGCTCAACCTGGGAACTGCATTCGATACTGTTAAGCTAGAGTATGGTAGAGGGAAGTGGAATTCCAGGTGTAGCGGTGAAATGCGTAGATATCTGGAGGAACATCAGTGGCGAAGGCGACTTCCTGGACCAATACTGACGCTGAGGTGCGAAAGCGTGGGG
>Ga0316209_1000379_pt1 | contig 83028 bp, 63 predicted proteins | sample 6monopyrite_MG_FD_204945 | JGI IMG/M metagenome (GOLD analysis project Ga0316209, IMG submission 204945) | Microbial mat bacterial communities from mineral coupon in-situ incubated in ocean water Damariscotta River, Maine, United States -... | ecosystem: Environmental > Aquatic > Marine >... | reverse complement strand
CCGAAGTCAGCGCAAAGCTGAACCATGCTCCGAGTCCCGCGCTGGTGCGCCGCGACGAACTTCAATCTCTCGTTCACTGGGTCTGTCTGGTGCCAAGGCATCCGGACAGCGTGGCACCTCGAGCGAAACTCGCTCGACCAGGGTGTCACCCATGTGCCCGGACACGAGTGTCACCAGGGTGCCCGGGTTGTACCCCCCGATTCCGCTGACGAGGGCGATGCTACCCCCCCCCCCCTCGCCCCTACACTCCCACCCTCTTCCCGGCCTTTTCTCGCATGAGCACCCAATAGCCCCTGGAGGGGCCAAGACCATAGTGCATACAACTCGTCTGCTTTATCGAATTCACTCGCTCGCCTTCATACTCATCTTCATGGCTTCCGCGGCAATCGCGGCACCCGTGACCCCGCAAACAGACACTCCTTGGCAGGAACTGGGGTACTCCGTCACGAGTGGTGGGTTCACCCCCCAGCTCAGTATTGAAGGAACCGCGAGAGTCGGACGCCAGTGCAGAGTCACCATCTCCGACGCGCCACCTGGACGGCAAGGGGGAGTCTATTTCGGACTCCCGACATATGGGGTAGTTCTCGGGCACACATTGGTACCTGACAACACTCGCTACTTCCCCTTCACTGTGGACCTGAATGGCCAAGCCACGATCGACTTCACATGGACCGTCCCGAATCCCGGAGAGCAGCGAGCTTTCCAGGCCGTGATCCGAGACGGAGGAGGAGGCTACGCCTTCTCGAACGCTTCGCTCGGCACGGCGATGACCATGGCAGAAGGAGTCGTGTATGATGCGGCTCTCACTGCCTCAAGCAACTGGCAAGACGTCCAGGTCAGGTCCGTCAATGAAGTGGCCACCACAAGCGGCATGCAGTCCCGGCAAGCTGCGATCGACATCATGGTAGCCCTTGGCGCCATGCCAGATATGCATTGGTCTGGCCCTGGAACCCCCTTCGGAGTGGGGATCATTCCCCAGTACTACGGCTTGATCCCACAAGCAGTATTGGACCAGCACGAGACGTTCTTGGGCTCCCTGCTGCATGACAATTCAACGCTGGTCGAGGTCGTGTTCTACGAGCCGAGCGTCGGCAGCTCCTCAAGCTACTCGGTGGTGCACGCGGGAGAAGATCTAGTGGCATACGACACCTTCATGGACAATATGTGCATGAACTGGCCAATGCCGGCCCAACCTGTTCTCTCTCAAGCTGGCTCTGGCTTCGCCGGATTGCCGAACAGCGCGGCTCCCCCCGAGCACAACAGCAGAGTCGAGTGGACCTCGAGCAACTACCTGGGAGTAGAGATGTTCAGTGGCTTTGCTGAGTTGGTCATCGAGTGCGACGAAGAAGGGAACGTGAACATTTGCTCATCCAGCTCCGATTGCGACTCGTCATTCACTTGGGAGGCTGTAGTGAGCACTTCTGACTCTATCAGCGAGAACGGTGATTGCTGCGTTGTCAAGGCATCTATCGGCGCCGCCTCCGGGCTCAAAGGTGCAAAGGTCGGCGCGGACGGAGTCTCCATCGAGATATCCGGCTGGCTTGGACAGTCCTACGCCCAAACTGTGGTTCTCATTCAGTGCTGTGACGACCCTTCCCAGGCTCAATGAGCGAGCACAACAAGAAACTGCGTCGATTCGTGAAGGCTCTGCTGATTGTTGTATCCGTCATTATTGTCGGGCTAATCCTCATCTTCGTCTATTCACTGTCTCCGGGCATGGAGTCCACGCTTTCCGGATAGTGGTTGCATCCAAGTACTGATCCGACGCGGTCACCTGCCTCACCCGAGCGCCCGATCCCATCACAGAGTCGGGCGCTCGGTTTGCTGCGGTGGAAGAAGGCATCGTCCCCGGCGGCGGTACTGCTCTCTTGAACGCCATCGAAGCGCTCGAAGCGCTGAAGCTCGAAGGTGACGAACGCGTCGGTGCGATGATCATCCGCCGCGCGCTCGAGGCCCCGATGCGACAGATCGCGACGAACGCCGGCCAAGACGGCTCGGTCATCGTGCAGAACGTGCGCGCCAACAAGTCGAAGACCTTCGGCTACAACGCGGGCACCGACACCTACGAAGACCTCGTCAAGGCGGGCGTCATCGACCCCACCAAGGTGACCCGCACCGCGCTCCAGAACGCCGCCAGCGTCGCGAGCCTCCTGCTCACCACCGACGCCCTGGTCAGTGACATGCCGGCCGAGTCCCACGACGACGCCCCGCACGCCCACGCGCACTAAGTCACCTGAAGAATTGTAGGGCGCCCCACAAGGGCGCTCGACATGCACGCGAGCGCTCGACCCCTGCGCAGGGTCGGGCGCTCGCTGCGTTCACGACGACTCGCCGGCGAGATCTCACCGCGAGTCTTCGCTACGCTGAGTCGGCCTGCGAAGCCCCACTCACACCGAAGCACGGCTCGGCATGGTCGGACGCCGATTCGACCCCGACCCCAGCGTCTGAAGGATTGGGGAAGACCCAGATCCCCTCAGCGGAGACCATGACCGCGACGAAGCACTCGCCTTGCGCCGTCCCTGCGAGGCCGCGCTGCACAGCCGACTCGACTGCAGCCCGATCGTTCGATCCGGACGGCAGCCGGCTGTTTCCACGAACCACGGGACAAGCGAATCCATGAGTGTCCTAGCTGCCGCGGTCGCCCCTGCTCGAGGGCAAGGCTCCTCCAGGGGCGCGCAGTGAGCGCCGAGCACTTCTCTCCGGTCGTATGGGGAGCCGGCGCGAGCCTCATCGCGGGTTTGGCGACAGGTGTCGGCGCCCTTCCCGTGCTGTTCTTCTCGAAGCCGATCCGTCCGGCGACGAACGCGGCGATGCTGGGCTTCGGCGCGGGCGTCATGTTGGCGGCCACCTCTTTCTCCCTGATCATCCCGGGCATCGAAGGGGCGCAGCGCAGTGGTTACGGAACCATGGCCAGCTCCTCGATCGTCGCGGCAGGCATGCTCTTGGGAGCGCTGGCCCTCTTGGCCGCGAACCACTGCGTTCCTCACGAGCACTTCATCAAGGGACGCGAAGGCGTCTCCGCGGAGCGAGTGAGTCGGATCTGGCTCTTCGTGTTCGCCATCACCCTGCACAACTTCCCGGAGGGGCTGGCGGTGGGCGTCGGCTACGGCGGCGGTGATCTGGCGAACGGCACGAGCCTCGCTATCGGCATCGGGGTGCAGAACTTGCCGGAGGGTCTAGCCGTCGCACTGGCACTGCGAAAGATCGGCTACTCGGCCGGGCAAGCCTTCCTCATCGCCCTGCTCACCGGTCTGGCCGAACCGCTCGGCGGCATTCTCGGCGTGACCGCGGTGACCGCGTCCGAAGCACTGCTCCCGTGGGGCATGGCCTTCTCGGCCGGGGCCATGCTGTTCGTGATCAGCGGCGAGATCATCCCGGAGAGTCACCGCGACGGGAAGGGTACGGCGGGAACCGTTGGAGTCGTGGTCGGATTCGTCTTGATGATGCTCCTCGACACCGCGCTCGCCTAGGAGTTGTCGGGGACGGGCCGCGGTTCGGACCGTCCGCCGACCTCCCCGTCCATCGGCTGCTGCGCGTGCTCGAGGTAGAACCTCCAGTGCAACGCGAGGGCCGCGAGGACGGCGACGTGCCACAGCTCGTGCGCTCCGAAGACGCCGGGCCAGAGCGTGGGCCAGTCCAATCCAAGCAACACCGCGCCAACCGTGTAGCACACGCCGCCCAGCATCAAGAGCTTGATGCTGCGCGTCCCGTAGCGTCGCCACGTGATCAGTCCGGAAGCACCGGCGATCCAACCCATCGCGATGTAGATGCCCGTCCCGAGCCCCACCGGCAGCGAGTGATAGAAGACGCTGAACAAGCTGATCCCCGTGGCGGCCACCAGCCACATCAGCACGAGGACACCCCAGCGCGCGAAGCCGCGAAAGAACAGCCCCTGGATCGGCGTATGGGTGCCCGCGATCAGCGCAAAGATGGCGGCCTTGTCCAGCCGACCGAGCACGTTGCGCGCCGTCGTGCCCTCTTCGAGCATGTGGAACACGCCGCTCATCGAGAGCAACAAGACGGCCGTGAACGCGAAGACCGCATAGACCAGCACGCGCCGCGCATCTCCCCGCGCGTCGCGCAGGAGCCGGACGGTCAACACGGCGAAGACGAGCGCGCCCAGCAAGTGGCTCAGCGCGGAGAACGGCTCGTAGAAGCCGGGCAAGGAGTGGATGGGCGCACTCACTCACCCAGCATAGCTGACTCTTCTCCGGTCCCGTAGGCAGCGGGCTTCGGCGGGGGGATTGCCGATGTGGGTGCCGGTCGTGACGACGGCGGAGGTCGGTGAGAGCGATGCGCTTGCACGCCCACCCGTTTCATTGCATCAAGAACGAGGCCGAGCGCCTCCTCCATGTCACTCATGCCTCCGTCGACAACTCGTTGGCAGAGGGGTACGATCCGAGACATCGCCCGCCCCGCTCCCCCGCCCCGCGCATCATGACTGCACCTTCGAGTCGCGTCGCACCGTTCCGAGGTCTGCTGCTCGCCGCACTCGTCGGCCTGACGGTCACGCTGCTGTTGTTGCGCAACTTCGAGTCGGATGGAGCGTCGGAGTCGATCGTTCCCGCGACGAGCGCATCCGCAGTCAAGACTGAGTCCACCGGCGATTCGCTCGCTCCGCCAGGTACCACACCCGAATCGAGTGAACGCGCGGACGAGTCGCCGGTCGATGCGAACGATCCGATCGACGAAGCGACGACGCTCGCAGCGCGGCCGGCACACGACGAGCTCTTCGAACCCTCGGGGCAGACGCCTCAGCAGCTCCTCGACGCACTGCAGCGCCAGCACGAACAGTTCGGCAAGGAATCCGATCCCGACTCGTTCGACTTCAGGGGCAACGATGCGGACTACGGTTGGGCGCTCGCGACGACCTCGATCGCATCGATCATGCTGCTGCAAGGTCGCGCTCAGTTCGAGCCCGACCCGGGGTCGACGGGACGTAGTCTAGTCGTGGAAGCGGGCTCTCGTTGCTTCTTGGCCGCCGGTGCGAAGTGCGTGTTCCCGGACGGCGAGTTCCCCGTCTACGACGCCATCGAGGACCGCATGCACAAAGCGCACATCGACAAGCAGCCGGTTCCGCCGCTCACCGCGGACCAAGTCATTGAACTCGAGCGGCTCTACGAGGCCGCGCACCAAGCGTTGCTGGCGTACCAGTAGGCGGCGCGAATGGCGACGAGCTACGCGCCTTCGCTCGTGGAATGCACCAACGCCTCGACGCAACGCGCCACGTCCGCGAAGACCTGCTCGTAGCCGCCCTCGAAGTACGGGTCGGCGATCTCACCGCGCTCGCCGACGGCTTCGAGCAAGAGAAAGTGCGGACCCGGTGCACCGGAATCGCGCGAGTCGTCCAGGTGCGCGCGCGTCATGCCGAACACGAGCTCGCGTGCGCGCGGTGCGGGGTCGAGTGCTTCGATCAACTGCGGCCGGAAGCCGCGAATCTCCGCTCCGACGACGCCGCGAGCGGTCAAGGCGCGGGCGGCTTCGACGTGGATGCGCGTGTTCGAGTAAGTCGTTCCGGCGGAGCGCACGGGCAGCGCCATGCCGAGATGCCGCGCGTAGAGCTCCGCGAAGGCCGAGCGGATCTTGTTGCCCGAGCAGAGGAACAGCAGGCCGTCCGCTGCATCGAGCGCGCGTTGCAGCTCAGCGTGCACGGCGAAGACGAGATCGGTGAGGCTTGCGCGGTGCGGTCGTCATGACGCGCACCAGCCTAACACTCAGTTCTGCGTCGCGCCGCCGCCGGTGACGTAGTCGAACTCGTCCCCGAAGTCGCGGCCGTCGCACGCGAAGAAGCCCGAGTTGGCGTCCGCGTAGGCTTCGGACTCGAACTCGCGGATGCCGAGCACGTAGAAGCTCGTGAAGCCCTTGCAGCCGAAGGTGCCTTGCGGGAACACGCGATAGCGGTAGTGGTGCACATCGCTGTCGAGCGGATCGCCGACGTCGTCGAGCAGGAAGCCCGCGCGCTGCAGCTCCGCGATGAAGCCGCCATCGTGCGAGACGTCCCAGTTGCCGTAGGCCGAGTTCGGGTCGGCGAGCGGCCAGCGGCCTTGGTCGACATGGAAGAGTTCGATCGCTTCTTGGATCGTGCGGATGTCCGCGACGCGCTGCGCATCGCGCGACTTGGCGAGGCGTCGGCCGAGGCTCGGCGCCACCGAACCGGCCAGGATCGAGATGATCGAGACCGTGATGACGAGCTCCAGCAGCGAGAACGCCGCCCGCCTGCTCGCAGGTTGTCGGTGAGGATTCACTCCTGATCGTTCGACAGCATCCCGAGGCGACTTGACGGCAAATACGGGCCAAAAGTGCCTCGATCTCGGACAGGGGGCAAGTGTAGGCGGTTTTTGCCTCAGCCGACTCGGCACCCACTCCGACAACTCTCGAGTACCCGACCCATCTCTCCAGCATCCGGTCAAATGAAGCACCTCCCCCAAGGCTCTCATCGCAGCGGTTTCTCCCTCATGGAGATCATCGTGGCGATCTCCATCCTCTCGATCCTCGCGGCCACACTTGCCATGCGAGCCGGCGGCATGATCGACAAGGGCAAGTCCGCGAAGGTCGTCGGCCTCGTCAGCACCTTCAAGACCGTCTGCGCGTCGTACCACGCGGACGTCGGCAGTTACGCCCGCGAGTACGCCAACTCGTCGAAGGGCAACCGACGCCTCTCGGCCAAGCAGAACAGCGCCGGCTGGAGCGGTCCGTACCTCGAGTCGCCTCTGACTCCCGGACAGAACCCCTTCGGCGGAACGGTGCACCTGTACGACAACGTCAAAGCCGGCAACAAGATCCCGGGCTTCGACGTCGACGGCGACGGCACGCTCGACGTGAAGGCGTCCGGCAACATGCTGATGTTCACCAAGGTGCCCGCCGAAGCCGCCAAGTCGATCGACAGCTCGATCGACCGCGACCTCAGGGGCAGCTGGAACAAGAACGGGCGCGTTCGCTACAAGGCGAACAGGCAAGAGCTCTACATCCTCGTCTACTACTAGGCGCAGGATCCCCCTCCGACTCGAACACGCCACCGCGCGACGAGAAGGCTGAGGACGTTCCCCCTTCCTCGGCCGGCGGAGCATGTCTGACACCTGATGAGCCCCACGCTCGTCAGCGATTCCCCCACCAGACGCACCGATGTCCCCGAACCTCTCTTCCAAGACGCTTCCTCGCGGTCTCGCCGTGCTCTCACTATCCGCCACGAAGGCGGAGTGGCTCGAGTACGACAAGGACGGGCTACCGCTCTACGCCTGCGTAGACGTGGAGGGTGACGGCGTGAACGACTTCGTTCATGCCGCCGTGGAAGCGCGCAGCAAAGCCGGCGGCAAGCAACGTCGTTGCCGGCTGGCACTCGCGGAGGGGTTGCTGACCCATCGACTGCTCGCTCTACCGACACTCGGCAAGCGCGAATTGCGCGCGGTCCTCGAGCGCAAGTCCTGCAGCGCGCTGTCGATGTCGGGCGACGAAGAGGACTCGCCCATCTTCTCCGCCATGGACGTCGGTCCCAGCTCGGACGTCACGCGCAACTGGTTGATCGTGACGCTGGAACGCGAGTTCACCACCTCGCTGCTGATCCGACTGCGTCGCGCGCGCTTGCGCGTGCGCTCGATCGCCTCGAGCACGCTCGGCGGACTACGACGCTCGAACGAGTTTCGCGCAGAAGACGGTAAGGCCACGCTGGTGATCGCCGTCTCTCACGAAGCCGTCGAAGTGAGTCTCGTGGTCGGCGACCAGATCGCCTGCTCGGACACGCTCGAAGGCAACCTGCGCGCGAGCCCGCAGTTGGTCACGGGACTGCTTCAGCTCGTTCGTACATCAGCCGCCTTCTGGCGCAAGTCACAACGCGGCGCCGAAGTCGCCGCCGTGCACATCGTCGGCATGCCGGCCGACCGTGGCCAACTGCTGGCACAGGCGGTAACCACCGCGCTTCCCGATACCGAAGTTCACTGCGATCCGGCGAACGACGAGACGCGACCCGACGCCGGTCGCATCGCGCTGCTCGCCTCGTGCACACAGTCCGGACCGCTCGCCCTCGACATCCACGTTCCGCTCCCGCCCCATCGCTTGGTCGCGCTCGCTGGTCTGGCCGCTTGCGCCGGCTCGCTACTGCTCGGCTTCGGCATCGTTCGACACGTCGTCGAAGAGCCGCGCATCAAGTTGCTCACTCAAGTCGCGGAGCTCGAGGGCGAAGCTGCGGACCTCGATCAACTGGAACGCCGACAAGCGGCAGTCAGCGCGTCGATGATGCGCATCGAAGAACGCATTGGTCGTGCCTTGCAGATCGGTCGCGCGGCTCCCGACTACTCCGCGACCATGGCCGACGTGCTCAGCGCACTGCAGGGCCGTGCCGACTTGCTCTCGATCTCCGTAACGAGCGGCGAGGCCGGACAACACGAACTGCGCTTCAAGGCATCCACCAGCGCTTCGCCGCTGCACGCCCTGCGCGTCGCGCGCGAAGTCGAACTCTCACTCGCCGCGCTCCCGCAGCTCTCGAAGATTGTGCTCGATCTGCCGACGAGTTTCGACGCCGAAGATGAGTCGAGGGGCTTCCCCATGGACGTGCGAGCCTCGCTGAGGAGTCCGCGATGATCACGCGCATGGACAACCTGCGGGAAGGTGCGACGACGCGCCTCCTGAAGAACTGGGCTCCGACCCTGTTTACCTTCGTCGCACTCGTCGGAGCCGTAGGTCTGCCCCTGCGCAGCCTGCAGTCCGCACGCAGCGGCCTCGCTGATGCACAAGTTGCTTTCGAGCGCGCGTCGTTGATGCGCGCCAATCTGGACGACTTCCGCGCGGCCGGCGGTGAATCGTTCGTCGACGAGCTCGACCGCACGACCGCTGAACTGCTTCCTCGCGGACTCTCCTGCATCGACGTGCGCGCTGCGCTGCAGCTGCTCGCCACATCCAGCGAGCTCGAACTCTCGGCGCTGAGCGTCTCGGACTTCGCACCGACGCGATACGCGACGCTCGACGACTCCGTCGGCCTCGCCGAGATCAGCCTCTCCGGATTGGGTGGCCCCGGTTCTCTGTCGCGCTTGATGTCGAGCGTTCAAGCACTCGGTTACCCGATCACGATCCGCAACTTCCAACTCGACCGACTGTCCGCCACGGACTCGCGCTTCGAGATCCACGCCGTGATGGACCTCTACCAAGCCATCCCGCCCCAAGCCGCAACCCAAACAAAAGATGTCTCCTTCGAGGAGTAGTGATGAACCCTAAGGCCAAGAAGCTCACGACCGGCGTGTTGGCACTGACCGCCGTCGCGATCTGGGTTCCGCAGATCCTGACGGGTGTCGTGCAGAAGGCACCGACGCCGCGCCCGGAGCGCGACGACTCGGAGGACTTCGATGATGAGAGCGGTGCCTACTTCGAAGAAGACGAGGGCTATGACGAGTTCGATGACTTCGGCTACTCAGGCAACACGGAAGAGATGTCGGACGAGGAGTGGGCCCCCCACCCCTCGAGTGGATCGCTCGCCAACCAGCTCGAACAAACTACCGAGCGTCTGCGCGCCTTCGGAGGTCCGCAACGCGTCGACCTAGACCAACTGCTGACCAGCTTCCAGGCCCAGTCGAACGCGACGCGACAGACTGCGACCTCGACGACGTCTGCGCTGCCCGTCACCACCAGCAGCGGCTCACTGGCTCTGCAGCTCGCGAGCGACGCACTCGACCAGCTCGCGCACGAACAACCTTTGACTGCAATCATCCACGGAGACTCCGACACGCTGGCGATGCTCGGCGGCCGCATCGTTCGCGTGGGCGACGAGCTCAGCCCCGGAATCCGCGTGACCGACATCAAGCCGCGGCGCGTGCGCATCGAAGGCGGCGCGAACTCCCGCTGGCTCGAGCTCGTTCCGTTCCGCACGCGACCCGCCTTCGCTGACGAAGATGCGTCCGACGAGGAAGAACTCGGAACGAGCTCGTCGACGATCGGCAGCGATCTCCGCTACTTCCCCGCTTCGGACGCACTGGCCACCCCGATCTCGATCACACCGGTACCCGAAGACGCCGCGCCCGAAACCAGCAACGAGAACGACTGATGCGCAGAGTGAGACAATTCCTTCGCCGCTCAGCGACGACGACGGGCTTGGTGCTCGTCGCCTGCGCCTGCCAAGTGCTCGGCCCCACGATCCCGCAACGCGCCACAGCTGAGATTGCCAAGTCCATCGAGATCCCGGAACTCACCGAGTTCGATGAACCGGAAGGCGTCGACGCGGCCTTCCAGAACGACGATACGGGCAACTACATCCGCACCGCACCTGAGCACCCACGCATCGCCGGCGATAGTGTGAGCAGCTTCCAGATGCGCGGCGTGCAACTCGCGACAGCGATTCACATGATTGCGGAAGCTGGTGGCGTCAACGTCTACCTCGATGCGCAGCTCGACCGTCTGATCGATGCGTCCTTCCCATCGATCACGCTCGACGACGCCCTGCACGTCCTGCTGACGCAGAACGGCTTGCGCCTCGTCGAAGATCCGCCCGGAATCTTCTGGGTGACGGCAAACGACGGCAGTGAAGCACGCACCGCACACTTCCGCGTCCAGTCGATCGACGCAGCAAGCATCTTCGACGATCTCACTGGGCTGGTCAGTTCGACCACGCGGCTCGTCGTGAACGAAGAACAGAACCTGATCGTCGTCGACGGTTCGGCCCGCGATGTTGATCTCGTAGCCGACTACCTGGACAGCGCGGACCGCTTGAAGCGCCAGGTGCTGCTCGAGCTGGAGCTCGTCGAGCTCTCGCTCAACGACACCTTCGAGCTCGGCATCTCCTACGCGATGACAGACGCGGACATCGGCGGTCCCAACTTCCTGACGCTCGCACAGAATCTAGCGACGGGTACGGGAGAGTTCACCGCGACGATCGACAACACCGACATCCCGCTTTCCGCAACGCTGAATGCACTGCAAGAGTACGCCGGTGTCAACGTGCTCAGCTCACCGCGCGTCTTGGCCGTGACGAAGAGCCCGGCGAAGGTCGAAGTGATCACCGAGATCCCCTACATCCGCGCGACGGTCGAGACGAACGTCGGCGGCGCCTCCGCAGGCACTTCGACCGCCGAGGAAGTCGAGTTCAAGGAAGCCGGACTGACGATGACCGTGACGCCGACGATCCAGGAAGGCGGCGTGGTCGAGATCGCCATCGAGCAAAGGCTCACTAACGTCATCGACTACTTTCGCACCATTCCGGTGCTCGATGCGCGCAACATCTCGACCGTGATGGCCGTTAAGAACGGCCACACCGCTGTCTTGGGCGGGCTTGTCCAGAACGCCGTCAGCGAAGACGACAAGGGAGTTCCGCTCTTGATGGACATTCCGCTGGTCGGACGCCTGTTCCGCTCCGACGTCGATCAATCGCAGCGCCGACAACTGCTCGTTTTCGTGACGCCGCGTGTGCTGACCACCGGCCAGAGCGCGCGCCTGTCGAAACAACTGCGCGGCGACTACCGCGAGACGCTGCGCACTTCCGGCCTCTCGCCCGCCGAGGACATGTAAGGACTGCGGCGATGGTGACACTCAAAGGACGGCTTGGCGACCGACTGATCGAGAAGGGTCGGTTGACGCAGACACAGCTCGAGGTTGCACTCGGCGAGCAGAAGCGCGCGCACCGCGCACTCGGCGAGATCCTGGTCTCGCTCTCGTTCTGCACCGGCGAAGACATCCTCGAGCTGCTCGCCGAAGACATGGGTCTGCCGTTCTTGCGGCAAGCCGACATCCAAGTCGACCCGCTGATCGCGTCGACCCTCGACGCCGCCTTCGTGCAAGAGACGCAAGCGTTCCCGTACGCGCTGGTCGACGGCACGCTGCGACTGGTGATGGTCTCGCCGGACGATCCGCACTGTGTTGCGCGAGTCCGTGACCGCCTCCCCTATCCGCTCGACATCGCGATCACCTCGGAAGCGGTGATCAAGGCGCTGACTCGCGAGCATCTCGAGTCCGCCGAGAGCGTCGTCGCTAAGATCTTCCAGGAGCTGCAGGCGCTGCACGGCGCCGAGCAGACCGACTATCCGATCGAAGCGCTGACCGAGGCCGTCTTGATCGACGGCGTCAATCGCGGGGCGACCGACATCCACATCGAGCCCGAAGAGCGCATCTGCCGCGTGCGCTACCGCGTCGACGGTGTGTTGCTCGCCGGCGAGAACCTGCCGCTCGCCGCGACGGCCGCCGTCGTCTCGCGCGTCAAGATCCTCTCCGCTCTCGACATCTCGGAACGCCGCCGCCCGCAAGACGGTCGCCTGACCATGACTGTCGGCGAGCGCCAGGTCGATATGCGCGTCTCCGTCATGCCGTGCACTTACGGCGAGAACATCGTGCTACGGATCCTCGACCGCTCCGGCAGCTGCATGGACCTCAGCTCGCTCGGCATCTCGACGCAGTATCAGAAGTTCCTGAAGCGCATCATCCAGCGCCCGCACGGCCTGTTCCTTGTCACCGGCCCGACGGGTTCGGGCAAGACGACGACGCTCTACTCGATGCTGTCGATGATCGACGCGATGGAGCGCAACGTCGCGACGGTCGAAGACCCGGTCGAGTTTCGGATGCCGCTGCTGCGCCAGAGCCAGATCGATCCATCGATCGGCTTCAACTTCCATTCCGGTTTGCGCGCGCTGTTGCGCCAAGACCCGGACGTGATCTTGATCGGCGAGATCCGTGACCAAGAGACAGCCGACATGGCGATCAAGGCGTCGATGACCGGCCACCTGGTGCTGTCGACGCTGCACACCAACAGCGCGCTCGGCGTGATTCCGCGCCTCGCGGATATCGGCGTCGAACCGTTCATGATCGAAGACTCGCTGATCGGCGCGCTAGGACAACGCCTCGTGCGCCGCGTCTGCGACAGCTGCGCCCAGCTCGCGTCGCCGACCGATCGCGAACGAGCGTGGCTCGGCCGCGAAGTCGAGAACCTGCGTCGCGGCGCCGGTTGCGACCGCTGCAATGACACCGGGCTCGTCGGGCGCACCGTGCTCACCGAGCTGTTCATGCCCGACGACAGCATGGCGGACGCCCTGCGCACCGGAGCCGGCTTGGGCACCTTGCGCGAGCTCGCGGACCGTCAAGGCTTCCAGAGCCTCGAGGACGACGGACGTCGCCTGGTCGCCCAAGGCGTCACGACGATGGAAGAGATCCTGCGCGTCAACGCCAGTCACCGCCTGACCATGGAAGAACGTGGAGACCTATGAGTTCGTCGCCGCGGGCGTCAGCGGCGATCTGATCCGCGGCGTGCAGACGGCCGAGAACGAGCTCGCGCTGGACCGCGCGCTCGAGCGCAAGGGCTTGTTGCTCACCAGCGCGACGGCGGTCAGCAAGGACCGCTCGAGTTCGCGCGCGCGCCTGACGCGCGATGAACTCGTGACCTTCACGACGCAGCTCGCCACGGTCACCGGTGCGGGCATTCCGATCGTCGAAGGCCTGCAAGGCATCGGCAAGCGCCTGGCCACGCCCGGCGGACAAGAGCTCGTCGAGCGCATGGTGAACGGACTCGAGGCCGGCAACAGCTTGTCCGAGGTGATGAAGCCGTTCCCGCGCGTCTTCCCGCAGATCTACAGCGCTTCGGTGCGCGCCGGCGAAGCTTCCGGTGCGCTCGACAAGATCCTCGCACGACTCGCCAAGTACCTCGAGTGGGCGCGCACGATGCGCGCGACCGCGGTACAAGCGCTGATCTACCCGGCGATCTTGATGTGCGCGATCCTCGGCCTGATCACGATCCTGTTGCTGTTCGTGCTTCCGAAGATCATGGGCTTGTTCCCCGCCGGAGCGGAGCTGCCGTGGCAGACCGAGATCGTGCTGGGCGCCTCGGACTTCTTGCGCAACAACTTGATCCTAGTCGGCTGCGCGACCGGCGGCCTGGTCTTCGGCGCGTTCAGTGCGTGGCGCGTTCCCAAGCTCAAGCAGCTCGTGCACGGCGCGATGTTGTACGTCCCCAAGCTCGGTCCGCTGGTGCAGAAGCTGGCTATGTCGCGCTTCGCGTCGACCGCCGCCACCTTGCACAGCGCGGGCTGTGACGTCTTCACCACGCTACAGATCTCGTCGGAGACCTGCGGCAACGCTGCGCTCGCAGCCGCCTTCGATCGCGCGATCGAACGCATCCGCCGCGGTGAGTCCATCTCCAAGGCTCTCGAACAAGAGCCGCAGATCGATCCGCTCTTGATCCAGATGATCCACGTCGGCGAGAAGGCCGGAGCGCTCGACGAAGTGCTCGCGAAGGTCGCGGAGTACTACGACGAAGAGATCCCGCGCACGGTCAAGAAGTTCCTCAGCCTGCTCGAGCCGTGCATCTTGCTCGGCGCCGGCGGAATCGTCGCCTTCATCCTGATGGCAGCCGTCCTGCCCCTGTTCCAGCTCTACGAGAACATCGGATAACAACATGCGCGCACGACGTCAGACCACTCGCAGCACGAGCGGCTTCACGCTGCTCGAGATGATCATCGTGATCTCGATCATGGCGATCGTCGCCGGCGCGGCGATCCCGCTCGCCTCTGCAGCGATCAACTCGAAGGCGCGACGCGCGACGCTCAGCGAGCTCGAAGGACTGCAAGCCGCCGTTGCCGAGTACTTCCGCGACACGGGACAGCTGCCGACGTCGACGGCTGACATGGAACAGAACCCGTCCGTCACCGGATGGACCGGACCCTACCTGATCGCGTTCAGCATCGATCGCAACTCGGGCCTCTCCCAGTACGCCGTCGACGCTTGGTCGCAGCCCTACCAGTTCGCCGCGAGTGGTTCGCAGCTGACGATCACGAGCCCCGGCAAGGGCGGCAGCTTCGGCGACGGCAACGACATCGACGTCACGATCGACGTCACGCCGATCCGCCGCGAGCTGACGCTCGAGAAGCAGCGCATCGTCAACCTGGCCATCCAGCACTACAACGCCGCTTGGCTCGCGGACGACCCGCTGCCGGCCAGCTACGCGAGCCTGCTGTCGAAGCTCGTCGCGAAGGGGTACCTGCCCGCGACGGCACCGTTCAGCACGGACGGCTGGGGCGCGGCCTTCGTCGCCGACCCGCCGACGCTCTCGCCGGTCGTGAAGATCAAGTCGGCCAACTTCTAGGCCGCGAGCGGCGCAGGTCGCCGCGCGGGACTCGGAGCGCCTTCGCAGCATTTCTGCTGCCGTTGCGCGCGGGCAGAGCCGAAGATGTCGGCCGCCCATGTTCCTGAATCCCCTCGGACTCATCGCGCTGCTCGGCGTCCCGGCGGTGCTCGCGCTGCACTACTTCCGCCGCCGCTTCGAGCCGCGAACCGTCAGCGCGCTGTTCTTGTGGGAATCGCGCTCGACGACCACGCTCTCCGGAAGGCGACGCGATCAGCTGCTGACATCGCGGAGCTTCTGGACCGAGCTGCTGCTCGCGCTGCTGATTGCCTTAGCGATCGCCGGACCGCGCTCGTGCGGCGGGCTCGGGGCTCGGCACTTGGTCGTCGTGCTCGACACTTCGGCTTCGATGAGCACGCGCGCCGACGGTCCGCAGCACGCCAGCTTCGCCGAAGAAGCAGCGCAACGCGTCGCCGACTTGATCGACGCGCTGCCCGGCGGATCGCGCGTGACCCTCGTCGCGAGCGGCGCGCGCCCCACGATCATCAGCGGCCCGGCGACGCTGCCGGCAGACGCACTCGCTGAGCTCGCCGACTATCCCGAGCTCGCCGTCGCCGGTCGCCACGACCTCGAACCGGCCACCTCCCTCGCGCTGCAACTCGCGGGAGAGGGCGCCGTGACGCTGTTCACCGATCGCTACTTGCCCGAGCGCTTTCCGGAGCAAGTCGGCATCGTCGCGCTCGGCCGCTCGACGGCAAACGTCGCGATTGCGCGGGCTTCGCGCCTCGCGCAAGGCAAGGCTGGTCCGGGCAGCGAACGCGTGCTCGTCACGATCGTCAACCAGTCGAACGATGCTTCGCTCGCGCGTTTAGCCCTCGACGTCGAAGGGCTCGAGCTGGCGGCCAAGTCGGTCGAACTCGCTCCTCGCGAACGACGACACTTCAGCTTCGACGTTCCGGCGGGCACGCCGCTGCTGCGCGCGTCGCTCGACGGCGACGAGTTCGCGCTCGACGACTCCGCCTTGCTCGCGAAGCCGCCGCTGCGCGCACTCAGCATCGACTCCTCGCTCGACGACGTGCTCGAGGGCCGACTCGGTCTCACCAGCGGCGAGCCCGGTGCCGAGCGCCTGGACCGGCTGCTCGCGCTGATCGACGACTCCGTGCGCACGGCGACTCCCGACGTCGCTCACCTGCTCTTCACCGACGCGCCGGCAGGCGGCCCGCGCACCTGGTGCCTCGTGCTGCACGAATCGCAAGGCGCGGTACAGCACGATTCGCAAGGCGAACGGCTCGACCTCGTCGGCCCGTTCTTGATCGAACGACGTCACGCGCTGCTCGACGGACTGATCCTCGACGGCGTCGTGTGGTCGGCCGGCGCCGACGTCGAGCTGCCCGGCATGCCGTTGATCAGCGCCGGCAATCGACCGCTGCTCACCGAAGAGCGCGATGCGTCGCGCGTGCTGCTGCACCTGAACCTCGACGTGGCGCACTCTTCGCTGCAGCGCTCGCCGGACTGGCCGATCCTGCTCGACAACCTGGCCGAGCTGCGACGCACGGAACTGAGCGGTCCCGAGCGCACGAGCCTCGCGACCGGCGAGAGCTTCCGCTTCCGCGCCGACGCTCCGGGTGAGTACGTGCTGACCACGCCGACAGGGTCACGCGAGTTGCGCTCGCGCGGCCTCCTGATCGTCGACGACCTGCGCGAAGTCGGCTCGTACACCCTCTCGCGCGCCGGCGAAGTCGTCGCGGAGTTCGCCGTGCACTTCGGAGACGACGCGGAGAGCGACCTGACGCAGCTCGACGCGGGCGAACGCAAGTCCACCGCGCTGCTCGCTGAACAACGCGCTGACGCTTCGTGGGTCGAGATGCTGCTCGCCAGCCTCGCCCTCGGCGCGTTGTTGCTCGACTGGTACTTCCTGCGACCCAAGCGCGCCGCGGCGCAGGGGACTGCGCTGTGATTGCCTTCCAGCGCCCCGAGCTCTTGTTGCTCGCCATCCCGGCCGCCTGGGCGTGGTGGATCACGCGGGATCGCGAGCTCGGGACCCGCGTGTTGCGAGCCTTGGCGCTCACGCTGCTCGTGCTCGCGCTCGCGTCGCCCTACTTGCCGCGCACCTCGCCCGGCCACGACTTGGTGATCGTCGTCGATCGCTCGCGGTCGATGACGACGGAAGCCGCCGACTCCGCACGCGAGCTGATCGCGCTCGCCGAGTCCCAGCGCGGCGAAGGCGACCGCGTCGGCATCGTGACCTTCGGATCGCGCGCTGCGATCGAACGACCGCCGCTGCCCGAAGCGCGCTTCGACGACTTCACGCGCACGGTCAACTCCGACGGCTCGAACCTCGCGGAAGCGCTCGAAGTCGCGCTCGAGCTGATCCCGGAAGAACGCAGCGGATCCGTCTTGTTGTTGTCCGACGGCGAGCTGCGCGGTCGCGACCCGATCCCCGTCGCGCGGCGCGCATTCGGTCGCGAAGTCCGCATCGACGCGCGCCCCTATCCGCGACCGGGTCGCTCCGACCTCGCGATCTCGCGCTTGGACTTGCCCGAGAGCGCCGCGCTCGGCGAACCCTTCCAGTTCAGCGCCTGGGTCGAGAGCTCGACCCGCGTCTCCGCGCAGTACCGACTCGTGCGCGACGGCGAAGTGCTCTCCGAAGGCGAACGCGTCTTCGAGGAAGGCTACAGCCGCCTCGTCTTCCGCGACTTGGTTTCGACCGTCGGCATCGCGAGCTATCAGCTCGAAGTGCTCGGCGTCGACGACCGCTTCCCCGAAAACAACCTCGCGCGCGCCGCGCTGCGCATCGACGGCCCGCGCGCACTGTTGGTCGTCAACCACGACGGCGCCGAGGACAGCCTCGTGCGCGCGTTGCGTCGCTCCGGCGTGCGCGTCGACGTCGCCGCTCCCGAGAACGCACCGCTCGATCGCCTCGGCATCGAGTCCTACCGCGGCGTGATCCTCGAGAACGTGGCCGCGGAACGCATCGGTTCGCGCATGCGCGACGTGGCGCGCTTCGTCACCGAACGCGGCGGAGGGCTGTTGCTGACCGGCGGCAAGGCTGCATACGGCATCGGCGGCTACTACCTCTCGCCGCTCGATCCCGTCTTGCCGGTGTCGATGGAGCTGCGCAAGGAACAGCGCAAGCAAGGCATGGCGCTCGCCATCGTGATGGACCGCTCGGGTTCGATGGGCATGAGCGCCGGCCCCACGACGAAGATGGATCTCGCCAACCTCGGCGCGGCGTCAGCGATCGACTTGCTGTCCGAGCTCGACTCGATCGCGGTGCTGGCCGTCGACACCGAGCCGGATCTGGTGCAAGCGATGACGCGCGTCAGCGATCCCGATGCGCTCAAGGATCGCGTCAGGCGCATCCAGCCGGGCGGCGGCGGCATCTTCGTGCGCGTCGCGCTCGAGGCGGCGGCGATCGAGCTGGAGAAAGCGCCCCAGCTCTCGAAGCACATCACCCTGTTCTCCGACGCGGCCGACTCGGAACAACAGGAAGGCTGCGCGCAGCTCGTCTCGCAGCTCGCCAACGCCGGCGTCAGCTTGTCGGTCATCGCGCTCGGAACGCCCGCCGACACGGACGCCCAGTTCTTGCGCAACATCGCTCAGCTCGGCGGCGGCGAGATCTACTTCACGACCGACGCAGGCGAGCTGCCGCGATTGTTCGCACACGACACACTGACTGCCTCGCGCGCGACCTTCGTCGACCAACCGACCACCGTCTCGATCCTGCCAGACCTCTACGGACTCGGTGAGCTGACCATCGACGGCTTCCCCGAGCTCGGCGGCTACAACCTGAACTACCTGCGCGAAGGCGCGGTTGCCGGCGCGGTCACGACCGACGACTACCACGCACCGATCTTCGCCTTCCACTACATCGGGCTCGGTCGCAGCGCGGCGTTCACGGGGCAGATCGGCGGAACCTACGGCCAGAGCTTGCCGCGCTGGAACGGCTTCGCGTCGTTCTTCGTCACGGTGTCGCGCTGGTTGATCGGACAAGAACCGCCCGAAGCTCTGTTCCCCAGCGTGCGGCGCGAAGGCCGCGAGGTGATCGTCGCCGTCGAGTTCGATCCGCAGGCATCCGCGGCCCCGAACGCCGGCGAGCTCGAGGCGCTGCTCGGCCTCGACGACGGCACGACGCTGCTTCGCTCGTTCGAGCGCGTGGACGAAGGGCGCTTCGAAGCCCGCTTCCCGCTCGACCGCGACGGCGTCGCGTTGCCCTCGGTCAAGCTCGATGAACGCCGCAGCATCGCGCTGCCGCCGATCGCGCTGCCCTACTCACCGGAGTTCGAACCGAGCTCCGACTCCGAAGCCGGCGAACGCTTGATGCGTCAGCTCGCCGCCGAATCCGGCGGCACCGTTGCACCGCCGGCCAACACGCTGTTCCGCGTGCTGCGCGTCGGCAAGGGATGGTTGCCGATCACGCGCGAGCTGTTGATCGCCGCGCTCGTCGTCTTCCTCCTCGAAGTCGCCTTCCGCCGCCTCTCGCTGTGGAGCAACCTCGAGTGGCTTGTAGTGAAGCGCAAGTCGCGGTCCCGCGAACAACGCGCGGCCGATGCGGCCGCTGCCGAAGCGCACTCGTCGGCGAAAGACCAGCGCCCATCGAGCGAGCCGACGCCCGATCCCCAGCCGGCGCCGGGTACGCAACGAGCGGCGCTCGGCGACGCGTTGGCCGAAGCGCGCGCTCGGGCCAAGCGCGAACTGGACCGCTGATCAGCCGGGAACCAGGAGACCTTCGCGCGCGAAGACGCCGCGGGTCAGATCGCGCAGCGTCGGTCCCGACACGATGCTCGTGAACCTCGCTGCCGCGCGACGACACTCGGTCTCGAGCGAGCCGGTCAAGCGCTTCAACCTCGCGAGGTAGTCGTCGACGACCGCGGCGCTGAGCACGATCTCGCGCGCCTCGCCGGTCTCGGCGTCTTGCATGCGATACGCGACGCCGACGGGCGGCGCTGCGTCGTCCGGCGCCAAGACCTGGAACAGGGCCAAGCCGCCGGCGCGCGCCGCGAGGCCGCGCACGAGTTGAGCCGAGTCGTGCGGCGACAAGAAGTCGCCGATCAGCATGCGCAAGGTGCCGGGGCGCAAGAGCGCCGTCGCCGGTTCGATCGTCGCCGCAAGCGGTTGCCGTCCGTCGAAGGCGCAGCCGTTGACGCGGAACTCGTCGAGCTCCCGCACGCGCGGCGCGTCGGAGAGCTCGATCAAGCGCACGGCGAAGCCTTGTCGCGTCGCAACGCCCGCGAAGAAGGAGACCAAGTCGAGCAACAGGGTCGCCTTCGAGTCGGCGACGGTCATCGACGCCGAGGCGTCGTACAGCAAGTCGAGGCGCGGCAGCAGTTCTTGGTTGTAGAGCTTCACGGTCAGCTCGCCGGTTCGCGCGTACGCGCGCCAGTCGAGATGCCGCACGTCATCGCCGGGCGAGTAGATGCGGTGGTCTTGGAACTCGATCGACGATCCCGTTCCGCGCGACAACACGTCGCCCGCGCGTCCGTGCGGCGGCGACGGCACCCAACCGAGCTTCCACAGCGCGGATTCCGCGTGGGCTTCTGGTGCGGGAGTCCTGAGACCCGCGTCAGGCATGCGAATCTGACGGAGCGGACTTCGCATCGCGCAGCTCGGCGGCCGCGCGCGCGACTCGCTTGAAGCTGAGGAGGACGCAGAGGATCACGCCGACGGCGAGCACGATTCGCGCGTCGTCGTACTCACCGCGCCGACTCAGCATCTCGTCGATCGTCGTGAAGACGTTGAGCGGATGCTCGAAGTCCGCCCAGTCCGGCATGCCGAGGATGAAGCCGACGAGGGCCGGCACGAGGATCGACGCGACGAACAGCGTCAAGATCGCCACGCGCGCCAAGCCGCGCGTCTGAGCGGAATGGAGCCGCGAGCTGAACAGCGCGCTCGGAATGCCGAGGAAGATCAAGCCGTAGAGCGGCAGCGCGGCGAGCACCGTCAGCTGGCCAGTGGTGAAGATCAAGTGGCCTTCAGCGATCAACGAGTAGATCAGCGCCCACGCCGCGATCAGCACGCTGACGAGCACGTAGAACAACAACGCGCGCGCTCCGCCGGGCAGCAGCGGGGCCATCAGCGCGCGGTTGAGGCCGCTGCGCGGCAGACTGACCGAGACCCGACGTCCGAGTTGTTCCGGTTCCGTGATGAAGAACAAGGTCGCCATCGCCAACACGATGTGCCCGGCGATCACGCCCGCCATCACGACGTCGTCATCGATGCCGCTGCCGCCTTCGATCACCGTGATCCAGAAGAGCGCGACCGCGATCGCAGCGAGCGTCATCAAGCGCAGACCGGTCGAACGGTTCTCTTCGGGGTGCGCGAGTCGCGCGCAGGCGGACGCGAAGAAGAAGGCCGCGACGGCGATCGCGATGGAGATCGCGGCCGCGATGGCCTGCTGCACCTGCGGTTCGCGCAGCTGGCCGGGGAACGCCATCATCTGCGCGGCCCACGCGATCGTCAGGAAGGTGCTCTGCGCCAAGATGACGACCAGCAAGACCATCAGCACGAGTCGCGCGAAGCGGCCTTGGCTGAAGCTCGACATGGCCACGGCGAGGCACGACAACAGGACGGAGCCGGCGAACGACACGGCGAGTCCCACGAAGATCGCCATCAGATCCAAGCCACGCAGCAAGAACGCGAAGACCAAGAACGGTCCGAAGGACGCGTAGAGCAGCAACGCTTGTACGGCGGCCGACTGCACCTTGCCGAAGACGATCTGGCGCGGCTTCAGATTCGACAGCACGAGCAAGTCGTACGTGTTCTCGTCCCACTCCCCTCCCATCGAGAGGAAGGCGGAGAACGGAACCAAGATCTGCGTGGCGATCGCGAGGCACGCGAAGATCGCGACGAAGAACTCGGGGCCGTGGACCATCGATCCGACGTCCTCGTGCGTCGCGGAGCGCAAGAGCAGTACGCCGAGTCCGACGACCGTCGCGAGCGACAAGGTGATCCAGAACGAGATCCGGAAGTAGCGGCCTCGGAGCGACTGGCGCACTTCTTTGATCAGGATCGGGTTGAGCCGATCGGACAAGCGTTCGCCGAGCGGCGGAAGGTCGGCTGCCGCCGGCGCGGCTTGTTCAGCAGTGAGCGTCATTGAACCGTTCCCGCCGTCAGCGAGAGGAACACGTCTTCCAAGTCCGTGGCCTTCGGAGAGAACTCGATCGGGTCCAAGCCCGCTTCGACCAGGCGCCGCACGAGGCGCGCGAGATCGACTTCACCGCCGGAGAACTCGAGCACCACGCCGCCTCGTTCGGGACGCGCGGTTTCGACACCGGGCGACTCGAGCAGCAGCTTGAGCAGCTCGTCGGTCGTTCCGAGCGAGCGCACGAACACGCGCTGGTGTTGCGTGCGCGCGCGACGGATGACTTCTTCGACCGTGCCCGTCGCGCGAATGCGGCCGGCTTCGATCACCGCGACGCTCGTGCAGATCTGCGAGAGCTCGGTGAGGATGTGCGACGAGATCATCACGGCCTTGCCGAGGCTCGCGAGCGCCTTGACGAGCTCGCGCAGCTCGACGCGCGCGTGCGGATCGAGGCCGGCGGCCGGTTCGTCGAGGATCAACAGCGCCGGATCGTGCAGCAGCGTCTTCGCGAGGCACAAACGTTGCTTCATGCCCTTGGAGAGCGCGGTCATCAGCTTCCTCTCGAGCGGGCCGAGGCCCGTGAAGTCGGTGACGTACGCGAGCATCTTCTGACGGTCCTTGCCGCGCAGGCCGTAGGTGCGCGCGAAGAAGTCGAGGTATTCCGCGACGGTGGTGTTCACGTAGGCGCCGTACGCATCGGGCATGAAGCCCAGGCGCTTGCGCACGCCGCGCGGGTTCTCGACGACGGACTCGCCGTCGATGAACACATCGCCTCCGTCCGGCAGGTCGAGCGTCGCGCAGACACGCATGGTGGTCGTCTTACCGGCGCCGTTGGGCCCGATGAAGCCGAGGATCTCGCCGCGGTGGATCTCGAAGGACGCTTCGTCGACGGCGACCAAGCCGCCGAAGCGCCGCGTGAGCCCGCGCACTTCCAGTGCCGCCGTCATCGCTGGTTCCCTCCCGGGTGCGCGTAGACTCCGAAGACGAAGTGCGAGCCTTGGAGCTCGTTCACTTCCACTCCACAGTCATCGCGCAAGCCGTCCGCGCGCACCTCTGCGATGAACGCGCCGCGCGGCAGGAAGTGCTGGCGTTCCAGGTCGCCCGCCCAGTAGTTGCCGTGGACCATGTCCCAAGTCTTGCGCTGAGCGAGGTCGACGTTCGCGACCAAGCGCTGGGTCGAGCCGGCAGCCAGCGTTCCGTTCAGCTGGTGATACTCACCGATCAAGTCGCGCAACATCAGCCGTTCGACCGTTCCGCCCAAGGCGTTCGCCACCTCGACTTGTTCGCCGAGCGCCGTGACGTCCAGCCGCAGCCGCGTCGAGCGATCCGAGAGGATCAGCTGCATGGTCGGCTTGCGCACCGGAATGTAGTCACCGCCGAGGACGCGCCCTTGTGTCAGGTCTTGCGTGAAGATCTGTCCGCGGCGGAAACCCGACTCATCTTCGCCTTGCGCCGGAAAGACCATCGTTCCGGCTTCCGGTCGCAAACCCGCGCCCGGTGAGCTGCCCGCGAATAGACGCCGCACTTCAGCCGTCGTCGCGGTTCGATTCGGTTGATCGAGGAAGGTGTAGGAGCGCGTCGAGGCCTTGATGTCGAGCCCCTGCGAGAAGATGCCGAACAACGCCAGCCCGACCGAAGTGACGATCGAGATGGCCGGCACGGTCACCAGCAGCAGCATCGGTTTCCTGCTGCGCTTCACCCACCAGAAGTTGACGGGCCCCATCACCAGCGCGAAGACGACGAGCAGGACCATCAGCCCGCGCAGCGGCAGCTCGCCGAATCCGACGAGCGAGTCCCTGACGCGATCGGTGCCCGACTCCCCCGTCGATTCGGAACCGGGCGTCCACGTGCGGCCTTGATAGACGCTGATCGCTACCAGCGCTTCCGGGCGCCGCATGCGCGTGTTCTCCATCAGCTCATCGGGAAGCTGGGGAGCAGGAACCAGCACGACCGAACCGAAGCCGAAGTGGAAGGCGTCGTACTTGTCGGGACCTTGCGGGCGAACCTTGTAATCGGCCGTGAACCACTGCGCGTCCGCCGGGCGATCTCGAAGCACAGCGCGCGGATCGGCACCGCCGATCACCAAGCGTCCGCCGGTGCGCACCCACGCGAAGAGTGCGTCGAGCTTCGCCTTGGGCGGCATGCCTTCGTCCAGCGAGAGCACGACCCACTCGTAACAGCTGTACGCCGCCCACTCTTCCGCGAGCTGGTCGAAGGTGTGCGAGGCGAACTTGTAGGTGTTCGAGCTGCGGTCGGACCACTGTTCCGCCCAGCGCTCGATCGCGCCGGCTTCGGGCGCCGCCGCGCTGCAGTACAGCACGGGGATCTCATACCCACCAGACCACTCCATCGGGCCGACGACCAGCGCCCCGCGTTCACCGCCGGTGGTGAACTTCACCGCGTAGGTGTTCATGCCGTTCCTGCGGGCGCGCAACAACGGCTCGAAGCTGTACCGTTCGCCCGGCTGCAGCTCGACGCGCTTCGTGACGCGATCTTCGACCTGCCACTGCTGCTCCGCTGCGAAGTCCACGACGAGCTCGAAGTCGTTGGTGTTGAAGATCTCGACGTGGATCGGGAAGTAGCCGCTGTGGATCAGATCCGGCCCGTCGTAGCTCACGCTGCAGCGCACGCCTCCGACGTCGTGCACTTGCGGAGTACCGCTGCCGGCGTGAGCCAGGGTCGCGAACGAGAGCAGGAACAGCGCGGCGATCAGGCGCGTGCAGCGTCGGACTTCAGCTCGCATGGCTCTGCAGGTTCTTGGACAGACCGCCTTCGAGCTCGCCGATCGCGTCCAAGACCGACTGCACGACGCCGGAACCGGTGATCCCGTCGAGCTTCGCGCGGTAGTCGAGCACGATGCGGTGCGCGACGGCCGGAATCGCCACCGCGATCACATCGTCGAAGCCGACGTTCGGCTTGCCGCCGAGCAAGGCGTGGGCGCGCGCGGATTCCGCGATCGCGATGGCCGCGCGCGGCGAAGCACCGAAGCGCACGTAGTCCTTCACGGTGGACGGAGCGAGCGCGGAGTCGGCGTGCGTCGCGTCGACGATGCGCGCGATGTAGGCCGCGACGGCTTTCGGCAGGAAGATGCGATCGACGGCTGCGAACAGCGCGGCGAGGCCTTCGCCGTCCGTGACCGGTTGCAGCTCGGGCGGCGCACCCGCGCGGCGTTCGGTGATGATCGTCTGCAGCGTCGCCGAGTCGAGGCGTCGCACTTCCAGCTTGAACAGGAAGCGGTCGAGCTGCGCCTCGGGAAGCGGGTAGGTGCCTTCGAGCTCGATCGGGTTCTGCGTCGCCAGCACGCAGAACGGCACGTCGAGCTTGCGCGTCTCGCCGAGCACGGTCACCGAGCGTTCCTGCATCGCTTCGAGCAAGGCCGACTGCGTCTTCGGAGACGCACGGTTGATCTCGTCGGCGAGCAGCAGGTTGGTGAACACCGGTCCCGGGTGGAAGACCATGCGTCGGCCGTGTTCCGACTCTTCGAGGATGTGACCGCCGGTCACATCACCCGGCAACAAGTCGGGCGTGAACTGCAAGCGACGGAAGTCGAGGCGCAAGAGCCGCGACAGCGCCTTGACCAGTTCCGTCTTGCCGAGGCCCGGAAGCCCTTCGAGCAAGACGTGACCGCGCGCGAGCACGGCGGTCAACAAGAGGCGCGTGAGCTGCGCTTGTCCGAGGATCGCGCGGTCGAGACCCGCGAGGATCTCGTCCGCATGCCCTTGGGCGACTTCCACCTCTTCCGGCGAGAGCAACCCGCCGCCCGTTCCTTCAACCATGTTCAGTCTGCGTCGGTCGGTGACTTGAAGAACTCGCTGACCGCATCGCGATGACGCGGGTGCAAGCGGCGGCGCCAGGTCGCCTTGCCGGTAGCCCCTTCGACGTCGACCAAGCCGGCGCCTTCGGCGACGGGCGCGACTTCGGGAACGTCCGTGCCGACGCCGATCGTAGCGGAGTTGTCGGCGTCGAGGAATTGACCGGGCGGCAAGAGCTCGGACTCGAACTGATCGAGGTCGCCGCGCGACTCGTCGCCCCACAAGAGTCCGGTGGAAGAGCCACCGCGCGAGACCGATCCGGCGCCGGCCAAGGCGCCTTGCCCTTCGCCGCTCATGCCCTGTCCGCCCGAACCGTGTGCACCGGCGCCAACTGCGCCGCGTCCCGCTCCGCGTCAGGTTCCGCCGGGCTTGCAGTCTTCGTCGCAGACGTGCAGCTCGCCGACCAGCTTGGACAACGAAGCGAGCTCGTCCGAGAGCTTGAGTTCCTTCAGGTCGACGAGCCCCGCGAGGCTGAGTTTCGACAAGTCGCCCTTCAGCGCTTCGCGCATGCCTTTCGACAGCGCGCGCAGCTGGTCCGGCGAGAGCTCGAAGCCTTCCGGCAGCTTCAGCTGATTGCCTTCCATGCCCTTCGCGAGTTCGGGCGCGAGTTCGGCGAGTTGCTTCAGCATCTCGCTGCGGAAGCCGGAGTCCGCCATCTTCTCGAGCGCCTTCTCCATGAGCTTCTGCGCCGCGTCGCTGTCAGCCAGCGCGCGCGCGCCCGCTTCGCCGAAGCGTTCGCTCAGCTCGCGCGCCAGTTCGGCAGCGTCTCGGCCTTCGACACCGAGTTGCTGGCGCAGCGAGTCGATCGCCTCGAGCATCGCTTCCGGTTCGGCGGCGTCGACGTTCTCCGCTAGTTCTTCGATGCGACTCGCGAGTTCTTCCGCGACGATCTCGTCGAGCTCCACCACATCGTTGAGCGCTTCGAGCCGATCGCTGAGTCCCGCGATCGCGCGGTCGAACAGCGAGCTCGACGGACCGGGGTCCGTGCGGTCGAGCGGAACGAAGAGCGTGAACGCGCAGAACGCGAGTGCCGGCAGCACGAAGCGGTAGAGGGGTCCGAAGTCGTAGGGCGGCAGCTCCGACATGGCGTCCAGTTGGCGCTGAGCCCGCTCGTTCCAGCGTTCGTCGCCGAGCTCGAAGTCCACCAGCAAGAAGCCTTGCGCACCCGAGTGCAGGTCGAGCCAGGTCGCCGCTTGTTCTTCCGTCGGCACGCTGCTCTGGATCGAGCGCCAGGCCGTCCACGGCACGACGAGCACCGGCAACAAGCACAGCGCCGCATGACGCAGTTCCAAGTCGAACGCCGCGCGACCGATCAGCGCGACGCACGCGCCGACGACGAGGACCAGCGCAGCCTGTCGGGCCGCACGATCCGCGAAGCGGGCGAGCGTGAGCTTGCGGCGCAAGCGGCGAGAGACCTGGGAAAGGGCCTGCGACATGCAGATCAGTCTACGCGAAGCGCGGATCAGCGCTTGGTCGTCTTCTTGGCGGCTTTCTTCGCCGTCTTCTTGGCGGCCTTCTTGGCGACTTTCTTCGTGACCTTCTTGCTCGCGGCCTTCTTCGCGGCTTTCTTGGCCGCCGGCTTGGCACTCGCCTTCTTCGCGCTGCTCGGACGGTTCCCGACGTAGAGGTCGATGAACTTCTTCGCGGGCATGCGCTTGATCGCGTCGCCGATCACGTCGAGCGCGACATCCTCGAGCTTCTTGAAGCGCAGACACGACTTGCCCATGTCGAGCTTCTTGCCCGCCTGCTTCCACTCCCGCTCGAAGCGCGCGACTTCCTGCGGATCGTTGTAGAGGCAGAACATGTAGACCGCCATGTGGTTCTTCTGCGAGGCGATGCTCGCGAAGGGCAGCGGCTGCTTGGGATCGCAGTGGTAACCGTCGGGGAACACCGAGTGCGGCACGAAGTACCCGATCATCCCGTACTGGATGCCTTCCTTGTACTTGGGATCGAGGTTTGCCTTGATCACCTTGCGCACCGCCTCGATCGCCTTGCGTCGATCATCGGGGAGTGCGGCCAGGTACTCCTTCACGGTCGTTGCTTTGCTCATGCCCGAGATTCTAAGCACCCCGCGCCGGTCATCGCGAGTGCGGCCGAAGTGGTAGCGGCACTCAGGCCTGCGCAGGGGGGTCGAGGCGGTAGCGCTTGATCTTCTTCCAGAGCGTCATGCGACTGGTTCCGAGCCGGTTCGCCGCGCGCTGCCGATGCCAACCCTCGCGCTCGAGCGCGGTGCGGATCCGGCGCGCTTCCGCTTGTTCGCGCTCGGTGAGCGGTCGATCGAGCGGTGCGGCAGCCGGCGTACGAGGACGACGAATCTCGAGGGGCAAGTCGAGCAAGCCGATGCGATCGCCGCCGGCCGTGACCACCGCGTGCTCGAGCACGTTACGCAGCTCGCGCACGTTTCCCGGCCAGGAATGAGCTCTTAGACGCCGCATGGCGTCGTTTGCGACCCCGCGCAGCTTGCGGCCGTGCCGCTCGGTGAACTCCGCGAGCAAGTGATCGACCAGCAACGGCAAGTCCCGTCCACGCTCGCGCAACGCCGGCATGACGATCTCGAACACGCGGATGCGATAGAAGAAGTCCTCGCGCAAATCGCCTTCGCGAACGCGTGCTTCGAGATCGCGGTGCGTCGCCGTGATCAGGCGCACATCGACCGCGCTCTCCGTCTCGGAACCTACGGGACGCACGCGCCGCGTCTCGAGCACGCGCAACAGCTTGAGCTGCAAGTGCGCGCTGAGTTCGCCGATCTCGTCCAAGAACAGCGTTCCGCCGTCTGCCGTGCGAAACAGGCCCGGATGGTCGCGGACAGCACCTGTGAACGCACCGCGCTTGTGGCCGAAGAGCTCGCTCTCCAGCAATGCTTCCGGGATCGCCGCGCAGTTGACCGCGATGAACGGACGCCCCGAGCGCTCGCTCGCGTCGTGGATCGCACGTGCGCAGAGTTCTTTGCCGGTGCCCGACTCGCCGCGAATCAAAACGGTCACCTCGGTGCGCCCCGCGAGTCGGATTGCACGGAATACATCGTGCATCCCGCGGCTCTCACCGACGAGCGGGCCGAGCCCCTTCGCCCGCTCCGTGTCCTCGAGCTGGTGCAAGCGCTGGTGCGCGAGCACGAAGCTGGTCAGGTCCGCGAAGGTCCCGATCGCGCCGGCCACCCGGCCGTCCTCGAACAAGAGGCGCACGTTGCCGTGCAGGTAGCGCTCCTGCCCGTCCTTCGAGAGCACCTTGCACTCCTGATTCATGATCCCCTCACCCGCACCCGCGGGATCGGCGAGCACGTCGCGCAGGCTCGCGAAGCCCTTGCAGTTCTCGCCTTCGAGCAGTTCGCAAGGCTGACCGCGCACTTCGTCCTCGGAGTAGCCAGTGATGCGCTCCGCGCCCGCGCTCCACGAGACGAAGCACCCCCCCGCGTCGACGGTGAAGAGGCCGTCGGCCATCGCATCGGCGACCGAGGCAAGGATCTCCGGAGCGCGGCGGAAGTCGAGGTCCACGGGCCGATTTTACACGTAAAGCGTCAAGACTTGACATGTCCCGTCAGAGCCTTCTACGAGTGCTGACCGTCCAGCCTAAGCCACTACGCACAAAGACTTTACAATTCCACCTAGCAGGCGCGCCGCGCGGCACCCAACTTGCCTTCCTGGAACGCCTCGACCACGAGGCCCCCGCCACCCTCGCCCCGAACCCCAGATGCAGACCACCCAATCCGCTCCCCACCTCCTGTTCCGCGCGCGCTGGTCGCCGTACCTCGTCGGTGCGCTGATCGGCGTGCTCTCGTGGGTCACCTTCCTGACCATGGACAAGGCTCTCGGCGCGAGCACGACGCTGGTGCGCGCCGCGGGGATGATCACCGGCGCGATCTCCGAAGACGCAGTGCGCGACAACGCCTACTACTCGAAGTACCTCGTCGGCAAGCCGGGCTTCGACTGGCAGTTCGCGCTCGTGCTGCTCCTGCCCGTCGGCGCGTACATCGCCTCGCGCCTGTCGAAGACCTACCAGCCCGAATCCGTACCGAGTCTCTGGCGAGCACGCTTCGGTGACTCGAAGCCGCTGCGCTATGCGGCGGCCTTCGGCGGCGGCGCGTTGATGCTCTTCGGCGCACGGCTCGCCGGCGGTTGCACCTCCGGCCACTCGATCTCCGGCAACCTGCAGCTCGCCGTGTCCGGTTGGATCTTTACGGCCGCGCTCTTCGGCGGCGGCATCGTCACCGCCATGTCTCTCTACAAACAGCGGAGCTGAATCATGTTCGACACGAACCTCTTTGCCGACCCGCAAGTCCTGCTGTTCGGCGCGCTCACCGGCCTGATCTTCGGCTTCCTGCTGCAGAAGGGCGGCGTCACGCAGCATAAGGTGATCGTCGGGCAGTTCCTGCTGCACGACTTCACCGTGCTCAAGATCATCCTGACGGCCGTGGTCGTCGGCGGCATCGGCATCTACGGGATGACCGGCCTGGGCATGATCGAGGGCCTCAAGGTCAAGAGCGCGCACGTGCTCGCCAACCTGTTGGGCGGCGTCTTGTTCGGCGGCGGCATGGCCGTGCTCGGTTACTGCCCCGGCACCGGCATCGCCGCGATCGGCCAAGGCTCACGCGACGCGATCGCAGGTGCGCTCGGCATGCTGTTCGGCGCCGGCTTGTACGCGCAGGCTCACCCCTTCATGCAGGAGCACGTCCTGAACGTCGGCGAATTGGGCAAGGCGACGCTCGCGACCTCGATCGGCGGATCCCCTTGGGTCTGGCTCGTCGCACTCGCCATCGGATCCGCAGCGCTGTTCGTCTGGCTCGAACGACGCGAGCGTTCGGCAGCACACGGCGCGGCATAACAGCCGCTCACCCACTCCTCCCCCCTTGCTCGGTCGAGTTCCCCTAGCGGGCTCGGCCGAGCAGTTGCTTGACGTCGGCGGCCTTCATCGGACCGGAGACCGACAAGCAGCACGCGTCGGGGAAGAGGTGCTTGCGCGCGACGTGCTGCACTTCCTCGGGCGTGACGGCGGCGAAGGCCTTGGGCAGCTCGCGGAGGTTGTCGTCGGCCAAGCCGAAGACTTCCGCGGTGACTAGGTAACCGGCGCGGCGCGAAGCGCGTTCGAACTCGCGAGGGAACGAGCCGAGCAAGTAGTTGCGAGCGACTTCGAGCTCGGGAACCGGGACCAGTTCGGTCTGCAGGCGACGCATCTCGGTCAAGAAGCCGGCGACGGCCGTGCCGACCATCTCCGGTGCGCAGCCGATGTAGGCGTTGAACACGCCCGGCATCAAGCCGGCGCTGGAACTGATCGAAGCGCTGACGGTGTACGCGAGCCCTTGTTCATCGCGCAGAATACGCGACAGGCGATTGGTGAAACCGGGCCCCATACCGAGCACGTGATCCATCACAACGAGCGCCGCGTAGTCGGGATCAGCTCGCTTGATGCCGAGGTGACCGAGGTGCACGTGCACCTGTTGGCGTTCCGCCTTGAACAACTTGGTGCGCACGGCGCGCGGCGGCAACTCCGGCGGCGCGGGGCGCAACGGACGACCGGGATTCCAGTCGCGCAGCGCGCGCTCGAGGAAGCGCATCACGGCTTGCGGTTCGACGTCGCCCGAGATCGCAATCAAACAGCGGCTGCCGACCCAGTTTTTCTTGTGCTGCGCGCGCAGGTGCCTCGGTTCGATGAGCGAGATGCTCTCGAAGGTGCCGTAGGCCGGTCGACCGAGCCAGTGATCGCCATAGACCAATCGGCGCAATCCAAGCGCACCTTGCACGCGCGGATCTTCCCGCTCGACGGCCAGGCGGTGCAACAAGCGTTCTTTTTGACGCTCGACCTGCTGCTTGGGGAAGGTTGGCTCGACGATCAGCTCCGCGATCATCGACAACAGCAGCTTCCACTCCTTGCTGACGATCGTCGCGTGCAGACCGCTGGCGTCGCCGGAGATCGAACCACCGGCGGGTTCCATCAGTTCCGCGATGCCTTGTTCGTCGCGCCGCCTCGTGCCTTGGTCGAGCAAGCCGCCGGTCAGGAAGGACGTACCTTCGAACCCCTCGGTGTCCATCGACGGACCACCGCGCATGTGAACTTCGACCGCCGTCACCGGCGCACCCGCGCGCGGTGAGACGATCAGCTTCGCGCCGCAGGAGAGTTCGAAGCGCACTACGGGTAGGTCGATGACCGGCACATCGCCGTGCTTGCGTCTGAGGGCCGTCAACGCGACGCCCTCTCGAGTTCAGGGAGCGACCAGCCGACCACGCGGCGTTCCATGCCGAACAAGCGCGACGCGACGTTGCGCAGCGCTCGCGCTTTGATTGCGGCGTAGCGTTCTTTGCTGTTCAAGACGAGTCGCCAGTCCGCGTCGACCGCGAACTCGCCGAGGTCTTCCGCGAGGTCCAGCGCTGATTCTAGTTCGTAAGCGTCCGAAGCGGCCAAAACGGAACGCGCGCGCTTCAGCTCGGCGGCCGGCACCAGTTCCGTGCGCAGGCGTTCGAGTTCTTCGTCGATCGCGCGCTCGAGCGCAGCGGGTTCGACGCCGGCGGCGCACTCTGCGTAGAGCCAGAAGGCTCCGCTGTCGACGCGCGTATCATTGCTGGTCGAGACGTTCACCGCGAGCGCTTCGTCGAGCACCAATCGACGGTGCATGCGAGAGAGCCGCCCCGTCGTCATCAAGACCGAGAGCAGGTCGAGCACGTCGTCTTCGGTCGTACCGACCGAGACCGTCGGCCAACCGATCACGAGCCGACGCGAATCATCGTCCCAGCTGGTGGTCACTCGACGCTCGCCGCGCGGTTCTTGCATCGGCGGGCGGTAGGGAGCGACGTCGTCGAAGCTGGTACCGGGTTCGATCGAACCGAAGTGTTCGCGAACCTTCGCGAGCGCTGACTTCGGCGTGATGTCACCCGCGATCACGAGCGTCGCGTTCGCGGGATTGTAGTAGCGCCGATGATACGACCGCATGTCGTCGGGAGTCATGCGCGCGAGGCTCTCGGAGTATCCGATTACCGGACGACGGTACGGGTGTCGCGCGAAGAGGATCTCGGACACTTGTTGCGAGAGGTTGCGCCACGGATCGTCTTCACCCATCGCGAGCTCGGACAGCACGACCATCTTCTCGGCCTCGAACTCGATCGGATCGAGCGACAGACCCTTCATGCGGTCCGCTTCGATCTCGAGCGCGACGTCCCAGCGGTCGGCAGTGAACTCGAAGTAGTAGGCAGTGTGATCCGGCGTGGTGAACGCGTTGTTGCTGCCACCGAGCTCGGCCGTGCGCAGGTCGACTTCACCCTTCTCGTAGCGAGCGCTGCCCTTGAACATCATGTGCTCGAGGAAGTGCGACACGCCCGCTTCGTCTTCGAGCTCGTTGCGCGAACCGACGCGGTACAGGATCAGCGTGGCAACGACTGGATCGTCGTGACGCTCCGCGAGGATCACTCGCAACCCGTTCTTCAGCGTGTGTTCTCGAACCTTCGCGCCCGCGAGCATCGCTGCGGCGCTGGCGTCTCGGCGTTGCGACGCCATTCAGTCTTCCCCTTGTCCCGACGTCTTGCGAGATGCGCGCTTCTTCTTGAGGCGCTCGTTACCCGGTGCCTCTTCTTGGCCTTCGCCGCCGGCGAGCAACGCCTTGATCTCTTCGGGCGTCAGGAAGCGCCAGTGCCCTTCCTTCAGTCCGCGGTCGGTGATCGCGCCGATGCGCGCCCGACGCAGGTCGATGACGGTGAAGCCGACGCTGGCGAACATGCGACGGATCTCGCGGTTCATGCCCTCGTAGAGCGTGACGAGCAACAGCGAGGTCTCGCGCGTCCGCTTGCGCACGACCACGCGCGCACCGGCGGACTTGCCTTCCGCAAGATACACGCCGTCGCGCACGCGTTGCAGATCGTTGTCGTTGATGCGCCCTTGCAGCTTGACCGTGTACGTCTTCGAGACGCCGTAGCGCGGGTGCATCACGCGGTTCGCGAAGTCGCCGTCGTTGGTCAGGATGATCAGACCCTTCGAAGCTTCGTCGAGGCGTCCGACCGTGTAGATGCGGCCCTTGTGACGGTCAGAGATCAAGTCGATCGCGCGCGCACGTTGTTCGCGGTTGTCGTTGGTGCAGACCACGCCGGCCGGCTTGTTCAACAGGTAATAGCGCTTGTGCCCACCCTTCGCCTCGCGCAGCGGCACTCCGTCGACTTCGACGACCTGCTTCTCCGGATCGACTTTCGTGCCGAGCTCGCGCACGAGCACACCGTCGATGAACACGTGCCCCGTCTCGATCAGCTCGTCGCACGCGCGCCTCGACGCAATGCCGTGGTCCGCCATGTACTTGTTCAGTCGCACAAGCCCGTCATCGGTCTCCTTCGACTTGCCGGGGCTGCCCGACCGGTTCGACTTGCGCGTCACCTGCTTGCGACTCGCACTCTTCTTCCGGAATTGGCTCATTGTTTCGCTTTGGCTTCCACCAGCACCAGGCGGCACTCGCCACCCTTCGATTCTACGGTCCAGTCCCCCGCCGCAGCGGGCACCAGCCAGGTGTCGCCGAGCGTGAACTCCAGCGGTTCCGATCCCGCGCGCAAGATGCGTCCCGCACCGGCGACGCAGACCAGCACGACCGGACGCCTGAGCGACTTGCGACGCACCAGGCCGCAGACTTCGATCAGGTCCATGCGGAAGAACTCGCAGTCGAGCAGCTCGGCGTGGCGACTGTCGCCTTCGAGCGCTTCCAGCTCAGGCTTGGTCGGTCCGACCGTGTCGATGTCATAGCTCACAGCGAGCAGCGCTTCGTCGACGTGCGTCTTGCGCGGTCCGCCATCGAGACCGACGCGGCCCCAGTCGAAGACGCGGAAGGTCGCGTCGGAGTTCTGTTGCACCTCGAGCAGAGTGATGCCCGCGCCGATCGCGTGCACCGTGCCGGCGGGCACCCACACGAACTGGCCGGCTTCGACGTTCCAAGTCTGCAGGAGGTCGACGACGTCACACGATCCGGCTGCGGTCGCAAACTCGGTCGCGTCCACTTCGGGGCGCAAGCCGAGGTACAGCAAGCTGTCCGGTTCCGCCTCGAGGATGTACCAGGCTTCGCACTTGCCGGCCTCGCCCTTGCCGAGCTTCTTGGCCATCGTCTCGTCAGGGTGCACCTGCACGCTGAGCGGTTGTTCGGCCGAGATGAACTTGACGAGCAACGGGAACTGATCCGACTCGCTGGGCGCGGCATCGCCGAGCAGGCCTTCGCGCTCGTTGGACATCAGCCAGCGCAGCGATTGACCTTCGAAGCGACCGTCCGCGACGGTCGAATTGTGGTCGTCGCGATCGACGAGTTCCCAGCTCTCCCCGATGGGTCCTTCGCCGGGCAACGGGGTGCCCAAGACGCGTTCGAGCGCACGCCCGCCCCAGACCTTCTCCACGCAGATGCGCGAGAGGTGCAGAGGTTCGGCGAGGCCGTCAGCTTGGTTCGAATCGTCGGACATTGGCCCGACAGGGTAGCGTCCGAGCTGGGAAGTTGCGCCTCGAGGAGGGAGCAAGCTGCCATTCGGCGAAGACGGGTCCTTCGAGCGCCCCGCGGAGGGGCCGGGCGGGCGCGCGGCGAGCCTGCGCGTAGCACGCCGCAACGGCAGGCGGGCCGCTCAGCTTGGTCGCACCGCACTGGTCGCGGCACGCTCTTCGAAGGCCGGGAAGTGCCCCAGGCCGACCTCCGACATGTTCACCTCGTTGATGAACGCGGAGTAGGCGAGCACGGCGACCAGTCGGCGCGGATCTTCGGCCCATGGCGGCACATAGGCTGGGCCTTGCAGCCAGCCGGATTCGAAGTACGGCGCCAGCTCGACGACGTCGCCGAGCGTCATGCGACCCGCGAACAGCGAGCGCACCAGCTCGGGCCGGTTGTCGCGGATCGCGACCTTCACGAAGGTGTGCACTTCCAGCAGGCCCTTCAAGTAGACCGAGTCCTTGGTGAAGACGACCTTGCCGCGCACGTCGCCTCCGCGGAACACACGTTGCGCCGACTTGAAGCTCTCTTGTTCGCTCTGACCGGCGGCGACGAAGCCGCGGAAGATGTCGATGAAGTCGGCGCCCTTCAGCGCGTCTTGGATCGCACGCACGCGCAGCGCGACCCGTCGCAAGCGCATCACATCGATCGACATGGTCAACAGCTCCGCGAGCACGGCCAGGCCTTCCTGCGTGCGCGTCGTGCGCGGCGAACCGAGTCCGAGGCAGAGCAGGTTCTTCTGGCGCTTGCCGTTCAGGATCGTCGCCGAGTGCACGTACGCCTCGTGATTGACCAGCTGCGCCAAGTCGAGCTTCGAGAACAGCGCGCCTTCACGCACGCGAATGCGCGTCGAGCCGCCGACCGCTTTCGAGGCCAAATCCGGGTCCAACACGACTTCGATGCGGTCCTCGACGAAGAAGCGGTCGAGCTTCTTCTGCACGCGCTCGCCGAAGTCCTTCGACGAGATGTCCGCGACCAAGTCGGGCAGTTGATTGCCGCCCAACAAGCGGTCCGTCGTGTTCAAGAAGAAGTCCGCCGCCGACAGCGGCGTGACCGTCTGCGTGCGGTAGCGATCGGTGGGCAGACCGTAGAGCTGCGCCGAATACTCCGTGAAGTCCGGCGTGCCGATCGCGGCCAGCATGCGCACCGCCGATTCGTAGCTGCGCGCGGTCTTGTAGATCAGATTGCCCAGCGGATGCCCGCGATCGCACTGCTTCTGGATGTCGATCAACGCGTCGAGTTCACCATCCGGCGATCGCGGCATGAGCTGCACATCGGGCAGCTCGGGCTTGCCGGCGCGGTACGCGCTGAGGAAGCGATCTTCGGCCTCGGCCGGCCACTGCAGCGGCTGCAGGATGCGGATCTGCCCGGCGATCTGCGCGAGCGCTTGGTCGAGTTCCTGGATCTTCGTGAGCTGGTCGTCCGTCGACATGGCTGGGATTCCGTCTGCTTGCTTCGCCCTTAGAGCTCGCCCGCTTCGCGCGGCGCGATCACGCCGTTGTCGACCAGTTCCTGCAGGACTTCCGGGGGCAGCGGTTCGCGGTCCCACGGGGTCTGGTGCACGACTTCGCGCGCCTGGTCGATCCACTCGTACCAACGGCGGCCGGCAGCGCGCATTTCCGCGGTGCGCTCGGGGAAGTCGACGCCCGGTTCCAAGTCGCCCGGGCCGCTGTCCGACCGGCGGTCGCGCAGGTGGTCGCGGAACTCGGGACCGATGTCGTCGAGGCGGCCGGTCCACGAGCTGCGCAAGCTGTACGGTCCGCGCGATCCGGGAGCGGTGTGTTGCAAGCTGAAGCGTTCGTCGCGCACGCCGAAGCCGTGCTGAACGCCGCCGCGCGAGAAGGCGAACTCGCGCGCCGACTCTGCTTCGCCGCGCATGACCGGTGTCTGCGAACGACCGTGCATGCCGGGCGGAACCGCGATGCCCGAGAGCTCGAGCAGAGTCGGCGCGACGTCCAGCACGCTCGCCAAGTTCTCGCGTTCCATACCGCGCACCACGCGGCTGCCCGCCGCCGGACGCAAGACCCACGGCACGTGCATGTCGACGTCGGACAAGGTGCCCGTGTCGAGGATCATCCCCGACTCGCCGAAGCCCACGCCGAAGGTGCCGACGATGCAGATCGTCGTGTTCTCGAGGCGCCCTTCTTTCGACAGCTCTTGGAGCATGCGGCCGAGGCGCTTGTCGAGCAACCGCAGCGTCTGGTCGTAGCGCAGCTCGTACTCGGCGACGGTCTCGTTCCCGCCGCTCCACAGCTTCCGCGCGTCGTTCGGGATCGTGAAGTACGAGCGTCCGGTCTCGGCGATCGGCGGCGTCCAGTCGAGCTCGGGTCGCGGCACGAAGCCTTCCGCGGACTCCGACGATTCCCGACCCCACGAGCGGTCGAGGTCGGTCAACGAGAGGTACGCGAACCAGTCGCGATCCGCCGGCTGCGTGTTGCGCCAGCGCCGGAAACGCAGCACGACGCCCTCGAAGCCGAAGTCTTCGTAGCCGACGACGTCGTCCTCGCGGAAGCGGTAGAAGTCTTGGAAGCCGCGGTCGAAGCCGAAGGTCGGCGAGATCCACGGGTGGTCGACGAAGGCTGCGGTGGCGTAGCCGGCGGACAAGTACTCGTACGCGAGGCTGGGGATCGCGCGCGGCACCCACCACTCGGCGGCGAGGCCGGACTCGGTCTGCCGTTCGAGGCGCGGGCGGCGACAGATCCACGGATCGCAGCCGGTCAAGATGCCGGCGTGCGCGGGCAGGTACTCGGGCGCGACGCCGAAGGTCTGCGTGAACAACACGCCCTGCCTCGCGAGCCCGTCGAGCACCGGCGTCGTCGCACGGTCGTAGCCCATCGACGACAAGTGATCGGCGCGCAGCGAGTCGATCGCGATCAACAGCACACCGCGACCGCCTCGGCCGCGATCCGTCTGTTCCGGACACGAAGGCGCGAGCAACAGCACGAAGGCTGCGGCGCAGACCGCTCTCACGCTTCGACGTAGCTGGGTCAAACTCCCAAGAGCCTCCGCGCTTCGGCGAGGGCCGTCGCTTCGGCCGCGCCACCCGAGATCATGTCGGCGACTTCGCTGACGCGCTCATCGGCGTCGAGCCACTCGACGACCGTGCGCGTGCGCCCTTCCGTCTCGCTCTTGCGCACGCGCAAGTGACGCGTCGCCGCGGCGGCGACCGCCGGCAAGTGCGTGACGCACAAGATCTGATAGTGCTCGCCGAGCGCGGCGAGGTGCTTGCCGACCTTCGGACCGACCCGACCGCCGACACCGGCGTCGACTTCGTCGAAGACCAGCGCGGGGATCGTCTGGCGCGCGGCGAGCGCACCGCGCAGCGCGAGCATGATGCGCGCCGCTTCACCGCCCGAAGCGACCGCGCGCAGCGGGCCGAAGCCTTCGCCGGGGTTCGCCGCGAACTCGAACTCGACGCGTTCCGCGCCCGACTCGGCGAAGGCGTCTTCGGGACGCTCCGCGCTCTTCGCGCGCGGCGTGAACGCGATCTGCACGCGCGCCTTCTCGAGACCGAGCTCGGCGAGCGCGCCTTGTACTTCCTTGACCAAGCCGGGCACCAGCGCGCGTCGCGCCTTGCTCAGCGTCCTGGCGCACCTGTCGAGCACCTTGCGTGCCGCCGCGGTCTCGCGTTCCAAGCCTTCGAAGCCACTCGACTCTTCTTCGAGCTCCGCGAGTTCTTCCGTCAGGCGCGGCAGGAGCGCGGAGAGCTCGAGCGCGGGCGCGCGGTACTTGCGCTCCAAGCGCTCGACTTCGGCGAGGCGCGATTCGACTTCTTCCAAGCGGCGCGGCGAGTAGTCGAGGCCGTCCAAGAAGTCGCGCAATCCGCTGCAGGCCGCTTCCAAGTGCGCCGCGGCTTCGCGCAGTGAGTCGGTCGGTTCGCCGAGGTCGGCCAGCTTGACTTCCCAGCGTTCCAGTGTGCGTTCGCCGGCGCGCAGCGCGTCGAGTGCCGGTTCGTCGCCTTCCGACAAGCGATCGAGCAGTCCGCCGACGTCCTTGCCGACTTCTTCGGCGTGGCGCAGCAGTTCGCGTTCGCGGCGCAGCTCGACCACTTCGTCCGCGTCGATGCCCGCGTCGGTCAGCTCGCCGACTTGGAAGCGCAGCAGGTCGAGTCGATCGCGGCGATCCGCTTCGTGTGCTTCCCAGTCGCTGAGCTTCGCGCGCGCGCCCAGCCAGCTCGAGCGAGCAGCGCGGTATGCATCGATCGGCGCATCCAGCTCGCCGTACGCGTCGAGCAAGACCAACTGCTCCGCCGGATCGAACAGCCGCTGGTGATCGTTCTGTCCGTGGATCTCGACCAGCATCCCGGCCAGCTCGCGCAACAAGGAGCGCGTCACCGGCCGACGATTCAAATGGGCGCGCGTGCGGCGGTCGGCGCCGAGGCTGCGCGAGAGCACCAGCTCCAGCTCGCCTTCTTCTTCGCACGCCTCGACTTCATGGTCCGCGAGCCAACGCACGAGCCGCAGCGGCGCCGCGCCCTTCGCGAACGAGAAGCGCCCTTCGACCAGCGCGCGCTCCGCGCCCTGGCGCACCAGCTTGCCCTTCGGCCGCTGACCGAGCAGCAGCTCGAGCGCTCCGATCAAGAGGCTTTTGCCCGCGCCGGTCTCACCGGTGATCACGTTCAGGCCCCGACCGAATTCGAGTTCCGCCCGCTCGAGGAGGGCGACATCCTGGATGGAGAGTTCGACGAGCATGACGCGGAGTCTTCACCGCCCCGGCACCGTGCGCAAGCAAGCCGCGCCGGATCGCGTGGGCCGGGTCGTGATCAGTCCTTGCGCTCGAGATCGCGCCGGATCAGATCTTCGAGCGTCGGGTGGTCCGCGCGGTCGCGGCAGAGCTCTTTGAGGCGCATCAGTTCCTCGCGCGCGATCGGCGGCAGAGGCGAAGCCAGGGCGCGGTCGAACTCGCCGACCCCCCGCTCCCACTCGCCGCGTTCCCAAGCGTCGAAGCCCCGGCCCGCATGCACCAGGCTGCCGTCGCCGATCTGTTCGGTCAGCGGCCGGACCCCCAGCACCTCGATCCAGGGCATGCCTTCGAGCACGGCCTTCACTTCACCGACCACCTCGAAGCGGCGATAGGCTTCCAGGCCCTCGAGCGCCCACTCGGCCGCCCCGCCCCGGCGCACGAAGAGGCGCACCATCGGCCTGTCATATTCCTCAGGAATCCATAACAACTGCTCATCAGACCACGCCGACCACGCCTTGTAGTCCCCATGGCCAAAACGGGTCGTGAGCGGGTTCCAGGCCTCGATCCAGCTCGAGTGTTGAACCAAAAAGCGTACTTTATTCCCCACATGAGCCCCCGGAAGCTCCCAGACCGCCGAAGCCGGGACCAACGGTATCGGCTCCTCCTCCTCGAAGCGGGCCACAGAGGGCAGGGCGGCTAGGGCGAGCAACAGGATCGTGAGAGGGCGGCGCATCACTGCTCTTCTTCGACCGCCGAGGGGGGGAAGGGGGAATCGCTTTCCGTTCGGGGCCCCGCGGCGCGTCCCAGGGGCGGGATTGGGGCGGCACCCGCGATGGCGCGGTCCCGCGCCGTGCCGGGTGCGCCCCGACTCGCCAGCTGCCGCGCTCGGTTAGTCTCGTCTCCCCTCGGCCCCGGCGAAGAATCCCTGTAACGCGGACCGGCCCCGCGACCACTCTCCCCGGAATGGCTGATCAAACCCTCGAGACCCTCTTCGCCCGCTACACCTCCGGCGGCGACATCGACGCCCTCGCCGAGGTCTTCGACCGCGTCGCGCCCGACCTCGAACGGCTCGCCCGCCGCCTCGTCGCCGACAGGAGTCGCGCCGATGACCTGGTCCAAGCGACCTTCCTGACCGCCCTCGAGCGGCCGGGGACCTTCGACGCAGGGCGCGCCCTGCGCCCGTGGCTGCTGGGCATCCTTGTGAACCGGGCGAGCGTCGAGCGACGGAAAGCGGACCGCCTTCCCGAGCTCGAGCGCCTCGAGTCCCGCGAAGTCGAGTCGCCCCTCGCGGCGACCAGCGCGTCGGAGACCCGCGAGGTCGTCGCGCGTGCGATCGCCGACCTGCCGCCGAAGCTGCGGCGCGTCGTCGAGGCCCGCCTGATCGAGGACACCGACACGGCGACGCTCGCCGAAGAACTCGCGATCTCGCGCGGCGCGTTGCGCGTGCACTTGCACCGCGGGCTCGAACGCCTGCGCCGCGCGTTGCCGCCGAGCTTGGCGACGGTCTTCGCCGCCTTGCTCATCCATTCCCGGGGACTCGCACAGGTGCGGTCTCACATCCTGCAAGAAGCCGCGCGTCAGGCGGGCGGCTCGGCCGCCGCTGCTGCGTCGGCGGGTGCGATCGGAATGGGAGCTTTGATGTCGACGAAGTTGGTTGGTGGAGTGGCGGCAGCCTTGTTGGTCGTGGTGGCGACGGTGATCTATCAGCTGGAGCCGGCGAGCGTCGAAGCAACGGACGAGGTGACGCGCCCGGACGTCGAGCTCGCATCTGCGCCGGTAGAAGTCGAGGACGAGACGCCGGTCGCGTCGCGCGTCGAAATCCCGAGCGCGGGCGACACGACGCCGGTTGGTGTCGGGACTGTCGCTGCACGCGTTGCGCATGCGGACGGAACACCGGCTGTGGACTTCGAAGTCCTCGTGCGACACGCGGACTTGGGCGGCGCGAAGTCGACGAGTGCGCGCACCGACAGCGAAGGACTCGCCTTGATCGAGTTACCTGCCGCCTTGCGACTCACCTCCGTCGAAGCTCCCAGCACGCCGACGACGACCCCGGACAAGCAGTGGACGCGACAACGTCTAGAAGACGGCGAACGCGTCGAAGTCGAGCTGCAAGTGACCGATGGTTGGCCGCTCTCGGGAACGGTGGTCGACGAAGCAGGACAGCCGGTGGCGAGCGCCGAAGTCCTCGGTTGGAACAGCACGCGCAACTCGAGCACTCCGGATCGCTTGGTGACGGCCGACGCGAGCGGCCGGTTCCGCCTGCAACACCTCGGGCCCGAGTTCGTCGCGACGGCGCGCGCGAAGGGGCTCACTTGCAATCGCGGACTGCGCGGCGAGTTGTCCGATCTCGTCGACGCGCAGGGTCTGACCATCGAACTCTCGCGGTCCAAGCGCTTGCACGGCGTGGTGCTGACCCCGCATCGCGTGCCGATCGAAGGCGCGCGTGTCACAGCATCGAACGATCTACACTCTCGATCTGACATGGATGCGACGCACATCTCGTCAGTGAGGACTTTCTGGGCCGGCAAGGGGTCAGACACGACGGACGCGAACGGACGCTTCGAGATCCGCGACCTGCCCCGTTCACGAGAGAGCGTCAGCGTCGATCACAAGCCGTACTTGCGCGGCGGCGGGACGTTCGACACGGGCGCAGAACCCGTCGAAATCGTGCTCGATGCCGGCTTGTCGCTGCGCGGACAAGTGCTCGATTCGAGCGGGAAACCCGCCGCAGAGGCCAAGGTTCGTTCGTGGCCCGGTGCGCGCACGATCCACTACGACGGCAAGGGAGGCTTCGAGCTCGTCGGACTTCCACGTCAGTCCGAGAATCGTCTCTCCCCTCACGTCTACGGCGTCGCCGCCACCCTCGATGGGCACGCCGTTCAAGTCGTCCAACCCGTCGAGCCGGACGATCGAGGCGGCTCCTTCGTCCAGATCCGACTGGAAACGGAACACGTCCTCGCCGGGAGGGTGCTCGACGAAGCTGGTCGGCCGGCAGCCGACATTGAAGTGTGGATCGAGGGCGAGCGCGAGATGAATTCAGGCGCGACGTGGCACAGGCGCACGACATGGGAGTTCTGCAACGGACTCGATGAAGCAGTGACCGACGAACGCGGCCGCTTCCACTTCGAGAAGCTGTACCCCGGAGAGTTCACACTGCACGCCATCTCGCCTGCCGACAACGGAATGTCGATCGAGACCACCGCTCAGGCAGGTGACGAGTCGATCGAGCTGACCTTCGATCAAGCGGCCATGCGCAAGGTCGCGTTGATCGGCGAAGTCCGCAACCGATTGTCTGGGGAGCCGATCCGGGAGTTCATGGTGTTGCCCTTCATCAACGGGCGCGCGGTCAATCGGTCGGTCGAGTCCATTGAAGGCCGCTTCGAAATCATCGGTCTCTCGCCTGGTCCCATCCGCTTCTGCTTCGAGGCCGAGGGCTACACGCGGCGCTGTCTGCCGGAACGCGAGTACCTCGCCGGCGATCACGAGCTCGTGATCGAACTCGCACCGATCCGGACCGTCGACCTGACGATCGTCGATGAGACCGGAGAGCCATACCTCTACGGAAGCGTGCAAGCCTTCGACGCGACCGGCGAGAAGCTCATGTTTGGCCCGCCGGGTGGGATGATCAGCGACACGAAGCGGATCCAAGAGCACAAGGCGCTGCTCCACGGCCTCCCCGCCGAACTCGTCACCCTGCAAGTCAGCGTCGGCGCAGTGCGTGCATCCAACATCCACGACTTCCCGATCGACTTGACGCACCCCCTCGACGGCCCGCTCATCCTGACCGTACCGCGCAAGCCGGAGGAGAAGCTCACATCTTTGAGCCTGCAACCAATCGTCCTCTCCGCTGACATGAACCCGGACTTGGTTCGTGAACGAGTCGCAGGCATCCCGACCAACGATACGACGCACCAAGAGTGGTTCCGAGATGCGTTCGTGGCCGGCTCACTGTCCTTCGAAGTGCAAGACACGCTCGAGCTGCGACTCACTCACGACGGGCGCCGGTTCGGCAAGGCCACCGTCACGCCGCAGGCGGAAGGTGGCTTTCTCGTCGAGACGTCGTCCTCGAGCTCCAGCTTCGGCGGCTTCGGCCAGGGGAGCCAGAGCTCGAACGTCCACGACCAACCCGCTGTGCACATCAGCATGGTCCCCTCGGCCTCGATCCGCCTCGAAGTCACTTCGAAGCGTTACCGCCCGATCGACCGCGTCATCGACTGTTCGGAGGGATCCAAGCCCGAGATCGAGTTCATCCTGCTCCAAGAGCTCTGACACTCCCCGGATCCCCCCTCAGCGCGCGGAAATCCGCCCGCAGCGCCCCCCCTCCCCAATAACAACTGGAGAGGTTCAAGACTCCTCGCCCCCCGGCCCGACAGAGCGATGGGGCTGGTCAGCCCGTTCCGCCCGCTGAGCACACTGGAGAGAGCCTTGAGCACACGACGTTTCCACACTTTCGCGTCCCTTGTTGCCGTTCCCGTTCTGATCGCCTGCGCTTCGTGCGCGGGCGTCAAGAACTTGCTGTCGACCTCGAATGACGGCGAAGCGACCTTCGTCCAGGTCGATGACCTGATGGGTCGCATCGAACGCATTCATGTCGACTGCGAACTCGCGCGCCAGAACATCGCGGCGACGACCGACGCGCTGCGCGTGATGGTCGACCCGGAGTTCCGCGGCGATCCGGCGCTCGCGCACGGCGACTTGGTCGCGGCGCTCGAGCTGTCCGAGCGCCAGGCCGAGGACCTGCAGTCCGACTACAACCGCATGACGGCGAGCGCGAAGCGCGTCTTCAGCCAGTGGCAGGAGAACCTCGAGTCCTTCTCCAGTGAGTCGATGCGCGAGCACAGTGCCGCTCGCATGGAAGCGACGCGTGCGCGCTACGAGGCCGTGCTGAACACGGTCGGGCCGGCGATGGAGCTGTACCGCGGATTCAACTCGACGATGCGCGACCACACGCTGTACTTCGGCACGGACTTCAATGATGAAGCGGTGAGGCTCGTCGAGCGTGAGATCCGCGTGCTCTTCCGCGAAGCCGAGGCCCTACGCGCCGACTTCATTCACGGCACCGAAGCCTGCCAGGCGTACGTCCGCAAGGCGACGCCGCGCAGTCAAGCCGCTCCCGGCGGCCGCCGCGAAGTCTGATCTCGCGGCGCGGAGGCGTCTCGAGGAAACGAGTGCCTCGGGGTGTCCGCGCGTGACACGAAGTCATGAGCTGGACAATCCTCTTCGGGCTCCTACTGGTTCTGGGCTTTCTTTCGGCCGTCGCAGCACTGCGACGCGCCGAGCTCGGTTCCATGCAGCGCGCGGTCACGGACCGCGATCGCGCGGTTCAAGCCGGCAGCCGTGAAGCGCAGCTCCAGCACCCCGTCGTCGACCTGACGCGGTGCATGGGCTGCGCGACTTGCGTTGCGGTGTGCCCCGAGACCGGCGTGCTCGAGATCGTGCATGGCCAAGCGACGATCGTGAACGGCGCCGGTTGCTTGGGCATCTCGGCTTGCGAGCGCGAGTGTCCCGTCGGCGCGATCACCGTCACTCTAGCGAACGCGGATACACGGACCGACATCCCGGCGATCGCCGAGAGCTTCGAGGCCGTCGGCGCGCCGGGCGTTTACTTGGCGGGCGAAGTGACGGCGCAAGCCTTGATCCGCACCGCCGTCCTTCACGGCACGGCCGTCGCGACTAAAGTCGCCGAAAGGGTGCGCGCGCTGAACGGCTCGGCGGATACGGAAGCGCTCGACCTCGTGATCGTCGGCGCGGGCCCCGCGGGTCTCGCGTGTGCGCTCGAAGCGACGCGCCAAGGCCTGCGCTTCGCCGTGATCGACCGCGCGGACGACTGGGGCGGCACCGTCGCGACCTACCCGCGCAACAAGCTGGTGCTCACGCAGCCCGTCGACTTGCCGATCTACGGTCGCATCCGCAAGACGACATTGACCAAGGAAGAGCTGATCACGCTCTGGACCGACATCGCCGCGGATCAGCAACTGCCGTTCATCGGCGGCAAGACGCTCGACGCGCTCGATCGCGACGAGCAGGGCCGCTTGGTCGTGCGCTGCGGCAACGAACAGCTCGTCGCGAACAACGTCTGCCTCGCCATCGGTCGTCGCGGAACACCGCGCATGCTCGACGTGCCCGGCGAAGACCTGCCGAAGGTCGCGCACTCCTTGATCGACGCGACGAGCTTCAGCGGTCGCCGCATCTTGGTCGTCGGCGGCGGCGACTCGGCGATCGAAGCGGCGCTCGCGCTCGCTTCACACGGCGACAACCAAGTCACCGTCGCTTACCGCAAGGCGTCCTTCTTCCGCCTGCGCGCGCGCAACGCTCAGAAGCTCGAAGAAGCGGTCGCCGCCGGCCGCGTCGAGCTGTGCATGGAGAGCGTAGTCACCGCGATCCACCCGGACCGCGTCGACTTGCAGGTGAACGGATACGGTCAGGGCTCGTCGATCGCGAACGACAACGTCTTCGTGATGATCGGCGGCCTCGCGCCCTTCGCGACGCTCGAAGCCGCCGGCGTGTCCTTCGATCCGAAGCTGCGCCCCGCGCCGCGCGAGATCGAGACGACGGGCACCGGCTTGACGCGCGCCTTGTGGGTCGCGACGGCCTGCGCCTTCGGCGTGCTGTTGTTCATCCTCTGGCACCACGAGTACTACCTCAGTCAACCCGCCGCGCGCGCCACGCACATCGACCACTCGCTCCTGCGCCCCGGTGCGGGACTCGGGCTGATCTTCGGCATCAGCGCACTCGTCTTGGTCGCCGCCAACCTCGCGTACCTGTTGCGCCGCTCGCCACGCTTCAAGCTCAGCTTCGGCACGCTGCAGAGCTGGATGACCGTGCACGTCGCGACCGGCGTCGCCGCGGTCCTGCTCGCCTTCCTGCACTCCGCGCTCGCGCCGCGCACGACGCCCGGCGGACACGCCGCGTGGCTGCTCGTCGGCCTGTTGATCACCGGCGCGATCGGTCGCTACTTCTACGCCTGGGTCCCGCACGCGGCGAACGGTCGCGAGTTGGAGCTGGATGAGATCCGCGCGCAGGCTCACGCGCTGCCGAAAGGTTGGGGCAAGTCGGGTCGCGACTTCGGTGACGCGGCCCGCAACCAAGTGCTCGACCTGATCCGCGAGCGACAGTGGAACAGCTCGTTCTTCGGTCGCGTGCTGGCGCTGTTCGGCGCGGACCGCTTGAAGCGACGCACGCTCACGGCGCTCCAAGTACGCGGTGTGCGCGAGGGCATTCCGCAAGCCGACATCGTTCGCACGCTCGCGCTCGTCCGACGCGCCCATGATCAAGCCCTGGCGGCCGCGCACTACGAAGACCTGCGCGCCGTCGCGAACACCTGGCGCTACCTGCACCGCTGGGGCGCCGTGTTGATGGTCGCGCTGATCCTGATCCACATCGTCCACGCGCTGATCTACGGCGACTACTTCGACGGAGGCGCCGCGTGAAGCAGAAGCTGCCCCACCTCGTCGTGCTGCTCGGCTCTCTCACCGGCTTCCTCTCCGTCGCCGCGGTCGACCTCGGCCGCACTTCGCCCGGCGAAATCACGCGCGTGCACGGAATGCTCGACGAACTCGACGCGGGCTCGAGCTGCTCCAGCTGCCACGGCGGCGTCTTCGAGAGCATGGCCGACGCCTGCCTCGACTGCCACGAACCCATCGCGCAGCACATCGAAGACGGCAAGGGACTGCACGGTTATCTCTCCGGCTCCGAGGTCTCGCGCTGCTCGAATTGCCACAGCGAGCACAACGGCGCGGGTTTCCCGATGGTCAACGCGCAGAGCTTCCGCATGGCCGGCGTGCACGACAGCCAAGAGTTCGATCACGCGATGATCGGGTTCGAGATGGCCGGAAAGCACCTCGAGCTCAGGTGCCTCGAGTGTCACGAGTTCTCCGAGCACGACTTGGTGCCCGAAGGCGAGCACCGCTTCATCGGATTGAGCCGGAACTGCGCCGGCTGTCACGAAGATCCGCACGACGGAACGATGGTCCAGGCGTGCTCGAGCTGTCACGCGCAGACCGGTTTCGAAGAGCAGCACTACACGCAACATGAAGACGTCTGGCCGCTGGCCGGCAGCCACGCCGAGTCGACCTGCCTCGACTGTCACGAGCCCGAGAGCCCGTTCTCGCTCGCGCAACTTGTCGCGATGCCGAACTCGCCGGTGCCGCGCGATTGCACGTCATGTCACGAATCGCCGCACCGCGACAAGTTCGTCGTCGGCAACGCCCTGGCGAACGACTTCAAGAAAGACGCGAGCTGCACGATCTGCCACGATCCGGAAGTCCACACCTTCCGCGGCGAGCTGGTCCCGATCACCTCTGAACAACACGCGCAGTCGGGTTTTCCGCTGGGCGAGCCGCACACCGGCGTCGAGTGCGCCGACTGCCACGCACCCGGCAGCGACATCTTCCGCGAGCGCTTCCCCGGCCGCGCCGCCGACGACTGCGCGCAGTGCCACGACACGCCGCACGGCGACCAGTTCGACGACGACCCGTTCTCGCAAGGACGCTGCGTCGCGTGCCACGAGATGACGCACTTCGAGCCGCACGCCGTCTCCTTGGAAGTGCACGCACGAGCCGCGATCGAGCTGACGGGCAAGCACGAGACGCTCGACTGCGCCGACTGTCACGCGATCACCGAAGACTCCGCGATCAGGCAGTTCCGCGGGACGCCGAACCGCTGCGAGGACTGCCACAGCGACGCGCACCAAGGCTACTTCGAGTCGTTCAAGGCGCAGCTCGCGCACGCCAAGGGCGGTGACTGCGCGGCTTGCCACTCGACCGTGAACTTCAGCGACATCCCCGACCCCGGCTTCCGCCACGCGAAGTTCACGGGCTTCCCGATCCAGGGTGCTCACGCGCAGAGCCGCTGCGAGACGTGCCACGAGCGCAGCGAGCACCCCGACGAACACGGCCGCACCTTCGGCCGCATCGAAGCGCACGCCGGCAATCCGAAGGACTGCGCGAGCTGTCACGACGACCCCCACGGCGGTCGCTTCGACGCGCGTGATATGCCCTTTGCCGTCGCCGGACGGCGCGGCTGCGAGCGCTGCCATGAGACGACTTCCTTCCGCGCACTGCGCGCCAGCTTCGATCACGGCCAATGGACCGGCTTCGAGCTCGGCGGCGCGCACTCCGAACTCAGCTGCAGCACCTGTCACGCACCCGTCGCCCCCAGCCGCGTCGCCGAGCTCGGCGGACGCACTTGGGGCGAAGCCAAGGGCTCGGCCTGCAACGACTGCCACGCGGATCCCCACGCGGGTCAGTTCCGGCGCGACGGCGCCATCGATTGCGCACGGTGCCACTCCACCGAGCGCGAGTTCAGCGAGTTGAAGTTCCGACATAACCTCGACTCCAACTTCCGTCTCGACGAGACGCACTCGGCACTCGCGTGCTCCGCGTGTCACGAGTCGGTCGACGTCGGCGAGCTCGAAGTCGTGCGGTACCGACCGCTCGGCAGGGAGTGCTCGAGCTGCCATGCAATGAATCCGGACGTGTTGCGGCGTCCGCGAAGGGGAGACCGATGAGAAGAGAGTGTGGAACTCTGATCATGCTTTCGACGCTGGGTGTGTCGAACGCGCATGCCCAGGAGATCGGCAAGCTGATCGACGAACCACCTGACACATCCGCGCAGAACGCAGGCGTCGAGAAGGTCAACTTGCGCGTGACCGGCATCTTGGCCGGCGGCGTGGTGACGATCGACCGCGGCATGGCGGACGGCTTGCGCGAGGGTGATCGGGTGACGTTGCGACCGCTCGCCGGCAAGCCGCGTCCCGGTCGCGTCGAGATCGTCTCGGACCGCAGCGCGGAAGTGCGCTTGGAAGGTCCCGGCGGGGTGATTCCGATCGGAACGCAGGGTTTCGCCCAACTGCCCGCTGCGCGCTTCGCGCCCGACGTCGCCTCCCCGACTGACCCGCTACCCGGGGACGCGGGAACGCCGGAACACGCGCCGTGGGAGTACACCGACGACGAGTTCGAAGCAGGCATGCCGCTGCTGCGCAGCATCGACGGTGTGCGCCCCCAAGAGCGCGCGCCGATCGTGTCGGGCCGCGTCTTCTCGATGGGCGACTTGCGCCTGACGAGCGACGACGGACGCAAGGACTCCTTCTTGCGCCTCGGCACCGAGCTGAACTACGAGAATCCCGCGGGGCGCGGTGGCCAACTGTACTTCGTCGGTGAAGTGAACCGCCGCATGACGGAAGTCGCGGGGCAGGTAGACGAGAACACGTCGATCGGTCGGCTCGATCGCCTCTCCTACTCCATCGGCGGAACGCGCTTCGAACCCTCACGCTACGAGTTCGGTCGCTTCCTGCAGGACGGCGTGCCGGAGCTCGGAATCCTCGACGGCTACGAGTGGAACCGACGAGCGGCCGGCGGACATCGCTTCGGAACGAGCGTCGGATTCCTGCCGGAACCGACGCCGCAGATGACCACGGGCAAGGACTTCGCCGTCTCAGGCTTCTACCAGTGGGCCGCCGATGAACGCGAGGAGCTGACGGCGACCGCCGCGTACCAGAAGTCGTGGCACAACGGCGATGCGGACCGTGACCTGTTCATCTTCAAGTACGACTACTGGGAGACGCAGGACTGGGACTTCCACGCGGCGGGTTGGGTCGACTGGTACACCGGCAGCGACGTCGGCAAGGGCTCGGGACCCGAGCTGACCAGCGTCTACGCCAGCTCGACCAAGCGCTTCGACAACGGCAACGGCTTGTTGTTCACCTACACGCACGACCGCCTGCCGTCCGTCGACCGGTACGAGTTCCCGATCCTCGACCCGATCCTGCTCGCAACCGAGCGCGACGACCGTGTGTCGGCGGACGGCTGGATCTGGGCGCGCCCCGATCGGCGGCTCTTCGCGCGCAGCGGCCTGTGGGTCGACCAGGAGGACGTCGGCGGCGATCTCGAACTCGGCATCGAGCAGCTCGACCTGTGGCTCGACGGCAACCGCACCGAGCTGAGCATCTTTGGTTCACGGGGCCAGTTCAGTACGATCGTCGGACTGCGCGCAAGGTACGGCGTGCAGTTCAACCTCCTGCACTGGAACCTCTCCTACGAGTACTTCCAGAGCAACCAGATCGGCTTCTCGGACGACAACGACGACCTGGATCATCACCGCTTGCTGGGCAACCTCGACCTGACGCGTCAGTCGGGATGGAACCTCTCTTTGCGCGGCGGACTCGAGCGTTGGTCCAACGAGTTCGCCGGAGTCGCCGGCTTCTACCTCCAGCGCAGCTTCTGAGTGTCATGAAGATCACCATTCGACCCGTCCCTGCGCTGTCCTACGCCCTGTTGTTCTTGGGCGTCCTCGCTTGCGTCGTGCAGCCGTCCGTCGACGACGTGCGCCCACACCGCTGGTGGGCGGGGCTCGGCCCCGTTCTTCCGCACGACAGCTTCCCGGCCGACTGCAGCCTCTGTCACCTCGGCGAACAGTGGCACGAGCTGCGCGAGAGCTTCAGCTTCGACCACGAAGTCGAGACCGGCGTCGCGCTACTCGGCGCCCACGCCAACGCGAGCTGCTTGCGCTGCCACAACGACCGCGGCCCCGTCGCGTCCTTCGCCGCGCGCGGTTGCGCCGGCTGCCACGAAGACGTGCATATCGGCCAGCTCGGCCAGAACTGCCTGAAGTGCCACCAGCGCCAGACCTGGGAGCCGATCGGCATGCTCGCGCAACACAACCGCACCCGCTTCCCCCTCGTCGGCGTCCACGCCGTCACCGCCTGTCGCCGCTGCCACGAAGGCGCCGAGATCGGACGCTTCAAGCCTCTCTCCACCGAATGCCACAACTGCCACGCCGACGACTTGGCGCGCGCGAACAACCCGAACCACATCGCGTTCGGTTGGACGCGGAACTGTGATGAGTGTCATGTGCCGACGACTTGGTCGCAGGCGGAGGTTCGGTGACTGTCGCGAGCTAGTGGTCGCCTGGAAAGGGCGGGAGTTCGAGGTCGGGGAGATGTTCCTGGAAGACCTTGTACTCCTCGTTCCACGTGCGATCGTCGAGCACGCCCGTCTTGACGTGCCCCAGTAGCGCATCCCACTCCACGTCGACGTCAACATCGGGAGCCTCAGCTGCGGTGAGCAGCAAGAGGACTACACCGTCCTTCGTCGACAACGCGAGGGTGCGATGCTCTACGCCGTCGGCAGACTGCGATGAGGCGGTGACCGCTTCGACCTCTCCAAACATTCGCACATCGAAGCTCCGAGTCGAGTCTGTTCCAAAGTCGTGCACAGCAACGCGCTGATGAATCCGCTCGCGAAGGTCAGCTTGTGTGCTGCCAGGAAGTGGTGGTTCGATGACGAGGTCGACGACCAACGCATTGTCGTCGCCGAACAACTTGAAGATCACCCAGCCGCCTTGCAGCGGCATCGGCAGCCAACCATCTTCAATCTCGATTCTGACTCCAGCTGTCGGAAAGTCGAAGTGGCCGAAGGTGTCACTCCAATAGGCACTTGCACGTTCCTCGGCGACGATGCGCGCCTCGGCGAGTGCTGTAGAAGCTGCGTCTGCCGGGTGAGGCCGCCAGTGATCCGTGCGTTGCCCCCAAGCGGCAAAGGCCTCGCTGTTCAAGAGTGACTCGTCACCCGAGGTCCAATCGATCATGCACCCCCTGCGGCGAGCAGTGCCGGTCGAGTTGCGTTCGATGATCTCCATCACGTGCTCGGCGTCAGACTCCCGATCCCAGGTCGATCGCGCGAAGAGCACTTCTTCGCCTCCGGGCAACTCGATCAGGCTGACAAGGTCGCCATCCCACCCGGCAGCGGCAATGCGTCCAGTCACCCCTGGGGTCCACTGCCGCTCGAAGATGTCCAGAAAGCCGAGTTCGCCGAGGGTATCGCTCGCCAGTTCCGCAAAGAGCCCCTCACTCTCAACATCGGAAGGCAGAAGCGGAACCTGCGGCGCATCACCGCGCTTCTCCCGGTGCAGATCCTGCTCAATCGAGGCGGGGGGATCGTCGAAAGATCGGTGAACCGTGGGCCATCCAGCCGCTCGGAAGCGTTCGTCGTTCCACTGCGCACCGGCGACGTAGGTCAAGTGTGGGCTGCCGTAGGAGAGTCCGTTCAAGAGCGCTTCTGCAAGCGTCCACTGGTCACGAGGCGTGATCGAAGAGTCGCTGAGCTCCAGGAACAACTTGCTCGTGACGAAGTGAGCCTCTCCCTCCAGTAACAGCTTGGTGATCCACCAGTCTTCGGTTGACGACGCCGTCGCTGCGAAGATCTCGAGCATGTCGCTCTCCTGGTCGCGCCACCGGTGCACAAGCTCGTGTACCGCGGTGAAGAGCACAACCTCTTCGTCCTGCTCGACATGATCCATCCCCTCGACCGCGAAGACGGTCTGACTCTGAGGGTCATAGAGGGCTGCGGCCCCGAGAAGCCCTGGCTCGTCTGCCTCAGAGGCAGTAGCTCTCCGGTCGCCCATGCTCGAACGCCACATGGAGCGCAAGCGATGCTGGTCCTTGGTCCACTTCTCGGCCCAGCTCAGATCGTTGATCTCTGTGGCCCGCTGCGACGTCACTCGTTCGACGCGCACCGCATCCGCGTCCAACTCGATGCCGACGAGCGCGAGTGCCGCGGCGGCGCGACGGATCGGCAAGACCTTGTACTCCTCGTGCGGTGGCCAACCAGGGTGCGCCGCAGTGAGCGCCTGATGGACCGGTTCTTCACTGCAGCCGAACATGCCGGCGCAGGCCAGCCACGCAACCAACGCGCCAAGCCTCACAGCCAAAGCCGCGCGTCGTCTTCGTCCCCGGGAATCGAACATCGACTCCTCCTCCGAGTGTGTTCCGTGCGAGCGAGCAGCGGAGTGCCGTCCAGGGTAGCGCACAGCGTGCCGCGCTGCAGGAATCGGGCGCGCCCTCCCTACCCGCGGCCGCCGCCCCCAAACCCACTTCCCTTCAAGTCCCCCCCTCCAAGCACCCGATGACTGACCCGGACGTGCCTCATCAGGGAGCGCTTCGCTTGGGTGAGCGGAGGGTGGTGGGCGCGCTGCGGGAGGTGGAGAGACGAGATGAATCGATTGGTGCGATGGATCGCGGGAGCGTGGCTGGTTGGCCTCGTTGCGCTGCTCTCGAACGGCTGTACAGGCGGCGGTGACGGCGGCACGTTGAGTGCGCAGGTCGGCGGCTCGTGCATGCAGTGCCACAACGGTTCGCTGGGCGGCAACTACGGCGGCCCGGGCATCGAGAACCCCCACCCCTTCCCCGGCGCGGAGAACATCTCCTGCGACGGATGCCACGGCGGCAACCCGGCCGGGGACGACAAGGACTCGAGTCACGTGCCGCCTCCGCCGCAGATCGGCGACCGTGCGTTTCAGGCGAACAACCGCTACGCCTTCTTCAACAACCTGACGCTGACCGGCATCGACAAGCTGCCGAACTACACCGTCAACGGTCGGACGTACACCGCGCTCGATTACTTGCAGTTCGAGAACCCCGGGGACCTGCGCATCGTCGAACAAGGTCGCGGCTGCGGGTCGTGCCACTCGAATCACGGCGAAGTCGTGAACGGTTCGATCCTCGCCACTTCGGCCGGCATCTTCTCCGGCGCGAAGTACTCGATCGGCGCGGACAGCGATGTGCCGGAGAGCGTGGGCCTGTACGAACACACGGCGGCCGACCTCGGCTTCCGCCCCGTGACTGACGCGAACAGCGCGATGCAGCGCATCGGCGACGTCTTGCGCTTGCTCGAAGTGCCCGTCTACAGCGGCTTCAACGACACCGGTCCGGACGCGATCCGCAACAATGACGCGTACCTCGCGGCCGAGCTGAACGCGGACGTCTTGGGCGACGGCCGCGTGGTCTCCGACTCGGAGCTCGAGCACTTGATGACCGAGCAGTTCTCGTTCACCTGCGGCGACTGCCACCTGGGTAGCCGCGGTGCAAACAACCGCTCGGGCGACTACCGCTCATCGGGTTGCTCTTCGTGTCACATGCCGTACAGCCTCGGCGGCCGCAGCGGCAGCGCCGACCCCAACATCAACAAGTTCGAGCCGCTCGATCCGGACGACATCGATCCGGGCGAGATGCCGCACTTGCGCTCGCACCGCATCGTCAGCGTGAACAAGACGCTGTCGAACGGCGCGCAACTCGCCGGCATAGACGACTACACCTGCGCCGGCTGCCACCAAGGATCCAACCGCACGGTGATGCAGTTCTGGGGCATCCGCCTCGATCAGAACCAGGACGTGCGCTTCGGCAACCAGTACCCGGCTCAGCCAGTGTCGAACGTCGACACGCGCAACGATCCGCGCTTGTTCGATGCGGTCGTGGGCAACAACGAGTTCAACGGTCGCAACGGCCGCCAGTACTTGCGCTTCGAGGACTACGACGGCGACTCGCGCGACGACACGCCCGCCGACGTTCACTACGAAGCCGGCATGGGCTGCATCGACTGCCACAACAGCTATGACTTGCACGGCGGCAAGGTGAGCGATCCCGCTAACGCCTCGATCGCGAGCCGCATGGAGCAATCCGTCGGCATCCGCTGCGAGAGCTGCCACGGTCAACCGGGCACTTACGCGCAGACCGTCGCGGGAACGCGGCCGGACGGATCGCCGGGGCAGCTCGGAGTGGACGCGGAGGGCAACGTGCTCGACCACGTGTACATCGGCGACGACGGCAACTACTGGATGCGCAGCAAGCTGACGGGCGCGACACACTTCATCTCGCAGACGCGCGACACGATCGCGAACACCGGAGCGATCAACCCGCAGAGCGGCCAGCCCGTCTACAGCCCGCGCGCTTCGTACGCGATGGGACGCGCGGACGGCAACCCGAACACCGGCATCGGCCCGATGCAGACCGCCGGAGTGCCGCACGGCTTCACGCACACCGAGAACATGAACTGCGTGTCGTGTCACGCTTCGTGGACGAACACCTGCATGGGTTGTCACCTCGAAGGCGAGTACAACACCGGCAACAACTTCAGCAACATCACGGGCGAGCGCATCGTCTTCAACGAGGAAGAAGCGCAATTCGTCTATCAGTCGCCGATCCCGTTCCAGCTCGGTGTCGGCCCGCGCGGCAAGATCACTCAGATCAGCTCGAACACGAAGATGTTCTTCCGCTGGAAGGACCGCCAGAACACGCGCTCGGACGTGTTTGCGTTCTCGGACCGCAATTCGAACGGTAACGACCCTTCGAAGGCGTTCGCCGCACTGGGCCACAACGCGATGATGGCGCACTCCATCCGCGGCAAGGTCAGCAGCACGAACGAAGGACCGCGCTACTGCTCGGCTTGTCACCTAACGACCGACGGCATCAACAACTACGGCGGTCAGTACGACCAGTTCCGCACCGCGATGGCGGCGGGAGATTGGGGCTCGCTGAATTTCGACCTGCTGCAGGAACACATCGGTCAGAACCCGGGCAACCAGCTCGACTCGCCGCTGTGGGTGCACATGGTCGCCGGACTCGGCAGCGGCTTGTACCTGTTCGACGCGAACGGGGCAGCGGTCAACCCGCTCGATGACAACGCGAACCGCTACGGAACGGACGGCATCGCGCCGTCAGCGAACTTCGATCCCGCGCGCGTCGCGTTCGTGCTCGACCGACTGGTCGAACCGACGGGACAGGCGAACAGCTCCAGCACGCACATGCAGCTCGAGGGGCCGAACGGACTGCGACTCGGCGCGCTCAACCCGAACCTCGCCGGTCCGCTCGGCGCAGACCTCGTGCAGAAGCTGACCGATCCGAACGTCGGCATCGTGCTCGACTCGTGGCTCGACGCGAACGGCGATCCGCACGGCGACGCGTTCGACTTCATGTACCCGTAGGTACCGAACCAGGTACCTACGCGCCGCGCACCCAGACTTTGCTGAGGCTCAGGTCGGCGCCCTCGAGCACGACGAAGTCGGCCGCCGCTCCGGCTGTCAGCGTGCCGAGTTCGTTCTCGAGCCCCAACGCACGCGCCGGCGTCTCGGACGCCATGGTCAGGGCTTCGGCGAGCGACACGGCGCCCGCGCGCGTCAAGCGGCGCACCATCTCGAGCTGCGAACACGCCGAGCCTGCGAGTTGCGGCGCTTCGCCGGCGATCTGCGGCGGATAGAAGGCCGCGCCGCCTTGCAGCAAGTGTTCGCGACCGTGCGAATGAAAGTGGTCGCAACCGGTCCCCGCACCGCGCAAGGCGTCCGACACCAGCGCGAGCCCCTGTGGCCCGCGCGCGGCGAGCGCGACTTGCACGCCCTCGATGCCGACGTGCACAAGATCACCGATCAGCTCCGCGAAGCACAGGTCCGAGAGCAACGCCGCGCTGACCAGGCCCGCCTCCCGGTGGTGGTGCCCCGACATCGCGTTGTAGAGGTGCGTCACGCCGGTCGCTCCCGCCGCCTCGGCGAGCCGCGCATCGGCCGCCGCCGCGCGCGAGTGCCCGAGCGACGCGCGCACTCCGCAGCGCGCCAGTTCGCGAACCAAGTCCAACGACCCCGCCAGCTCCGGTGCGATCGTCATCGTGCGCACCCCACGCCCGTCGCCCGTCGCGGACCCCAAGATCATGCGCAGCGCTTCGACCGAGGGCAGCGCAAGGTCGTGTGCCGGCAAAGCTCCCGCCGCGGCCGGATTGACGAACGGCCCTTCGCAGTGGATGCCGACGACGCGCGCACCGGTTTCCAACGACTGCGCCGTCCCCCACAGCGCCGCGCAATCCGCTCCGAGCCGCGCGGGATCGCCGGGGAACAGCGTCGGTTGAAAGGCCGTAGTCCCGACCTTCGCCAGCGCCTGCGCCATCCCCGCCAAGTCTTCCAGCGGGTCGCACCCGCCGAATCCGTGCACGTGCAGATCGACGAAGCCCGGCGCGATGATCGGCATCGCCTCTTCGCCCGCGAGCTCGGGCAGCAGCTCGACCGAGGCGATCGTCGGACCGTCGAACAACACGCGCCCCGAGACCAGAGCCCCACCGAGCGCGAGCCGTCCGCGCAGCTCATTCACTCGTCGTCCTCGTCGACCGACGTCATATCGATCATGCGATCTTCATCGTCGAAGTCGTCGACCAGGCGATCGACGCTCGTCGTCGCGGATTCGCTCGGTTCCACGGGCTCCGAGCCCGCGCTGTCACACGCCGGCTCGATGTACCAGAGCGCCGAGTTGCCGTAGACCCGCTCGTACGCCACGCAGCCCTCGGCGAAGTGTTCCGCGTCGACTTGGCGCCGCGGACAGTGAAAGACAATCCGGCCGCCGGGCGCGAGGTAGTCCTTGCGCAGCGCTTCGATCGCCGCGAAGACCGCGGCGCGTCGATCGTCCTTCAAGAAGGGGTACGGCGGATCGAGGAACACGACGAGCGGCGGCTCATCGCCCAGCGCACGCCAGAGGCGCGGCTCGAGCGCGTCGCCGGCCTTGATCAGCGACCGCCGCTCCAGATGCAGCGAACGCACGTTCTCGTCCAGCACCTTGATGACCCGCTTGTCGCGCTCGATGAAGAGCACCTCCTCGGCCCCGCGCGAGAGCGCTTCGAGGCCCAAGCTGCCCGTGCCGGCGAAGAGGTCCAGCGCTCGCGCCCCCTCGATTCCCGCGCCGAGGGTCGAGAACATCGCCTCCCGCACGCGATCCAGCATGGGGCGCGTGCCCTGTCCGGGCGGGGCGGCGAGGCGACGGCCGCGGTGCTCTCCAGCAATGATGCGCATGGTCGGGAGTGTACGCCGCGGACGGCATCGCTCGAAAGCTGGCGCCCTGCTTGTTCAGCCTCGGGCCCAAGATCACTAGAATCGACGCGGATGGTGCGACTCCACGTCAACATCGATCACGTGGCGACAGTGCGCCAAGCTCGCCGCGAGGCGTTTCCGGATCCGGTGCGCTTCGCCCTCGAGTGCGAGGCCGCCGGCGCGCTCGGCATCACCTGCCACCTGCGCCGGGATCGCCGCCACATCCAGGACGATGACGTGCGTCAGCTGCGCGCGGAGATCGGCACGCTGCTGAACCTCGAGTGCAGCCTGCACCCCGAGATGGTCGGGATCGCGCTCGAGAGCGGCGCGGACGCCTTCTGCCTCGTGCCCGAGAACCGCGCCGAAGTCACGACCGAAGGCGGACTCGACGTGATCCGCGAGTCGAGCCGGCTGGCGGAAGTCGTTCCGGCGCTCACCGAACGGGGCGGCGCGGTCAGCCTCTTCGTCGACCCCGACCTCGCACAGCTCGAAGCCAGCGCGGCGGCCGGCGCGGCCTTCGTCGAACTGCACACCGGTTCCTATGCGAACGCGACGGGTGCCGCGCGCGAACGCGAACTCGCACGCTTGTTCGCCGCCGCTGAAGCCGCGCACCGCCTCGGCCTGCGCCTCAATGCCGGCCACGGGCTCGACGAAGACAACGTCGCGCCGATCGCGCGGCTACCCCACATCGAAGAACTGAACATCGGCTTCGCGATCGTCGCGCAGTCGCTCTTCCACGGCGTGCGACCGGCGGTCGGTCGCATGCTCCAGCGGATCGAAGCCGCTGCCACCGTCGCCTGAGACGCTTCCCATGCAGTCCCTCTTCCACGGCAGCTACGTCGCGCTCCCCAGCCCCTTCCACGAAGGTCGTCTCGACCTGGAAGCCTTCGAGGAACTGATCGAGTTCCACGCCGCGCACGAGACGGACGGCATCGTCGTCGCCGGAACGACCGGCGAATCGACGACGATGAACGAGTTCGAGCGCCGCAGCTTGATCCACGCCGCCGTGGACTTCTCGCACGGTCGCTTGCCCGTGATCGCCGGAGTCGGCACGAACTGCACGCAGAGCACGGTCGAACTCGCGCGCTTCGCGGACGCTGCCGGCGTGGACGGCTTGATGGTCGTCACGCCGTACTACAACCGCCCGAGCCGGCGCGGCTTGTTGACGCACTTCGGTTGCGTCGCCGACTCGACGGACTCGCCGATCCTGCTCTACAACGTGCCGTCGCGCACCGGGTCGGACCTCGACCCCGAGATCGTGTGCGAACTCGCCGCACGTCACGAGTCGATCGTCGCGATCAAGGAAGCCTCGGGCGAGGTTGATCGCGTTCCGCGCATTTGCGGCGCGTCGGACCTCGCGGTGCTCTGCGGCGAGGATCGTTTGATGCGTCCGATGGCGCTCTTCGGCGCGGTCGGCGCGGTCAACGTGACGGGCAACCTGGCACCCGACGAAGTCTCCGAACTGCTGCGCATCGGTCGCCAAGGCGGCGACGAATCGCGCGCCGACGAGCTCGAAACGCAACTCAGTGCGCTGATCCGCGCACTGTTCATCGAAGTCAACCCGGTGCCGCTCAAGACGGCGCTCGCACACCTCGGCCGCTGCCGAGAAGAAGTGCGCTCGCCGCTCGCGCCGCTCGAAGACGATCACCGCGAGCAGTTGATCGCCTTGCTCGAAGAGCACCCGCTGCTGCGCGGGGAGGTACGGACCCAGGTATAAATCCTCACCCCCCTGCGCACGAGCGGACCCCCCGGGGGCCCGCTCGTGCGCAGGGGGGTGAGGATTTATACCTGGGTCCGTACGTCTCGGAAAAGACCTGAAACTCAGCTCAAACCTGGGCCTATATGAAGGAACCTCGGCCGGCCAGCCGAGGTCTCCTGATGGCTGCCCCAGCGTGCTCTGAACCCGTGCGCTGGGGCGGCGCTCCTTTGTTGGCCGATTGCGGTTCCTTCAAGCCTTCGGACGGGCCGACTCGGCCGGGGGTTCCCTCACCCCGCGATTTCGATCGGCTCGAATCCAGCGCGCTGGTGAGGCTTTGCGGGCACCGGCTTCGAACAGCAGCTTCCGGCACACGGGCGCTTCCCAAGAGGGGAGCGGGCCACAGTCCCGGTCGACTGCGGCCCGCTCGAGGGGGTCAGGCTGGAGAGGAGGGATCAGGGACAGAAGCTGACGCGCAGCGCGTCGGAGAAGTTCACGCCCGCGCCGAGCGGTCCGCCGGGGTCGCGGTACCAGAACTGGAAGTGCAAGGTGTCGCCGGCCGCGATGCTGCTCGCGGAGTCGGGCGGCGAGGAGAGGTCGAGCGTGTAAGCACCGCCGCCGTCCGCGCCGATCTGCAACGCCGGCAAGCGGAAGATCTGGCCGCCGACGCAGCGGTAGCCGTTTCCGAAGGGCGTCTGGATCGCCTGCGTGCCGTAGTAGAAGACACCGAACTGCTGCGCGCGCGCTCCGCTGACCGCGAGGGTGAAATCGTTCGCTCCGACGGACGGGCTGCCTTGCAAGGCGATGCGAGCTTCCGTGCCATTGCCGTTCAGCGCGGCGATGCAGTAGTTCGTCGGCGCGAGGCACGCCAGAGAGACGACGTCCGCCTTGCCGGTCAGGACGCCCTTGTTCGCGTCGCCGTAGGCACCGAGCAAGACCTCGGACTTGCCGTCGGCGGACAGGTCGGTCAGCGCGGCGACGGCATAACCCATGCGCTCGCCCGCGGCCTTACCGGGGATCAGCGCGAGACGCGACCCGCTGGCACCGGAGTAGACGTAGACCGCGCCGGAACTCGGTCCGCCGCCGTCGGCACCGACCGCACCGACGAGCACGTCGGGCGTTCCGTCGCCGTCGAAGTCTTGATCGCCCGCGATGCTCGTGCCGAGCGCATCGCCTGCGGCGTCACCGATCCAGCGGAACATCTCACTGCCCGTCGCGCCGGAGAAGGCTGAGACGGAACCGGAGTTGCTGCCGAAGTAGTCGGCGCCCGGGCTGCCGACGAGCAGATCGTTCAAGCCGTCGCCGTCGAGATCGCCGGCGCAAGCCAGCGAGCTGCCGAAGAGGCTGCCCGCAGCGAGGCCGTCCAGCTTGAACAAGGACGCGCCGTCGCTGCCGCGGAAGACGCGGACGCTGCCGGAGGTCTCGCCGTTCACGTCGCTCCAACGCGCGCCGACTGCGAACTCGGGAAGGTTGTCGCCGTCGAGATCTCCGACGGAGCACAACGCGCTGCCGAACAAGTCGTGCGCGGCCAGGCCTTCGATGCGGTAGATCAAGCTGCCGTCGAAGCCCGAGAGGACCAGGGCGGCACCCGCGTTCGGAGCTCCCACATCTTCGCCGCGCGATCCGACCAGCAGGTCGGGCGTTCCATCGCCGTTCACATCACCGGCTGCGGCGACTGCGAAGCCGAACTGATCGCCCGCGACACCGCCGAGGAAGCGGAAGAGCTGGGCGCCGGTCGCGCCGGAGTAGACGTAGACCGCGCCGGAGTCCGTACCGTTGGCGTCCTTCGAGTGCGCGCCCACGGCGAGGTCGCCGCGTCCGTCGCCGTCGAGGTCGCCGAGGCCGCAGACGCTCGTGCCGAAGAGATCGCCGGGCGTCTCGCCGAGCAGCGTCAGCAGCAGAGCGCCGTCCGCTCCCGAGTGCACGCGCACCAGACCGGAATCGCCGCGGGCTGCGTCGCTGAAGGGCGCACCGACCGCGAAGTCGTCCAGCCCGTCACCGTCGACGTCGAGGACCGACGAGAGGGCGTATCCGAAGCGGTCGCCGGCGAAATCCCCCTCGGCCGTGAACAGGGTTTCTTGGGCCAGGAGGGGAGCCGAGAGGGTTCCGGCGAGGAGGCCGAGAGCGCGGGCGTAGCGGTTGATTTCCAGCATGGTCCTTCAGTGGTCGCGGGTTCGCGGCGGTGACCGCGGCGAACACAAGTAGTTCCTTTTCAGGCACTTGTGTCGTTCACTGAAGGCTATCTCAGGCTCCCGGGGGAGGCGTCCGACTTTAGGGAATTCCTATCTTCGAGGGACTGGGCGAGATCGCGCTCGCCTGCTATGCCGGAAAGCAACATCCAACCGAACGAGCCGGGACCAGTTCCCTACGACTCGACCCGAATCCCTCAGGACGCCTGCGCGTCGGCGAGTCGTGGGGAACTGGTCCCGGCTCGGTACCGCACGTTACCGTCAGTGTCATGCGGACCATCCAGCTCACCGGCCTCGCCTGCTGCGCGCTCCTCGCGGCCCTCCCGCAAGACGACGACAAGGCGCAGGAGCTGCTCGAGCGCGCGCAGCTGCGCTACTCGCAAGGCAAGTACCCCGAGGTCCAGCGCATCTACCGCGACCTCGCCAAGAAGTACGGCGAGACCGAGGCCGGTCGCATCGGCGCGCGCCGCTCCCAACCGAACGCCTTCCTCGGCTACGAGCGCTTCATCGAGACCGGCCCGCCGGCGAACCGCGTCGACGTCGTGCTAATGGGTGACGGCTACCTCGTCAACAAGCAGAAGGTCTGGGACAAGCTCGCCGACAACTTGCCGCGCGAGTTCGAGCGCAATCAGACCTTCGGCGAGTACCTCTCCTACTTCAACTTCGTGCGCTGCAACCTGGTCAGCGAGGACGACAACGTCACCGGCTTCGGGCGCACCACGAGCACCGCGCTGGGCGGACACGTCACCGGAACGATTCAGGGACACATCGCCGTCGAGCGCAAACAAGTCCGCACGATGTTGTCCGAGATCCCCACCGAAGAACACGACGACCTCGTGATCGCGATCGTACGCGCCGGTTCGTACGGAACCGGCAGCACGGGAATCGCGTGTCTCGGCGCACAGAACTCGAAGATCGCGATCCACGAGTGGGGTCATGCCTTCGCGGACTTGGGCGACGAGTACAGCGAAGAAACGCACAAGCGCGGCGGCGGCCGCAAGCGTCCGAACGTCTCGATCACCGACGATCCGCTGCTCGTGCCGTGGGCGCACTGGATCGCGGCGAAGGCGCGCGGCATCGGCGTCTACGAAGGCGCGAACGGCCAGGTGCGCGGCGCTTGGAAGCCCAAGCCCTCCGGCTGCGTCATGCAGAACGGCGAATTCTTCTGCGAGCCGTGCCGCGAGGCCGTCGTCCTCAACATCTACGCCTACGTCGATCCGATCGAGTCGACCAACCACCCGGTACACGGCGACGACAGCGGCGAAGGGCTGCAGCTCGACGAAGCGCTCGAGTTCGAAGCCTCCGTCATGACTCCCGCGTCGCACAAGCTCGAGGTCGACTGGTACATCCTGCCCGAGCGCGGGCTCCCGGCGCCGCCCAAGTCCAAGCTCGCAAACGTCAAGGACCGCCGCGCCCGCGGCCCGCTCGCCCCCATCCCGAGCAAGCCGGACCAATCGACGCCCCCTGACAGCAAGGGCCGCTCGAAGTTCAAGCTGAAGCCCGGCGACCTCGACGCCGGTCGCTACCGCGTCGTCCTCCGCGTGACGGACACGACCGAGCGGCGCGGCGACAAGCTGCCCTGGGTCCTGAAGGACGACCACGGCGTGCTCGAGAGCGAGCGCGGATGGTGGGTCCGGGTGCCGTAGCAGGTACCTACCGCCAATCGATGCGGATCGAATTCGTCGTATTCGCCCCGGTTCCGCACGGGCCGCCGCGGTCGCGGTACCAGACCTGGAGGCGATCGACTTCGCCCGGTACGACGCCCAGCAGTCCGGCGAGGGGAGTCGCGCTCGGCCAGGTTCCGGACGCGCCGGTGACGAAGCGCGCGACGAGCTCGGTCTGCGAGCCGACGCACGGTACGCCGTCGTACAATGGGTGAGCTTGATCGAGCGGATCGAAGCCGCAGCGCAGCACAATGCCGGGGACGCCGGCAGCGAGCCCCGAGATCTGCGGGCGGAAGTCGTCGGTTGCGACGGACGCGCTGCCGGTCGCCGCCAGTCGACCACTGTTCCCCGTCGAGTTTGCGCAGCCGCCGCCCAAGGCGGGTACGGTGTCATTCCCGCACGGGCAGCTGACCCATGTGTGCGGGGCAGGCATGCAGTCAGTGGTGAACAGCGCGCCGTAACCGAGATCGATGGTCATGTCGAGCGCGCCGCAGCTGGACACTCCGGGCGCGAAGCCGATCTCGACGAACACGGTCCGATCGAGGCCGTGATTGATCCACTCGAGCGATGGTGTCGCATCACCGGGGAGGAAGACCGCACTCGCCAAGCTGGCCCCCGACGCCGCGCAGTCGCCCGCGCAGTCGTGGAAGTCCAATTGCACCGGTACGCCGATGTCGTTCTGCAACTGTGACGCACTGAAGGAGATGGTCAGGGAACCTCCGCCCTGCACATCGATCGCGCAGACGGTCGTGCAACCGGGGCGCAAGAAGAGGTCGTTCAGGATCCCGGGCGAAACAGCGAGTGGCCCCTCTCTGCCAACGTGCGTGAGACACCTCCCCCCAATGTAAGAAAGCTCCGATCCGGAGCCCGGGCGCCTCGAGCGGGGCTGCCAGAATGGCTGGTAGCCACGCCCAATCGGCAGTCACGAGCAACTTCACCCCGGCTCTAGACGCCTGGAAGCCAGATTCTGCCCTGGCACAGCCATTGCACGCGAGGGGCAGCCGAAGGGAGGCAACACAGATGACTGACCAATACACGAAGAAGAGCCAAGCCACGATCCAGAGCGCCCACGAGCTGGCGCAGCAGGCCGGGAACCCGGAGTTCACGCCGCTGCACCTCGCCGCGTCGCTGCTCGACGAACCGGAGGGTCTGACCTCCGCCCTGCTCGCCAAGCTCGAGGCGGACCCCAAGGTCCTGCGCGCCGAGCTGACGACCGAACTGAACAAGCTGCCCAAGAGCCACGGCGGCGAGACCAACATGGGTCGCGCGATCGCCGATGTGCTGCGCCTCGCGGGCCAGCGCGCGCAAGCCTTGGAAGACGAGTTCGTCTCGACCGAACACCTGCTGCTCGCCCTCTCCGAGAAGGGCGGGCCCGAAGTCCAGGGACTGTTCGCCGCGCGGCAGATCACGCCCGAGCGCGTCGAAGCGGCGCTGCGTGAAGTGCGCGGCAACCGTCGCGTCACCACGCCGGAACCCGAGTCGACCTTCGACACGCTGAAGAAGTACGGCCGCGACCTGACCGAGGAAGCGCGGGCCGGCAAGCTCGATCCTGTCATCGGTCGCGACGACGTGATCCGTCGCGTGATCCAAGTGCTCTCGCGCCGGCGCAAGAACAACCCGGTGCTGATGGGCGACCCCGGTGTCGGCAAGACCGCCATCGTCGAAGGCCTCGCGAACCGCATCATCGCCGGCGATGTGCCGGAGGGCCTGAAGGACAAGTCGGTCGTCTCCCTGGAGATCGGTTCCTTGCTCGCCGGCGCCAAGTATCGCGGTGAGTTCGAAGAGCGCCTGAAGGCCGTGCTCGAAGAGGTCGAGCGGGCGCAGGGCGAGATCATCCTGTTCATCGACGAGCTGCACACGATGGTCGGCGCGGGCGGTGCGGAAGGCGCCGTCGACGCGGCGAACATGCTGAAGCCGGCGCTCGCGCGCGGTGAACTGCACTGCATCGGTGCGACCACGGTCGACGAGTACCGCAAGTACATCGAGAAGGACGCCGCGCTCGAGCGTCGCTTCATGCCGGTGATGGTCGACGAACCCTCGGTCGAAGACACCGTCGCGATTCTGCGCGGATTGAAGGAGCGCTACGAAGTGCACCACGGCGTGCGCATCCAAGACGACGCAGTCATCGCGGCGGCGCGCCTCGCGGATCGGCACATCTCCGACCGCTTCATGCCCGACAAGGCGATCGACTGTCTCGATGAGGCAGCGTCGCAGCTGCGCACGATGATCGACTCGATGCCGCCCGAGCTCGACGAGGTCGAGCGCAAGGTGCGTCAGCTCGAGATCGAGAAGACCGCGCTCGAGCGCGAAGAGGGCTCCGGTTCGGCGCGCCGCGTGCGCGAGATCGAAGGCGAGCTCGCCGAGCTCAGCGAGGAAGCGCAGACGCTGCGCGCGCGCTGGGACAACGAGAAGGGTCTGATCCAGTCGATCCGCGCCGGCAAGCTCCTGATCGAGAGCTTGCGCGAGGAAGCCGTGCGCGCGGAACGCGACGGCAACTTCGAGCGCGTTGCGCAGATCCGTTACGGCGATGTGCCGGAAGCGGAAGCGCAGCTCGAACAGAACGTCAAGCAGCTCGACGAAGTGCAAGAGGGCGGCGCGCTGTTGCCCGAGGCGGTCGACGCGGAACTGATCGCGCAAGTGGTCAGCCGCTGGACCGGCATCCCGGCGTCGCGCTTGCTCGAGACGGAACGCGAGAAGCTGATGCACATGGAAGAGCGCATCCACGAGCGCTTGATCGGTCAAGACGAAGCGGTCAAGTCGATCTCGGAAGCGGTTCGCCGTGCGCGCGCGGGCTTGCAAGAGACGACGCGCCCCTTGGGCTCGTTCTTGCTGCTCGGCCCGACCGGCGTCGGCAAGACGGAGCTGGCGCGTTCGCTCGCCGAGTTCCTGTTCGACGACGAGCACGCGATGGTGCGCGTCGACATGACCGAGTTCATGGAGAAGCACTCCGTCAGCCGCATGATCGGCGCACCTCCCGGCTACGTCGGTTACGACGAAGGCGGCGTGTTGACCGAAGCGGTGCGCCGCAAGCCGCACACGGTGCTCTTGCTCGACGAAGTCGAGAAGGCACACCCGGACGTCTTCAACGTGCTCTTGCAGCTGCTCGACGACGGACGCTTGACGGACGGCAAGGGCCGCACGGTCGACTTCTCGCAGACGCTGGTGCTGATGACCAGCAACCTCCGCGGCGAGTCGCAGCTGCGCGAGTTCTTCCGCCCCGAGTTCCTGAACCGCTTGGATGAAGTGCTGACCTTCAACACGCTGACCGAAGAGCAACTGCGCTCGATCGTGGACGTGCAGCTCGCTCGCTTGGGCGCGCACCTCGAAGAGCAGGAAATCGTGCTCGAGGTCTCGGACCCGGCGAAAGAGGCACTCGCCGTACAGGGCTTCGATCCCGAATACGGCGCCCGCCCGCTCAAGCGCGTGATCCAGAAGCAGATCCAGAACTTGCTCGCCGACGGAATCCTGTCGGGCCGAGTCGGTCGCGGTGACGCTGCGGAGATCGACTACGCAGACGGTAAGTTCTCGCTCACCGCGAAGCACCTCGAGCCCAAGCCCGAGGACCTCGTCGGCAGCGAAGCGTGAGGTACCGAGCCGGGACCAGTTCCCCACAACTCGCAGGGCAGCTGCGGCCTGAGGCCGCAGCTGCCCTGCGAGTTGTGGGGAACTGGTCCCGGCTCGGTACCTCTACGCGAAGAAGTTGCGGAACAAGGTCAGGTTGTCATCAACGACGCGGGGATCATCGAGCTCGTCCAACCAGTGACTCGGCGCGAGCGCTTCGGTGCGCAGGTTCTGCTGCAACATCGCCGTGCCCGCCTCGAACGAGAACTCGGGGTGGAACTGCGTGCCCCAGATCGGCGCGTCGCGCACGTGGAAGGCCTGCACGGCGCAGTCGGCGGTCGACGCGATCACGTCGAAGTCGGACGGTAAGTCGTGCACCTCGTCGTAGTGCGAGTGCACGGTGATCAAGTCGTCGACACCCGACCACAACGCGTTGTCGACTTGCTTCACGCGACGCCAACCGAACTCCGGAACGGCGGCGCGACGGCACGCGCCGCCCAGCGCGCGCGCCACCATCTGGTGTCCGTAGCAGATGCCGTAGATCGGCTTGCCGGCGTCGGCGAACTCGCGGATGACGCGGATCAAGTCAGCGTCGTGCGGGTTCTGTTGCGCAGCCGAGAGCTCGGATCCGTTGAGCAAGAGGTGCGAGAAACCGTCCGCGCTCGGCAAGCGCTCGTCCGACACCAAGTGCGCAGTACGAGCCTCGCCGTCCCAACGAGTCAGCACGCGCGGCAAGACGTGATCATCGAAGTCACGTCGCGGCGCTTCAGCGGCGATGCAGTTGATCGTGAGCAGCACACTCACTGCTGGTTCAGCCCCTCGACCGCGCGGTACAACTCGCGCGCGGTCACGCGGTGTCCAGCCGTGTTGATATGTAGATCAGCCTTCCAGTACAGCCGCTCGTCGGCCTCGCGGAATGCCGGGCGCAAGTCGACGACGTGCACGCCTTCCGCACGCATCGTATCCAAGTACTCGTTCGCCATGAGTTCCGTCAGGCCCTGATCATCGAACGTCAGCTCGAACTGCTCCAACACCTGCTCGGCGCCTTCCTTGCAGTACTGCAGCTGCACCTCGGGTGCCGAAGGGATGTAGAGCAGCACGAACTGGATGCCGCGCTCGGCGCACTGGCGCGCGACTTCCCGCGTGACCGCGAGGCTCGCCTTCAACGCCAACTCGCGCCAGCGCGGCGAGTGATGGAACAGCACTTCTTGGTGCATGCCTTGCGCCAACGCCTGACCGGATCCCGGTCCCGCGCGACGCGACAACGCGACCTTCATGCCCCACCCTTCGCGGTCGTCTTCGAGCGACTCGCCTTCGAAGTACCCGTATAGCGGAACCGTCTCCACGAAGTCGTTGCCGCCGAACACCGCCATCACGAAGAGCTGCGGCTCGAGCTCGGCGTACTTCTCCAGCACGCCGAGGTAGTTGTAGAGCATGTACCCGCCGCGCGACGCGTTCAGCACTTCGATGCTGCGCTGCGGATCATCTGCGAGCGCCAACACCTCGAGCTGCGAACAGTAGTTCTCTTCCGTCGGCACGACGCCCTCGGAGTGTGAGTCGCCGGCGACCAGCACGCGCAGATCCGGCGGCGTCTCGAGCAGCTCGCGATCGCTCTTGAAGCCCGCCGCGTTGAAGCGGATCGTCCACTCACCAGCGGGATGCCCCTTGAACTTGCGCGGCGCGACGAAGCCGGGCCGGTTGCGGAAGTAAGTCTGCGGATCGTAGATGTCGCGCGGTTGGCTGAGCGACGGGAAGAAGACCAGCGCCTGTTCCTCGTCGAGCGGCACGCGGGTCAGGCCCGGCCCCCGCTGCACCTCGCCGCGCTCCTGGATCAGGCGGTCGACGCCCGCGCCGACATCGACCAGCTCGACCCCGGTCCCGTCGCCGCGCAGCTTGCCGAGGGCCATCCACCCGAGGACGCAAACCGCGGCACTGACCAGCAGCACGAGAATCAGGGAGAGTCGCTTCACAGGTGCACTCTACTCGGGAAGACACCCGATCGCCCTTCTCAGCCCCCGGAGCGCGCTTTCGCTCTCCCTAGAGACAGCAACTGGAGTGCCTACTTCGCTGCTCCATGGCAAACTAGGGTCTTTACCCGACTCCCGGGAGGCCCATGCAAGGCCTCTAATATCCGCTCGCCCCCCCGCTCGAAAGTGGGGCCAATCCAAGACTTCGGACTATCGATCGGCTTATGATCGGCGTACCCCCCCCGCGCCGTATCAATGCGACGCACTCGACCTCCCCGGTCGTCGGGGCGAACCGGGATCTCTCTCGCTCTCTCTCTTCCTCCCCCTGAGGAGTTCCCAAGACTCTCGATTCTCGGTCTCCCCGTCGTCTGCACGGCTGGGACGGCTCTCTCTCTGAGACGAAAAGGCAGCGCGCAAGCGCTAAGGCTCGGGCTTCGGTCCGAGCCCAGGCCCCCAACTGCGGGAGGCCGGCCGAAGCTGGACGCCCCCCCCCTGTCCGGTTTCGGCTTTTTCGTGCCCGGCGCGCCGCGACGCAGGACGCGGGGAGCGAGACGCGCGAGCGCATCTGCGGGTACGATCCTGGCGCCCATGACCCACGAATCATCCAGAGCCGACATCCCCGACCGCCTACAAGCGGCCGGCGGCATGCGCCCCGGCGCCGCCGCTGAAGTCGCCCGCGAGACCGGCCAACACGAAGCGGACGTCTACGGCGTCGCCAGCTTCTTCGACCTGCTGCGCGCCGGCAACCAGCGGCTCGCGGTCTGCACCGGACTCTCCTGCCGCATGCAGGGTGCCGACGACGTGCTGGCGACCGCCAAACAAGCCGGCTTGCCGGTCCGCGAAGCCGCCTGCCTCGCCGCTTGCGACCGGGCGCCCGCGATCCTCAAGGACCGCGTCGTGCTGCCCGAAGTGACTCCCGCTGAGTGCGCTTCCGCCGGCGACGACTGGCACCAAGTGCGACCGGGAGCCGAAGACGAGGAACCCTGGCACGGCGCGATCTGGCCGACCGAACCGGATCCCGAACACCTCGCGCTCGACCTCGCCGGCTCCTGCGATTACAGCGGCGCGGCGGCGGAACGCGCGCTCGAGCTGGGTGCGGAAGCCGTGCTCGACATGATCGAAGCCTCGGGCTTGCAAGGACGCGGCGGCGCCGGTTTCCCCGCGCACATCAAGTGGCGCGGCGTCGCCGGACAAGCCGAGACCAAGCGCTACATCGTGCTGAACGCTGACGAGAGTGAACCCGGCACCTTCAAGGACCGCGAAGTGCTGCTGCGCCGCCCCGATCTGGTGATCGAAGGCCTCGCCATCGCCGCGCGCGCGACCGGCGCTCGAGAGATCTACTGCTACTTGCGCGGCGAGTTCGAGCTGCCGCGCCGCGCGATGGAGAAGGCGCTCGCCGCCGCGCAAGAACGCGGGCTCTTCACCGACCTCGTCTTCCACATGCACGCCGGCCAAGGCGCGTACATCTGCGGCGAAGAGACGGCGCTGCTCGAAGCGCTCGAAGGCAAGCGCGGCATGCCGCGTCTCAAGCCGCCGTTCCCGGTCGAGATCGGCCTGTGGGGCAAACCCACGCTGATTCACAACGTCGAGACGATCGCCTGCGTGCCGTCGATCATCACGCGCGGCGGCGACTGGTTCAAGGCGCTCGGTCGCACCGGCGCGGGAACCAAGCTCTACTGCCTCTCGGGCGATGTGGGGCGGCCCGGCATTTACGAGCTACCGCTCGGCGCGACGCTCGACGAGCTGCTCGAAGCAGGCGGCGGCGTGATCGGCGAACTCAAGGCGTTCTCGCCCGGCGGCGCGTCGTCCGGCTTCTTGCCGGCGTCGGAATCGTCGCGCGCGCTCGACTTCAAGGCGCTCGCCGAAGTCGACTCGATGCTCGGCTCCGCCGGCGTCGTCGTGCTCAGTACGACGCGCGACCTGAAACAAGCCGCGCTCGACCAGCTGCGCTTCTTCTCCGAAGAGAGCTGCGGCCAGTGCGCGCCGTGCCGCATCGGCACGCGCTACCAACACGAAGCCCTGAAGCGACACCTCGCCGGCGGCGGCGGCAAGGCACCCCTGCAACACGTCGAACGCGTGGCCCATGAGATGGTCGAAGGTTCCATCTGCGGCCTCGGCATGACGGCCGCCTTGCCGCTGACCAGCGCGATGCGTTGGTTCCCGAACGACTTCCCCGCGAACGACTGAGCCGGCCTCTCATGATCCAGGGCAACCACATCACCGTCGACGGCGAACAGCTCGACTTCCGCGAGGGAGAGACGCTGCTCGATGTGACGAGTCGCGCCGGACGTCGCGTGCCGACGCTGTGCCACGACCCGCGCCTCGATCCGGCGGGAGCGTGCCGCACCTGCCTCGTCGAAGTCGACGGTTGGAAGCGCATGCCGCCCGCCTGCGCGACGCCCGCGCAGTCCGGCATGATCGTGCGCACGCAGACGGACCGCATCGTGGAACACCGCCAGGCGCTGTTCGCGTTGTACGTCGCTGATCAACCGGTGCTCGACCCGAACGCGCCGGGCAAGGACTGCGAACTGCACGCGATGGCGAACGAGTTCGGCGCGCCGACCGACTGGCCCAAGCTCGAGAGCTTGCGCGCGGATCGCGACGAAGACCGCAACCCGTACATCCGCTTCCAAGCCGACAAGTGCATCCTCTGCGCGCGCTGCACGCGGTACTGCGACGAAGTCGAACAAGTCACCGCGATCACGCTGTCGCAACGCGGCGCCGAGACGACGATCTCGACGTCGGATCGCGCGTCGCTGTTCGACACCAGCTGCGAACTCTGCGGCGGCTGCATCGACGTCTGCCCGACCGGCGCGATGGCGGAACTGCTGCCGATCACCAGCACGGCAAAACCCGACCGCGAGCTCGAGAAGGTCCGCACGACGTGCAACTACTGCGGCGTCGGTTGCCAGATGGACTTGATGGTCGACCCCGAAGCCAGGGACGGCGCCGGTCGCGTCGTCAAGGTCAGCAGCCCGCCGACCGGGACCTTCCCGAACGACGGCAACCTCTGCGTCAAGGGCCGCTTCGCCTACGACTTCATCGATCACCCCGACCGCTTGTCCGTGCCGCTCGTGCGCTCGGAGGACGGACAGCTCATCGAAGCGTCGTGGGAAGCAGCTCTACAGCGCGTCGCGGACGGCCTGCGCGGCGTCGCCGAACGACACGGTAAGGACTCGCTCGCGTTCGTCTCGTCTTCGCGCTGTACGGGCGAAGAGAACTACTTGGTGCAGAAACTGGCGCGTGCGGTCTACGGGACCAACAACGTGCACCAGTGTTCTGCAACATGACACGCTCCCACCGTGGCCGGTCTGGTCACGACTTTTGGTGCGGGCGCGATGACGAACTCGATCGGCGAGATCCGTGACGCGGACTTCCTGTTCGTGATCGGATCGAACACTTCGGAAGCGCACCCGATCATCGCGATGGAGATGAAGCGCGCCGTGCGCCGCGGCGCCACGATGGTCGTCGCTGATCCGCGCGCGATCTGGATGACGTCGATCGCCGATCGTCACTTGAAGCTGAATCCGGGCACGGACGTCTGGCTGCTCAACTCGATGGCGCACGTGATCATTGCGGAAGGCCTCGCGGACCAGGACTTCATCGACAAGAACACCGAACACTTCAGTGAAGTGCGCGAGTCCGTTGCGAAGTACACGCCCGAAGAAGCGGAACAAGTCACCGGCATCCCCGCCGAAGACATCCGCCGCACCGCGCGCGAGTACGCCACCACGCGCCGCGCGGGCATCTACTACACGCTCGGTATCACCGAACACAGTCACGGCACGGACAACGTCTACGCGCTTTCGAACCTCGTGCTGATGACCGGTCACCTCGGTCACCGCTCGATGGGCATGAACCCGCTGCGTGGCCAGAACAACGTGCAAGGCGCGAACGACTCCGGCGCATCGCCCGTCTATTACCCCGGCTACCAGTCGGTCGACGATCCCGCGGTGCGCGCGAAGTACGAAGCGTCGTGGGGCGTCGCGCTCGATCCCGAGCCGGGCTTGAACCTCAACCAGATGATCAAGGCCGCCGGCGACAGCATCAAAGCCTTCTTCGTGATGGGCGAGGACATCATCCTCTCCGAACCGAACGTCTCGCACCTCGAAGAAGGCATGAACAAGGTCGAGTTCGTGGTCGTGCAGGACATCTTCCTGACCGAGACCGCGCGCTTCGCCGACGTCGTGCTGCCCGGCGCGTGCTTCGCGGAGAAGGACGGTGTGTTCACGAACTCGGAACGTCGCGTGCAACGCGTGCGCAAGGGCGTCGAGCCTCCCGGGCGAGCACGCTCGGACTGGGAGATCCTGATCGACATCGCGCGCGCTTCCGGCGCGAACTGGAACTACTCGGGCCCGGACGAGATCTACGCCGAGATGGTCAAGGACGCGCCGAAGTTCGCCGGCATCAGCTACGAACGCATCGATGAAGTCGGCCACGGTCTGCAGTGGCCGTGCACGGACGCACAACACCCCGGCACGACCTTCTTGCACGAAGGCGGCATCCTGCGCGGCAAGGGCCAGTTCCAAGCCGTCGAGTATCGCCCGTCGCTCGAGCTGCCCGACGAGAGCTACCCGCTGCTGCTCTCCACCGGTCGCACGCTGTACCACTACAACGCGGCGACGCAGACGACGCGCGCCGTGGGCCTCTCCGAGAAACAACCGGAGGCCTACATCGAGATCCACCCGCGCGACGCGCGGCGCCGCGCGATCGAAGACGGGGAAGTCGTGCGCGTTTCTTCGCGTCGCGGCGAGCTGAACTGTCGCGCGATCCACTCGCGCCAAGTGAAGCGCGGCGTCGTCTGGATGCCGTTCCACTTTGCGCCGGCCCGCGCCAACCTGCTCACAAACGACGTCGGCGATCCGGTCACCGGCACGGCCGAGTTCAAGGTCTGCGCGGTCGAGATCCACAAGCTCGCTGAACAGCCGAAGGAAGTGCAGCGCGCGTTCCCGGGCAACTACTTCGGCGTGAACTGCCCCGAAGTCTGAGGCCCTCGCGCTCACCCACTACGGAACGCGGCCCCGAGCTCGATGCTCGGGGCCGCGTTCGATTGCGCTGAACCTCGGGTCGGTTCAGCGATTCATCATGCGCTCGAGGCGCTTCGAGTAGCGCTCGAAGAAGCGCGTCTGGCGGTTGTCGAGGTCGACCTGTCGACCGTCGATGAAGACGTAGTCGACCGAGGCCGTGATCTCGAGCAAGTCGCCGTCGGTCACGATCACGTCGGCGAGCATGCCGGACGCCAAGCCGCCGAGCTTGCCCTCGAGTCCCAGCACGCGCGCGGGGTAGTGCGTGATCGAGCGCAGCGCTTCTTCGCGCGGCAAACCGAACGACGCGGCCATCGCGGCGTGGTCGGCGAGGTTGCGCGGGTTCATGTTGTCGGAGGATTGGATCGCGAAGGGCACGCCCGCGCGAGCCAGCACCGCGGCGTTCGCGTAGACCGCGTCGTACGGATCGAAGCGTGACGACGGAATGCCGAGCACCGGACCGATCACGACCGGCAGGCCTTCGCGCGCGATCGAATCGACGACCTTCCAGGCTTCCGTCGCGCCGTAGAGCACCGCATCCAGTTCTTGTTCCTTGGCGAAGCGCAGCGCGAACAAGATCGTCTGCGCGTTCGAGGCGTGCAGCGCGACCGGGCGCTCGCCGAGCGCGTAGGGCGCCAGCGCCGCGAGGCGCGGGTCGATCGACGGCGGCGCGATGCCCGCGCCCTCGGCCTCATCTTGCAGGCGGCGGTATTCGCGCGCGGCGTCGAAGAGCGCTTCGAGCTCGAAGACCGCGTCCGGCGTCTTCTTGTCGTCGTCGCCGTTCCGCACGCGCGGGAAGCTGACATGCAGCATGTCGTTCGCAATCTGCACCATCTCGCGCGGCGTGTCGCCGACGAGTCGCAGCACGGCCGACTGCCCGCGCAGCGGACCGCCGCCTTGCGGAGCCGTCTGCGTGCGCGTCACGCCGCCGGCGCGCGTCACGCCGAAGTGCGCGGATTCCGCGTTGATGATCTCCGCGACGCCCACGTCGGGTTGGTTGCCGCCGATCTCGCGCGTGTCCTGGGTAGCGCGCACGGACTCGATCTCGGCGATGCCGAGCGCCGTGTTCAGCGCGATCATCCCCGGGTAGACGTGCTTGCCCGTCACATCGACGATGCGAGCGCCGCCGGGAATCGGCAGGTCGGTTCCGACCGCGAGGATGCGGCCCGCTTGGAAGATCACGGTGCCCTGTTCGAGCGTCTCGCCGACGACTGTGTGCACCGTTCCGCCGACGAGCGCCGTCGTCGCGCCGCCTTCCGGGTCCCACGTGTGCGCTTCGGGCGCTTCGAACTCAAGCGCCGAAATGTCGAGCGCTTCAGCGTCCAGACCGAACGCATCGCGGCGCTCGAACTCGAGCTCACCTTCGACCATGGTCCACTCGACGCGCGTCAGCGACGAGAGCGGCGGACCGTTGAGCAGCACCAAGTCGGCGTCCTTGCCGACCTCGATCGAACCGACACGATTCTCGATGCCGAGCTGCTGCGCCGGTATCAGCGTGATCAGCTGCAGCGCCCCGACCGGATCCATCCCGGCGTAGCGCACGCTCTTCGCCGCTTCGCCGTACATGCGTCGAACCAAGTCGTCCGAGTCAGAGTTGATCGAGCTCGACACGCCGGCGCGCGCGAGCAGCGCGGCGTTCTCCGGAATGGCGTCGTACGCTTCGACCTTGTACGACCACCAGTCGGCGAAGGTCGAAGTCGCGGCACCCGAGGCCTTGATCTCCGCGGCGACCTTGTAGCCCTCGAGCACGTGCTGCAGCACGCCGATGCGGAAGCCGTAGCGTTCCGCGACGCCGAGGATCATCAAGATGCCGTCGACGCGGTAGCAGTGGCAGTGCACCTTCAGCGAGCCGTCGAGCACGCGGCCGATCGCTTCGAGTCGCAAGTCGCGTCGCGGTTCCGCAGCGTCTTCGCCGTTGGCGAGCGCTTCGGAGTACGCAGCCCACTCGCGCTGATACTCGCGTGCACGTTCGAACGCACGCTCGAAGACGATGTGCACGCCCATGCGGCTGCCGGGGAAGCGATCGCCGTCGCCCCAGTTGGCGCGGCGCGGGTTCTCGCCCAGCGCGAACTTGATCGTCGGCGTCGCGCCTTCGAACTTCAGCTCGTCCGCGCTGCGTCCCCACTTCAGCTTGAGCACTTGGTTCTGACCACCGATCGCGTTGGCCGAGCCGTGCATCGTGTGAATCGTCGTGCAACCACCGGCGAGCGCGCGGTACAGCGCGACGTCGTCCGGATCGATGCTGTCGCCGATGCGCACCTCGGCCGAGATCGACACGCTGCCTTCGTTCACGCCGCGCGTGATGCCCATGTGCGAGTGCGGGTCGACCACGCCGGGCGTCAGGTGCTTGCCCGTGCCGTCGAGCTCGACGATGCCTTCGGGCGCCGTGAAGTCACCGATCGCCTTGAGCTTGCCGTCCTGGACCCAGACGTCCGCGACCGTCGCCGTTCCGACCGCCGTGTGCACCGTCGCGCCGCGGATCACGCAGCTGCCGCCGGTGCGCGTGCGCGGCGCGCGGTCCGCGTCGGTCTCGATCGGGTGATCGCTCGCGGTGGAGAGCGGGGCCGCCCAGGCGAGCGCCGCGCAGATCAACGCACCAGTCGTGAGCATGAGGCGCATCACTGTCCTTCTCCCTTCGGTCGACGATCGCCGCGGAACTCGTTCGCCTCGGAGCCGCCGGCCGTCTTCCAGATCGTCTTGCCCGTCATCAGATCACCGACGATTTGCGCGTCGACGGTGACCTCGACCGGAAAGCCCTCGACCTGCGTCGTCGCGCTGAGCGACAAGCGATCACCGCTGACCGTTCCCGTCATGTTGATCTCGAAGTCGTCGCCGTTCGGCGCGTTGTACTTCGCGACGCCGGTCACCGTGCCGTCTTCGGCCATGGTGAGCTCGAGCTCGGCGTCGGCTCGATCGGTACTCTCGAAGTCGAGGCGCCACGTTCCGGTCGCTTCGACTTCCGCTTCGCCGGCATCGCCTTCGTCGTCGGCAGCCGCGAGCTCGAAGCTCTCGCCGTCGACGATCAACCACGAGAGCTGCGCGCCTTCGGCGAAGGGGGCGTCGGTCCACAGCGCGAGGTGCGCTTCGAAGCCCGGTTGCACTGCGCCGATGCGCTCTGACTCGCCGAACAGCTCGGCGGCGCCGATCGTCAACGCGCTCGTTGCGACAGCAGGATCGAGCCCCGCTTCGACGAGCACGTCGATGCGCTTGCGCAGTTCCTTGGGCTTCTCGTCCGCGGAACCGAAGGCGATGGCGACGTCGGCGTCAGCGAGTCGGCGCGCGCCGTCGCGACGCTCTTGCCACAGACGACGCCGTTCGACCTTCAACGCGTGAGGTTCTTCGTAGAGCCAGGTGTCGGCCGCTTCGGACTCGTCGGCATCTTCCGCTGTGGTCGATGCTTCATCCGTCTCGTCGGTCTCGGGCTCGGGTACCTCGGGCTCGACCTCCTCCGGCGTGGCCCCGATCTCCTCTTCCACCGGCTTCGCGTCGGCGTCGGGGTCTTTCGGTTCGTCGCCCCAGTCGAGCGTCAGCACGACGGCGATCTCAGCCGCCTTCAAGCGCTCGGCGAGCATCCACGCGTCGCGACCACCGACAATCACGAGCTTCAAGCCGAACTCTTCCGCGAGTCCGAGCCAGCGCTCGATGTCGTCGCGCGAGTCAGCCCGCGCCCAGATGCGTTGTTCGCCGCTGATCAGCTGCGCTCCGACGTCCAAGTCCGCGTCGTAAGCGACGCGCCGACCGAGCGCCGGGTTGGATTGACGACGCTGGTGCAGTCCGGCGTCCAAGAAGAACTGTCGCAGCTGCGCCATCGAGCCCATCAGCGTCGACGGGTATCCGCCGCCGCGCGCGCGGAAGCCCGCGCTCTGTCCGACCGAGGCACGCAGCACGCGATCGCGCAGCGCGGCGGGCCCGCTGGTGACGAGCGCCGTCCGACCGGCGAGCAGCTCGCGATCGGGCGCGCTATGCACGACGCCGAAGCCTTGCGTGCGGAACGCCTCGAGCACCTCGTCGTCGAACTTCAGCACGTCGACGGCCCGGAAGGCGGGTTGCAGTCCCTTGCGGTTCGCTTCGCGCATGCCGAGCGCCACGTCGGCGCGAGCGTCGGGCGCGAGGTCACGATCCACGACCGGCTCGGGCGTCTCACAACCCGCGCGCGTGAACGCATCGACGAAGGCGGGCAAGCAGAGCGCGCCGTCTCCCTCGATCAGGCGCAGCCCCGCGGGCGCCGGCGTTCCGGCGGGCAGGATCTGCGCGATGCGACCATCGCGCACGACGATCGAGACGCGCGCGGCTTCGGCGTCTTCTTCGAGCCGAACGTCGGAGATCAGGAGCGGGCCGGCGGGGCGCCCCGCTTGCGGCACGGCGACAGCGAGCTGCAGCGAGGCCGCGCACAGGACGGCTGTGGTCAGGAAGCGACGTATCATCGAAGGCACTGGGGCTTGAGAGCTTCGGGCAAGGGGCGCCCATTCTGCACACTTGCCGCGCTGAGGGCACGCGAACGGTCTCGGGACCGCGCTTCGATGACTTGGGTCTCCGCCCGAGTGGTTCCCCGCCGGGCGCAACCACTCGATCGCGAGCTTTGAGGCGCTGAACGTCTTCCGGAACTCGGAGGCTCGGGATACCCTGCGCGGCTCATGATCGCGCTCAATTCTCTCTCGAAGCACTTCGGGCGGCAGGCTCTGCTGCTCGACGCGTCCTTCCAGCTCAACCCCGGCGACAAGGTCGGCTTGGTCGGTCCCAACGGTTCCGGCAAGTCGACGCTGTTCCGCATGATCGTCGGCGAAGAGACGCCGGACGCTGGCAGCGTGTCCGTGCCGAAGAACCTCTCGATCGGTTACTTCAAGCAGGACGCCGGCGAGATGAGCGGGTGCACGGTGCTCGACGAAGCGATCGCCGGCAGCGGTCGACTCGGCGACTTACACCACCTGATCACCGAGCTCGAAGCCGCTATGAGCGATCCCGAGCGCATGGACGAGATGGACGAGATCCTCGCGCGCTTCGGCGAAGTGCAGGGCGAGTACCACCAGCTCGGCGGCTACGAGCTGGAAGCGCGCGCGCGCGAAGTGCTCGCCGGCCTCGGCTTCCGCGACGAACAAGTGAACGGCGACGTCGACGAGCTGTCCGGCGGTTGGCGCATGCGCGTGTCGATCGCGAAGGTGCTGATCGGCAAGCCCGACGTGCTGCTGCTCGACGAACCGACCAACCACCTCGACATCGAGTCGATCCTGTGGCTCGAAGGCTTTCTGCGCGCGAGCGACGCGGCCGTCTTGATGACCTGTCACGACCGCGACTTCATGAACCGCGTGGTGACGCGCATCGTCGCCGTCGACGCGGGCGAACTGGTGACCTACAGCGGCAACTACGAGTTCTACGAATCGGAACGCGAGCTGCGCTCCGTGCACGCCGACGCCGCCTTCGCGCGCCAGCAGAAGATGCTCGAAAAGGAAGAGCGCTTCATCGCACGCTTCGAGAAGAACGCCGGGCGCGCTTCTCAGGTGCAGTCGCGCGTCAAGAAGCTGGAGAAGATCCAGAAGCTGGAGCCGCCCAAGAAGCGGATCTTGGTCCCCTTCCGCTTCAAAACGCCGCCACGCTCGGGCAACGATGTGGCGAAGCTCTCCGGCGTGTACAAGGCGTACGGCGACCACGTTGTCTATCGTGGGCTCGACCTCGAGATCAACCGCGGTGAACGTTGGTGCGTGATGGGCATCAACGGCGCGGGCAAGTCGACTCTGCTGAAGATGATCGTCGGCGCGGTCCAAGCCGACTCGGGCACGGTGAAGCTCGGCGCCAGCCTGAAGATCGGCTACTTCGCGCAGTCCGCGCTCGAGGTGCTCGATCCGAACCTGACCGTCTACGGCCAGATCGACAACGCCTTCCCCACCGCGACCGTGGCGTCGAAGCGCCAACTGCTCGGCGGCTTCGACTTCCAGGGCGACGAGATCGATAAACCGATCTCCGTGCTGTCCGGCGGCGAGCGCTCACGCCTCGTCCTCGCGCAGATGCTCTACGACCCGCCGAACTTCTTGGTGCTCGACGAACCGACGAACCATCTCGACCTCGCCACCAAGGAGATGCTGATCCAGACCCTCACCAAGTTCGAGGGCACGCTGATCTTCGTCTCGCACGACCGCCTATTCCTGAAGGGGCTCGCAAACAAGGTGCTCGACCTCTCGGGCGGCGGCGAATCGACGGCGGAACAACCGCTCGTCTTCCACGGCGATTACCAGTCGTGGGTGGAACGCACCGGCCACGAGGCGCCGGGCGTGCACCACTGATGTCGGCGGCCCCGCGTTCGAGGATCGTGCCTCGAACGTGAGGTCGTGGCATCGATTCCGCTACTCGATCCGGATGTACCAGACGTCATCCGCGGACTTGGGCAGGGTCGCCGGTTCGGCAGCCGTCCCGCTGCGGTCGAAACTCGTGAATGTGAACAGAGTCTCTCGGTTGAGAGCGCCGTCGGGGCCGTACTCTTGCACGGTCATTTCCGTTGGCCGCTGGGCTCGTACTGTCCCAACGTACAGCCGGCGCCCTCCTGGGACCAGCGGCGGCCATCTCGCACTGGCGTGGACGTCCGCTCATTCCACCGAGTGCCGCTCGGCTGGCACGTTAGCGACCAGGCGTGTAGAGAGCGGTTCATTCGGACCGGAGGGCACACGGCCCGAGTTCGGGAACGGCCGCCGGCATGACCGCAAGGCAGTCAACGCGCCGCTCGGCGTGATCCGCGCTGTCCAGCCATGTCCCGTCATGGGATGGAGCGGGCGATGGGGCTCGAACCCACGACATTCAGCTTGGGAAGCTGGAACGGATTGAGTGAGTAGAGAGCGACACTCGCAGACGTTCCGTGAAATCAGGCGACTTCATTGGACTTGCGTAGACAGGAGTGGACACCCGCAAGGGCGAGAACCTCGGCCGACTGGGGCGACCGAGGTTCGAGCGATGGAGCGCCTAGCCCGGATTATTCACAAGTAGCGGTGGCGCGGGGCGCGTTCCGTGCCGATGGAATAGTAAGTGGGTCTTCAGGGTTTCGTGTGGAAGCAAGGCGCTCCGCATCTGGCTCTGGCGCTGCGGGGGCGCCCCCTGCACCCCATCACCGTAAGCATCGACCTTGCAGCACCTTGGGTACAGGCCGATGCTGACGGCGACGGGGCTACGGGGGCGAGGAGGGACCCCGGAATGGGCTTTCCGGGCCAGTTGCTCTGACCAGGGCTACCCCCGTCTCCCGGGTCCGTCAGGCCCGGTCACCACACGAAACCCTGAAGCCCCGTAAAATTTGGATGGGCTCGTACTATCAGCGTTGTCGGAGCCGCGCTCATGGCGTTCGCTTCGCTCGGTCTTGCATTTGATGAGCCGGTGCCGAATACCAGGTGTGACGGGGTTGAGCATCCGGTTACACCGGCCTCTCCGGGGGTCTCGGGTGAGGGTGAGAACACGGACAGTTGGCGCGATAGCGACAGCAGGAAGGCTTCTGCGAAGCGACGTGCAGACCGCAACCTTCGCACAAGTCTCGGCGCTGCATCCGGCAAGGTGTGTAACATCTGCACCGGTGGCGTTCAGTGCAATCGATCTGTGCACTTTGTGGGCTCTCCTGCCCGTTTAGTGGGTGCTCGGGGGGTCTTCTCCCGGCCCCTCCCCCTTGTGGGTGAGGGGAGGGGCCGGGAGAAAACACTCGTTGGAGGGCTCCAGGGGCTCATTCAAGGCTCTCGGGGGTGCTCTCAAGCCGAGAGCATGAGGTGGCGACCAGCTCTGAGGGACTCGTCATGACCGGGACACTCCTCGGACGGTCCCCCAGGCACCCGAATCGGCCGCCAACGGCACGCATCGACCTCCTGAAGCCTCTCCAGGTCCGCCAGCCACCCACTAAACGGGCAGGAGAGCCACTTTGTGGGCACCCAGGTGGCCTACACCTACGACGAGATTCTCAATGGTGAAGGTGAGAATGAGGGGTGGAAAGTCACAGCTATCCTCACCGCTGTGTACGACGTCGTTTGTGAGGATTGCCCTTAGCGAGGATTGATTGATCGCCCTTGCGGGCAGTTAGGTCAATACCTGGAATCAACCCGGGACACGGGGTATGCGCCGTGTCCCGGCAATAACATGTGACGGTTGCGTCATGCAAATCTTCTGCAGGTAGGTCGTGGGCAATGCTGGATGGTAGAAAGCGAGTGGGGGCTTCAGGGTTTCGTGTGGTGACCGGGTAGCAGATCCAGCCCGCCCAGATGGAAGTAGATCGCGTTCCTGAACCTCTCGCGGTTGCGGAAGCCGCAGGCCATGCGCTTGACTCGCTGGATCTTCGCGT
>Ga0316209_1000376_pt1 | contig 83325 bp, 65 predicted proteins | sample 6monopyrite_MG_FD_204945 | JGI IMG/M metagenome (GOLD analysis project Ga0316209, IMG submission 204945) | Microbial mat bacterial communities from mineral coupon in-situ incubated in ocean water Damariscotta River, Maine, United States -... | ecosystem: Environmental > Aquatic > Marine >... | reverse complement strand
TTTGAAATACTTATTTGAACAGCTTCCTGGTAAACCTGAAGATATAGATTATTTACTGCCCTGGAATGCAGAAGCACTAGCATAGTTGAGTAAATCTTATTATGTGCACTTCGCCAGACGTTTACGAAAAAATTTTGATTTTGACTTAGTTTATTAATTTTTAAATTCTAGATTATAAAATACATGTCTTTAGAATAGGTTTGGTTTATATTGACCCGAACAAAAATTACCCGTTTGAAAAACTTAGCAAAAACATTTAGTTAAACGGAAAATCAATCATTTAACTCTAATATATTTTTTACAGGCCCCATAAAATCTTCATAATGCTTCCATCGTTCAAGTGAAGATTTATATATTGGGCTTCTGACCTGATCAAAACTAGCGGTAGTTACCTGACGATTTGACCGATAGAAAGTCAGACAACTTTCATCCCACTCAAGATTAAGAAAATCGATGGCTTTACGACAGGTATCCTCAAACTGATTGACTAAATCAACATATGAAACATCTAAAATAGGTAAACCTAAAACCTCTATCCAGTGTTTCATTAGTCGTTGATACTGCTTATAGTTATGCGCTATATTTTGCAAATCAAAGGAATAGGTATGGCTTGTACTAAAATACTGAAAATAGATAGATAGCACCGTATCTAATGGTGAACGAACACAATGAATTACTTTTGCATTGGGAAACAGTTGTCTTATTAAGCCTAAATACAAATAATTTTGTGGCATTTTATCTGTTATGTAGGTACTTTCATCGGCATATATATGAAGCTTATTTAAATATTCTTCAGCTAACATATTTAACTCTTCGGAAGATAGACCTGATGCAAACAATGGGTAGGACTGGTGTTTTAGCTCATCAGGAATATACTGCCTAGCGAAATCTCCTATTTCACTCAGTTCGCCTGCACCGCTAATATGCGGATGTGATGATAAAATTTGCTCTACAAGACTGGTTCCTGAACGAGGCATTCCAACGACAAAAATCGGAACATCAGTGTTATTATTACTTGATGGTAAATTTTTAATATTATTTTTTGAATATACCTCTATAACACTATCAGTAAATGCCGCTAAACTATCCACATCAAACCGTGTATTAAATAAATCATTGGCATTTTTATAGTATTTAAAGGCACTAACATAGTCAGCTTGACGGTCATATAGTCGACCTAGATCAAAATTTAACGCGGCATTTTGATGTAAGGTTAAACCTGCTCGCTTCAACGAACTCTCCAGCAATTTAATCACTTCATTACATTTATCGAAATGTTTACATACATATGAATAGACATTCAGAAGTTCAGGAGTGGTAGCTGCATCTTTTATTAACGTTGCAATAGTTTCATATGCCTTGTCTACCTGTCCATCCCTATATAAGGCATTTATATAAGCAGATTTAGCTTCAATAGAAGCAGGATTCTGCTTTAAAGCAAGATCAGCATATTTTTTTACATTATCTATATCACCTTTAATTACAAAAATCTCTGCCAAAGCAATATAAATAGGAACCGTATTTTTGGCTAAACTTAAACATTTTTTGTAAACAGATATAGCCTTATCAAAGCGCCCTTCATGGGCCAAAATCTGACTATACTCCATAAGCAATTCAAGGTTTTCTGGATCGATATTTACTAGTTTTACATAATTCTCAATAGATTTTTTTGTGTAACCCTGATCGCTATAGAGCTTAGCCAGCCCCCTTAATGCTAATTTATGCTCAGGTGCAAGTGAAAGAACCATATTCAATACATTTAAAGTACTTTTAAGGTCTTTTTTAATCCAATAAAGAATTGCAAGATTATATAAAACAGCAGGATTACTAGGTGATACTTCAAGTGATTGTTTATAATATTGAATCGCTTCATTATGTTTACCCTGTGTGGTATAAACATTACCCAAATAACTTAGTGCCATAGTGTTTTTTGTATCTAACACCAATACCTTATTTGCATACTCAACAACCTTGATAAAATTACCCATTTGCCCATAAACCGAAGCAAGCTGTAACAATAGCTTTGTATCATCAGGATTTTTATTACACATTTGAACTAACAAACGTTCAGATTTATGCAAATCACCAGATTTTAGCATTTTTACTAGTTTCATCTCCTTTACTCTGTTTAAAGCAGTTTTTTTAACCATAATTAATATAAACTCTTAAGACTTATCCGATATAACTTTACTGATTAAACATTAATAAATTAAGTCGCACTAGTAAATTACAAGTCATGCAATGCACTAGTGATTTTATCTTTTTTTATTTGGGTTGTTTCATGATTCAGTGCTTTATTTAAATACGTCTTAGCTTGTTCGGCATTATCCATCTGAGCATATGCAACACCTATATGGTAATTAAACGTTGAGTTATCAGGTGAGTTCATTAATACGGAATTAAACAGTATTATTGATTTTTCAGGAAGCCCCTGTTTAACATACAACCAACCTAAGGTATCTTTTATATTATCATTATTAATAGATTTTAAAGTTGCTTCATATAAGCCTGCTTCTGCAATATCCTCATTACCTATAGGGTGATCAAGTAATAGCGAAACAAGATTATTCACCGCAAGAATATTTTTATTATTTTTTTCAATTAAAACTCTATATTGAATTTTAGCTTTTTCATACGCCATACCTTTCTCTAGTGATTGGGCATATAAATAGATCAATCTTTCGTTGTTTTCAAAAACTGAAACCGCATTTTTATATAGCTCTTGTGCAGCCTTAACTTTTCCTTGTTGCATATACAACGCACCAAGACTCTGATATGGAATCATCCAGTCTGGCTTTAAGCTTATGACTTTTTTCCATGTAGTTTCTGCTTCTTTGGTGTTATTGCTTTTTAGATATACATCACCCAATAGCTCCATAGCTATTAAATTACTTGGATTTTCATCCAAAATATTTTTCAATTCAGAAATCGCATTTTTTATCTCCCCTTTTGTCACTAAGGTTGTGATTAGTGCTGTCAATGATCCTGCATTGTTTTTATCAAGCTTCAGTGATTCCCTTAACTCGTTTTCAGCCATATCATATTTTTTCATCATGTAATAAATTCTGGATAAAGCCTGATAGCTTTTAATCTCATCGGGAAATTTTTTCTTTATCTCCTTATAAACCAATTGCGCATTATCAAATTGATTATTATTCATATAAACCTGGCCTTTAAACAGCATAATATCTAAGTTCTGCTTCCAGGTTTTTTCTGCTTTCTCTATCTCATAAATTAATTTATCTATATTCTCTGTATTGCGTAAGACATTGATATAAAGAAGCCTTATATCTAACTTTTCAGGACTGATATCAACAGCATTTTCAAGCGCATTAATAGCAAGACCTTTCTCGCCTTTACTAAAAAGTGCAGAAGTCATTATATGCAATGCCCTCAGATTATCAGGCTGAAACTTTAACACCAGCCGTAAGTCATTCACCACATTTTCATATTGTTTCTTTTGAAGATTAATTGCACTCCTTGTCATTAATGCATTTAAGTTTGATGAATTTTCAACCAATATTTCATCAATTAGCGCTAGTGCCTCATCAACATCACCCGCTTTAAGATTAAGCGTTGCCCACATATTTCTAGCTTTCTGCCCATACAATCTGAAACCCTGCTTTTTAATAATACTTTTAAATATAACTATTGCCTCTTCCTGCCTACCCAAATCCATTAACATATCCGCATTAACAAGCTGTAATTCACCCTCATCATCAAGATATATAATTGCATCGTCAAGAAACTCAACAGCTTTTTCTTGCTGATTATTAGCTTTATAAAACTCTGCAAGCCCTAAATACCTTTTAACATCCTCTGGTTTTCTTTTAATTGCTTCATTCAAAGTACTTTCAGCCAAATCTAATTTTTTTTGAGCTTTATATAAAAGCGCCAAATTCAAACTATGTGAATACATTTCACTCTTAGCTATATTGTTCATTAAAATACTTTCTGCTTTATTATATTTTTTTGCCGCAACCAACAAAGCAACCAATTTAGAATCAACATCGTCACTACCTGTGTGCTTTTCAAGCAGCTCAATGGCTTCATCTGCTTTTCCATCTACTATATAGATATCAGATAACAGCAGCACTTCTTTATCTTTAACTGCGTTATTCTCTATCATATTAAGTAGTATATTTTTTGCATTCGAATACTTCTTTTCCTTCATTAAAATTAAACTTTCGACGAATAGGTGATCATTATTAATATTTTGTTTTTTTAAAATTTTTAAATTTTCTTTTGCCTTATCAATTAAACCTATACGTGACTGGTAGCGTGTCAACATGACTCTTGCACTGTAATTTTTAGGATCTAGCTCTACCGCTTTCATAAAAGCCGCGAAAGCTTTTTGATTATTTGATAGTTCATCCTCTATCATTCCAGTCAGATAATATGCTTCTGAGAATTTTGGATCAATTTGAATAACATTCTTTATTTCTACTCGCGCTTTATTTAATTTGCCCTCTTGAAAATAAGCTTTACTTTTCTCAAGATATTTTAATTTACGATCATCTGCCCCACCACACGAAATTATAATCAAGAATATTGATAATATTGAAATTAATTTCATTACACTTACAAACGCTTTCATTTTCTACATCTCCGGTTCTTGATAGCCATTATTTGACTAGGGGCATTCATTTTTAAATTAATAACTGTTACACAGCTCTATTTATTTCTACACTTGGATATTAAGCTTCTGTATTAAATCATATAAAGTTGGACGACTGACCCCTAACAACTCAGCTGCAGGTGAGACCTTACCATTTGTACGACTCAAGGCTTTAGTAATGACTTTACGCTCAGCTGTCTCACGTACCTCCCGCAAGTTAAATGATTCAATGCCGCTTGATTCGTTTGATGCTTTTAATTCTAAATCAATAGCTGTTATTTGCTTACCATCAGCCATTATCACAGCGCGTTTTACTCTATTTTTCAACTCTCTCACATTGCCTGGCCAATCATGTAACTCCATGGATTTCAATGCATCAATGGTAAAGCCTTTTAGAGACTTGCCTTGCTCTTTATTCATTTGCTCAAAAAAAGACTTAGCTAGTAATAACACATCCCCTTCCCTATCTTTAAGAGGAGGAATAGTGATAGGTATTTCATTAATGCGATAGTAAAGATCCTCACGGAACTCACCTAACTTAATTTTTTCTTCAAGATTTTGATGGGTTGCACAGATAACTCGAACATTAACCGGTATCTCCTCACGCCCACCTATGCGCTCTATTACTCGCTCTTGTAAAAAGCGAAGCAACTTTGCCTGTAATGGAAAAGGGAGCTCACCCATTTCATCTAAAAAAAGCGTACCGCCTTCCGCGTATTCTATTTTACCGGGTGAAGTCTTAGTCGCACCGGTGAATGCGCCTTTTTCATATCCGAATAACTCGCTTTCAAGTAAGTTTTCTGGTATTGCTGCACAATTTATAGCAACAAAACGCCCCGCAATAGAAAGATTTTTTCCATGCAATGCACGCGCGCATACTTCTTTGCCTGTACCGCTATTTCCAAGTAAAAGAACGGTAGCATCAGATGGAGCTACTTTTTCTACTCGCTGGCATACTGATTGCATTTGCGGACTACTAGTGATCATACCTTCCATAGGAACGTCTATATGTTCCATAGTTAAGCGGCGATTTTCATCCTCTAACTCATATACATGGTATGCACGTGTCACTATTTGGTTGAGCAATTCTGAATCTATTGGTTTTTGGTAAAAATCATAAGCACCTGAAGCTACTGCTTTGACTGCATTTGCTCTATCATCATTGCCACTAACAACAATAACTTTAGTATTAGGTGCTTTGGATAAAATATCCTCTACTGTTGCTAATCCTTCCGTACTGCCTTCAGGATCAGGAGGCAAGCCTAAATCAACTGTAACCACTGGTGGCTTTTCTTTTTTAAGTATTTTGAGTGCTTCTGCACGATCAGCAGCAATGAAGACTTCAAAATCTTCAAAGCTCCATTTCATTTGTGTTTGTAGCCCAGCATCGTCTTCAACAACCAATATCTTTTTGTTACTTGCCATTAATTTTTCTATCATGATTTTTATGCGAGATACCGATTTTGCACTAGAAAAATCTGCTAAGCAAGGTTGAAATGTCGGAATATTTTACTATTTTAAATTATTATCAAAAGAAGTTTTGTATATGTTAATAGACTAATAGATAAGTCTATTAGAATAGACTTTTATAGAAATAATTTTTGATTAAATATGAATCATTAAAATATTATTATTAACTAATAATAGGAAATCACTCTCTGATAGTTTCTAAATAAGCACTATCTAGAATTTTTTGTAGATTCTCAATATCGACAGGTTTGGCATAAAACTCAAAGGCACCCCGTTCAACAGCTTTTATAGAATTCAAATGCTTATCTGAACCAGAAACAACCACAACTGTAGCTAAAGGATCCAGCTGTAAAATAGTTCCCAAAATTGCATAGCCTTCACTAGTCCCCTCGACATCAGGTGGTAAGCCTAAATCGAGAGTAACCAATTGTGGATGATGCGCCTCAAACTGCTCAATGGCTTTTTCTCGAGAGTCTGCCGTTATAATATCGAAACCTTCTATGCCCCATTTTAGTTGGGTACGGATACCTTCATCATCATCAACAATAAGTAGTTTTGGATTAGACATCGTGGTTACGCTTTTCGTGTTCATTTAAATTCACCACCTGAGCCAAGTTGGTTGATGACTCATTCAACGGGATATACAAGCGAAAAAGACTACCGACACCTATTTCACTTTCTACATCAAGTTGACCACCAAGCTTGTGTATATACTCTCTCACTTGAAATACACCTATACCCATAGTGCCTTTTGTAGACTCAAATGGCTGAAACAATTTATCATGAATAAATTTTTCGCTCATACCTTCACCCGTATCTACTATTTCAACAATGGCATGCTTACCCTCTTTTCGTAAATTTACGGTAATACTGCCCGCATCATCAGTTGCATCCTGTGCGTTTTGAATAATATGTGCAATATTTACTGACATACGATCTATATCGGCCATAACCATTATTTTTTCATTACGACAATTCAATACAGGTATAGGTAAAACACCCGCCTTAGTACAGTTACGAATACTCTCTTCAAGCAATTCGCATAAACTAAATGACGCATCTTTTTCTACTTCATCCTCTCCCCGCAAACGAACGAGTAATTTATTCATTTTATTAACAGAATTTTCAACGGTAATAATTGCATCATCTATAAACATTGGATTATTTTTATGCTTAGCTGCGTTAGAAACAACCATCGACAACTGCCCAATCATATTTTTAATATCATGCACAATAAAAGCAGATAGGCGATTAACCTCTTCAAAACGCTTTGCACTCACTAAGGCCTGGGCAGATTCATATTGAGACAAATGACTTGCCGCTTGGCGCCCAGCTGTTTTAAGCAGGTCACTATCTTCCCAATTAAAATAACGTTCATGGGCTGGTGAACGTAATAACACCACATACCCCATTAAGTGATCTTGCAATATTAATGGTACAACTAGCCAGGCATTTTTATTACTCGATAGCCAATTTGGAATATCTAATGGTCCTAGTCGAGTATACATATCTGGGTCTTCATTATACTCATCAAGGCTAATTACAAATTGATGATCAGAGAGGAAACGATTAAGCGTTGAGTTGGTAGGTTCACGTACATTTATAGGTTCATAGTTCCAACGCTCATCCGATTCAAAACAACCATTATCTCTTTCCATTACTAACAAGCCACCTGGGCTATCAATAATTTGTGCCAGTGAACGAATAGCTCTTATATGTAAGCTTTTACCATCTTCCTGTATAGATAATGTACGAATTATTCTTAACCATTCTTCACGGTAGTCATACTTATAATGAAAGAAATGTTTATCAATCATCACCTTCATTCTGGATCTTACTTTACCTGAGAAAAGTAAAATAACTAAACCAAGAATCGATGCGAATAGAAATGTTGCTTGTGCAACGACTCCCCAGCCACCGCCCAGTTCTCTCACATAAAAACCACCAAAGCCTATAAATATTAAATATATACCAGAGGCTAATAACGTAGTTGTGTGAAAAACAATACGCCTAGATAAAAATATATCAATAGACTCTTCACCTAGAGACCACTGCATCTCTCGTTTTATTGCTATGCCAATTAACGGCACTACCATTGCGTGAATAAGGCCTCGAGCATTCCATAATTCATTATCAATACGCTGAAATAAAAAGGCATCTGAATAAAGGTAGAAGTCATAGGCAAACATCGCACCAATAGCAATCCAGAGATATTTTAATGCCCAGCGATGCTCTTCAGAGGTATTTCGATAGAGTTGCTCAATAATGACAAGCCCACCAACAGAGATAAGCAGATGACCAATTAGTACATCATTTCCTGCAATAAATTCAAATAATGAGCCTCCCGAAATGCGATACATGGCCAACATCATCAAACCAACAATGAATACACTTAAGCCTGCAAATGTCATTTTAAAATTTTTGTTAACTTGATCCGTACTGTTATATGCTGTACGCAGCATTACAAGCAGAAAGGCAAACCAGGCGAGAGATCGAAGCAATTCGAGAAGGAGCGTGAAACTTAATAACCCACCATAAAATGCCTGATATGTGACCGAACCGGACCAAACGGCACTTGCCAACGAAGCAACAGCCAACATTGTTTTTGGCAAGTTATCTCGTCGCCCAGTTAACATAACCAAGCCAAGCATTAAAAACAAAATGGTTGATATGCCAAAGCTAATTATTTCGATATACATTAAGCTAAATAGGCCTCTTGAATTTAGTAACTTGTAAAGCAGTCAGCATTTGACGCATATTAATAGAAAATCAGTATTACATTGTTATTTTGGGGGAAAAGACACAAACATCCCTCCATAATTTCTATACAATCTAGAAAATGCTTCTATAGGCAGATACCTATGCTGCATAAAATATGCATTATTAGATACCTACTCTTATTTAGCTAAACATTAGATGGTTGCTAAAAGCTCGCTAGCTTGTTCTTTACCGATAAACAGCTGCTTACTTGACACCGCAATTTTAAGATGTGATTTAGCCGCAGCCTTATCACCCATATAATATAGCGCATAACCCAAGTGATATCTGAAAATTGCAACCTCCGGAGCTTTATCAACCAAAGGCTTTAATATTTCCACGGCTTTAGTATTATCCCCAGATTTTGCATATGCCCATGCCAAAGTATCCTGAAATGCAGGCTGCTGTATTTTTTCAAAACCATTGATCAATTCTAAAACTTTTGAAAGCTCAGCATCGCTGCCGTGATCTAATAGTAATGATGCATAGTTATTTTTGGCAACCATGTTATTCGCACTTAAATCTATAACTTGCTGATAGGTGCTCATAGCTTTTGTGTAATTCTCTTGACGTTCATATATAGAAGCCAACTGCATAAACACTGGAATCTTATTGCTCACATTTACCAGCGCATCCTTATAAACAAGCTCAGCTTGTACAAAATCATTTTCTGCCAGATATGTTTTCGCCAAGCTTAAATAGGGAAGCAGCCATTTTTTAGCTGCTTTTGATGCCAACTTGAACTGTATCCGTGCTTCTTTTATTTTTTTCTGAGTTAGGTATATATTGGCCAACAGCTGGTGTGCTATAGCATTGCTAGAATTTTCATCAAGCAATGCCTGCAACCGTTCAATAGCTTTTTCTGGCTGTTTATTGCGTAAGTATGCCTTAACAATTAACTCTAAGGCCTTATATTTATCCTTTGATTTCTCATATGCTTTTTCATATTGCTCAATTGCTTCTACAGTGTTTTTCTTAGAAAGATAATAATTCCCTCTAATTATATTCACATCTGCTTTAGTCGCATCCGTATGTTCCATTATATCTAGTAATGCAACAGCTTCCGATTCTTTACCTTGTGATGAAATTATTTTTAACTTCACTTCCATTAGGTCATAGCTATCTTTGAAATAAGTCAATGCCCTATCAATAACAACTACAGCCTCATCCATTCGCCCCTTACTGGCGAGAAAACGTGCATAATTAATATGCGTTTTTTCATCGACCGGGTTAACTTCTATAGATCGTTTTAATTCATTTTCGGCTAACCCGCTTTCTTTATTTTGCTCATACGCCTGTGCTAGCAATAGTGCCGCTTCTGCATTTTTTGGATCATTCTTAACGACTGTACGTAATCCATTAATTGCAGTTGTTGAATCCATATTAGTCATTGCAAGCTTGCTAAGTATTAAGAGAGCATCATTTTCATTTGGATGATCCTCTAAAATCTCATCCACATATGCTTTAGCGCCTGCAACATCACCTTCTTCTAGCAAAATCTGCGCGAGTTGATTTTTTGCTTTAATGCCATCAACATCATAAGTTTTAGCTTCAACAATACCGGATAAGACATCCTTTGCTTTATCTATTTTACCAGTTGATTGATACAATTTAACTAATGCAAATTTTAACTCAAACATTTCAGGTTTATGTTCAATCATCTTTTTGAGTTCGTTTTCAGAATCCAGAACATCCACTCTAGATGCTAAAAATTGCGCCAACATAAGATAACGTTGAGCATCTTCAGAATCTTGTTCAATGCCTTTCCTTAGTATTTTTTCAGCTTTATTCAGCTGTTTAGTACTAGCATAAAACTTTGCCAACATAACTTGCAAAGAATATGCCTCTGGTTCTTTATTAGTGGCATTTATTAATTCTGCCTCTGCACCTGCTAAGTCATCGTTTTTAATTAAAATCTGCGATAGGTTTATTCTTAGGTAAATCTCATTAACATTATCAGCTATGCCTTTTTTCAATAGTGCGATAGCCTCAGCATCTCGTCCTTTTGACACATAAATATTGGACAACATAGCTATACCACGGACTAAGTGCCTATCTTCATCAATCACTTGCGCCATCTTGCTTATAGCTGTATCGACACTACCCTTTTTATACTCTATTGTAGCCATAACAAATGCAGCTTCAGAATGATTTTGATCTATAGTTTTCACTTCATCTAAGAGCGCTCTAGCTTGCTTAATATAATCATTCGTGCCCACGATAACATATATAGTTGCTAGCTTAATTTTTGCATTAATATGTTTCGGATTAAGCTCAATTGCTTTCTTATAGTTACCAATTGCTTTTAAAAAATCTTTCTTCGTTTCTTCAAGCTGCCCCATGTAAAAATAGGCTTCTGCATATTTTGGATCTATTTGAAGTACATTTTTAAATTCAACTTTAGCTTTGTCATAATTTTTCTCTTCTAGGTAAGCTTTACCTTTTTCAAGATATTTTTCTTTGCGCTCATCCGCCCCGCCACAGGCAAGCAAAGTTGTCATCAGTATTAATGACACTGAAGCTTTAATCAATGTTGTCAATAAAAATTTCATGTAAATCCCTATCATGTAGATTCTTTTAATTTATTTTCTTTTAACTCTATTTTTAACACTTTAGAGTTAATATGAAGCATCATACGCCTTTAACTAGCATAATAATCAGTGCCGACACTACACCTATTCGTAATAGGTACCGCTTACGCAATGCCATTCCCATAACCGCTTCACCCGCATAAAACAGAACAATCAATTTAATTGCCATTTCGGCTATGCCATTATCAGCCAAATGTACTTCAGGAAAATTAGGGATAACAATTACCAAAAGTATTACTAAATAATCAAGTGGTGTGACTTGAAATGTACTCTCATATGAGAACCTTACACGTAGTGCAAATGCCACTACTAGTATGGTAAATAATAAATTAACACCCTGTACAATATCTGCATCATCAATGGCATTTGAAAACTGATAGACAACTATTACAGAAGTAATATAAAAAACAGCTTTTTCCAATATAGACGTGTCTTTGGGCTGCATTAACATGGCTACCAGCATCATCAGTAATAATAAAATTGCTAATATCGACATATCAAAACTGACATTATTAAAAAGTACTGCTGCTAAAACTATCAACAACGGCACGAGCACGCTGAGTATGTGGGTAGGTATTCCAACCAACCAACCCTGGTCTCGCAGATAACTAACTATCTGCTTAAGCGTCGATGACTGCTTAACGTCTATATTGTTTATCCTCCAGTCTGATATCGACGCAATATGAAATAGCATCAAGACTAAAGCACTTATTCCTAGATATATTAAGCTTAAGAGAGTATCTGACTCATACAACATAAAATAAGCCAGGGCGACAAAACTGCTTTGCAACAGATAAATAACAAACACCGCCTCATAATGATCTAGGCCTAATGCGAGTAGCTTATGGTGTATATGATTTTTATCTGGCGAAAAAGGTGAACGCCGTTGATAAAGGCGTTGCGCCATAACAGCAAAGGTGTCAAGAATCGGCAGACCTAGTATCATTAGCGGAATCAGCGGGCTCATAGCTGAATTTATGGACTGTGACAGCAGTATAACAATCACACCTAAACTAAACCCAAGAAACTGACTTCCAGTATCACCCATAAATAGTCGCGCTGGGTATGTATTGTGCCTTAAAAATCCGAATATAGAACCCGCAACAGCCATAGCTATGATAACAACAGTTTCACCACCAGCATCATAGGCTAACAATGCAATTATGCTGATGCTAATTAAAGAAGTTCCACCCGCCAAGCCATCAAGACCATCTGATAAATTAATCGCATTTGTTATACCTACAAGCGCAAATATAGTGAAAGGTATAGCAAGGTAATCGGGGATATGGTCATCAATAAACGGGAATGTACGAACAATTACATCACCCCATGTAACAACAATAACAACGGCAAGTAACTGCCCTAAAAATTTTATTTTATAATTAAGGTCACATTTATCGTCCCATAAACCAAATCCCCAAATTACAAGGAATCCCACGAGTATAGCTATTACCTGCTGGTTTAGATCTGCAAGCAAAAGAACTGAAAGGACACTACCTGCCACCATAGCGATACCACCTACTCGTGGTATCGCCTGAGTATGCACCTTGCGTACATCAGGCAAATCAATTGCACCAATTTTGTCCGCCCACTTCATAATGGGTGGAATCAAAATCATCGTCACAACTAGCGAAATAATAAAAGCAAAAATAAACAACATATAAGTGTTTTATTTACCTGGTACGTATTGCGGGATAAGTGGCGCTATTTTACGGCTGAAATCTTCAAGTCGTTTATCCGCAATGGAAAGATCCTGCCCAGGCTTTAAAACCGTCGTTAAGCGCATCAATGCACCATCTGTACGGTGTAGATTCATAGAATCCCAGAACAACCACCACTTCATCATATATTCATTGGTAACAATACGCCCACGCTGCTGGAACCAGTAGTAGACTAATTGTTTAGATTCGTCTTTTTCGATAACCAGACGATTTACAACAAATGGTACACCCTCAATTGTAGTACCGCTTATATTATGGTTTTGAAGAGATGCAATACGCCATCCTCCACCCGGTATACACGAGCGTGGTGAGTGAGCAGACGCACCTTTCTTCTGAGATGAGTAATAGGCAGAATAAAAGTTTACAACCCCAGCATCTCCACTATTGCGATAATCACTCATCAGATAATCTGTAAACTTAAGCGCATCAATAATATCAGCTTCTAAATAACCCGTTCTACCCTGCCACCCATCGAACTCTAGTGGAAACTCAACATATTGTTTGCGATCAGGCTCTATCTCAACCTGCTTAGGTAAAGCGAATACACTAATAGCAACAAGAAGTATGACGGCTAGCGATGCATAGAAAGGCTTCGGTATTTTACGATAGGTAACTTCGGCATCTTTAGGTGTAGGCTCAGGAAAATCTAACCCAAATGCATCACGTAATGGCAACTTATCTTTACCGATATGCGCCAATACCCACATTTCAGCAATAAGAATAGCTATGCAGCTCATAAACACGGCCCAGCCTTCAAAATCATGCAGGAAGCCTTCGGCCATTTCTGGACCCCAGTATTCAACAGTGACGCCAATTACACCAATTCTGAAACTATTCATAAAAATCGTAATGGGGACTGAAGACAGGAAGATGATGGCTTTTTTCCAGAATGAACCCGTAAAGAAATACGCCGAGATAAAGGCTAGTGTCATTAATGGAAATAGATAGTTAAGGCCACTGCATGCCTCCACAACCTGAAGTTTATACACACCTAAATCAATTACATTCCCTTCAAGAAACACACTGATATCAAACAGGCGAATAACCGCCACACCAATTTCAGATGAAATAAGCTGTAATTGAGATGATAAATTATTAAAGATGAAATTAGGAAGAGGAATCATGAAAAACAACATGATCAAAGGCACAAAGATAATTTTAAAACCTAGTCGCCCCATAAGCGATAGAGCAACACCAAAAACAGCGACAACAAAACCATATTGAATAATAGTGTAAAGAGAGCTTAATTCGCCCGCATAATATAAGAACAAACCGAATAGCGTTAACGCCACACCCAGCCAAGAGCCACTAAATTTTATTTTTTCTAACTGGTCACTTTTTTGCCATATTAGAAAGAGCGTAATGAAGGGGATTATATAGCCATGGCCATATTCCTCCCGATCACCCCACCATTTTTCCATTATTAACAAACCATCGATATATATAAAACCTAATAATAATAATGCAACACCCAAAGCACTCCATAATAAAATGCTTTCTTTCCAAATCGATGATTTAATATTTTCCATTTAAATACTCTCTTAAACTTTAATAAACATAACTAATAATGATTTTATTTTGAATCATTTTTCTTTTTATTCTGTTTTATACTTTGAATGAAGTTCTTAGTCTCAACCCACCATTTAGTATTATCATCCCAAACCATAGGTTTATTTTTTTTAAAATCCCAACCACCCCAGAGCACAACCCCATCCGCATGTTCTAGAACAGTTTCTAACTGTAATCGCCAATATTTATCTCCAATATATTCATGCCCTCTCCACGAATTCGACTCATGATACAAAGGCCATAAAAAAGCATAAACGGGCTTCCCATATTTTTTAGCTTCTTTTATATGCTCAACAGCGTACTTTTTCCAATCATTCTGATTGGTATAAAATGTATATAACGACGGATATATAACATCAAGGTTAGATTTAGCAAAATCAGCAAGCTCTAAATTAGTATTTTTCCATATTATGTTTTTCTTATCTTCATTCCCTTTCATTGATGCCCAGTAATTTCTCTCTGGCACAAGACCATAATACCCTATTTGAACATCTTTTAAGCCTCTCCTAAAAAGCTGAATGGTTTTTTCATATTTACCAATATTTAGCAATTTATCATCACCATTTACATTCCAATGCTCTATATCAAGGCATAGTATATCTGTATTATTAACTTTTAAATCATTTACAAGTTTATCAACTACAGATATATCTGGCACATGAACTCTGCTTGTTTTATTAGGCCATAGAGTTGAGGCATACAAAATTTTTAAAGGCTGCACTCCATGCTCAGCCAACTGAGGTTTAAGGGAATATAACGTACCATCAAAAATTTTAAAATTGCTTTGTATCTCACTTGCAAGCAGCAGGTTGCCACAAGACAAATATAGAAATAAACAAATCAAAAATAAATTTTTATTTAATATTTTTACTGTCATCACGAAAACGTCCTAGTACTGCAAACATAAATAATAGGGATGCAGGGTTGCCAACATTAATTAAATATCTCTCAAACATAGCAAGCGCCATATATGCTGCAACTAATGAAAATAGAGTCGTATAAGTTCTTAAATACTCAACATCAGAAAGTTTTTTCCATAATCTATAAACACCTACTAAAATAAGATACATTATAGATACAAAGCCAACAAGACCAATATCGACCAGTGTTGCCAAATAACCATTATGTGCAGATGAGGCAGTTATAAGCTCACCATGGGCGCGATACCCCACACCAAAGACAGGGTTTTCCACAAACAAATCCCACATCCAACCCCAAATTATAGTACGCCCACTACCTCCAGATGATAACCCTCTATGTTTATCACTAAATAAAAAAAATGATTCGAGAGCATCTATTATCTCTGTAAAATAATAAGCCGTTACAACACCTGCTATAGCAAAAAATGAAATCCAGAACAATACTTTTTGAGATGTCTTAAAAGCGTCAACCCTATATTTATTCACTACAACAAATCCTATTATAGATGCAAGCATCGCCGCACGTGAGCCAGTTAAATAAATAACACCTATAGCAACTAGAATTATTGGATACCTTATAATTTGATACTTTATTGCGGACGCCGTAATTACAACCGACATTGCAATTAAACCAATTGAATTAGGATTTAAAATACCAGTCCGCATACCTAAACGATAACCAGGTGCATAGTCATACTTAACAATCATCAATAGAATTAATATTGTTATAAATGAGTAAAATTGTAATGATATCGCCATATCACCTGGCGATATATTTGACTTAAACAGCAATATAATATAGATTGCAAAAATTGTTATAACAAAAAAAGCTGTCGACTGAAACATAATAGGGCTAACCGTACACGACAGCAAACCAAAAACAAAGAACAATCCCAGAGACACCTTATCTCCGACTGTCCCGTAACTAATAGAAGTCCTATACTTAGTGAACAAAAAAAACATAAAAGGCCAAAGCAATGCTAATGATGTTATCATTATTTTTAAAATAGCATTTTCTTTAAAATAAATTTCTGAAAACAATCTTGCTGCAAAAGTCCCTGCTATCCATATAGAAAAAACCACAGCAATAACTATATCTGGCTTAGTAGATTTATAATCTTTTGTAACCAGCGATGGCTGATGCTCCCTTAATTTACACTCTTGCATTTTTACTTTTCCATAACAATGAGACTAAAAGCAAGATAGTCGATACAGCAAAAGAAGTTACTATAGAAAGACCTAACCCCTGCTCAGAAAATTCATGTATTAAATATGGTGCTATAGAAATGAGAACCAACCATGTAATTAAATGGCCATAAATTGGAGCATAATAATTACCTAAGGCATAATACCCATACTTGATGAGCCTACTTATACTCATTAACGGTACCAAAAACACCAGTATAGACATTAAACTTGCAGTTCTATGGGCATCTTCAATCGTAAATTCTCCCCTCACAAATGCCAACTGTACAATTACATCTGCTAGCAAGTAGATAATAATTGATGAACATACACCAAATATGAAAAAATATAATATATAATTATTAAGCATACGAAAACCGGCAACTTGGTTATCATGAAATTGTCGTTTTAATTTAGGAAACAAAACAGTTGTTAGTGGAACTACAACAAGAGTGACAATAACCTGAACAATTGCCATTGAATAATAAAGTGATGATACAGCCCCCTCTTCTAACCCTGTAGCCATACTTCTTTGAGCAGTATAATTCAGTTGAAACAGTACCTCACCAACAATAATTAATGTTAATGCCTTCCAGATAAATCCAGACGTCCTTATACTATTTAGGGAGTTCTTAAAGTCAAAACCAAAATCTTTCTTAACCATTAAAAATAACACGAGCATAAATACAATTGAACCAACCATATATCCATAAGCTAATGAAATAATTCCCATTTCTTCTGAAAAGATAAAAACAAATAAAATTACAAAAAAAGAAACGAATGAACCACCTAATAAACCCGTAGAAAATTTTCCTTTTATATATAAACTACCTCTAAAAACACCGGTTAAAACAGTCGCGATTATCGATACAACAAAAACCATAAGCAACTCATCAGCAAGAGCAAGCTGATTTTTAGATAAACTTGGATATACCAGTTCTAAATAGCTAGTCGAATAAACATAGCCCAATATTATTAACAAAACATAAACTGTTGTAATAATCACAACCACAGCGGATAACATTTGTGTTATAGCAGCTTTTTTTTTGTGCGCCATTTCAGAAATAAATACACTTTCAAATGAATTTCCAATTTGGGTTCCAAAAAAAACATAGAACGTTAATACTATTGCAAAAATATCAAGCTCAGCTCCTAGCCCATAATTTGCCGCGATTGTCATTTCCCTGAGAAAACCCAGTAAAACAACAACTCCACTTATAAGCGGGTATTTTGAATATCGCCTGAGCTTATTAAGTACACCCTGTAAAGATAATAGCTGCATTGTATTTAATTCTGCTCCAAAGCATTTATATATATATCTGTATACTTTCTTGCAACTACCATTGGATCCCAATTATTTACTGCATGATCTATCATCAAACTCCTTGTCTCTGCATGCACTATAGAATTTATAAAATATTTTTTAATCTTGTTAGATAATCCCGTGATGTCTTTATACTCAACCAAACTATCCCATCCTATCGGCATCTGAGATGGAATGCCACCAATTGCATAACCAAATACTGGTGTACCACATGCCATAGACTCTATAACAGTATTAGGGTAATTATCTGATTTTGACGTAATAACGAATGCATCTGCAGCAGAATATGCCATGGCTAATTCATTAGAACCGTTTAATTTACCAAGATAAATAAGATCAGGATGTTTGTTTTCAGGTGGCACTCCAACTACTAAGCCTTTTATACCAGACTTGAGTGCAATTTTTTCAAAATCTTTATAGCGTTTACGTTCATCATTACAATCATGGGCGACAAAAAGCAAAAGCGGTACATCTGGTAAAGTAAAATGCTTTTTCGCATCACCTTGATTCACCGCTTTGTAACTGCTTAAATCTACAGGATTAGCGACAGTAAAAGTTTGTTCCTTTTTAAAACCACTTTCAACAGCAATATCACGCAACCAGTCAGAAGGTGAAACAATCAATAAATTATCCCGTTTTTTAAATAAACTCGACTTTAGTGTAAATTCAGAGCTCGCATTATCCACCCACACCTTCGGATAATATTCTATATGTGGACATTTAGAGCAGCCCGTCTTCCATTCATCACAATCCATTGAAAAACCACATCTACCCGTCGCACCCCACATATCATGCCATGTCCAGACTATAGGTTTGTCAGGAATTGCTCTCATAAGTTTAACAAAGTCCAGATAATAACCATGTAAGTTATGAAGATGTATAACATCAGCATCTTTTGCTAGCTCAATAACTTTATCAGCAAAACCAAAATCATAGATTCGATGAGATCCAAAAAATCGAGTTTGTAGCAAATTTAAATAATATGCATATGATTTTTTATAGCCTCGGAATGTTTCAGAAAGTACGTCGTCACCACAATGAGCCAGCACAACCTGGACATCTGATTCCAGCCCATTAATACCATTAACAAGAGTTGTTGCCATGCGTGCAGCACCACCTCTATCTTTTTCAGTGTTTATCATCAATACTTTCATGCTACATATTTTCTTCTATTTTATTAACCATGGTAATAAACTTTTCGGCCATTTTTTCTGTATTGTAATTTTCTGCTATTGTTTTAAATGCATTAGACGATAGTTTTTTCTGCAAGTCATTGTCATCCAATAAAGAGTACACTACCTCAGTTAATGATTTTGTATCTCCCTCAGAAAACATAAGCCCATTCACGCCATCAACTAAAGCGGCAATTTCAGGCATTTGCTTATCTTCATTATCATGTGTGACCACAGGCAATCCATACCCCATTGAATGCATAAGACTTAAACCTATCGCTCCGGGATGAACCAAGCATTCAGAAGATAAAAACCAAGGCGCTAATGCTTCCTGGGTATATATAGCCCCTAGCCATTTTATATGTTGATCGACATGCAATTCTTGCGCGCGAGCTTGCAAAGCTTTTTTTTCAGCACCATCACCGATAACACACCATAATAAATCTGGATACTTAACCACCAGGTTAGGCAAGCAATCAATTAGCAGGTCATATTTGTTTTTTTCTTCTAATCTCGCGCAGGACAATATAATACGTTTATCTGACACCCCTGCATTTGACTTCCATTGTTGCAAACTAGCATCATCAAATTTTTTAATAACATTATGTATTTCAGTTTGATTAACGCCATTATTCATACCGGTTACAAAAGCTGAATTCTTATTTATTTGTTTATATTTTTCAGCCTCTCTATCAGTATATAAAAAGATATATTTAAATCCCGCCCACCATTTAAGCCTAATGCTTTTCAGCCATGAATTCGAAGATGCCGTATGAAACTGCCCCCATACAACTACTTTTTTACCCAGCAATTTAAATAGTATTGAATAAAAAACATTTGAGATCACCCTTGGATTCCCGTAGATAAATATTATTTTATAATTTTTTATAATTTCAAAAAAAGGCAGTCTTTGCCAACATAGCGCCTCTCTCTGTAAAGAAAAAAAGCTTAATAATTGCACATTAGACTTGAACTTATCATGAACTGTATTTAAATTCATCCCGGGTATCATTGGCTGGCAATAGACTTGTAAGTTATCTCCATATTTTTCAAATAGTCTTGCGTACATATCCTCCCTGTACTGCGGCAACACATTAGTAATCACTGCTATCTTATTAGTGAACGGCATTTATTTTCTCTAATATATTCATCCATTTTTTATAGGCATTAACAGGCATATATTGAGAGTTATATAGCCTGGATAAATTTAACCTTTTAGCATTGGTCGTTGTCTCACCAGATTTTAGACCATCGATTAATAAGCATATTTTATCTACCTCATCAGGTAAAAATGTGTAGCCGCAATCGTGCTTAATTAATGTTCTTGAAATCTCACCGTCAGTATCTCCTATAAACAATATAGGCGCGCCGATAGATGCCAAGCCATAAAATTTACTGGGCACAATCAAGCCTTCTAACTCTTTGCGTAATGAAATTATGTGCATATCAGCTAGCGACAAGCTGTAGTTCAATACGCTCTTATCCTGGTACGGTTTAAACATCACGTTTTGAATATCATTTAGTTCTACATATTGCTTTAGATCTTCGCAATATTTACCCCCACCAATAAATAAAAAAACGACCTTGTCATCTTGCCTATAAGCATCAACTAATTTTTCTATCACTGTATATTCATGAGCTCTTCCAAAGTTACCTGAATATTCAATGACAAATTTATTCGCCAGACCCCAATCATTTAGCAAATAATTCTCGGTTTTACTTATATACTGCGCTGACTCATTAATACTCCAATTATCGACAATAGATATTTTGTTTTCTTCTATACCTTCTTTTAATAAATGATCACGCATACGAGAACCAATAACTACATTCATATCGGCTGATATTAAGGAGATATTTTTTATTTTCTTTAATAATTTATAATGTATTGCATTGTTATTTATCATTCCTAATCCTGCCGCAACCTCAGGAAAAAGATCTTGAATCCAGTTTATAAACTTTGCATTTTTTAGCCTAGTCACCAGATAAACCACGAAAGATATAACAGGTGGATCTGTCTTAGCCACCACAATGTCACCTTGCTTTACTAAACGAAGAGCAAAAATTAGTGTCGACAAATAAAAACTCACGTAATCAAATGCACGACCAATCAGGTTTGCACGACCAAATTGAGTGACCCACATGCGATGCACATGTACACCATTTATCTTTTCATAAGCAGCAAGCTGCTTATCATTCAAATAGGTATTTTGAGATGCGACCACGTGCATTTCCAGATCTATCTTATCCACAATATTAAAAAGAAGATCTGATAATATTTGACTGGTTGCAGATTGATCAGGATAAAAAAAACGATTAATAAAAATTACCTTCTTCATATTATTAGTTTTCAACAAGCATGGCAGGCATCCGCGTAAAAAGTATTATAATTTTCGACATATCAGTGTTGAATGGTATGTGAATATTGATGGCGCAACACTTGGAAACATCCTAAGAAACATACTCTTTATATAATATGTAACTGACCCTTTAAATTTATTAAAAAACGAATGGACTGCGATGGAAGGCGCGGATACCTTTTGATCAATGACATTGAGATTACAAGACTGCACAAGCCTTCTAATCGTTTTTGGTGAATAAAAATTTATATGACCTACTTTATCAAACACAAAATTCATTGGTAATCTTGAGTTATCTTCACAAGGCACTTCAATTAATACATATTTTGCTATACGGCTTGCTTCATATATTAATTGTCTCGGATGCTCCAAATGCTCAACAACATGACTCAATATCGCCAGATCAAATTTCTCATCTTCGTAAGGTATCGAATAACCATCATACAGTTTACATTCTATTAACCCTGAAATATTTTTCTTCAAGACAGTGTCCACACCTGTTTCCGATATATCTATGCCATATAGTTCATCTGAGAACCCTTTAATAGATAACTGCTGCAACACTGCACCTTCACCGACTCCAATCTCTATTACAGACTTTATTTTTAATTTTTTGCAAATTGATATAATGTTATTAGATTTATCAAGAGCCCCTAAACGTCGCCACTCCGAGTCCCCATCCTCATAATAGCCTTCATAATTATTTACTAGATCTTTTCTAACTTTAAAATCACTCATCTAACTACCCCCAATAATTCAATAAAATGAAACTTCTAATTTTGATAAATTATATTGTTGTTTCTATTTGAATTTCTCAAATATTTAATTATAGGCTTTTCCGCATATAGATGAAAAACGACTGCACTTACCAAGCATAAGCACAAGATTATTATATACACGACTGCCGCACCTAAATAACCAAACTCATTCATCCCTAATAAAAGTGAAAATTTACATAAAATACTTATAAGTGGATAATGCATAAGATAAAGTGCATAAGATGAATCACCTAATACTTGTAGCCACTTATGACTTCCAATAGCATTACCATTATCTTCTGCGTTCACAAAACCATAAATCATCAAACCACTTGAAAAACCATATAGTAGTATTTTCCAATCTATTAGGAAATTTAATTGCATCACTTTATCAAGAGATATAAGTATAAAAAAAATTGCTCCACTATATATATAACAGTAAGACTGTTTAATCGATATATTATTTTTTTTATGCGCAATGGAGGCAATCATTCCCATAACAAATAAAAGCATATAATCCTTAGTTAAAAACTCAAATAGATATGACTCTGTTATATCCTCTATATAGCTTGCATACACCCCTAAAACAAGAACAGCAACCCCAACCCCTATTGACAACCATTTATTTAAAATAAGCATAGAAAATAAAAAGTAAAAAATAATTTCATACTGGAGCGTCCATGCAACCCCCAATACTGGAGCACCTGTACCACCAACAACATTTTTATCCTGCGGGATAAGCAATAGAGACTTCATAATAATTGAAAAGTCGTGAGGAACAGAATCTCGCAATTCTATTGACGAAATTGCAAGAATAAATATTGGAATAAAAATCATCCAATAAGTTGGATATATGCGTATTAGACGCTTCATTATATACTGCTTAAGTTTATGCGGCTTAAATATATCACCTCTATGAGCAGAAAGTATAATAAAACCACTTAACACAAAGAAAAATTCCACTCCAGAATCTCCAAATGAAAACGGAATTGAAAACCCTTCTATTCCATAATATTTATCTGCAGCTATGGCCTTACCAAGGTGATATAGAACGACGATTAGAGCTGCAAAAGCTCTGCCTGCTTGTAGTGATTTGTACATAACCTAAACTTTATACCATTAATAAAAATGATTATCTAATTACGAAGATTTAAATTTACTTTTCATATGAAGATATATTCTTTGTATATTTTAGCAGTGAAAAGGTGCACTATCTGTTGATCAATTCTTTCATACAATTTACTACCAATAACTAAAAACGATATTTATAAACTAAATTCTTAAAGATTTATTATTAATAACTACTTACTACTTACTACTATCGAATAAGCTAACACCCAAAAATTATTCCAGTAAATATATTATATTTTATGTATAAACGAATATTCCTCACCAGAATCAGAAACTGAAAATATTAAATAACCTATTTCACTTAGTTGCCGTATTGCATTTTTAGATTTATTGATACCTACCGATGGAAATCTGTGATGAAACTCAATCAGCAGTTGCTTTGGCCTTATATTAGATTTAATAAGAGAATCTATAACCTGATATTCAGCACCTTCAATATCCATTTTAAGTAAATCTATATGACTGTGATTTAATTCTTTCAATATTGTTTCCAACTTTTTGACCTTCACGTCTATCGAATCTTTGCTGGTTTCATCCCTTCCTAGAATAGTATGCGAAACATGTTCAGGGTTTTCAGGTGGGTTAAAACTTATGGAACCATCATAATCTGCAAGACCATATTCATACATTTTAAATTTACTAGGGAAATTTTGCTGCTTTACCCAGGCTATAGATTTTGGTGTAGGATCAAACGCATTCACTATAACCCCAAATTTTTTAATAATACTTATATCAAAACTCGCATCCTCACCCACACCAAATGAATACACTATTGAATTGGCATTAAGACCTTCTTCATAAATATCCCAACCACCATAGCCATTTTCACCACCGTGCATTACTTTATCTACTTTAATTTGTTCCTTTATAAAAAAATCTTTACCAATTAAGCTTTTTAAAATACGTTTTACTTTTCTTAAAAATTTGCTCACAATACACCCTTATTTCATCATATTCGAAATTTATCTATATTTTCTTTAAACCACTCATAGGTAGCAGCTATACCATTATTTAGTTCTATTTTTGCAGACCAGCCAGTATTTCGTAAATTTGACACATCCAGTAACTTTCTAGGTGTTCCATCTGGTTTTGAAGCATCGAACTTTAATTCACCCTGAAAACCCACGACGTCCTTAACTGTTTCAGCCAACTCTTTAATACTTACATCTTCACCCACACCTACATTAACAAAGTCAAACCCATCATAATTATTCATCAAAAAAACAGATGCATCTGCCATATCATCTACATGTAGAAACTCTCTTTTAGGGGTACCAGTGCCCCAGACTTCAACTTCTGCTAAATTATTTATTTTCGCATCATGAAACTTTCTGATAAGCGCGGGCATTACGTGTGAATTTTCCAGATTGAAGTTATCACCAGGGCCATATAAATTAGTTGGCATTAATGATATAGCGTTAAACCCGTATTGTTTTTTATATGCCTGGCACATTTTAATACCGGCAATTTTTGCAATTGCATACCACTCATTAGTTGGCTCAAGCTCACCTGTAAGCAGATGCTCTTCTTTCATTGGCTGTGGTGCAAACTTTGGATAAATGCATGACGAGCCTAGAAACAATAACTTCTTAGTATTGTTTCTGTAAGCAGCGTCAATGACATTTGTCTGGATTAACAAGTTATCTCTGATGAAATCTGCGGGATAGGTATCATTTGCAAGTATGCCGCCTACTTTAGCAGCTGCAAGAAAGACATAGTCTGGTTTTTCAGTTTCAAAAAACTGATTAACTTCAGCCTGGCTTGTAAGATTAAGCTCTTTACTAGTACGTAATACAAAGTTGTTATAACCAGATTTTTCCAGGTTTCTAATTATTGCACTACCTACCAGTCCGCGATGTCCTGCTATGTATATTTTATCTTCTTTGTTCATACTAATAAAACCTTAGGTCACTGGATTATAAAATACATCCCTGTATTTTACCCTACGGGCCATGCAAAGCATGTTTAAATTTAATCCTGTTAAATTCATCCGGCTTAAAAGTATACCGGGATGACGAATGCGTTTGTTTTTACTGGTGGATCCGCTTTGCTTGATCCACCCTACATATTTACTACATAAAATAAGTCACTGGGTTATAAAATACATCCCTGTATTTTAGCCTATGAGCCATGCAATGCATGTTTAAATTTAGACCTGTTAAATTCATCCAGCTTAAATGAAAATCTGGGTGATAAACGCCTTGCTATACTGGTGGATCCGCGTTGCTTGATCCACCCTACAAATTACTACATAAAAAATAATCCACTGAACCCCAGCCAAAAGAATGCAGGATGGAAAAAGTATTTATTCATAATACTTATTTGTTTTAAAGCCTTCCTTTTCACACAATGCATCACGCTTTGAAATCATCATGTCATGATCAACCATTTCAGTGACTAGCTCATCCAGTGTAATCTTTGGAACCCAGCCTAATTTTTCTTTAGCTTTTGTTGGATCACCTAGCAATGTTTCTACTTCTGTAGGCCTGAAATAACGAGGGTCAACTTCAACAATACATTCTCCAGTTGCTTTGTTGTAGCCTTTTTCATCAGCGCCCTCACCTTTCCATTCCATTTCTATATCTACGGCTTTAGCTGCTTTATTAACGAAGTCTCTTACTGAGTATTGAACACCTGTTGCTATTACAAAATCTTCGGCATGATCTTGTTGCAACATTAACCACTGCATTTCAACATAGTCCTTCGCATGACCCCAGTCGCGTTTTGCACTTAAATTTCCCAGGTATAATTTATCTTGTAAATTTAATTTTATTCTAGATATTGCACGAGTAATTTTTCGAGTAACAAAGGTTTCACCGCGTATAGGCGACTCGTGATTAAACAAAATTCCATTACAGGCATACATACCATAAGCTTCTCTGTAGTTTACAGTAATCCAGTAGGCATATAACTTTGCCACAGCATAGGGTGAACGTGGATAAAATGGTGTTGTTTCTTTTTGAGGAATTTCTTGTACCTCTCCATACAACTCAGAAGTAGACGCCTGATAGTATCGTGTTTTCTTTTCTAATCCAGAAATACGAATCGCGTCTAAAATTCTCAGCGCACCTATACCAACCGTATCAGCCGTGTATTCTGGGCTTTCAAATGAAACGGCTACATGACTCTGCGCACCAAGGTTATATATTTCATCTGGCTGTATTTGCTGAATTAAACGTACTAAATTCATTGAATCAGTCAAATCACCGTAATGTAAAAAGAAACGTTGTTTCTTTTCATGTGGATCCTGATACAGGTGATCTACACGGTCAGTATTAAATGAGGATGCTCTGCGTTTAATACCGTGTACTTCATAGCCTTTATTTAAAAGGAACTCCGCTAAATACGCGCCGTCTTGTCCCGTTATACCTGTAATCAATGCTTTTTTAGTCATCATTAGTACCTATACTTCGAATAATATATATTTTAAATTCAATAGAGACTTCTAAGAGTCTTTTCCAAAAAGATCACGCGTTATAATTTTACTTTTAACATCCATCACTTCATCAGCCATTCTATTAGCCACGATCACATCTGATATTTTTTTAAATTCGTCAATATCACTTATAACCCTTGAGTTATAGAATTCAGACTCCTCTAGGACTGGCTCATATATAACCACCTCAATGCCCTTGGCTTTTATTCTTTTCATAATTCCCTGTATTGAAGACGCTCGGAAATTATCCGAACCATGCTTCATAATGAGACGATATACACCCACTATTTTTGGATTCTTATCAAGAATTGTCTTTGCAATATAATCTTTACGTGTTGTATTGGCATCCACTATAGCTTGTATAATATTATTTGGCACTTCACTGTAGTTTGCTCTAAGCTGCTTTGTATCTTTTGGCAAACAGTATCCGCCATAACCAAATGAAGGATTATTATAATGATTGCCAATACGCGGATCTAAACATACGCCTTCTATTATTTGTCGAGAGTCGAGTCCATGCACCTGTGCATAGGTATCTAGCTCATTAAAGTAAGCAACTCGCATTGCCAAATATGTATTTGAAAAAAGCTTTACAGCCTCAGCTTCTGTCGATTCAGTAAATAATACATCTATATTTTCTTTTATTGCAGCTTCTACAAGAAGTGCAGCAAAATCTTCGGCTCGCCTCGACTTTTCACCTACAATAATTCTAGAAGGATATAAATTGTCATATAACGCATTACCTTCGCGCAAAAATTCAGGTGAAAATATTATATTATCCGTATTAAATTTATTTTTTACTTGTTGGGTATAACCAACGGGAACAGTTGATTTAATCACCATAGTAGCAGATGGATTAATTTCTAGTACATCACTAATGACAGCTTCGATTGAAGACGTATTGAAAAAGTTGTTTTCCGTATCATAATCTGTAGGTGTTGCAATAATTACAAATTCTGCATTTTTATAAGCTTCATTCTTATCCAATGTAGCTTTAAAATTCAACGCTTTATTTTCTAAAAAATCCTCTATCTCATTATCTTCTATAGGTGACTTTCTGGCATTAAGCATATCAACCTTTTCAGGTATAATATCTAATGCGATTACTTCATTATGTTGCGCTAGTAACATCGCATTTGAAAGACCTACGTAACCAGTTCCTGCTATAGCTATTTTTTTACTCATATAAACTCTTATATGTCTTTATTTAAAAAAACAAAATATATAAACAATATTATTTATCTTCTCTACCGTAAACATCATCAAACCTTACGATATCATCTTCACCCAAATACGTTCCTGTTTGAACTTCAATCAGCTCAAGTGGAATTTTCCCTGTATTCTCAAGCCTGTGTTTTTCACCTAAAGGTATATAGGTAGATTCATTTTCTGCCATTAAAAACACTTCATCGCCACGTGTTACTCGAGCAGTGCCTTGTACAACTATCCAATGCTCTGATCGATGATGATGTAACTGCAATGACAAGCTTGCACCTGGATTAACGGTAATTCGTTTTACCTGAAAACGAGAATCATGATCGATGCATTCATAAGCACCCCAGGGTCGGTATGCTTTATTATGGATGGTAGCCTCATCACGATTGCCAGCTTTTAATTTTTCAACTATATCTTTTACATTTTGTGCTTTATCTCTATGCGCAACTAATATTGCATCTGCTGTTTCAACCACAACATGATCATTCAAGCCAATGGTAGTTACCAGCCTACTTTCAGCATGTACATAAGAGTTATTCGTATCCTCTAATATAACATCGCCTTGTGTTACATTGCCTTTTTCATCAGACTCACCAACTTCCCATAAGGCAGCCCATGAACCAATATCATTCCATTGCATGTCTACTGGAATTACTGCTGCTGAATCTGTTTTTTCCATTACGGCATAATCGATAGAGTCTGATGGACAGGTTTCGAATACATCTTTATCAAGTCGAATAAAATCCATGTCTATTTTGGCTAATTCTAATGAACGCTTTGAACAGGCATGCATTGTCTGATTATGTTTTTCTAGCTCTTGAAGATAAATAGATGCTTTGAACATAAACATACCACTGTTCCAATAATAATTACCTTCATCTAAATAAGTTTGTGCTGTTTTTTCATCTGGTTTTTCTACAAATTTTTCGACATTAAAGACTTGGTTACTTTTTAGTTCTTTTCCCGATTTTATATAGCCATATCCTGTTTCAGGTGCATTAGGCATTATACCGAAGGTTACTAATTTATTTTCTAACGCCGCTTGGCAACCTATTTTAACAGCCGCATGAAAAGCTTCGTTATTACCTATTACATGGTCTGCTGGTAAAACTAATAGTATCGGATCATCACCTGTCTTTTGAGATTGAATAGCAGATATCGCCACTGCAGGGGCTGTATTTTTACCAAATGGCTCTAAGATAATTGCTGATGGATGTATGTTAATTTCACGCATTTGCTCAGCAATGGTAAAACGGTGTTCTTCATTACAAATGATAATTGGATCTGCAAGATCAGTTATACCGGATAATCGTGTAACCGTATCCTGAATCATCGTGTGATTAGATACCATACTAAGCAACTGTTTTGGCCTTAGTGCTCTTGATAATGGCCAGAGGCGTGTACCGGAGCCACCTGACAATATAACTGGGACAATCATTTATAACCTTTGTTTATTATTTTCATATTCTTTAATTCTTTAATTCAACTGAGTCGTATTTTGGTGGATCCGCTTCGCTTGATCCACCCTACAAATCATACAGTTTTTTAAGTTCTTCTCATCATATGCGATAAATATGACGTAGTTCTTACCACTTCAAGCAATATAACCTTCTTTAAATAAGTAAAGCATGATCTGCTGTGCGCATTCAACAGGTGTTTTTCCTGTTGTATCTATTTTTATTTCAGGATTAACCGGTATTTCATATGGATCACTAATACCCGTGAAATTCTTAATAATGCCCTTACGAGCTTTTGCATACATGCCTTTTCTATCTCTGCCTTCACAGGTTTCAAGTGGGGTTGCCACATGAATTTCAATGTAGGAGCCGTACTCCTCAATTTTTTCACGTATAGATGAACGTATTGATTCATAAGGTGCTATAGGCGCGCAAATGGCGACACCTCTGTTTTTAGTTATTTCACTTGCAACATAACCAATGCGTTTTACATTAATATCACGATGTTCTTTTGAAAAACCTAGTTCACTCGATAGATTCATACGAACCACATCGCCATCAAGCAATGTAACAGGCTTATCACCCTGCTCTATGAAACGAGCATAAATAAGTTTTGCTAAAGTTGATTTTCCAGAACCTGAAAGTCCTGTAAAAAATAAAGTCAAACCTTTTTGTTTACGTGAAAGCCTTACTTTACTTAACTCATGAATAACTTCTGGGTATGAATACCACTCAGGAACAGGCTGACCATGTTCAAGCGCCTGATTAAAGTTTCTTTCTGTATAGCCAAGAGTTTCTTCTTTTTCTTTATGTGCTGTTTCGCAAGAAATATAAGCATTACGTTTTATCGAATAGCCTTTTTCTTCAACTGGAAGCATTTGGATATCTAGTTTATTTTGAAACTTATGTACAAATTTTTGCGCTGAATATCTTTCATAAAAACGTTGCACGCCAGACCTTACACCTGGTGGTGATGCATGTTCTGGCCCAATAATAAAATGCGAGCAACCATAATTCTGTCGCACAATCATATTGTGTATCGCCTCTCTCGGGCCAGCCATACGAATCGCTTGCGGCATAAGAGAAAGCATTGCCAAATGATTGGGATAATATTTCATTACTGCTTGATAACAGTGTACACGGCTATAATAAGCAAGATCACCCGGCTTACCAACACCCGATACAGGGTGAATCAATATATTCGCGCCAATTGACTTTGCTGCATCTGTTGTTATTTCATGATGAATACGATGCATAGGTTTACTGGTATGAAAGGCAACGACTTTATCCCAGCCTGCTTTTTTAAACTCATTTCTTAAAAGTTCAGGCGTATGCCTTAAAGACTCAAAGTCATAATGAGTAGGTAATTGCATTCCACTGACTTTACCACCTATATAGTATTCTTTAACTTCGTTAAATAAATATTGAACACCAGGATGAGAAAGATCTGTCGTACCATATACTTGTTTTGCTTCTTTCTCTTTATCTGCTTTCCATACAGACTCCACATCTATTGTTGCCAACATGAAACCTTCTGTATCACATAAGCCCAGTTTTGTAGTTTCTCCAAATGCATCTAACTGCTCTTTAGATACATCTAGTGTAATTGGCATAGACCATAAGAGGGAGCCATCAAGTGACATATTCTCAACAACAGAAGAGTAACAATTCTCACTCATGAAGCCATTTAATGGATTCATTGCATTACTTAAAATCATTTCTAAATCACACAACTGCCTCTCTGTTAAGGTAATCGTGCAGCTTGCTACAATTTCTTTTTTAAGACTATCGCTTTCTTCTATAGAAAGCATAGGGGTGAATGATGCATTACCATAATAATTCATAATGTAATATTAACCGTGGTAGCTCTTATACCAATCGACAAATTTCTGTATGCCATCTTTCAGTGGTGTATCTGGTTTAAATCCCACTGCATCGACTAATGCATCGATGTCGGCATAGGTTGCAACCACATCGCCATCCTGCATACCCATCATATTTTTTTCTGCTTTTTTACCCACCGCATCTTCAATGGTTTCAATAAATTCCATGAGTTCTACAGGTTCATTGTTACCGATATTATAAATACGGTATGGCGCATAACTGGTTGCTGGGTCAGGTGATGACTTATCATAGTCAACATTTGGTACTGCCACTTTATCTATAACACGAATGACACCTTCAACAATATCATCTATATAGGTAAAATCACGCTGCATCTTACCTTCATTAAACACATTAATTGCTTCATCGCGCAGTATTGCACCTGCAAATAGCGAAGGCGACATATCTGGACGACCCCAGGGACCATATACTGTGAAAAAGCGCAAGCCTGTTGTTGGCAAATCATATAGGTGACTATAAGTGTGCGCCATTAGCTCACCCGATTTTTTAGTCGCTGCATATAAACTAACAGGGTGATCGACATTATCGTGCACGCTGAATGGCATATCAGTATTTGAACCATACACACTAGAGCTACTGGCATACACAAGATGCTCAACCTTATTATGTCGACAGCCTTCCAAAATATTGGCAAGACCAACCAAATTACTATCGACATAGGCCAGTGGGTTTTCTAAAGAATACCTAACACCCGCTTGAGCAGCCAAATTCATTACCCTGTTAAATTTCTGCTCTTTAAATAGAGCAGCCATTGCTTCTCTATCGGCCATATCCATTTTAATGAAGGTAAACTTATTGAAACCATCTAATTGCTTTAATCTATCGTGCTTTAACTGGACGTCATAATAATCATTAAGATTATCAATGCCGACAACTTCATCGCCTCTTTCAAGTAATCGTTTTGATAGGTGCATTCCGATAAAACCTGCTGCACCCGTTACTAAAATTTTCATTATTTATCCTTTAATGTCGTTGATAATCGAATATCAATGACAATTTTTAGATATTCTTTCTACTAAATTATTAGGCTGTTGTACAACATAGCTGTACTCACCCCCAATGCCTAACTGGTATCTGCAACCCTTATATGGCGATGCTAGTGGCTCACCAACAAACAACCCTTGCCCCGGCATCTGTACACTCTTCCAATAAGCCTCAATTAAACTATTGCCAGATAAATATTTCTGCATAACAATTCCAGGATTTGGAAACTTCTGCTTGAAGTTACATGGTTCCACCACCGTACCATAGGTTCCAGTTACTCCCGCATCAATCCAGTTAAGCACACTCATTTGCGCCCCCTTAAATAAATACCCACCTGCCGATGTTAAATGATCGGCCATTGCACCAAATGCATATTTATTTGTATTTATATACTTAACTTGTTTCATCCCTGTGAAATAAAACATCACATTTTGCTTATTTTTTATTGCGTCTGCCTGTATCAATTCAATATTTAATAGATTGTCTAGTGTCTTTTTTATAAGCGGGAAATGCACAGCTCGCACATTACGTTCTTTGTCACTCGTACTCACCAGGTATGCAGATGACTTAGGCCTTGAATAATCAGCTACAACACCTCTATCTATCAATCGTTTTACAGCATCAACACTATTCGCTGATAACATCATAGAAGGGCGTATTCCATAATCCATATACGGATCAACACTTTTGCTATTAAAGTAATCAACTGGCTTTGTTTTATTACAAGCAACTGCGCAATAGTCTTTACTAAAACCTAAGGAAAAAGCAGAGGTAATTGACATACAATCGACTCGCCAGGGTTTACGCCAGGCTAATACATAAGCCTGAATATTTGCTGGCACTTTTTCTTTAAGCTGAATTCTTACTTCATTATATTCAGCACTGGTTAAGCTATTTACATTTGCCTTAAAGCTTAAATAAATAATATTTTCCTCAGGTATTAATCTTGCCTGTTGATAGTATTTTGCTATCTCTATGCTTTCTGGGTCATTTTTATTCACCAGTACGGCTAATGTCTGGTTATTTATTTCAGCTTTTATGGGTGCAGCCATTACCAGTAAAAACATTAAAAATGCGACTAAATATTTAAATAAGTATTTCGTTTTTATGCCCTGGTTCTTGAAAAAAAATATCTATAAAGAAAAAGTCGCTAGATCCCGGCTTAAAAGTATACCGGGATGACGAATGCACTTCTTTTTACTGGTGGATCCGCTTTGCTTGATCCACCCTACATATTTACTGCTTAAAAATAAGTCACTGGATTATAAAATACATTCCTGTATTTTACCCTACGGGCCATGCAGAGCATGTTTAAATTTAGTCCTGCTAAATTCATCCGGCTCAAAAGCATACCGGGATGACGGACACCTTAAATAAATCTTTCAAACATTAACGCCTAATTAAACTACTTCAAGCTCGTCTACTTAGCAAAAACACTAACTATGCAGCCTTTTTACCAAGCTTAGATAATATTTTCGAAACCCAGCCAGGTTTTATATCCAATCCCGCATAGTCTTTATCTGTTGTATAAGATTTATTCAGTACCGTCCCTATTACCTCATTACCTTGTAGTAATTCAAACGCCTGCTTTAACTCTGCCTCCTGTGTTTTTCCTTCTTCTATTACAAGCAATGTTGCATCTGCATTAGGAATAAAAGCTAATGTATCTGAACTTTCTAACAGCGGTGGCAGATCAAATATAACGATACGAGAAGGATAACGGTGCTTAACCTCTTCCACTAATCGCTGCATTTTAGGTGAGCTAAGCATTTCTGAAGAATTCGCAATCGCACGCCCTGCAGGCAATACAACAAAACGTGAAACACCTTCCGGATTAACCAACATTTCACCTAGCGGTTTATCATGTAACAAATAGTCACTCAAACCATATTCCGCATGAAAATCAAAATATTTATCTAGCTTGGGTGAACGCAAGTTGGCATCTATTAACAGCACTGTATTATCGACTTCACGCGCCAAACTAATGGCAAGATTTATGGCGGTTAACGATTTACCTGCCCCACTTCCCGGGCTTGTAATTGCTAGTGTATTCCAGTTTTTTTCATTCAGTCGTTGTAAAACCTGTGTGCGCAAAACCCTGTAAGCATCAGAAATACCGTTCTGCTGTTCTGTAATTATTCGTTTTTCTCGCAGCTCACCTACCGGCATAGGTACTGTTCGAGTACTTGTATAAGTAATATTTTGTTCTTCTATACTCTGCTGGGTTTCTACTGGCTTGGCAACTGGGCCAGTAACCTTGCCGCCATTTTTAATGCGCTCTTTACGCGCGAGTTCTAATGCCTGTTTAATACGTTCCATTGTTAATCCCCTTATACACCCATCACATTTTCAGCTTTTCGGATTCCTCTAAACCAGAGAACATCCAGTGGCGTCCAAAAGAAATGAATTAACAACAAAACAGCGACGACACTACCCACAACAGAACCTAGAACAATACGATTTATGCGCAGTTTTCGTCTTAGGTCATAGGTATTATAAATAATGGGTATTACAGCTAATGGCGCCGCGGTTAACATTTTAGTTACACCTGAAACACCACGCACAGAACCATCCATTGCTTCTTTGGCAATGGCTACACCTAAACCCGCTGCCATCGAGAAAATTAATGACAAAAAGACAATGGCTATTCGATTTGGCTTAACAGGCTTTTCTGGAAATTGTGCCGGATCAATCAAAACAAAAGATTCACCCTTACTCTCTTTTTCAAGCTGCTGACCAATTTCTGCTTCCATTTGACGCGCTTTAATATCCTGGAAACGCGCTAGTGCACTTTGTTGTTCACGGGCAAGCACGCTATATTCTTTTTCAATTTGTGGACTTTTAGCGATATTTTCTTCAAGCTCACGTACTTTTTTATCCAGTCGTTCTTTTCTTGATGTATTAGAGTGAATTTCAGTTTCAATCGTTTTTAATTGTGTTTGAGCTGAAATATAGGCTGGATTATCTGGATTCGACGCCATTACCTGTGTTTCTGGCTGTGCGGGTTGAGCGGCAATTGATTTTTCTATTACTGCTATTTCAGCTTTAAGCTTGATAACATCAGGGTGATTTGCTGAATATTTTTTTTCTAATGCGCCGTATTCACTGCGTTTTTTAGTGAGATTTATAGCTTGTTCCTGAGCACTGGCACTTTGCCCTGTCTGGATGCGTAAGCCGTCTATTTCACGTTTTATTTTTACTATATCTGGATGTTCACTTGAATACCTGGCAGATAAACTCGCATATTCAGATTCTAACGCTTTTAATCTGGAGGATGGATCTAATATAGATTCACCTGTAGCCGAACGCATATTAGTCAATGGGTTAATTTGTGACAGCTGACTTTCCAGATAAAATTTTCGCTCTTTAAGCGCTCGCAATTCTGCTTCTACCGAATCAAGTTCTGACTCCGTTCTATTGAGCATAGATAAATTCATTGTTGTCATTTCTGGTAAGCTGTTCGCATGTTTTTCTTTAAACTCTGCCAGCTGTTTTCCCGACTCTGCAATTCTTTGCTCGAGTTTTTCTGTTTCATCAGTTAAGAAGGTATAGGTTTCTGCCGCCTTGTCTTTTCTATTTTTGAGATTTTCTGCAAGAAACAAACTGGTTAACTCACCCGCCACTTTTTGTGCTGCACCAGGGCCACTATTTAAAAATGACAAGGTAAATGCAATGGTTGCCACACCTGGTCGGCCTGTTCGTGGATCCATAACATCAGCACTGATCATCTCCAGGCCAATATCCTCACGCATTTCTTCCAACACTTCCTCTGTTGTATATCGTTTGCGCTCATCACCATAGAGATTATATTTTTCAATAATTTCCATTAAATTAGGTCTCGTCATTACCCGCTGACTAATCGTTTGAATTCGCTGCGCAGCAAACGAGGTTACCGTAGAACGCACCAACTCTGTGGGTATTTCCTGCTCTTTAATAAGAATAGTCGCTGAAGATTTAAATGTTGGCGGCCATACTAAAGCTGTTATTAAACCCATTAAAAATACTACTAACCCCGTGCTAATAATCGCCACTTTTCTACGACTGACTATTGCCAAATAATCTTGAATACTTTTTTCTTGCTCTTCCATATTTAATTCTTACTAGTAGGTTGTTGCCAACTTTGGCCAATTTAATAATATATTTATATACACTGCATTTGACGTACTGTCTTGATCAGTATTCGTAATGTTTTGATTGATATAACTGTATTTAAAGCTAAGGCTCCAGTCTCTACTTAGTTTATAGAATACTGAAGGTTCGATACGATATCGCGTTCTATCATATGATGAATCCCCACCACCAATGGTTTCTGTTTCATACCCATCTAACAATAAACTACTTGTAAGCCTTTGCGTATTTTTAAAGCTAAATTTATAATTTACGCTGCGCTGTTCTTGTGTGCTACCTGTACTCGATGCGACAACGTTTCTTGAAGCATTGAAACTGTTTGATGCCCTTTCTGTTTGATTTGAATAAGACAAGTTAATGGTAACCCCATCATTTTTATTTTCTAAATCACCTAAAATGGGTAAGCCAAAAGCACAACTGTTTGGGCCATCAAATCGTGAAGGTGTCACACAACCGAGAAATAGGCCATCTTTTTGCAGAGTGTTCAGGTATCGTCCACCCAGTGAAAATTTTAGATCACTTCTTTGATTAATGTTATAGGTATAATCAATATTCAGAACGCTTGTATCTGATGCATAATTAACTTCTGGCGTTTCTTGCTCGCTATAAGATACTGTATAACCCAATGTATGCCTTTCAAGCACTTGCCAATACGCTTGAAAACTCACACTATTATTAGTGTAATCCCTCAGGTTAGTACTTATCACCTCATCATATGAAACGTCTGTTGTATTTATACTGAATATAAGGACTGATGTTTGACTCAAATTCCAGCGGGCTGATGGAGAAAAAGTAATCGTTTTTCTCTTTGTTTTATCATCCGTTAAACCCGCAAAAGGGCTCTCTGTATCATAGTCATCATCAAAATTGGTATTCCGCGTAAGGCTGGCATTTAAGCGTAGCATGGCACGCTCGGTTTGCCACCCACTATCAAGGTTTACATATACATTATTACTATCCGCGTCTCTCAAGTCTTGATATCGCGTAAATTTTCCGCGCGTACTCAACGACAGATCCCATAGGCTTTGCTCTTCTGCAGCAAGTTTTATTTTGGGGTCTAACGTATAACCCGTTGAACCCAGCGGATTATTCGCCTCCGTACGCATATTCACATTATCATTGTATTGCGCTCTTATGCCCACACTCGGTTCCAGCTTCCATTCTGCTGCCTGTAATGCTCTGCTGGTAAGCACGCTGATAGTCAATACCTTGAGAACAACTGATTTAAAAAACATCATAAAATTTTTATCGAGTAATCGAATATGCACTAAGGTACAACAACAACATCACCACTCTGCAAGATGATATTTTGTTGCAGGGCTTTACCACTGGCGACATCGTCATATTCAAACGATCGACTTTGAATCTTACCGTTCACACGACGCAGTATTTTTATATTATTGGAGCTTGCATAGGCATTTAAGCCGCCCGCCATCGCCAGGGCCTGCATAACATCTACATAACGTGTAGCAACATATTCTCCTGCCCGGTTTACCTTACCCACGATATAGATTTTATTATTTTGAATTTGCTTTACAGCAACAGTAATCACAGGGTCTGGTATAAAACGTTTAATTTTTTGCACCAGCATCTCACTCAGCTCAGATACACTTTTCCCACCGGCCTGTATATCGCCTGCAAGGGGAAAACTCATTCCACCATCTGGGCGAATAAGTACTTCTTGCTGCAGGCCTTCTTCCTTCCATACTGAAATGTTTAATACATCGCCCGGGCCTATTTTATAGGCAGGAATCTCTAAAGGTGCTTGGGGAGTTACCGCTAAGGCTAAAGACGTAGAGAGAATCAATACTGACAGGCCATGCATAGCCCACTGAATTTGAGTTTTAATATTTATATTCATTAATAACCGCTAATACTATATCCATACAAAGACTGCATATAATAGGCAATGATCGGATGCGATGCAAAGACTTTAAATCAAGAAATTACATTCGAAAATAGTAATATATTTATATACTTATGCTAGGAGAAATTGACTATTGACACTTCTTTTGGCCGACCCAAATAATAACCCTGCGCGTAGTCTACCCCCATCTTTTTAAGCAGCTCCAGGGTAGCCTCATCCTCCACCCACTCCGCTATAACCTGCACCCCCATCACATGGCCTACTTGCACTATAGCCTCCACCATCGTTCTATCTATTGGGTCGTCCAGCATATCCACTACAAAGGAACCATCAATTTTAATATAGTCAACCGGGAGGTTCTTTAGATAAGTAAATGAGCTTAAACCACTACCAAAGTCATCGAGTGAAAAGCGGCAGCCTTTCGACCTGAGGCCATTAATAAATTGAGTCGCCTTAGAGAGATTACTAATAGCCGCGGTTTCAGTAATTTCAAAACAAACGTGAGTAAGGTCTACCTGAAGAGACTCGGCTTCACTTAGAACGAAGCTCAATAAGCCCTCATCCGCCAGAGAAGTACCTGATAAATTAATCGCCACTACTTTATCCGTGCCAATACAACTGGTTTGCCCCAAATTTTGAAATACCTGGGAGATCACCCAGCGATCCACCCTGGGCATCAGGTTATAGCGTTCTGCAGCTGGAATAAAAGCATCAGGGCCAATAACTTCATTATTCTCGCCCTTCATACGAAGCAATACTTCACAGTGATCAGCAGACTTTTCGATACCTTTAATGGCGACCACTGGTTGCTCAAACAGCACCATACGGTGTTCTTCTAGCGCCCTGGTAATTCTCCCGGCCCAATGCATTTGCCCATGGCGCTCAGCCAACATTACATCGGATGGCTCATATACATGTACCCTGTTACGCCCCATATCTTTTGCTGCATAACACGCCATATCAGCAGAGGCCAATATATTAGACAAATCCATATTTTCTCTACTTATGCCCACGACACCTACGCTAGCGCCAATTTCAAACGTTTTATCATCCCAGATAAAGCGAAAATCTTTAACCGACTGACGTAATTTTTCTGCTACTTGTGTTGCCTGTTTTAATACACAGTTTTCAAGTAACAAACCAAACTCATCACCGCCAAGGCGCGCCAACACATCGCCTTCACGAATGCAGTATTTCAAAATCTCGCTCAGTTGACGCAGCAGCTCGTCGCCCGCAACATGCCCACAAGTATCATTTACAATTTTAAACTGGTCTAAATCGATGTAGCACAATGCGTGGTGACGATCTTCTGCATCAACATTCATCAGCGCCGATTCCACCTGCTCTTCAAATTTATGTCGATTATATAAGCCTGTGAGCACATCGTGACTGGCTTGATAAGATAACTGACGGTTCAACTTGCGCTCCTGGCTAACATCCTGAAACACCATAACCGCACCCATAACTTCCCCCTCATCATTACGCATAGGAGCAATTGTGGCCTCTATAGGGATTGTCTTGCCATCATTGCGCACTAGCGCCGCATGATTTTCCAGCACCTCAACTTGCTTACTCTCTAAACAGGCTAAGGTTGGTGAAGACAACGCCTCTCCAGTATCTTCATGCACAAGGTGCAGTATGTCGCTTAAAGGCATTTCTTTTGCCTGACTTGCCGTTAAACCCATAAGCCTTTCAGCCACAGGATTAAGGTAAACAACCGTGTCATCTTCATCCGTTGTTATCACGCCATCCATAATAGAGTGCAAGGTAATTTCGGCTTGTATTTTTTCCTTGATAAGTGCCTTACGAGACGCTTCAAGCTCCCGCTGCTGCTGCAGGCTTGAGTCCAGCGCCTCATTTACAAACTTGGCAAGGTAACCCAATTCATCACTACGTCGCTCATTAAAACGAGCCGCCTGGTTCTCATGGGTAAACTCCTGCGCCGAGGCCACCATATCAAGAATGGGCCTGGAAAGAACTCGCTGTAAGATTTGCTGCAAAATCATACCAAAAGCAAAAACCAGTCCACCAATAATCAGCAGCATTTGCTTGCGTGACTGAACAATCTGATCATCAAGCCCCTGCATATACACATTGATTTCAATCAGTTCATGAACTTCCGCAGCTGCCGTTTGAATATAAATTTTCCCGCGGCGATGTACTTGCTGATCATTCATCTCACCATATTGATAAACATGGCCATCAAACTCAAACATTAAGGCTTCAACAAAGTGCTCATGAGACACATGTGAAAACAGGCTTTGAAATTTCTGAGACATGTACGGATAATCCATTACATGCTCTTTCTCCTGCTCGTATATAGCTTCTAATTCTTGCTCCAGGTGATGAACATCCGCGTAATACCTATTAATAAGCTGCTGCTCTTTTTCACCAAGAAGATAAGCTGCTAGCAGAACGCCAACCAGCACCATTCCCCAAAAAACGATGCCGGTGATTTTTGCCGGCAAAGAAATTTTAACTGTTTTAGCCTGAATAACTTTATTTTCTTGCATCATCTAAAGCCGATCCAGCGTATTGCAAACAATACAGGGCATACACCACTCAGGCCTGCACCAAAAATAGCAAACCCCATAAACCAGGGGAACCACCATAGTGCATCTACATATGAAAAACTGACCAATAGAAAAAAGCCAACCGCTAATCGCCAAACCTGCTCTGAATCAACGTTAAATTTCGGCTCTGCCACTTGTCCATAATTCACAGACCCAACTTCCTCTTTTGCTAAATAATTACGCAGTAAATAAACCAGCTTAGGCATGCGTTGATTGCTTATTCCCTCTACAAACAACAAACCAATTGACGCAAACATTAGCCAGTCCAGTTCAAAGTAAAGCGCGATTAGAATTACCGCACCTAACAAACCTCTATACGTTCTATCTGTCATCTCAACATCCAAAAACTAAAAACTAAAACAGCGTGTAACTTAGCGCCAATGAACAGCAAATATAAAAATAGACATGGCTACCAGGCCATACTCGCTGCACTTTAAGTAAAAGCACCCCTAACACTATGGATAATAGTGCAGCAACACTGATTTATCTTTGATTTAAACATTAAAGAAGCAGCTACAGCACAAAACTCTCAACACGTAGACGCTCCCTATTGAGCTGCAACCACTGCAAAGCGATGAGTGGGATTGCCGCGCATATTTTACCTGTAGCCATTAAATCATGAACTTCATCATAATTAACAACCATCACTTTAATGTCTTCATCCTCATGCTCTAAGCCATGAAAACCAACAGCCTGCTCACTATCAACTAAGCCACACAACAAATAAATTTTTTCAGAACAGCCTCCTGGGCTAGAGTAAAAGCTATGAATTGGCTCAAAGGTATGGACATTCACACCCGCTTCTTCTTTACATTCACGCTGAGCCACATCTGTAACCGACTCACCCGACTCCACCATGCCGGCAACAGTTTCTAACATCCATGGATTCTCTTCATTAATTGCACCGACTCGAAACTGCTCAATCAAAACGACCTTATCTTTTGCAGGGTCATATAACAAAACGCCCACAGCATCACCACGATTAAAGAGTTCGCGGCTAATTTCAACCTCACCACCCTGATAAGTTTGATGACGAATGTGACATAAATTAACTTTAAAAAAGCCCTGGTATTTAGGTTCTTTTTTGAGTAATTTCCACTTCATGATTTTATCCACCTACAATGCGAATTACTGATAATATATAAAGCATGAAAAAATTAAGTATTTTGTACAATCTAATTGGTACTGAGTTTGTACAGGAAAATGAAACATGCATACTCATCGAAGTCATCGATGAAGGACCTGGCCTGGTATTCCAGTGCAAAAGCAGTAAAACAATTCAGTGCAACCAGCATGGCAATGCACATAGAAAGTCTTTAGCAACATACACCATTCATTGCCTTAATGAATTTAAAACCGACCTGCACCCAGTATTAAAAAAATTAATACCCGAAGCACAACACCAGCAACTGCTTAACACACTTCTAAATTAACAGGCACCTTATAATTACAGTCGTAATTACAGTCGCTCAACACAGGCATGTACGAGCGATGGCCCCTGATAAATAAAACCCGTATAAATTTGCACCAGGCTGGCACCTAACTGTATTTTCTTTTCTGCATTATCAGCACTACTAATACCACCGACAGCAATAATAGGAATTTCACCTTTTAGATGTGAGGCCATTACCTGCAAGGCATGATCCGATCTGTCTTTTAAAGGCGCGCCACTTAAACCGCCTTGCTCGTCAGCGTATTGCAGCCCCTCAACACCTTGACGTGACAGCGTAGTATTACTCACAATCACACCATCAATAGCATATTTTTTAAATGTGCTGGCCATTGATTCGATGGCCTCATCATCCATATCGGGCGCAATTTTTACGACCACTGGCACATAACGATCCAGTTGCTTAGTCAACTCTTGCTGCTTAAGTTTTAATTCACCTAGCAAATTATTTAAACTATCACCGAACTGCAACTCACGTAAACCGGGCGTATTCGGAGAGGAAATATTAATGGTTACATAATCCGCATGCTCATATACTTTTTCAAAACAAATTAGATAATCATTAATCGAATTTTTTTCTGATGTGTATTTATTTTTACCAATATTAATACCCAGAACACCTTTGAAGCTAGACGCTTTAACTTGCCCTAACAGATGATCCACACCCTTATTATTAAAACCCATACGATTAATAATCGCCTGTGCCTCGGTAATTCTAAATAGACGCGGCTTTTCATTGCCATCCTGTGCGACTGGCGTGACTGTTCCAATTTCTACAAAACCAAAGCCACATTCAGACAGGGCCTGAAAATACTCGCCATCTTTATCTAAACCCGCAGCCAAACCGACACGATTAGGGAAATTAATACCCATTACCACCACAGGTTTACGTTTTGTTTTTCCAAATAGAAGCGTAATTAAATGCAATTTATGCAACAAGTTAAGCCCTTTCAAAGACAACTCATGTGCAGCCTCTGGATTAAACCTAAATAAAATCTGCTTAACTAAACCATACGGCACTAGCGCCATAATTTTTACCTTTGTATTTAATAAAATAATAACTCAACGACTATGGACTGAAAGTTCATAGGTTGACGACAGAGGACTAAATGTCCTCTCTTATACAATACTACTCACAATACATTTTATTAACGGCACTAAAATTTAATCCATCTGTAGGGTGGATCAAGCAAAGCGGATCCACCTATATCACGACTCAATTCTGGTGGATCCGCTGCGCTTGATCCACCCTACTTTTCTTGAAAAGAGCTCAACTATCATTAATACATGTGTAGCAGCTAAAGCCTTGCACTAAAGTGCATAGTTTTAACTGGGACAATAAACTAAATTGCTTCGAAATACTCAACAATTAATTGCGCTGTTTTTTTGTTTCTAAATTCATTTACATCCAGGCGATACGCAGCACGAATATAACCATCACTTTCTCTCATCCGCTCACTTGGCACATTAAAGGCAATAGCCGAAATAGATTGCTCTGCATCTTCCGCCTGTAATTCCATCTTTAAATGTTTTTCACCAACCACACGCCAATCGAGCACTTCAAATTCACCATCAAACAACGGCTCAACAAAGCCCTGGCCCCACGGCCCTGCATCTCTAATGGCTTCTGCCAAAGGCAGGCTAAATTCACTGCCTGATAGCTCACCATCTGATTCAATAATACCCTGTAACATTTCTTTATCAGCCTGTTGTTTTACGGTTTCATTAAAGGCTTTTTCAAATAGTTGGAAATCAGCTTTTTTCATACTTAATCCAGCGGCCATTGCATGCCCACCAAATTTAATAATCATTCCGGGGTGCTGCGTTGAAATCGTATCTAATACGTCACGAATATGTAAGCCTTTAATTGATCGCGCAGAACCTTTAATAACCGCGTCGTTATCATTAGCAAACACAATCACCGGGCGGTTAAATTTTTCCTTAATACGTGACGCCAGTATACCAATCACACCCTGGTGCCAATCGGCATTATACAGGCTGATACCATAGGGCAATTGCGACTGACCGATCGCCTCTTCAAGATACTGCAGGCTTTTCATCGCCTGTTGCTGCATGCCCTGCTCAATTTCTCGGCGATTACGATTTAGCTCATCTAGCTGCTCGGCAATCATCGTTGCACGGTTAACATCATCCGTAACCAGACACTCTATACCTAGAGACATATCTTCCAGGCGGCCCGCAGCATTTAATCGAGGACCAATCGCAAAGCCTAAATCACTGCACACGATACGCGTAATATCACGTCCGGCAATTTTTAAAATAGCCTGAATACCCACGCAGGCTTTACCCGCCTGCATGCGTTTAAGGCCTTGCGATACCAATATACGATTATTGGCATCCAGCGGCACCACATCAGCCACCGTACCTAATGCGACCAGATCCAACACACTGCCCATATTGGGCTCAGCCAGGTGATCGCCAAAATAGGCTTGCTCGCGCAGCTTTGATCTTACAGCTAACATCACATAAAAAATCACACCGACACCCGCTAGATTTTTACTCGGAAAATTACAAGCCGGCTGATTCGGATTAACAATCGCATGGGCATTGGGTAGCTCTCTGCCCGCTAAATGGTGATCCGTCACCACCACCTGTATGCCAGCCGCGCGAGCCGCTGCCACACCTTCAATACTGGAGATACCATTATCAACGGTAATTAATAAATCCGGCTTATCCTGACAAGCAACCGCAACCAATTCCGGGCTTAAGCCATAACCAAAATTAAATCGATTCGGCACTAAAGAGCTAACATTGCTATGACCAAACATTTTCAGCACACGCAGGCTCACCGCCGTACTGGTTGCGCCATCCGCATCAAAGTCACCGACTATAAGAATTTTTTGCCTGGCCTTAATCGCATTCACGATAATTTCAGCCGCTTCATCAATACCCTTCAGCTGATCAAAACCAATCAATTTAGCTAAGCTGTATTCTATTTCGTCGGTTGCTGTTACTTTTCGGTGACTAAACACTTTTTGTAATACCGGATGCAATGCAGACTGACGAAGCTCAGGTGAAACATCGGCTAATAAGCGTTTTATAATTTTATCTTGCATATAATTCAGTTCGCTTTAGTAACATAAACATCTAAGGTTTTTACCCACTTCCAAAATTTTAATAACTGCCAACGATCAATATAAAATACACGTCCATCACAGGGATAAATATTCACGCCTGAAATTTTATTTGAATTCAATAAGCGCTGAATGATTGGCAGGTGTGACTGACAAAAATCCCGCAATGCTGTTAGCCATGCATCAACATCACCATAACAAACTGCTTCATATACATCATCAATTACTAGCGCATTATGCTCCTGAGGTTCAACAGCAATATTATTTTTAATTTTAGAGCCCGCTTTATTAGCCAACGCGCTGGCAAATACATCATCGGTATAAACCGTGCTGTACACGTTTGATGATTCACCAATCGAGAATGATTCATCCCATAACCACAAACCATTAATACTTAATTGACGATTTTCTTCTCGTTGTTGATTTACACTATGTTGAAAAAATAACATCTGTGCTTCATTAAGAATTTTACGCCACCATAAGGCATCGTCGCCCTGCGGCATAAAATGTTTTATATCTCTACCCAGTGAATAATCAATTGAGTTAAAACTTAATTCTAATGGTTTAGCCGTTTGTAGATACCAGCGATCTGCCGCACCTAAATATAATGTAACTTCGTCTTCAATAAAGTGATTATTAAACGCCTCTATTAATTGCTGCGCTTCACTTAATTCAATTTCAAGTAACTGAGTGCCGAGTAAAACGGCGTGATCTGATTCTGCTTTAAAATGCACAGGGTCAATACGATATAAGTGCCCCTGCGTGGGTAACACTTGATCAAACTCAGCGCTTAACTGACAGACTGATAAATCGCATTGCGGGCAAATAAGTGATTGCAGGCTTGCATAATAAGCATCTGCTTTAGTTTGCGATACGCGCGCCCGCGACAGCCAGGTATTTAACACTTTAAATTCCGGCTGTTTCAGCTCATCAGAAAAATACGCGGGTAAGTCCGCAGAAAACGGGCCTAATAAACCAGGAACAATAACATCGAGCACACTCACTAAAATAACCTAAAGTGACCGCTGACGAACAATTTCAAACAGACAAACACCGGTAGCAACAGACACATTTAAACTTTCTACCTGCCCTGCCATGGGTAATTTAATTAGCTGGTCACAATTTTCACGGGTTAGGCGACGCATGCCTTTTTCTTCAGCGCCCATAACCAGGGCCAGCTTTCCGCTAAACTTTACATCATATATATTGCTTTCAGCTTCGCCCGCTGTACCCGCTATCCAGACATCATTGTCCTTAAGCTGTTTTAAAGTACGCGCCAAATTAGTTACCTGAAAAAAAGGCACGGTTTCAGCCGCACCACAAGCTACTTTACGTGCGGTTGGCGTTATTCCTGCCGCTCTATCTTTCGGCACAATAACCGCATCAACCCCTGCCGCATCTGCAGAGCGTAAACAGGCACCTAAATTATGTGGATCAGTTACACCATCCAGCACAAGCAAAAAAACATCTTCTTTTTGTAAAATGTCCTCAAGATATTTTGATGGCTGTTGTGTAGACGCTTTATAACGCACGGCAACCCCTTGCGTTTTTCGGCTATCTGCCTGCTTTTCCAGATCAGTTTTCTTTAGGTATTCAACTGAAATGCCCTGCGATTCCGCAAAACTAATTAACTGCGTAATACGTTTATCCGTGCGATTTTTTTCAACCAGCAACTGTAAAATATTAACCGGATCATTTTTAATCAGTGATTCGACGGAATGAAAGCCAAAGATGATTTGCTGTTGTTTAGAACTCATAATATTTAAAGTACATTTTGCTCGTTATTAAGTGACTGATTGGCTTGAAGAATCTGAATTGAATCATCTGCCTGAGCATTCACTTGAATGATCAACGAACAACAGAACAGAAACAGCGTTAAATAAAGCTTATAAACTGTAATAGCTCAAACTTAATCTGGCACACCACAAAATAGCATCGAACTTGATCTGTCATTTAGCCCAAAGATGAATCTCTTATCAATCAGAATAAGACGCTTAAGCATTTTTTACTCTAACCCTAAATATAATCGCGTAGGCCGGATCAAGCGAAGCGGATCCGGCTTATTTGACTTCGCACCGGTGGATCCGCCTTGCTTGATCCACCCTACTTAGAGCTGCGCCTATGTGCTTTTCTATCTCGGCTTTGCGGTGGCAGCGGAACTTAAAGCCATAATTCTGAGCGTCTTCTTTTATCTAGATTAACTCTCAGTTTTCAGAACACATCGAAATCACTAAATTAACCTGTCTGATTGTATCTGAGCTACTACATATAAACAGGCATAACCCGTACCTGAAACTTACTTCTTACGCACTTTCTTTTTAGGTGCCACTTTTTTCTTAAGCGGAGCCTTCTTAGTTGGAACCTTCTTAGTTGGAACCTTCTTAGTTGGAACCTTCTTAGCGGGTACCTTCTTAGTTGGTACCTTCTTAGCTGGAACCTTCTTAGCTGGTGCCTTCTTAGCTGGTGCCTTCTTAGCTGGTGCCTTCTTAGCTGGTGCCTTCTTAGCTGGAGCCTTCTTAGCTGGAGCCTTCTTAGCTGGAGCCTTCTTAGCTGGAGCCTTCTTAGCTGGAGCCTTCTTAGCTGGAGCCTTCTTAGCTGGAGCCTTCTTAGTTGGAACCTTCTTAGCTGGTGCCTTCTTTTTAGGCACTACTTTTTTAGCTGCTTTCTTTTTAACTATTTTCTTAGGTTCTTCTTTCTTCTTAGCCGCTTTCTTCTTAACAACCTTTTTCGGCTCTTCCTTCTTCTTGGCCGCCTTTTTCTTCACTACCTTTTTAGGCTCTTCAACTTTTTCTGCAGGCTTTTTAGAAACCTTCTTATCCTTTTTCCTAAGATCTTTTCCCTTCGCGTCTTGTTTCTTATTTTTAGACTTTTTCTTCTTGTCTAATGTCTTCGCAGTAGTTTGCTCACCACCCGAACCACTTTTTCCAGAATTTTTTTTTTGACGTCCTGGGAGTTCCTGTTCTTCATGATCAATCAATTCGAAGTCGATCTTGCGATCATCTAAATTAACACCCGCCACATTAACCTGCACCCAATCACCTAACTGAAATGTCTCACCGCTTTTTTCACCCGTAAGGCGATGTGTAATCGGATCAAACTGGTAATAATCTTTAGGTAAGTTTGTAATGTGCACCAGGCCTTCAACGTAAATATCATTTAACTCAATAAATACACCGAAGCCGGTAACTGAGGTAACCGTACCTTCAAAATCTTCACCGATATGCTGCTGCATAAAATCACATTTAAGTGACGATACCGCATCGCGCGTGGCTTCATCAGCTCGGCGCTCATTAGCCGAACAGTGCTCACCCAAATGCACCATATCACTGTGACGGTAGAAGTAACTACTAACCTTCTTACCTTCGATAATGTGGCGAATCGCACGATGCATCAGTAAATCTGGATAACGACGAATTGGTGAAGTAAAGTGCCCATAGTTTTCTAATGACAAACCAAAGTGGCCTTCATTGTCTGGCGTATAAACCGCTTGCTGCAATGAACGTAGTAATACCGTTTGTATAAGATGGAAATCAGGACGACCCTGTATCTGGTTAATAATCCGCGCGTAGTCCTGCGCTTCAACTTTGCCGCCTTTCTTAAACTTCAAACCCAGGCCTAAAATAAAGTCTCTAACATCATCAATTTTTGTTTCTTTAGGGCCAGCGTGCACACGGTAAAGTCCCGGAATTTCATGCTTACCCAAAAACAGGGCCGCTGCAATATTCGCAGAGATCATGCACTCTTCAATGATTTTATGCGCTTCATTTCGTGAGGTAGGCACAATACTATCGATGCGTTTTTCATCATCAAATATGATACGTGTTTCGGTGGTTTCAAAATCAATCGAGCCACGCTTTTTACGCTGCTTAATCAGCGCGTGATACAGGCTATATAAGGTTTCTAAATGAGGCAATACTTCGCTATATTCACTGCGTAAGGCCTGGTCATTATCCTCCAGCATTGCCGACACCTTGTTATAGGTGAGTCGTGCTTGCGAATGCATTACCGCATCAAAGAAATTCGAGCTAACCATTTTACCGTTGGCATCAAAATTCATTTCACAAACCATGCATAAACGATCAACCTGTGGGTTCAATGAACAAAGGCCATTCGATAATACTTCCGGCAACATCGGAATAACGCGCTCAGGGAAATACACGGATGTCGCACGATTATATGCCTCAGCATCCAGCGCACTTTCGCGTTGTACATAGTGAGACACATCGGCAATCGCCACGTATAGCTTCCAGCCCTTGCCATTTTTCTCCGCATAAACCGCATCATCAAAGTCGCGTGCGTCTTCACCATCAATCGTCACCAATGGCATTTTAGTGAGGTCTGTACGGCCTTTTTTATCGACTTCGGTGACTTGTGCAGAAATGCTCGCAACCTGCTGCTTAACATCATCAGGCCACAGGAATGGAATATTGTGTGCGTGAATCGCAATGTCGATTTCCATGCCCGGTGCCATATGGTCACCGATAACATCAGAAATACGCCCAATAGCACGATTTTTGAAGGTTGGCTGTTTGGTAATCTCAACAATAACGATCTGACCGTGCGTAGCGCCACCCAGTTGATCCTGTGGAATCAGGAAGTCTTGCGTAATACGCTTATTATCCGCCACCACAAAGGCCGCACCCGATTCGATAAACAGGCGACCCACGACACGATCGTTAGCACGCTCAGTGACATTAATCACCGCACCTTCGCGGCGACCACGGCGATCCACACCGGAAATTTGTACTACAGCACGGTCACCATGCAACAAGGTCTTCATTTGACGACCGTGCAAGAAGATATCTTCACCACCCTCATCTGGCACAAAAAAGCCAAAACCATCGGCATGTGCAATCACTCGTCCACTGATCAGGTCTTCTTCATTAACCGGTACATAACCATCTTTGCGATTACGTATCAGCTGACCATCTCGAACCATCGCACCCAAACGTCGGCGTAATGCCTCTTGCTGCTCCGGCGAGTTCATCTCCAGGCGAGATTCGATTTCTTCGTGCGACATCGCACCTTCTTCATGAATCACCTGAAGAATCAGCTCGCGGCTGGCTATAGGGTTTTCGTAATTGCTCGACTCCCGATCGCGCTGTGGATCAACCAGCTTTTTCGCTGGTTTTTTCGACTTGAATTTCTTCGATTTTGACCCCCGATCAGGGCCAGATTGTTTAGTTTTATTGCGATTATTGGTGTTCGAATTGGACATTTGATGGGAGTCTTAAAGGATAAAGTCCCAATTGTACACAAACAGGCGCCAGAATGCGCGCTTAGATACGTAACGATTACAGCCAATCATAATTGACAAAAACAAATATGGAAGGTAAAGTCCGCGCCCTGTCTGGAGCAACGACCCAGCAGCACCTTTGCCGAGGTGGCGGAATTGGTAGACGCGCTAGCTTCAGGTGCTAGTGAGCTTTGGCTCGTGGAGGTTCAAGTCCTCTTCTCGGCACCATTTAGGATCAATTACTTACCCCAACAATTCAAATTTCCTCTAGATTTGTAAACGAGCAAGTTTCAATTTGTAGACGCAAATCTTTCAGTTTCTTATCTTTTTAAACAGATTCTTACTTAAGATATTACAGACAAAATAGATGCTGTTAAGACCATAACAGCGGTGCAACTATACGTTTACAAATAACCCCCCTTATAAAAAGCGTGCGTAACTCAAACATCTTTACCTCTCCTTATAATACGCTTCTTCAAATACATCAACACATGGCCACATTTCATCTTTTAATAATCACTTAAAGATATCCAGCGAGGCATACGAAAAGCAGATGTATTTGACCTTATGAAGCAACTACTCAAACAAATGAGCGACATGATATCAATACAGTATCGAAGTTCCTCAGTACATTCTAATCAGTTTCTCAATTAATATTACAGCATCCCGTAAAAATATTTCTATAAGATTAATAACCTGATAAGAGATATGATGTTACCAGTGGATTTATTATAAAAATGATTTTATCTTATTAAGAATTTCATAATTCTGCTTATAAATTTCAACATCAGCACCTGGTCTTATTTCTTTCACTAATTTCCTGATGCTCTGGTAAGTTTCTTTTTCTTTAACGTACCACTTATTCATATTTATCAATACATCATGCTTATGTGAAACGTCTATATCCTGACTTAAATCAAGTTTAGTTATAGCTTTAATAAGCCTTTCAAGCGGCTCAACAATACTATTGATATAATGATGCCACCACCAGACAACTATTGATGCTATAAAAATGTTAACAATAAGCAACACGCAGACTACTTTAAATAAATGGGCAAGAAACAACTCAATATTCGTGGTCTCACTAACATGTATACGATACAGGTTGTCTTCAACAATCCCATTGATATCCATATAAAAAACATACAGTGTTAAAGTCACCAGAACAACTTCAAAAACAATAAAACTGATAATAAGTCGATTCTGGATAGCTGGATTAATATAATATATGTGTCTCTTATTTTCAGTCATGTAATACCACTCTTTATCATCTCCCATCAAACAAAACTACATATTGTGACACTCTAGACATAAGGCTGTACGTGTATCTCTCTTTACCAGTGCTCCATGTTTCCTGTCATAGCCATTATGACAAGAGACACAGCTGACCTTTCCACCTGGCAATAATATATCACTGGAGAGTTCAGAAACATTACGATAGTTTCCACGAAGCTGTGCATCTTTATATGAAATACCAATAGGGTGATTAGCTGAGCCACTTGAATGCTTGACTATTCCCCGACTATTTATAAACACTGCAACGGCATCGCCTTCATTAGCATGACAAGACATGCATTGCATTGAATACACATCTACAATTGATGCCTTATTTTTCAGCCGATGCCCTGTGTGGCCTATATTACGAATAGAAAGTCCTCTATCAGCCATGGCCTGAAAAAAACCAGGCTCATGACAGGCTAAACAAAATTCTTTTCCTGCTTTTTGATTTTTAAGAGAGCCATTCAGATGTTGGTGTATATTATGACAACTGCTGCAGGTGAGTTCGCCTTTCCAGTCAAGAGGAAATTCATCGGGCAGTTTTCTGCCTGGACTGAAACCACTTGGGTGACTGACTTTTAACAAATTCTGGTGACAGGAATCACAAAGAATTTCTTGTCCACTGATAAGTTGATGGGCGTTTTTTTGCGTTACTTCACCTTGCGTCAGGTGACACTGTTGACACTTCATTGATTCGGGATGAGTGTAAGGACTCCTATTATCACCCATCAATAATCCAGTATTTATTGACACAAAAATACCTATCAAAATATGACGGTAAAACTTAGTCACTTAACTTTATCCTTGATTCAACGTCCTTTAAACAGCAAAGTGTTTTTAACAACTCATCTTTTTTATTTTCCCTGTTTGAGTCAGCCATCAATTTACTATAGCGATCAATATTGAGTTTTAACTCTTGCTTATGTGAATCCATTTTATCAATACCACTCAACAAATTAACTGAGAGCGCCTGAAAGCAATCACCCTTCCTTATGTTTCGACCATCCTTTTGCTCCATAAGGCGAGAAATATTTTCTGAAAAACGAAACAATGGCCCTGCAACTTTAAAACTTGCAAACAGGCCGATTAACCATGTTATAAGTGCAGTCACCATTATTAGAAACAAACCCGAGATCACCATGGCTAACTGAATATTTTTCTGTGTAATCAGTTGAGAACGAATAAAATTCTCATAACTTCCATCATAACTTGCAAACACAAACAACAGCACTAATATTAGAGTTAATGTAGCAACAAGAAAAATAGCCAATGAGATTTTGACTATCACATCCAGAAAAAAATACCTTTTTTGGATTTGAAACATATTTTTTATGGATTCCTCATTAAATCAACATGAACGATAGATTTATTATTACGCGTTATATGATCTGATTATCAAAACATCTAAAACGGTTATACATGAAGTTGCTAGTCCACTTACGCTGAATTAGCATATTTCAACAAATCTTTTTCTGAGTATGCGTAACGCTCACCTTCAAGATGGCATAATATATTTAAACGTTTAAATTTTGCCAGAATACGACTTACACTCTCTACAGTAATATCTAACATTGCTGGCATGTTATTGCCATTTAGCAACATCACTATGTTTTATCTTCAGCATCAGTATAATCAGTCAGCCACTGGATAAGGTGTACAACGCGCTGTTTTACCGTACCCGATAACAACATCATAGTATAATCATCGGCCTGAAACAAAAGCGTTGCCCAACGTTCCATCATCTTACGATAAAAAAGCGACTTTTCCACATCTAATTGCTGCAACACCCCAATAGAAATTCAACATGCGGTAACCGGTTGTAATGTAATTGCTGTATGACCATAAGATTCCCACTGATCGCCCAACCCAGGTTACTTGTGCATGTAACAATGATGATTTTTCTACCACACTGCTGACTTCAAACCAGTACTGTTTAATTAATTCAAACAATATCCAATGGCCCTGTCATTGAGTAGGATCAACTGTATCAAATACACACTTTATACATATAGTCGTTTACTTAGCTGCTGCTGAAAAACCTGTTCTGATATATAACTAGCGAAACATATGATGTTTTTTATGTGAACTTTCACCATGAAAATATTTATACCTGAACAAACCGTCCTTGCCGTGACAGTCTGCACAAACAATACCTGATGTATCATTCGTTCTAAGAAAACTGCTTTCAGCATCACCTTCCATATTTTTGCCTGGCCCCGCCTTTTGATGGAGGGCATTCCATTGATGCGGATTATGACAGGTGGCACAGGTAATCTTACCAAACACAGCCCGTTTCCCCTGCTCATCAAAGGCTGGCATATCCGCCACTTCCTGTTGTTTGATTTGTTTTCTTAATTCAGGCGACCAGATATTAATTGATCCTGAGTGCCTGGCTATTGTGGGATTTTTTGCTGCGGCCAGCTGCCCCTGCTGATGACAACTGCGGCATCTTTGCTCAACTGGATCAGCGCCTTTACCTAGCGGCCTTGCCCAAAGGTAAGCTTCATCCGTTACATTATGGGGGACATGACACTGTCCGCACAAACCTGACACATCGCGCGCCTGTTGCAAATCATTTTTGGCGCTGGGCGCAGTCACTGAGAGATCGTGATCGGTTCCTCTAATGGTTTTTTTATCGGCATGACAGCTCACACACAAATCACTTTGCTTATTTGCGGGCAAACGTAAGAAGCTGTTTGCCGTATGCCCTTCTTCCTCAAGCAGTGGCAGGCTCTTTAATTGTGGATTCACAGGATTCCATTGATGAGGATCATGACAGCTGGCACAGTCCACATTACCACCATGCCCTGTCCTCTTGCCCGCTTCATCAAACACTGGAATACGCGAATCATCCGTCACTTTTGCCGTGCTGACGCCTACCGGATGGCTATGATCTGAGGGTAATTTGCCAGCCGCAATCGCTCCTTTTTGATGACAGTCTGCACATAATCGAGCGATGGGTGCTTCACCGTCCCCCTGGCTTCTACCCCACAGGGCAGGACCTTTGGCATTGTGCGGCGCATGACAATGCATACAAACACCTCTAACGGCCCCCTGGTTAACATTATCAATTTTATTTTTCGGTGGGCGACTAATGTAATCCAGAGGTTCGTCGGTTAAATCATGTTTGGTTAATAAAATAGACTGTTTTTCAACATGGCAATTCAGACATAACCGACTTTTACCCTGATCCGCTATGCGTAAGAAGCTACTGTCGGTATCACCTTCCAGGTTTTTTGGATGCTCCGGTTTTGTATAATCTAGCGGCGACCATTTGTGGGGATCATGACAGGTACCACAACCCACGCGCCCATCCTTCTGAGTTGACTTTCCACGACGATCATACAATGGCAGACTTAGCAGATTTCCAGGCTTATCAAACATTGACTGCCCTTTCAGTAATCGGCTTAACCAACCATTGCTCGTGACTTCAATTGCAAGTTTATCTATGGGTACATCCATTGGATGCGTATGAGATAAAGCAATGTCCTTTTGTTTAGCCAGTCCATTCTTGTTGTGACAACCGGTGCAGGCAATATAACCTGTACCTTGCCCCTGTAAATCTGACCTTGCCCATAATTTGGGACCATTGGCATGATGTACCAGATGACATGTGCCACAGATACCTGATTTTTCTACGCTCTGTCCCAGGCTGTTTTCTGATTTGGGTGCCATAAATCGCATATCATGTTTACTGCCGGCCACCTCCCACTTATCATCGTGACAACTCTTACACAGGGCGGCATCAGAACCATTGGCAACTCTCAGAAAACGTGTTCGACTATTACCTGGCTGCTCAATTTCACCCTTATCATCTGCATCAAGCGGATTCCACTGATGCGGATCATGACAGGATGCACAACTTACCTTGCCCTGCGTTTTGCCTACGGTTTTACGGCCATCCTTATCATAAGCAGGGAGTTTCACCGTATGCCCCAGTCGATTGATATCAATGCCCACAGGATGACTGTATTTACCAACAGAATGTTTTTTAGCGATACCCTCTTTACTGTGGCAACTCAGGCATAAAGCGGCCATAGGTTCTTCATCTTTATTAATATTGCGCGCCCACATCTTCGGCCCCGAACCTTTGTGCGGCAAATGACAGGCCCCACAGGCACCGGTTTCTGCAACCGTCTGTTTAGCCATGTTTTGACTGTCCTTCCTGACTTTTGTCATATCATGCTTGCTATCCTGCACCGAACGTTTACTTAGATGACATGACTGGCATAGACTTCCCTGACGATTTTCTGTGACCAGCAAACTGGTTTCAGGTGTTGCATCATGTGGGCGATGGCAGGTCTGACAAATTACTTCTCCCTTACCCCCCAGTTTTGCGCCTGCTTTAATCAACTCTTTTGGCACCTCCAGTTGATTGGATACTACATTAACTGGATGAGTGCCCATACTGCCTGCCTGCTTCATCGTCATCGCATAGCGATCACTGTGACAATGACCACATAACTGTGACTTGTCATTTTTAACCAGTAACAGCTTTTCCTCCGGTGCCGCATGAGGCTTATGACAACTCTGACATAAGACTTCGCCATCTTCTGCAAACTGCGCACCGGCGGCCATTAATATTTTGGGCGGCTGTTTGAGTAATTTCTGAATTTTTCGCTTAAGCGGGTGACTACCATGCTTTGGCCCCTTAATTTTATCCTTATGGCAGGCCATGCATAATTGACCTTGCTCATTACGCACTCGCATAAAAATAGCCGTATCCTTTTGCCCCCATTCCACACCATGGGCGGTATGACAGGTGCCGCAATACACCTTACCGTCATCATTGAGTGGAAGCAGATTTTTACCATCGATAATGGGAATGCTGATATTTTTTGATGGCTTCACACCTACCGGGTGAGCATGCTTATTGTCTTCCCACAAAAAGCGTGACTCGAGCACAAAACCATCATGACAGGAAAAACACATGGCATCGGTACTGGCCGCATCTTGCTTACCGGTTTTCTCAACTGGCTTAGGGTCATAGGGAATCAGTGTATCTACATCTTCACGCTTAAACTCAGTCAACCACATAACGTGGCAGGTGGCACACTCCCGATTAGCCGAGGGCAAGCGCATGGCTGCCTGAGCCCATTGGGACATTAATAAAACAAACAACAAACTATAAAACCCTAACGTCAGGAATTGATACAAGCGTTTGTTTTTGAATGCGAAATTCATCAGTTCACCAACTGATAAACGGAAACTCGATGAGCCCTCATTTCCACAACAAATAATTTGTTTTTATAAATGGTTAAGCCAACGGGTGTAAGCAGTGTGGAAGGTTTATCTTTTTTACCCAGCACCGCAATAAAATCACCTGTTTCAGTAAAAGACTGCAACAGATTCATATAACTATCCGAAATATAAAAATTACCTTTTTTATCAATGGCCACGCCTTTGGGCCTAACTAGCTGGCCCGGTAATACGCCCCATTCACCCACCACCATGGAAACACTGCCATCAGAATTAAATACCTGTACGCGGGAATTAAGCACATCGACAACGGCTATGCGCCCATCATTCAACTCATTAATGGTGGCCGGGTAGCGAAATTCTCCCTGATTCATGCCATTCCCACCCCACTTTCGCAAAAAATTACCCGTATGAGAATATTCCATCAGACTATGATTGTTGCTACCCGTCAAAAAAATATGGCCCGTACGTGAATGCAGAATAAGATCCACAGGCCGTATGTTTTTTTTGCCATCTTTTATTTTAAATGCAGATTGAAAGTGTCCTCTGGCAGTAAAAACCTGAACTCGATAATTACCAGAGTCTGCAACAAAAACTCTATTGTCAGCGGATGCAAAAATGCCAACCGGATAATTCATCTGGCCATTTTCACTGCCCTTGCCACCAAACTTAAACAGATACTGCCCTTGCATATCAAAAACAACCACTCGGTGATTGCCACCATCCACTACATAGATTTTTCCATCAGCCACAGCCACGTCACTGGGCAAAGCCAGTGTACTGTCTGCATAATCAGTTATTTCTAATATTTTAGTTACGGCTTGCTGTTTAATGTCATCAGCAAATACAGTAGTTGACAACAACAAAAGCAGAGAGAAAATCCATGGCGACAATTTATAAGGAGATAATTTATAACACTTATTATTTATCCGTTGTTTTTGATTCATTTGAACGTCGCCACCATGCGCGGCCCTCGAGTAATTCTTCACTGGGTACATCTGTTTTTTTCCCATCACCCACCATGGTTTTAATATCTGGCAATGACATATCCTTATTAAACAAATTTGGCATATAAAATTCGTTATATTTCTCAACAATACCAACAATATTCAGGTTAGTCACATCCTGAATACGCCTATCCGAGAATCCGAGCTTTCTGAAGGGAATATAACTTTTTTCTTCATTCGTATGGCAACGCGTACAGAATCGACCTTTAGGCATCACCCGTCCATGGAAGCGTTTCTTAATCGCATCTTTGTCTTCATCTGATAATGTATCCTTAACTTCAAGAAACTCCTTAACGTCCGGATTACTCTCTGTTATTTCTATTAAGGCACTGGCATCAATCTCATTATTGTAAATAACAATTTTTGAATAATAGTCATCCGTATCCACAAGATAGCCGGTGTCCTGATTAACATCCGTTCCAAATGGCACCCCACTCACTTCGATGCCCGAGTAATTCAACCATCGGAACTGATAATTTTCTTCCGCCACCTTACGTGGATCGGTATGACAGGTCATGCAGCCAACAAACTGGGTATGCATATTCAACAGCGTTCTAACCATGCGCTGCTTGGAATGAGGAAATTCGCCATGACATTGGAAACACACCGGCTTGCTGCCCGCATTGAGTTTATCCACTACAGGGACATTATGGAAATGCCGCTGGGTTTCCGAGTAGCGATGCTGACTAATTTTTTTAAGTATTTCAGGCTTCTCTTCTACCTGGCCAAAAAAACCCGTATGCTCCCCAAGCACTATAAATAGTTCTAACAACAAAGCAAAAATAACTGCGAAAAGCGTTATAGTCGTGATAAAGGAAATAACAGGGTGTTCACGACGCAGCCCGGAAATACCAAATGGGTTAGATTGAAACTCACCGGGAATTTTACTTTTATGATCAATCAGAATCAGCATCATAATTCCTAGTGCAATAACCAGCAATACGGTTAGTACAATAAAAACAATCTGTTGATCAGCTATTGCATGCATAATTTAACCTTACTCAATACTCTGTCAGGTAGAGCCATATAGTGAGCAGACCAAATATGGTCCAGAAAAAAATCATTGCCAATGTCATATAAGCAAAAATCTTCTGCCCGGTTGTCATTGCCTTTATCACTGCGTTTCCCCAACGGCTTCCAGCCCTTCAATAGAATCTACAGTCAGCTCTCTTGCATCCAGTAAATTATGTAAATAGGCACGCTCTTCTGGAAGCTCCACCAGGTTACGTAAATACTCAAGAAAATGTTCTTCAATCTGGTGCTCACGAGTGATCTTACCAGTGAGAAAAGTCCACTGCATAGGAAATCGTCCCGGTGCAAGATGCACGTTATACCAGTGCCAGAAAGCAATAACCAGCAGTGCTAACAACGCCTCATGTGGATGAGAAAGTCTCATCATCTCCTGAAAATAGGAAGCCATACTGGTAGGTAAAATTGCAGCCCAGAACTCGGGAAATATAAATGATGAGCCTGAAATGATCATCACCAAATTACCAAAGGCAGCCGCAAAATAATGAATTTTCTGTTTGTACATAAACTTGTCCATTTCAGGACGTTGATCTCGTTTGCCTGCAAAATACAGCATGTCCAGTTTAAAATCTCGCACATCTTTTAAAATTGGAATAATACTGCGCTGCAGCTCAAACTTACCCCTGAGAATTAGGCGTGCTGTTGTATAGGCGATATAAACAATGTGATAAACCATACCAAAAATCATCACACTGGCCAGGGTGCGGTGAATGATGCGCGAAACATCAATCCCGCCAACCAGATTGTTCATCGGTACAGCCCATACATGATCCATAAAAGCAATAGGCAGCCCTGTAAAAGCCAGGGTCAAAAAAGTAACAAACGTTAACATATGCTGAATGCGTATATGAATAGAATAACGTGGTAAATCCCCTATAGGATTAGATACAACATTTTTATAAAGAGTCACACGACTATCAGGCATTCTATCAATGAGCTGAATAATTTCATTGCGTTCATTTTCATCAATATTGTTCATACGCATTGATGTTTCAACTACTTTACTGGCTTCTTCTGATAACTTCATAATCTATTTCCAATTTGCATAAATGTTTATACATTTACTCAAACAATACGATCTTTACTCTTCGATGAACGATGCCACCATGAAGAGCCCTTACGCATACTCCAACTAACCCCATCACGGCGTCGACCAATAGTCTCGATCAGAGCCATTGAGATTAATAACACTATGACTATATCGCCAACCCAACTATAAATTATATTGGCGTAATAACGAAAAGGATTACCTGCTTTTTTACTGGTGGGATGCGGGTCAAGCTCAGCATAATTTTCATCTGCATAAGTATGGCATTTACGGCATGTTTCAACCTTGTTACTTGAATGCATAGGCGACTCAGGATCACGGGATGCCCGGATATCATGAACATTCATATAATAATTATCTTCTTTTGCATGGCAATCCAGACAATTTGCCGCCTTGGTAAAGCCATATTTTGTCACCTTGCCATGAAAGCTCTCATTATAAGACTCAACTGCAATAGGGAATTTACGACCTAGCTCCCTGCCTTCTTCACTGGCCGCTTTTTCATGACGCTGCAAAAGCGATTCATCACTGTGACAATTTGAACATAGCTGTACTATTTCAGTTGGAGTGCGCTTAACTTCACGGATTCGACGACTCGTATGTTTATACCAGTTAGTTACAAATTCACGATCTTCGTGACAAACCACGCAGCGATCAATGATACGCTTAGGTGGTTCTGTTTCATTGGGATTATAAATAGGGTTCGTATGGCAGGTTATACAATAGGGTTTGTCTGAATCTAATCCTTGCTCAACTTTTTCCCGGCCATGTACACTTCCCTTGTATTTATCATATACCGAACTGTGGCTGAAATTTTTACCCGTCGCAGGGTTTTTTATAGAATGGCACTCAGTATTACAACTTACACCCGTTTTTACCGGCTTATGGGGTAATTGCTTAATGTAGTTGTGACAATCAGTACAGGGAACATTACGATGTACAGTAGAGCCAAAAACACCGGGCATTACATAGTAGCTGCGCTTTACCCCATTCTCGTCAATTCGGCCCATTTTAGGGTATTTATGACATAACAGGCATCCGCTATCATCTTCAAAAGAACTGACCAGATTGCTCTGCATCAATATCATGAGGAACAAGATAGAACTTATAATTTTCCTTGCAAAAAAACGCATATACCTATTTTCATTTAATTCATAGAATAAGTGTGATTAGTATTGATATGATACGTATGATTTATATTGATCTTGATCAATCATTTACTGTTAAGCAAGCAATGTTTTCAATGAAAATAATATTCGATAATTAATTCATAACAAAAAATTAACTGAATTATGTCAAAAACAAAAAAAAACTTATTTATAAATCGCTTATTGTGGATAATTGTCTTTTTTTCTGGAAGCTTTTTTCTTATCTACCTCGAATGGAATGCCCAGCAAAATCATACCGTAGGCTGGTTTATATTCGCCAGCATATGGTCGGCAGTATGTGGCATAGGCTTTACCCTATGTGACTGGATCATTCATAGATTAAATGACTGATATTTTATTTTTATTTAACACATCAGCACATTAATGCTATATTTTTACGGCGGGCGGAATAACTGTAACCAAATAGTGCATTGTTTGTATAATTTAATAACAAGGTATAGAAAGGTATAGAGATGAATAAAAAAAATGATAAAAAACTGGGAAAAACCTGTATCTGGTGTATTTCAGTCGCTATTTCAGTGATACCACTGTTAACAATCATCTGGTTATTACTCATCAAATAATTGCGAGTCATTATAAATGATATACTATAGGCATAAGTATCTGCCTAAAGATTGTATTTTATCGCCTATCTTTACGATCCATTAAGCCGCGAGCCCATTAAATTAAAACCATAAGCGTAATTAAAAATTCAATTACAGCTGCATACATATAAAATCAATTACAGCTGCATACATATAAAAATAGAAAATATAAAAAAGCCAGTCAATTCCCTGCAACACATTAATTTATGAAGATACTAACTTTATATTGATACAGATCATAAGTTCAATTACCCACTAGCTTAATATCCTACATAGTAGATCGCACAACCAATGCTGTAATTAAAGCTGACAATGGGGTGATGTATGATAATAAGCCATATCAAGAGCAGTTTAAAACTGTGCATAAACAAAAAAAATATTATCGATTTTTTGCATTCACTAATTCCTCATGAATATACCTGTAACATAAAATTTAAATTCCAGGTGACACATCGTTTAAGTCCATTTGAAGGCAATTTTCGATTTCAAGAAAGATTTCAGCAAGCTGAAGCCCCAAGGAATTGACAAGTGAAATGTTGTTTCCAAATTCATCTTAAGCATCATCTTCTAAGCATTATCATAGGCATCTTATTCTCAAGCCCTGTTTATTCTGGTGATGAACTAAACTGCGTACTATGTCACAAGCATCGCGGCCTGAGTCGTATCGATGAAAATGGAAAATTCAGGCTGTTCTATATAAATCAGGAATTATTTGAGAGCGGCCCACACCGCCGTAATAAATGCAAAGACTGTCATACAGATATCGACAGAATTCCACATAAAGCCGCCAACAAAGTAGATTGCACACAGGAATGTCATATCGTTGAACCTTCCGGGCAAAAGAAATTTTCACATAAGTCAGTTGCTAAGACACTGGCCAGCAGCGTACATGGCAAACTGGATAAAGATGGCTTGCCCAAAGAGCATCAGGAGGATTATCCCAATTGTAAAAATTGCCATGACCAACCGCTTTACAGACCACTTTCAGCATTTAAAGGCAATTTAATACCGGGTGTATCCGCTCGAGCGATGGGCCGATGCAAGAGTTGCCACAAGAACGGTGATTTTGCAGAAGACTTTTATGACCACGTCACCACTCGCTTACATAAAACACGCTTTGCCAAGGAAACTGTACAAGTTTGTGCAAAATGCCATCAGAATAAAGAATTTAGAGAACGACATAAACTGGATGATGTTATCACCACATACAAAGAGACTTTCCATGGGAAATTAATGATACTCGGATCAGAAAAAACACCAGATTGTCTGGACTGTCATATAGTGGCTGGAGAAAACTCACATCTCATTGAATCAAAAGACGTTTTAACATCCGCGGTACACAAGAACAACGTCAGCACCACCTGCAGAACTTCAGAATGCCATGAAAATGCCGGGCCTATGCTAGCAGGCTTTCAGACACATGTTACTTATGATCGTGAGAAATACCCCCTGCAGTTTTATATGCTGGTATTTTTCAAAGCATTGATGGCGCTTGTTTTATATTTCTTCCTGGCGCTTATTTTTCTGGAACTTCTGCGAAGATTATTCCCCTCATTTACTTTCATTAAAGAAAAGAAACATGAAGATTATCACGAATATGTAAAACTGATAAAAGACAAAGATCAGCATAACCAATGATCGAGAAAGGCTATGTCAAAAAAATATGAAGCAATAATATATAAAGATGGCGAACGTTATTTTCATCGCTTTTCAGCCCATCAACGCGTACAGCATGTGGTTCTTTTTACCAGTGTTATCACACTTGCACTGACGGGGTTTCCTCTACGACATGCAGAAGAATCCTGGGCTAAACCACTGTATAACTTTATGGGTGGTCCTGATATAGCGCCTTTAATACATCGTGCGGCAGGCACTGTGCTGCTGGGTTTATTTGTTTACCATACGATTTACTGGATCTCATTATTTTATAAAAATCATCTTTTAAAACTAAAACAGGAAAACAGGCTTACAGTAAAAAACGCCTTTCTGGAAATTTTTAATTTAGAAATGATGCCAAATAAAAAAGACTTGTACGACATTATTCATCTGTGGAAATATTTGCTCTATTTCACCAATCGACCACCACGTCATGAACGTATGTCATGGCGAGAAAAATTTGACTACTTTGCACCTTACTGGGGTATTCCAATTCTTGGGCCGGCCGGTGTGGCTTTGTGGTGGCGGGATGAATTATCCCATTATGTTCCTGGCATCGTTTTAAATGCTGCATATATTATGCACACAGATGAAGCCCTGTTAGCTGTATTATTTCTGTTTTTTGTTCACTGGTACAATGTTCATTATGCGCCTGAAAAATTCCCGGCAGCGACAGTCTGGTTAACAGGCTATTTAAATGAACATGACATGATACATGAGCATTACAATGAATATATACGTGTGATGATTGAAAATGGTCTTGAACATGAAATTAAGCCACAGAATTTTGCTGGTAAGGACTACGAATGGTGAAGTTATTAAAAATAATAATTTTCAAAGCCTATGTCATTTTTCTGATGGTATTTACTGTGTGGTATGGTTATTTCATGGCTCCTCTGGTGTTTGGTTTTGAAGGCAAAGAAGAGGCTGAAGTCTCACTAAAAGAACTGGGTCATGCAGACACTGAAGAAGAGCGATTGTTTGTAAATTTAATTTCATCTACAGGCAAAACCTCAACGACGGATCTTGGCTATCGTGTTATCGAACAGCCTTATATTGAAGGGCGCTTTCATCATATTGGATTTGAAATGGAACAGGATAAAGCCAGCATTTGCGTGCGATGCCACGGAAATGCGCCTCATAATAAATCCAAAGAAGTACGTAGTTTTCTGAATATGCATGCCTTCTATGTTGCGTGCGAAACCTGTCATATTAGGCCAGAACAGGGCAGCCCCAGCTGGGCCTTCCGCTGGCATGACAAAGAAACAGGTAAAGAAAAGAGCAACCCGCCTGCTTTAGTTGAGACCGAACAAATCTATACTCATGAAAACACCACTAAATATCCCACCTATGGTAATTATGGTGCAAAAATTGGACCGGGTATAGTCGAAGGAGAATCTTTTCGCTTTCTCAAATCTGAAAAAGACAAGAATTTTGTAGAACGTTATATTGCAGAAGAAGAAAAATTAAGCTCGCAACAGAAATCTCAGATGAAACGGGTTATTCATAAACAGATCAACAAAAAACCGATTGAATGTAATAACTGCCATCGGGAACAGAATCCTTATATTCCTTTTGCTGAACTGGGTTACCCACCACGTAGAGTTGAAGAACTGATTAATACCTCTGTAGTCGGAATGATTGATAAGTACAAAGAATTTTATATCCCTAACTTTCTAACCCCTGGAAGGGATTAACATCACAATATAACGCACTTCTGAAGGCTTGAGCCATGTATAGAATTACAAGCTATGCAATATTATTAATTTCATGCAGTATCTGCCAGGCTGATAACTGGATAGTTGTGCCTTCAAATGACGCCTACTGGTTAAAAACTATTAACTCTGAAAAACATGAGCTACTCATTGCTTACAATAATACTACACCACACTTCTTACTTATTATTTCTACCGATAGTCCGCCACCTGAACAATCTATTCCCATATGGCTCAAAATAGATCGTGGTCAAAAACATGAAAGCCAGTTACATTTTCTTAAACAAAACACAGAACAGAGTATTTTTAGAATCGAGATAAACAACAATATAAAAAACGACTATATAGCCAGGATGATTGCGGGCCTTAAGTGGTCAATATTTTTTGATCGAGAAGCAGCGGAAAATAGAGCAATATCATTCTCATTAATAGGCTTCACAGTTGCATTCAATAATTTATTAATAGCCAATGACATAGGCAGCCTGGACCCTGTTCGATTAAAGGCAGATAATAAAAATGATGAGCTTTTCTGTTATATCACAAGCAACATTACTGTACAGGCCTTACAGCACCGTTTAAATAGTAATAGTTATATTGAGACACTGCACAGCATCTCAAAAAACGATCACTCCAGTATGGCTCAACATCTGCCAGGTATTATTACCCAGGTTTACAATATCCCAGACGATCAGCTACCTTCTGAACCTGGCGCTGAAAAATATATTATTTTTAAACGTTGTATGAAAAGCCAACAAAAAAAACAGGCTGGCCATACCCTCAATCATTCACGATAATAGAAAGCATCGATTTAGGTCATAAGTGCATCGCATATAATTCATCAAGTCATTTTTTCAATCTTGCCACCTATGACTTAAATTCAATTATACTGTAACTGTAATTAGCTATATTAAAGATACCTGCTTTGAACAATATAGAAAAAAATAATCATAAAAAAAATTTCAGGCCGACTGCCCCAGGATTATTTGACTGGCTCAGATCTGCATCAATACAGGATTTATTTAGCAATAAGTCTCACTCCAAGGATTTCAACGGTTCGCGGGCTGAATATATAACACTACGAGTACGCGTTCTTGCCTTAACTTTCGCTATACTCGCCCCACTCTGGATACCTATTGACCATATTTTTCTGCCGGAAGATAAATTCTTTCCATTGCGTATTTTTCGACTCAGTTTTAGCCTGCTGTTTTTAGCGCTTTGTTTCTGGACCAGTAATGCACATAATCTGTTTTATGCACGGCTGCGATTGATATTTTTTCTCGCCATACCCAGCCTTTTTTACATAGCATCGCGTCAGGTACTGGGGGGAAGCATACCGGAGGAAGGTGTATTAGCAGGTTATTCCTTTTTGCCTTTTTTACTGGTCGTCTTTCTGGCTATTTTTCCACTTACCCTGATTGAAGGAATGAGTTATGCAGCAGGCGTTATAGCTGTCTTTTTATGTTCTGAAATTTTATATGGCGGCCTGTTTACGATCAAAACTCTGGGTGATATCTGGTTACTTATGCTTTTATCAGGTATCGCAATGTGGGCGCAACTGGCTCAGTTACACATGCTGCTCAGTCTTTATAGAGAAGCCACAAGAGATGCACTAACAGGTCTGGTAAATCGTCGGGTGCTGACTAAGTGGCTGGATATGGGAATTCGGGAAGCACGCGCTAACAATACGCCCCTCTCTGTGCTGCTATTTGATCTGGATCTTTTCAAGAAAATCAATGATAACTATGGTCACCTCACCGGTGATATGGTACTGCAAGCATTTTCGAAACTGTTATCGCAACAGATCTTCAATAAAAACTTTATCGGCCGTTATGGGGGTGAAGAATTTCTCGCCATACTGCCAGGAAAAGATGAGGACTGGGCTACTCAGGTAGCCGAACGTATTCGTAAAATTTGCCGGAATCTAAAATTACAGGCAATAGATGGCGATATTATTCAGTTTACTGTAAGTGTTGGGGTAACTGAATTAAATGCAACCGATGACTCCCAGTCCCTGTTAAATCGTGTCGACAAAGGCTTATACCTTGCCAAAGAATCAGGACGCGATCTGGTGGCACGGTCACAATAAGGTTTTCTAAAATGCAAAACAATCTGTGCCGTAAGCCTTTAGAGATGGCCTGTTTGATGTTTTATATACTTGCTCAATATAATACTCATAATCAGAAACACAAAGCCCGGATAAACAAGAAACCCCTGCTCTGAAATAAGCCCTGCCAGGAGACAGTAAAACCCGATACCCCCGAACAATCTGCTGATGAATTGTTTGCCCCGAGCCTTTTTAAGCAGAAAGAGATAAGCCGGTAATAAGACTATCAGTAGCCACAACAGAGCAACGCTGCCAGCCGATCCATAAAATTTTTCATACTGCCATGTGTCTTCAGAATAAATAATTCGCACCAGCGGCAGCCAGAAGATAAATAAAATAGAAAACGGCAGATATAAAACAACCCCCCAGAATGTTAATTTATACATATTATTTTGTTGCATTGAAAATAATTAATCCTTAAATGCCCTGCTAATTAAATCGCATTTTTTAACTTACTTTAAATCCAGCTTATTTATAATGACAGTACTGGCAAATTTTTTGCGCCCTTAATCTTTTATTACTATCTGCACCCTTTGCCGCCTGTTTATTTTTAATCACATTCTTCTCATGTGGATTGTGGCAAGTACCACAAAACACTCTTCCCGTTCCAGGTTCAAGCGGCAAATCAATATTATGCTTAACTGACATTTTATCTAATGTATCCTGAACAAATTTAGACGGTTTGACCAGATGATCTGGGCCTTTTTTGCTTGAAAAAAATGAAAACTGCCCTCCTGGATGTGGCGTCCAGGGATGACAACCCCAGCACATTTTCTCAAGATTATTTGTTAAATTAAATTTAACCTTATCAATTGATTTAGCTTGTTTTAAACTTTCAATGGAACCAGAATGACATACTCGGCAGGTATTTTCTTTTAGTTTACCCTGCTCATCGACCTGATCATGTGGATTCAAGCGTTGGTACTGATTATCATCATGACAGTAGAAACACTGTTCACTTCTTGTTTCAAAAGGACCACCGCGGAAAAATTCAGGATTCTGACCCCGCTCTCTCTTTTTCTCTGGCAAACACTGTATTGTTAAATCATGGCAGGTCACGCAGGTGACTTTACCACCTGTTTTTTGCAATGACTGTTTAAACGGTTGATCAATACTGGTTTGCATTTTGACGTCAGGCTTAACGTCAACAGGGTGAATATAACTGTGCTCAAAACGTGCATCATGGCAATTCAAACAGACGCCAGCATTTTTCAGTGAACGTATATTTTCTGAAGCAGCCTGCTTCCCATCTTTCTCATGACATGCCAGGCAGGCATCGTCTCGCCAATGTGGATTAGGTATCTGCTCAGCTGTTAATTTGCCTTGACTCAACAAAAATGGAATCTGCGTTGTCTTCTGCCAGTCAAACTTGCGGCCAAACTGGCCTGTTGGATTTTTCTCTGGCTGCCTTTGATTAGTTACCTCATCTTTATTCTGCACAGCCTGTGCCTCGCCGGTCGGAGCAAGCATCACGACCAGCAAAAACAGACTGATAAGAGTACGGTCACATGCCACCGCCACCGCCACCGCCTCTGGGGTAAGAAAAATTACGATGTTGCCTTCCATGACAGCTGAGATTACAACTGCCCGCAAAGGTACCATTATCTGTGAATGACAATTGTCCAAAGATGTTGGGTGATACCACAGAAGTATCAAAATTAATTAAATGGCTATTATTTGTACTATTACCCTGGGTAATGCTGACACCATGAGGATCATGACAAACATTACAGGGCGCTCTCTCACCCGACACGTGTTTGTTATGCAGTGTAAAACTTTGATTACCCAGTATGCTGTTACGACTATGGCATTTGTAACATAATGCATAATTTGAAGCACTCTCAGCAGTATTATCTGTAGTCACAAACTGACGTTCCAATATGGGTGCATAGCTTGAACCATGGGGGCCATTGGGCCCACTACCGCCAGTTGATGGATTCGCATTATTGTTATGACAGTCCAGACAGCTAATCTGGCTACTGGTTGTTAAGGGCGGTATCAGGCTGGGAACATTTGGGTTTTTGCCTGCTCCCGCTACCGGGTGATAGGATGGATTACTGGTATTAAATTCCAGCCGCACATTGGTCTGCTCAATTTGTCTGGTGGTTAATGCCGCTGGTTTATTTAAACTATTCCCATGGCAACGCAAACATAATTCATGAGGTTTAGTCACCTGGGTGACTTCACTGCCCAGAATATCAATGCCTGACACCCCATTCAGCGGATTACTGCTATTGGCCGCATGGGGATTATGGCAATCTGCGCACTCTACATGGCGCGCATTCACCACCGCCGGTTCACCTGGTTCATGCACCCCCTGGGTATTCATAACAGGGTGTCTGGAAAACTTACTGAATTCTGCCTGAATATCCTTTGAATCCACATGACCGTTATGACAGGCATAACAATTATCTTCTTCCGCCGCATATTTTAATATGCGTTCATTACCACCCGCATTGTGTGGTGTGTGACAATTTTCACAGGCATTACTGGCCACCGTAGTGGCATCCGTGGTTGGCCATGGATCAGGATCAACGCCATCCCAGCTATTGTTTGAAGTACTATGATCGGTTTCATTCCAGTTGTTTTTAATATGGCAGCTGCGGCACAAAGCAGAGGCGGTATTCGCCATCACCAGGAACTTGCCATTGCTATTATTGTGAGGATCGTGACAACTGGTGCACTGCATTTGCCCAGACTTATCCAGCTTGACAACACCTGTAAGACTGGCCGGATTAACCAGTTCTCCCCTTTGTGATGCCAGGGTACTGCTAAAGTTAAATGAAACCGGATGATCATCGGATAAATCTGTACCCAGACGGGTTGCACCTGCTGGCAGCGTAGTGACACCCGCACCCATGGTAATAGGCGTTGGACGACTTAATACTTCACCCAGAGCAATGGTGCCATCATGGCAACTCAAACACAGTATGGATGCCCCTGTAGGCTGGCCAGGAGTAGCCAGCGCGGTGGAACTTGAATAGGGAATGTAATTGCTACCTGATGACGACCTATTCCATAAAGGTGCATTGGGGGCTGAATTGTGCGGTGTATGACAAAAAATGCAGACCTGGTCTTCAGTCACGGCCTTAATACCACCCGGGCCACTCACGGATAGATTATGCCGGGTATCAACAACACCCGCTGCTACTGACACTGTAAATAACAGGCCGGTACAAATATTGATGACTAATTTATAACACTTCATTACTCTGTACCAGGATAGCGAAACACTTGTATTCGACGGTTATGAGAATCAGCTACGTATATTTTTTTCTGATCATCAATAAAAATCCCCGTGGGTAACCAGAACTGGCCTTTGCCCCGCCCCTGCTCACCTATATCCAGCAGAAAATCACCTGCTGAATTAAAAATCTGTACATTATGGAATAACGAATCCACCACATAGACACGACCCGCCTGATCCGTCGCCAGGCCTTTGGGCCGTGCATGATAACCACTGGCATCACCCAGCTCGCCAAACTGCCCCAGATATCGACCTTCAACATCAAATTTCTGAATACGAAAATTCAATGAGTCTGTCACCAGCACACTGCCATCCTGACGATGCCATATCATGGTGGGAAAATTAAACTCCCCCGCGCCTTTGCCACGTTTACCAAAACGCTTCAGCAAGTAGCCTTTATCAAATATCAGCACCTGATGCTGTGCCGTATCAACCACAAACAAATGGCCGCTCACAGCATCCACTGCCAGGCCAGTCGGCTGCTTTAAGTCTGTATCCAGTTTCACTTCTCGTGCATATTCGGCATCGGAGGTCAGCCAGAAAATTTTTCCCAATTCGGAGTCGCTAACAAAGACATTACCATTTTGATCACTTGCCAGTGCCACAGGGGATGGCAGCTCCAGCCCATCTTTGAGTCGAAGCAGATCATATTGATTATTAAGCAGATCAAAACGATGAACACCATGGACACCGGGGTCTGCTACAAAAATCAACCCATCCCTGCTTATAGCTACAGCCATGGGGCGAACCATCTGTATATTCTCTGAGCCCGCAAAAAAATCACCCAGTCGTTGCCAGAAACCTTTATTTATTCCCAGTTCTTCAGCGTTGCTAAATGCAAAGTCGTAGATTACTCTGGGTTGTGCGGGTGCAGCAGGCCACACTGGATTTGATGCCTGCTCTGCCGTTTTATGTACTGGCATACACGCTGACATAAACAATAACAGGCAATAAATTAATACCGTTTTATATTGCATAACTGGTTCCATTAAAATTCTCTTTTAGCAACCAGTTTGACAGACCATCGTTCACGATCTGCATCCCCCTGTTCCTCAGTAACATACAGGGCATTAAAACTGACACTCAACTGACGCACGCGCCAGCCAATCTGCAAACGATGTTGACGCATTAAACGATCTATAGTGCCTCCCGTATCATTTTCATAACTGGATTCCAGTGAAAGCGCTGTACGCAACCATGGCCGTGAATTTATACGTAATAGATAGCCATACAAATCAACATCTTCATCTGTATTTTCATTATCCACCACTACCCGCCGGGCAGATAACCTCATATCAGTTAATTGAGGCAATGGCATTTCAATAAAGGCATCATAATTTTCTCTAACATAGGGGGAAATATCCTCATTATTATCTTCATACGATACTTCCCCACCTGTAGTCATACCATTACTCAATGGTTTGTCAGCACGAACGCCCACAATGGATCTGCTAATGGAATTTAATGGTACCGTCGGCCTACCTTCCTGTAATTGCTGGCGGCTATTTAAGTAGCGAAAATACACATCATAATAGCGAGCAAAATCGAGACTTAAACCTACATTATGGTTTGTCATATCATATTGAAAGGTGCCGCCGGTTTCATAGCTGTAGTCCACCAGAATAATATCGTCAATAATATTATCTATACCATCATTTCTGACCCGACGCTGAACCTGCACGGTGGAACCGATAATTATCAAACGGTAATCCAGCTCTTCCACAAGCAACTGAAAATCAGAGTTATATACTTTGACTGGGGTGGAAGCATTATTAGTAACAATAAATTGATTCAACAAATCTACTGGTGTCGTGCCTATGAGCGTGTGTTCTTCTTTGACCTTCGGTAATACGTTTACTGACGACTGTTGGTCATTTCGATCATAGGCGCCACTGTAAGTTAGGTTCAGTTTTCCCATAGAAACTGGCTTAGTATAACTCAATGAGAAAGCCCCGCCATAATTTTGAAATTCCAGGCCGGTTGTTTCATTGTCCTGGCCATGAATTTCAAGATTTGAATTCAGCATTTTATCCGTATGTGCAACACCCAATGTCATTCTTTGATTTTCAGTATCCAGATTCTCTTCACTAAATGTAGAAAAATCATATCGATAAAATGAGCTTAGCATTTCTGAATGACGCCAGTTTAAATTTGGGCTAAAGCGCAAATCTTTTCTGACTGGAAATTCATCCTGCGTGCTATAACCCACTACATTGGTTAACTGGAACTGTTTATCTATACCAAAGATATTACGCGTATCAAGATTGATTGATTCGGTCGTAAAAATTCGTGGTTGTATGGGCAAATTTGGGCTACCACTTCTAGAATCCAGCCGGTTGTACTGATGGCTCAACTGCATATGATTCCCTGAACCATAGGAATGATATAAACGAATATTACTCTGATCTCTAACCTCATTCACAATCTGGTCAAGCCCTTCCCCCTGAGATGTCTCATTAAACGCACCTATGGTCACTTGCACAGGTGAGAAAGGCTGTAATAGAGAGAAATCAAAACCATATCTAGTATTTTCCTGAATATAGCGCCCAGCCAGGCCAGTAGAAACAGAAGGATTTTGTTGATCATAATAAAGAGAAAAAGGGTACGATTTTTTTTCAAGAAAATTCAGCCGTGCAAAATAATTAACCAGCTGGGAGTCAGGGCTGGAATCGCCATCCAGTGATTCAAAATCACTTTGGTCATACAACAAACTTCCACCCAAATTCATATTAAGCATATTAGGATGGAAAATATATGACTGGGAATTTACAGCATATTCTTGCTGGAATGTAGACAAGGTTTCTTTTCTGCTGGTGACCCCCTGAGCGATTAATGATTGTTCGTCATATAAATATCGAAATATAATTTCACCATCAATATTGGTAAATTTAAACGGACTGATCTCGGCGGCAGTTGTTATAACAGGAGCTGTCAAGCAAGCAATTGTTAGCCAGTAACATGTTAATTTTGGCATGCTTAAAATAGAACCGCCCATGAACGAATGCCTTCATATCTCTTCAATAAACCTATTATTCTTTCTTGTTATCATTTGCAGTGGAATAATCTTCGTTCCGCATTTTTCCAAATCCGTAAACATTCACTTTATTATTGCCAAACTGACTGGCGACCAGAATGATATATTCCAGATCAAATTCTGGATGTGCAAATTTCTTAAAATACGCAACATTGTCATAATCAATCGTTATTGCTGCTGGTAAATTTATATTGCCACGCTCAACTCCAGGCTCCCCAAAAAACAACAATACTTTACCGTCCTTATCCAGAATCTGCACATTTTCAAAAGCGGCATCCACTACAAAAACTCTTCCTTCACGATCCACGGCAATGCCTTTTGGTCTTGCAAACTGCCCAAATCCAGTTCCCGCCTTACCAAAACCCTGAATAAACTCACCGGCCTGGCTAAATTTCTGCACCCTGAAATTTCCAGCCTCACTAATATACAAGTAGTTATCCGTTCCTAAAGTCAGGTTGGATGGGTAAAATAATTCACCTTCCTTTGAACCTGCACTGCCTATTGAATAAAGTTTTTTACCGCTATCCCTGTCAAATACATGTATCTGGTGATGTTTCATACAGGCCACAAAAAGTTTATTTTCCGTAATAACTACATCTGATGGTTTAAAACCGTCTTCATCAATATAACTGCGAACATATTTATCATTAACATCAAAAACCAGAACCTGTTCCCTTAAAATATCCGCAATATATTTGTTTCCTTCTTTATCAATACTGATATTAATGGGCTTTTTCATCTTGCCGTTGAAAGCACCATAAATAAAATCAAATTTCCTGTTCTTTAGATCAAATTTTGCATAGCCTGGGCCTCGAATATCAACCACATAAATAACCCCATCATGGATAGCCACACCATACGGTTTATTAATAATTGCATCTTCAGCACTTTCCTTACCCAGAACAAATTGACTCAAACTGTTCCCCTCTGTGAGCAGGTCATTGGGACTGGAATAAGTAGTTAGAAACTGTACACGAGGTGGTGTGGGCTGGGGTGGGTAAAAAATATTAGGATTCGGCTTCTCTGCGAACATCGAACAAGCCGAAAGCATTGCAAAAAACCATAAAAGTAAAACATTGTAACTAAGGGATTTTATAACTTGTCTCACGTTTTATACCTATCGACTCAAACATAGAACCTACACGATAAGAGCAAAAAAAGGAACTGTCTGGAGTCTTGCTGTAGCCTTAAAATGCCAGAGTCCTGAATTCAGAACTCTGGCTATGGTGATTTACTACGACTACTTATTATGACAGGTCAAACATATTGCACTGCCTGCTTTGCTAACCTTCAGGAAAGGCTGGTTATTGGTACCAGGACCAACAGCGCCATTATGCACATCGTGACAGGAAGTACACTGCACCTTGCCACCACTTAGCATGACTGCAGCAATAGTACCGGTACGTGGCTTATCGCCACCTAAACCAATGGTTACACTGGTAGCCGCTGGATCATACAGACCCAGATCTGTAGTTGCTAATGCAGTATCATAGGTAATAGAAATAGGATGATCATTGGTCAGGCTTGCTGCATCGCCACCAATGGCTGAACTACCACTCATTACGGTTGTACCTACATTACCACCAAAACTATCAAGTGCAGTTGCACCATCATGACAGGACAGGCACAGCTTGGATGTGCCAGTTGGCTGGCCATCCTGGATGGCATCCAGAGTACCAGAACCACTGTACATAGAAAAGGTTACCGCAGTGACTGCGTGATTCCATAACGGTGCATCAGCAACAGAGGTATCTGAATTATGCGGTGTATGACATGCTACGCAAATTTCACCTCCGCTCCAGCCACTTGCCGAGAAATCATGCGCCGTACCAATTATAGTCCCTGCCTGAGCAAGACCAGACACCAGATATGATGCAAATAACACCGATGTGACAGCGATGGTGAGTTTGTTTACTTGATTTAATTTTTTCATTTTAACTCTCCTTACCCTTCTAATTTTGTATATTTCATAAATTTATATAGTGTTATTATCAAATACAATTTAGGTAACCGTGATTCGCTAATTCGCTATATACATGGTTACTTCATTGCTTCCAGAATCCTTTTTTTTGTCTATGTATTATTTATAGCCCCCTTAAACCATAATAATATTGACGTGTATCAAACTATTATAATATGGTAATTATTCGCTTGATCCATATCAACAAATCACAGTTCCTGGCGTATTTTAGTGAACTAATAAATATTGGCAAAGCACAGTAAGTTAAGACTTCATTTATGGTAACTGGATTATTGTGAGTAGCAGATTATTTTTAGCTTGTTCAAACTGGGTAAAAATTTGAATGTTGATGACTATCAATTAGTAAAACTGTCGAACATACTTTGCATGTCTGTTTATTATGCGATTGTATATCTACATATAACGCCACAGCAAAACACCCGTTTTTCGTCACAGAGCGGTAAGAATCTAGAAAATTTAAAAATATATCAATCAATAATTTACTGAACAGCCTACTGCTTTGGAAAAACAAATAGTTTATTTAGCATTTTCATGTTTATAAAATTTACAACAACGTTAATGTTTTTATAATAAAAATACGTAAAATCAACATTACGCTAACGCGGCAATAGTGGTGCTTATTCAACTGTCACTTTTGCTTCTTCCATAATTACTTTGTAAATGTAACCGTAACCAAAATCACTGTTTAACTTTAATGTGCCTTCAGCCAATACTACATCTCCCATTTTTACTTTATCTTTTGTCGTGACAGTAAGATCACTCGAACTGCTGTTATCACGAAGATGGATCCAGTCTTTACCAAGGACATCTGGTGTATATTTTGAAACCACGCCACGGATGCGTACAGTCTTACCTGACAGCTCATTCATCTGAGAATAAATTTCTTTAATATTCTTCCCATCTTGAGCTTTTTTTATATCAGCCATAGCAGGTTGCATTTGAGCTATATTATTATGAGGTTGGTGCTTACGCTTAGTTAATCCCTCATCAAAACTGCTAACAAAGTAGATCTCATCAAAATCACGATTTAATGTCTTGCTGTGAAAATTATTCATTGGCATATGTTTGTTTACAGGTAGGATATCACCGACTTTAACAGTCGTAATTGGCCCCGCCACCCAGATTTTTTCCTCCCCCAGATCAACCTGTACATAGGTATAACTACCGGCGTCCATAGTTTCAATTACAGTCCCTGTGAGAGCATCTGTTGGTGCCTGTATATTCACATCCTGACTCATCTGCATATTACCTGCATTTACGCCCTGACTGGCTGTCAGTGAACTTATACTGGCAATACATGTAAATAATATAACGGGGTATCTATTCATAACATTACTCTGATAAATTATATTCTGGCACTATAACCCGCTATTTTAATTAGAGGAGTATAATATTGGTATCATCTGGCATCTCTATATCAACCGGTAACATAGGATGCATTAAAGTTCATAGTAATTGGATATAACTAAAAGACAAAATCTTTATCTGGTATATCCTCTGTTAATTGAGAAATATCAATTGTTAGCATGCTATTTTAATAAACAATACTCATCTAACGAGTTATTCTTCGAGAAGCCAACAATATGAACCATAGACTTGCCATCCTACTCATAGCACTTATAGCCATGTGGTCAGCCGCTAATGCCGCCTCATTTGAAGAAGGTGAAAACGCATATAACGCCAAAGATTATAAAAAAGCAGCGGCTACCTGGCAGTTATTGGCAGATCAAAATAATATTTCTGCTCAGCTAAATCTTGCTCGAATGTACACCACTGGTTTAGGCGTAGAGAAAAATTTAGTGACGGCTTTCAATCTATATCATACAGCGGCGCAACAAGGGTCAGCTGAAGCACAGAATCAACTTGGAAAATTATACACCACTGCTCAAGGGGTAACTCGCGATCTGCTTGAGTCCAGGAAATGGTATCTCAAGGCAGCAGAACAAGGTTATGCCGAGGCGATATACAACTACGGAGTCAGCTATTTCAAAGGAGAAGGTACCACCACTGATTATGTGCAGGCGCATGCATGGATACAGGTTGCTGCTACCATGGGCTATGAACCTGCAGCGATTTATCGCGATCAACTCGCGGAAGTACTATCCAAAGAAAAACTAGAACAATCAAGTCAGATATCCAGACGCTTGCTCGATCAATTTAAAAAGAAAAACGAACTTAAAACTAACTGATGCTAAATTAACATTCGTAAACGTCTGGCCAAGCACACGTAATAATTTGTATACGTATTATAGAGCTTACGATTTGTTGTCATTGGGACACTCCTTTAAGAGGCTAAAGCCTCTGATTAAAAGTATCCGTTAAACTGGGTGAGGTTCACTCCGTCCCCTATTATGATACCGATCTGATTGGGAAGAGCAGTGAACGACTCCGAATTACTTTTGCTGGCATCAATCAGGGGACAGAGCACCAAACAGCGGTGGTCTTTCCCCGAGGGAGATATGCCATGGCAGCACATTTAAGGTGTCAAAGTCGAAAAAGGTCGACTCCAGCACTCTGACAAAAAATTCTTAATCCCTGTCTAAAACATTTTGCTCAGATTTACTCTGAAAATATTTCGTTTGTAATCAAACTGAGACAGATTTGAATCGTTATTGGTGTGCGTGATCTGCCCGCGAAGCTTCATGCTTTTGTCCAGTTTATAATCCATGTAAAGTCCCAGACGAAAACGTGTGTCATCTCTATCCTGTATCGCTGCGGCCGGATAATCATAAGCGCTGCCGCGATACGCAATGTCACCGCTCCAACGCGTTTTTTTATCCTGCTTCCAGGTGTATACACCACGGATGGTATGACGTGTGGGTGAATAACTGGCATTCACCGTGTCCCGTCGATCATTTAATTCGAGTTCGTAATACAAACGTTTGTTGTGGTCTTTCCCATAGTAACGGTATTCGGCCCTCACCTGCTGACGCCAGCCTTCTAAATAATCGTACAGCACATTGTCGCTGCCAATGTCTTCATAACGATAGCGCAATTGCAATTGTTCCATGTTGGACAGAGATTTTTTTGCCGATGCATGAACACCCAGTATGCTCTGATAATCATCACCCCCATAAGTCAATGTATCCAGACGTACAGATAAACGCGTATCCCATTGGCCAAATTTTCCGTATTTTTTCGCACCTACACTGTACTGGCTTTCATCGTAGCTGTTGCCATCGAAATAATTAATATTATAAAACGAAGCCTCCGCCAGCCAGCCATCTTTGCGACTGCCTTTTAATAAATAATCTACCGAGGCAAATAAATCATAGAAAGTGTCTGATTTATCCAGTGCAGTTTCGGCAGGAGCAAGATTAATGTTGTCGTCATAGCCCAGACCACCACGCAAAAAGCTGAGCCATTTTTTATATGCAAATCCGCTCTTACCAAGTTGCCTGCGAGAAAGTGAAATCAGTTTACTGTCACTGGATGTTTTAGCGACCTGTTTAAACCATGTAATCGCAGTTTCATTATCTCCTTGTTTGCGGGCAATCAGACCGAGATTATATTCTGCCAGTGATTTCATTTTTGGATATTGCAAAACCTTTTCAAAATAAGTTTTTGCTTTTTCATAATTACCCAATTTGTAATAACTACTGGCTAGATTGTAATACAGGGCGGCGGAAATCTGTTTTTGCTGATGCGCCTGTTCGAATGCATTTATCGCAGCCTGGTAATTTCCTGACTTAAATAACTTGATACCATCACTGAAACTGTTTTGATCTACAGCCAGTGATTGCATGGCATACACCAGCAGCAATAGCGGCGCCAGCTTAATGAGCCTACCCGATGATTGATTAGTCATTTAATGAACTCCCAATTAAATCTGTAAATTTTAGCAAGGTTGGTTAATTTCAATTTTGTTTTTTTGCGCAATGAAAATTACGCGCTGAAAAACAACAAGCCTCTCCACCCAGCCTGGGGGAGAGGCTTGTTGTGTGCCTGCAGTTAGTAAATATTAGCTGTCATTTCTTCCTGACATGCCGCCATTGGGACGCTCGTTATCGTCACCGCCAGGACCACTTTCATGAGCCCCATCGGTATCATGTTCCATTTCCTGCTGACGCTCCTCGCGATCAGTTTCCATGTCACGTTCATGATTTTCCTCACGCTCCATTTCCTGTTCTCGCTCCATTTCCTGTTCTCGCTCCATTTCCTGTTCTCGCTCCATTTCCTGTTCTCGGCCCATTCCCTGTTCACGATCCATTTCCTGCCGCTGATCATGCTGCATGGCATCGTTATGATCTCCATCCTTGTTCATATCATCACCGTCATGTTCACGGTTGCGATCTTGTTGATGATTACGTGACCTTTCGTGCTCGCCCATATCAGGCAAATCGATAAGGTGAGTCACCGCCTCTGTTGTATGCTCATTCGCTTCCATCACACGAATGGTTACATCATCATCAGGCGATGCCATAGCGCCCAACGGCAATGACAGACCCAGTCCTAAAATAATAGCTTTAGTTAACGTTTTCATAACCCATTCTCCGGTTCGTTATACCAATGGCACGGGCTGGATAATATAATTCAGCACACCGTCATTGGTTGTTTTCATTAAAATACGATATGTTTTTGACTTATCGCCGTACTTCAGCTGAGCGATTAACTCGCCCTTGCCCTGGTCGACAGCCCGAATAGGTAGCGTCAGAATGTTCTGTCCTTTTTGCAGACGAGTTTGCCAGTTCAGCTGACTTTTGCCAGAATAACCCGCCAGTTCCACATGAGCCGGCAATTCAAGGCTCAGGGTGACCTGATCCATATCGCCTTCCGCGTCGAACATCAGCCTGACGGTGCTCTCCTGGTTAACCACAAGGTTCACCATGGATACATCCGGTGAACCGTTCTGGAAAAATACCAGGCTGGCCACCCAGAGCATTAAGCCCGCAGCCACCGCACTGGAAAAACCAGTCACAAAAGCGTGATGTTTTTGCTCAGGATAATGGCTGTGCACTTCCGCCAGCACACGTTGTTCAAAACCTGCACGGGGTGACTCAACCGGTAACTCAGCTAAGGCCCGACGCAGCTCCCTGGTTGCATTCAACTCATCCGTACAGGCGTCACAACGGTTGATATGATTTTCAAACAGTTGTTGCGCCTGCGCGGATAAATCACCGTCCAGGTATTGGTGTAAACGTGTTGTAGTGTCTGTGCAATTCATCTTTCTCTACCTTTTCACCCAGTAACACGCTGCAGATTCGATAATGGTTCCATTTTTTTTATATTTTTTTGTAACTGGTTGCGCGCCCGGCTCAGCCGCGACTTGAGTGTACCCAGAGGTATCTCCTGCATCTGCTGAATTTCCTCCAGCGTGTAGCCTTCTACATCATGCAACATAATGATAATACGGTGATCTGAGCTGAGTGCCTGCAGTGCTGACTGCAATTGCTGCCTCGTGTTTTCTCGTTCGGCCACTTCATCGGGCTGCGGATCTGAATTTTCTGTTAACTGATAAAAACGGTTTTCATCCTCAACACTCACCAGTGGCGAGCGCTGCTGACGACGATAGGCATCGATATACTGGTTGAATAATACCCGTGATAACCAGCTGGCCAGGTTATCTACTTCTGCCAGCTCCTTGCTGCGCGGGTAAATTTTAATCAGCAGATCCTGCAGCAGATCTTCGGCATCCTCACGTCGTGAAGTTAACCGGTAAGCTAGCCGATATAGCTGCTGCAAATGAGGCCTGACCAAAGCGTCGAAGCTCTGCTGCTTAGAGCGATGGAAAGGCCATAGATTACTGAGAGTCATCCAGAGGCACCGGGTAAGTAAAAATTGTTGTTCATTTTAAATGTATCTTACGACAAACATATTGTCATATATCAGTATTTTCTAATATAAGGTAATATTAAACTTTTGGTTATATTGGGGTGTAAATGGCACACTTTCGACCCTATGGGATCCGGCTTCGGTACCCTTCTTCGCTGCGGCCAAGATGCTGTAATTCGATAGCTGTAAACCTATACCCGTACCGTCATCTTTGTGGATCAAAAGATTATCACAGCATCATCGAATACAAGTATGAAGCTGCGCACACTTAGCCGCATTCGATTTCCTTCATGATATTGTTTACCCGAAGGTAAGTGGTTCTGAAGCTGGAAAGAGTAGTAATAGGAAGGGCCTTCGTGAGGGTGCCAGAATTCAGCAAAATATGATGCCGACAGCGGGCTCGATACCCGTGGAAGGACGATCTAATGTTTTGGTTATTGGATTTTAGGAAAAGGCGCGCCTGTCACCTCATACCAGCCTGTTCTATGAACCTGTGTCCACAGTAAAAAACTCCATTTGCCTGTTCATTTCATTAGCCTGGTCTGACATAGCTTCGGCAGCGGCGGTGGCTTGCTCTACAAGAGAGGCATTTTGCTGAGTCATTTCGTCCATTTGTGTAATGGCCACATTCACCTGCTCAATGCCAGCGCTTTGTTCTGTTGCTGCTTCAGCGATTTCTTCCATCATCGTGGAAACCTTCTGCACAGAGTCGTTGATCTTCGCTAAGGTTTCTCCAGATTTATTTACCAGCTTACTGCCATCATCCACCTTCTTCACCGAATCCGTAATCAGCTCTTTAATTTCCTTGGCCGCCGCCGCCGAGCGTTGCGCCAGGTTCTGTACTTCGTTCGCCACAACACCGAATCCTCGACCCTGCTCGCCAGCCCTGGCTGCTTCTACTGCAGCGTTGAGCGCCAGTAGGGTGGTTTGGAAAGCGATTTCATCTATTACACTGATGATGTCAGCTATTTTTTTACTGGCTATATTGATGTCATGCATGGCATTAATAGCCGAAGTGACTACATCGCCGCCTTCTCGCGCCCGGTCCCGCGCCTCGACTGAAAGTTTCTGCGCCTGATTGGCATTTTGCCGACTGTTCCGAACGGTGCTGGTCATCTCTTCCATGCTGGAAGCGGTTTCCTGTAGAGAGCTGGCCTGTACCTCCGTTCGACGACTAAGCTCAGTGTTTCCTCTCGCAATTTCGGTGGCATTTGTCGACACTTGAGCAGATGAATTAATAATTTGTTTGACCATATTCTGGAGATTATTAACAACACTATTAATATCATCCGCTAATGTTTGAAAATCCCCTTCAAGCTTATTATCGATCGTATTGGTGAGATCACCGTCGGCAATTTTGGTTAATACAATACCCACTTCCCTCAGCCCAGAGCCGCTGATCTCTGCGATCTCGTTAATGCCATTGGCCAGTTCCATCTGGTAGCCCTGCATACCGTTTGTGTTAGCCCGCTGGTCAAATTGCCCTTGCCCGGCTGCATTAACTACTTTGCCGAGTTCGCCGATTACCCGACGCAGCGAATCCACGGTGCCATTGCAATAATTTTTTAATTCGCCAAAGG
>Ga0316209_1000375_pt1 | contig 83406 bp, 55 predicted proteins | sample 6monopyrite_MG_FD_204945 | JGI IMG/M metagenome (GOLD analysis project Ga0316209, IMG submission 204945) | Microbial mat bacterial communities from mineral coupon in-situ incubated in ocean water Damariscotta River, Maine, United States -... | ecosystem: Environmental > Aquatic > Marine >... | reverse complement strand
TATTCGCTCCAAGTTGATGCGGGGTGGAGCAGTCTGGCAGCTCGTCGGGCTCATAACCCGAAGGTCGTAGGTTCAAATCCTGCCCCCGCTACCAAATTTTTATCAGGTTCATAAATCCGTAGTCTGCCAGAGACTTCGGGTTATGAGCCCGACGAGTAGTCGGTCTCATGCGTATTTATTACCCATGGGAAGGTTGTAGGTTCAAATCCTGCCCCCGCTACCAAATTCAAGTCAGGTTTTAATGTGTAAATCTGATTAAAATAGCAGGTAGAATAAATATAACCCGCTATTTTGTATAATAAAAAAGGCTCCGTATATCGGGGCCTTTTTTGTGGCTTCATACAGGAGTAAAATTCCTGTGTTTGGTCAAATCAATAACTAGGAGATTCATCAGGCGTGAGCGACATCTGGTCATTAATTGAGCCGGTAGTAGAAGGCATGGGATATGAGGTGGTGGATATAGACTATCGTCCACACCCTACAGATGGGTTATTGCGCATTTATATTGATGGTCCCAATGGCATTGTGCTCGATGATTGCACTGCGGTGAGTCATCAAATTAGCAGTGTGCTGGATGTAGAAGACCCCATCCCGGGGCAGTTTAATTTAGAAATTTCTTCTCCGGGCATGGATCGGCCATTGCGTAAAGTGGCTGATTTTGAGCGCTTTGCGGGTTCTACAGTAAAAATTAAGTTAACTGTACCCACACTTGAGGGGCAGCGTAATTTTACCGGTAAGTTAATAGGTGTAGAAAATGATGAAGTTATTCTTGAAATGGATGGCGAGACTCATTGCCTGGCGTTAGGTAGTATTGATAAAGCGCGGATTGTTCCGCAGTTTTAAGCTTGTAAATGTTAGCCGGTTTGAGCAAATAAAGTTGCACCTGTTTAAAGTGCAGTAAGTAGTTTAATTTTAGTCTGAGGCTGTTCAGGTTGCCTCTAAAATTCGCCAGTTCGAGGCGGAAAATGTAAGCACACTCATGTATGTGCCCATTTTCTAACCAAGAAATGGCGGATTTAGAGATAGGCCAATAAGTCCAGGTCGCGCACATTTAGAGTGTAGTAAGTAGTTTAATTTTAGTCTGAGGCTATTCAGGTTGCCTCTAAAATTCGCCAGTTCGAGGCGGGAAATGTAAGCATACTCATGTATGTGCCCATTTTCTAACGAAGAAATGGTGGATTTTAGAAGTAAGCAGATAAGTCAAAGTTGCACTTATTTTATAGTGCATTAAGTAGTTTAATTTAAATCTGAGGCTTATCAGGTTGCCTTTAAAATTCGTCAGTTCGAGGCGGAAAATGTAAGCATACTCATGTATGTGCCCATTTTCCAACGAAGAAATGGCGGATTTTAAAGGTAAGCTGATATGCCTCAGAAGGATTTTTGGTTTTTGGAGCCAGACATGAATAAAGAAATTCTTTATGTAGTAGATGCGGTCTCAAATGAGAAAGCGGTTGAGAAGGAAATCATTTTTGATGCGATTGAAGTCGCATTAGCTACGGCCAGTCGTAAGAAGCAGGGCAAAGATATTGATGTTCGCGTGTCGATTGACCGTGAAACGGGTGGCTATGAAACTTTTCGCCGCTGGGAAGTGGCCGAAGAGCTGGAAACCGGTGGTCTGGAATTTCCATTAAAGCAAATCACCCTGGAAGCGGCACAAATTGATGAGCCTGACATTCAGCTCGGCGATTTCGTTGAAGAAGATATTGAATCGGTAGAATTTGGTCGCATTGCCGCGCAAACCGCCAAGCAGGTTATTGTGCAGAAAGTGCGCGAAGCTGAACGGGCTCGCGTAGTAGAAGCTTTTAAAGATCGCGAAGGCGAGCTTATTATGGGTACGGTTAAGCGCGTCGAGCGCGGTAATATTTACCTGGATCTGGGTGATAATGTAGAAGGTTTTGTTCCCCGTGAAGATGTGATTCCCCGTGAGGCGGTTCGCCCGGGGGATCGTTTACGCGGGTACTTAAAAGAAGTGCGCTCGGAAGCGCGTGGTCCGCAATTATTTATTAGCCGTACCGCGCCGGAATTTTTAGTCGAATTATTTAAGCTGGAAGTGCCGGAAGTCGGGCAGGATTTAATTGAAATTATTTCCGGTGCCCGCGACCCGGGTTCACGTGCAAAAATTGCGGTAAAATCCAATGACCCACGTATGGATCCTGTCGGTGCCTGTGTGGGTATGCGTGGTTCGCGTGTTCAATCCGTGACCAATGAGTTGGCGGGTGAACGCGTTGATATTATTCTGTGGGATGAAAACCCGGCGCAGTTTGTGATTAATGCAATGTCGCCAGCAGAAGTATTGTCGATTGTGGTGGATGAAGATGCTCACTCAATGGACGTGGCAGTAGAAGATGAAAAATTATCCCAGGCCATCGGTAAAGGCGGACAGAACATTCGCATGGCCAGCCAGTTAACCGGCTGGAACCTGAATATCATGTCCACGGAAGACATGGATGAAAAATCTGAAACGGAAGGCAAGGTTCTGGTTGAGCTATTTATGGAGCAACTGGATGTGGATGAAGATGTTGCAACCATTCTGGCGGTTGAGGGATTCTCCAGCATTGAAGAAGTGGCCTATGTGCCGGAAAGTGAATTTTTAAACATCGAAGAATTTGATGAAGGTATCGTTGAAGAGCTTCGGGGTCGTGCCCGTGATTCGTTACTGATGAAAGCGATTACTCAGGAAGAGTCAGTAGATGAGCCGCAGCCGGATCTGCTGGAAATGGATGGCATGAATAAGGATCTGGCCAACAAGCTGTCATCGAAAGGGATTTGTACGATGGAAGATTTAGCCGAGCTGGCCGTCGATGAATTACAGGAAATAGAAGAAATGTCTGATGAGAGTGCCAGTGCGTTAATTATGACCGCTCGCGCTCCCTGGTTTGAAAATGAAGAAGAGACAAGCCAGTAGCCCTGGGGAGGACAAAAAATATGTCACAAGTTACAGTAAAACAGCTCTCCGAAGTCGTAGGTGCTACGGTTGAGCGACTCTTAGAACAATTAAAAGATGCGGGCATTGAAGTTGCCGGTGCGGATTCGGAAATTACCGATGAGCAGAAATTTAAATTACTTGATCATCTGCGTAGCAGTCATGGCAAACAAACGTCAACGACGACAGGCAAAGGTAAAATTACGCTTAAGCGCAAGTCTACTGCATCATTAAAAAGTGGTGGTAGCAAGGCGGTTAATGTTGAGATACGCAAAAAGCGTAGCGTCTCCAAGCTTGGGGATCCTGATGCAGTCGATGATGCAAAAGAAAAAGAAAAGGCCGATATTCAACGTTTGCTAGCTGAAAAAGAAGCCCGCGAAGCCGAACGTGCAGTCGCCGAAACCGCTGCAATTGAAAAATCAAAAGAAGCCGCCCGACAGCGCGAAGAGGATGAAGTCACTAAAAAAGAAGCGGAAGTTAAGGCGCGTATTGAGGCTCAACAGCAAGCCAAGGTGGTTGCGGAGGCAAAAGCCCGTGATGCGGCTAAAGCAGATGCAAGTAAAACGACTTCAACGGATGATCGTAAAGGCGCGCAGAAACCTGCAGCCCAAAAATCTGCAGCCAAGGGCAAGGGCAGTGATACCCGCTATGGCCGTAAAGAGTTACATGTGGCATCCGGTAAAAAAGGCCGCGGTAAGAAAACCAGCCGCAAGGTGCTGGCGGCACAAAATGCCGAAGCCAAGCATGCATTTGAAAGGCCGGTAGAAAAAATTGTTTATGAAGTTGATGTGCCGGAGACCATTAAGGTTTCAGATCTGGCAGTGAAAATGTCAATGAAAGCCGGTGAGATGATTAAGACAATGATGAGCATGGGGGTTATGGCCACCATTAATCAGGTGATTGATCAGGATACAGCCATTTTAATTGTTGAAGAGCTGGGCCATAAGGCCATTGCTTCATCAGCAGATGATCGTGAAAATACACTGTTAGCAACCGCGGGTGATGAGTTACACAATGAGCAGAATCGCCCACCGGTGGTTACTATTATGGGTCATGTTGATCATGGTAAAACTTCGCTACTGGATTATATTCGTGAAGCTAAAGTGGCATCCGGTGAAGCGGGTGGTATAACCCAGCACATTGGTGCTTACCATGTTGAAACCGACAAGGGCATTATCACGTTTTTAGATACACCGGGTCACGCGGCATTTACATCAATGCGTGCTCGCGGCGCCCAGGCAACGGATATTGTTATTCTGGTTGTAGCCGCAGATGACGGCGTAATGCCGCAAACCATCGAGGCGGTTCAGCACTCAAAGGCGGCGGGTGTACCGTTAATTGTGGCGGTTAATAAAATAGATAAAGAAGATGCGGATCCAGATCGGGTTAAAACCGAGCTTGGCAGCCATCAAGTTATTCCCGATGACTGGGGCGGTGAAAACATGTTTGTGAATGTTTCCGCAAAAACCGGTGAAGGTATAGATGCATTATTAGACGCGATTAACATAACTGCGGAAGTGATGGAATTCAAGGCACCGGCAAAAGGTCCGGCGCAGGGCATTGTTATTGAAGCCACGCTGGATAAAGGTCGCGGTGTTATGACAACTGTACTGGTACAGAAGGGCGCACTGAACAAAGGTGATATCTTATTGGCCGGTCAGGAATATGGCCGGGTACGTGCCATGTTTGATGAAAATGGTCGACAGGTTGATGAGGCCGGACCGTCGATTCCTGTGGTTGTACTGGGTCTGTCCGGCACGCCGGGTGCGGGTGATCAGATTCAGGTCATGAATGATGAGAAAACCGCCCGTGAGCTTGCGGAAAATCGTGGCCATAAAGTACGTGATGTTAAATTTGCTGCACAGCAGCAGGCGAAGCTGGATTCTCTATTTACGAATCTGGGCAAAGGCGAAGTGAAATATCTTAATATTTTACTGAAGGCCGATGTGCAGGGTAGTCTTGAAGCGATTAAAGACTCGCTAATGAAACTGGCAGCGGATAATGAAGAAGTCGACGTGGCGATCGTTGGCTCCGGTGTGGGTGGCATTAACGACACGGATATCAGCCTGGCTGCAGCATCCAATGCGGTTGTATTTGGTTTTAATGTTCGTGCTGATGCGGCGGCCAGAAAATCGGTGGCAGAGCGTGGTGTAGATATGCGCTATTACAGTGTTATTTATGATTTAATCGACGATGTTAGATCCGCACTCACCGGCATGCTGGATGCGAAATATCGCGAAGATATTATTGGCCTGGCGGAAGTTAAAGACGTATTTAAGTCGCCGAAGTTTGGCTTAATTGCCGGTTCAATTGTAACTGAAGGTACCATCAAAAAAGACCAGCCGATTCGTGTGCTGCGTGAAAACATAGTGATATACGAAGGTGAACTCGAATCATTGCGCCGCTTTAAAGATGCGGTGGAAGAAGTTAAGAGTGGTACGGAATGCGGTATCGGTGTGAAGAACTACAATGATGTGAAAGTCGGCGATCAGATAGAAGTCTTTGAGCGGATTGAAGTCGAGCGTACTTTATAAAGATAAAGCAGTGTGTCCGCGAATGAACGCGAAACACGCAAATAAAAACAAAAGCTTAAGTTATGTTTGATGTGCCGTAGGCGCACCAAATAGCAACTTTGCGTTTGTTAGCGTTGACGTGCATGGAGGCACTAATGCAGAGGGCGCATGGATGCGCAAGAGCTGCCATTCGCGGACAAACTGCTTTTGCCTTTAAAGCAAATTAATTTATAAATAGTAACTAATCATGCCAAAAGAATATTCCCGATCACAACGCATGGCCGAGCAGGTTCGCCGAGAACTTGCTGAGCTGGTGCGCGATGAAATAAAAGACCCGCGGGTTAACTGGGTGTCTTTTACCGCGGTTAAAGTCAGTCGAGATTTAAGTAATGCAGTGGCTTATTTTACTGTGTTGAACGACGATGAGCGTGAACAGGCGGAAGAGGGATTGAATAAAGCCACCGGTTTTATTCGTCGTGAACTGGGCAAGCGTATTCGTTCGCGCATCGTGCCAGCGTTGAAATTTGTCTATGATGTGAGTATTGAGCGTGGCACTTCGATGGAATCGCTAATTGCTAAGGCGCGTTCGAGTGATGCGGATTCTGATTCTTCAGAAAATTAATATTATGTAATGATCTGTCATCCCCGAAAGCTTGTGTCGGGGATCCAGCGTCTTTAAGTCAAACAAAGTCACTAGATTCCCGACACAAGCACTCGGGAATGACGAAGTAGTGACAAATCATTTCAGGTTTATCTTTTTCAGGTTTTTATCTTTATGGGTCGTAAAAACAAAGGTCGTAAAGTTCACGGCGTGGTACTTCTCGATAAGCCACTAAAACTTTCATCCAATCATGCACTACAGCGCGTAAAACGCTTATTCGATGCTAACAAGGCTGGTCACACCGGCAGCCTTGATCCATTAGCGACCGGCATGTTGCCAATCTGTTTGGGCGAGGCAACCAAGGTCTCTGCATTTTTACTCGACGCGGATAAAACCTACCGATTCAAATGCAAGCTGGGGAAAAAAACCGCCACCGGTGATGCGGAAGGTGAAGTGTTGCAGACCCGTCCTTACGAGCATATTCTGTTAGCCGATATCGAGAAACATTTACCCGAATTAAGCGGTGATATTATGCAGGTGCCGCCAATGTATTCGGCACTGAAAAAAGATGGTCAACGATTATATGATCTTGCTCGCCAGGGTATTGAGGTTGAACGTAAAGCCCGGCCGGTGACCATTTACTCGCTGGACATTATCTCGTTTGAAAATGGCGAAGTTGAATTAGAAGCCCGTTGTTCGAAAGGCACTTATGTGCGCACTCTGTGTGAAGATTTAGGTGAATTACTGGGTTGCGGCGCTTATGTCACCGAATTAAGACGGACATCGGTGGGACCATATCAATCGCAGATGTATACGCTGGATGAGCTGATGGAAATTGCTGAACAGGGTTATGAAGCGCTGGATGAAACTATGCTGGCGTTGGATAGCGGTATCGATGACTGGCCGATGGTTGAACTGGATGCGGACAGTGCCTATTACATCAAGCTGGGGCAGCCGGTGCAAATTGCGCGTGCGCCAACCGAAGGACGGGTGCGGATTTATGCGGATGGTGTGTTTATTGGTTTAGGCAATATTTCGGATGATGGCAGAGTTGCGCCAAAGCGCATGATGAATTTGTAATTGTGCTGCTGAGGTGCATCTCCATCGGGGAAAGGTCGCGTTTTTTGCGCCCTGTTAGGCACGTATCCCTCGGGGAAAGATATCAGCTTTTTGATGTCTGTCCCCTGTTTTGAGACCGCCGAGAGTTGTTCGAAGTCGCTTATCGCGCTGCCAATCTGATCGGAATCACACAGGGGACAGGGCGCAAAAAGCGCGACCTTTCCCCGATGGAGATGTGCCATAACAGGGTGATTCCAACATATGTACAGCAATATTCAGCTAATCCCCTGAATAATCTAGCTTTAACGCACAAAAGCTTTTGTCGTATCACTAAAGCATGATAAAATCCCGCTTCAATTTTTGAGGCACACACAAGTCAGGAGTTTTGACAATGTCAATGACAGCTACAGCTAAGGCTGAAGTAGTATCTAAATATGCACGCGTTGAAGGCGATACCGGTTCACCGGAAGTACAGGTTGCCCTGTTAACTTCACGTATTGTTCAGCTTACCGATCACTTTAAAGTAAACAAGCAGGATCATCATTCACGTCGTGGTCTGCTGCGCATGGTAAACCAGCGCCGTAAATTGCTTGACTACCTGAAGTCAAAAAATACCGATCGTTATAAAGATCTGATTGCAAATCTTGGTCTACGCCGTTAACGTTAGCCAAATTAAAATAGATAAGTAGGGTATAACCTGTGACAGCAATTAAAAAAACGTTTCAATTTGGGGATCATAACGTAACTATCGAAACTGGCGAGATTGCTCGTCAGGCTTCAGGTGCGGTTATGGTTGATATGGATGGTACTGTAGTTCAATGTACCGCTGTAGCTGTAAAGGGTGGAGAGCCCCGGGACTTTTTCCCGTTAACGGTAAACTATCAGGAGCGTTCATACGCTGCCGGTAAGATCCCCGGAAGCTTCTTCAAGCGTGAAGGTCGTCCATCAGAAAAAGAAACGCTGACCAGTCGCCTCATCGACAGACCTATCCGTCCTTTATTCCCTAAAGGTTATACCTCAGAAGTTCAGGTTATTTGTACAGTAATGTCACTTAACCCTGAAATTGACCCCGATATTGCTGCGCTGATTGGTACTTCAGCTGCATTAGCCATTTCCGGTGCGCCGTTCGCGGGCCCGGTTGGCGCATGTCGAGTGGGTTATAAAGATGGCGAGTACATCTTAAACCCGACTTACAGCCAGCTAGCTGAATCACAGTTAGATTTAGTGGTTGCCGGTACTGACGAAGCCGTATTAATGGTTGAATCAGAAGCTGATCAGCTTTCAGAAGAAGTGATGCTAAATGCGGTTATGTTCGGTCACGAGAAGTTTCAGGTTGTCATTAGCACGATCAAGGAATTAGCCGCAGAAGTGGGTACGCCTGCAATGCAGTGGACACCACCTGAAGTGAACGAAGCTTTAATCAAGCAGGTTACAGATGCTGTTTCTGCTGATTTAACAACGGCTTATCAGATTTCTGAAAAACTGGAGCGTTATGCTGCGGTTGATAAAGTGCGTGATGCAGCAGTTGAAAAGCTGGTATCGGACGATGGCTTCAGCAAAGATGAAGTTAAAGGCGCATTTGGAAAAGTAGAAAAATCGATCGTACGTGGCCGTATTATTGCGGGCGAAAAACGTATTGATGGTCGTAAGGTTGACGATGTTCGTGCGATCAGCGTACGCACTGGCGTTTTACCACGAACTCACGGTTCAGCCTTATTTACACGGGGTGAAACTCAGGCGATAGTGGTTACTACGCTGGGTACTTCACGTGATGCTCAAAAAATTGATGCCCTTGAAGGCACAAAGACCGATAGCTTTATGTTGCATTACAACTTCCCTCCATTCTCGGTAGGTGAAGCGGGTCGTGTTGGTACGCCGGGTCGTCGTGAAATTGGGCATGGTCGTTTAGCAAAACGCGGTGTTTTAGCGTGTATGCCAACCACGGATGATTTCCCTTATTCTATTCGTGTTGTATCTGAAATTACTGAATCAAACGGTTCAAGTTCAATGGCTTCGGTTTGCGGTACTTCTCTAGCGCTGATGGATGCAGGTGTTCCGGTTAAGACACCAATTGCAGGTATTGCGATGGGTCTGGTTAAAGAAGGTGAAAACTACGCGGTATTAAGTGACATCCTCGGTGACGAAGATCATTTGGGTGACATGGACTTTAAAGTGGCCGGCACTAAAAATGGTGTTAATGCGCTGCAGATGGATATCAAAATCACCGGTATTACTAAAGAAATCATGGAAAAAGCATTAGAGCAGGCTAAAGCCGGTCGCATGTTTATTCTGGGTGAAATGAACAAGGTTCTTTCAGAGCCAAGCACTGAAATGTCGCATTATGCGCCTCGTTACCTGACCATGAAGATCAATCCTGAGAAAATTCGCGATGTTATCGGTAAAGGTGGCGCGGTCATTAAGTCTATTACTGAAGAAACCGGCGTTACTATCGACATTGACGATGACGGTAATGTGAAAATTGCTTCAAGCGATTTCGATAATGCGGAAGCAGCGAAGATGCGCATTGAGCAGATCACTGCTGAAGCTGAAGTAGGTAAAATCTACAAAGGCGAAGTCATCAAAATTATGGATTTCGGTGCATTTGTACGTATTCTACCAAACAAAGAAGGTCTGGTTCATATCTCTCAAATCTGCGAAGAGCGGGTTGAGAAGGTGAGTGATAAGCTTTCTGAAGGTGAGAAGATTGAGGTTAAAGTGCTGGAAATTGATCGTCAGGGTCGAATTCGTTTAAGCATGAAAGCGGTAAGCGAGACAACTGAAGCCTAGTTTGCTTTTCTGTTTTAGTTAAAAAGGGGCTAATTAGCCCCTTTTTAATGCCCGAGAATTAAGCCCATAATTAGTTTATCGCGTAAGCGTTAGCTTCAGCTGACGAAATACCAGGGATACACAGCGAGGTATCAGCAGCACCTGAAATTTAAATAAAGCCTAACCCCATCGTTCTTATATCAGTATTTATACAATCTACCCGCCTTACTTGCATACAGAGCCGAATATCATCAATTGAAGTAGCTTCCTACCGCTAATTGAGTAAACCGTAAAATTCAAATTTTTAATCATAATCGATACCTTAAAACTGGATTAAGTCCGATCTATGCAAATATTCAATATAATGTGGCCGTTTAGTCCTGTAATATAAGACAACTTATCAAATAAATGCTATAAATACTTGATTCAGATATATAAAATCATAATATGTAGTGAACAAAAACGCCTTAAATGTGAGTTACTCGGCGGAATTTATTATTGGGATATGCTCAAATCAACAGTGATTAGTAACAGGTAAGTGTTATGTATAAATTAATATCATTTTTTCTACTGGCATTACTGCTGGCACCGGTTTCATTATCAGCAGCGGATGTAACTAAAGAACAAATCAAAGGACTTGATGAGCAAGTGCAGGACATCAAGAAAGATGTCATCGATTTAACCGCTGAATTACTCCAGCTTGAAGAAAAATTGCTCTTCCCTTCAAATAGTCAGTTCGCCTTATTTGTGTCTTTAGCGGATCCTGAAAATTTACGACTTGATGCAATTCAGATCAAACTGGAAAATAAAGTACTAACCTATCATTTGTATACATTCAGAGAGCTTGAAGCGATGCAGAAGGGTGGCGTGCAAAAAATTTATACCGGTAACATTAGAACTGGAGAGCATAAGCTGATTATTAGTTACACAGCAAAAGCCACAGGTGGCGGAGAGATGAAGCGTAGCGCCAGTTACACTTTGAAAAAAGGGGTGGCTCCCAAGTTTGTAGAAATAAAAATTGGCGGCCCGGATGCTGGTGAGCAGGGTTTAGCGTTTAAAGACTGGTAAAGCCAGAGTTTTAAAAATGTTTCGGATAATATCATTCTTTTTTATATTACTGCTGGTCTTTAATGCGGTAGCTGAAAACACCATAGACAAAGCCCCCGAGCTTAAAGATATTTTCTATGGCGAATCTTTATTTTATGCTTTTCAGGATAAGCATTTCGATGCCATTAGTAAGCTCGATGCTGAGTTAGGGCAGTTTTACGCGCTTGATAATCCGTCGCTGGATCCTTTCAATCAGCACCTCAATCATGCTGAATTTTCTATCGGTAGTTTTGAATTAGCCTACCGTATGCATCAACGCGCAGGTCGTGCGATAAAATCTATTATGGAATCGAGTTTAAATCAGAAAATTCGCAATGAAGCGGCTTATCGATTGGCTCAAATTTACTATCGAAAAAACTCACCGGGTAATGCACTGGATATTTTAGAAAATATACACGGTGATATGGCTGAGGATTTACGCGTAGATGAAATATATTTACGCGCACAGGTATATATCTCTACGGGAAAATTTACCGAGGCAATTAAATTATTAAAATCTATTGAAAAAGAAGAAAAATATAAAGGCTTTATTTTATACAATTTGGGTATTGCATATATTCAAAATGATGAAGAAGAGAAAGCTGTTGCTACACTCAGCGAAATGGGAAAAATAAAAAGTGATGACAGGGCTGTCCTGGCGTTAAAAGATAAAGCCAATTTAAGTCTGGCGAACAGAATGCTGGAAAAGGGCTCACCTGAGTTATCCAAACAGTATTTTAGTCGTGTTCGTTTAAATGGGCCGTTTGCGGATAGAGCATTACTGGGTATGGGATGGGTAAATGTTTCACTTGGGAATTTTAAAAAAGCATTAGTGCCCTGGCGCATTTTAGAAAAACGCGAAATCACCAATGAATCGGTGCAAGAGTCAATGCTCGCCGTACCCTACGCATATGGGCAATTAAATTATTACGGTCAGGCCGCACTGTCCTATGGCAAAGCTATGGATAGTTTTGGTAGTGAAATTGACAGGTTACAGGCATCAATAAAAAGTGTACGGGAAGGAAAATTTTTAAGTGTAGTTTTAGATAAGCATGCCGAGAGAGATAAAAACTGGCTACACAATTTACGCGACCTGCAGGAAACTCCGGAAACGCGATATATCATGTCGCTGATGGCATCAAATGATTTTCAGCAATCATTACAAAATTATCGTGATCTTGCAGAACTTAGAGCGCGCCTGTCTTACTGGCTGGCATCACTTGATGTGTATGTTGAATTGATAGGAATTCGACGGCAATATTACGAACCATTATTACCGCTTATAGAAAAACAATTCAAAATACTTGATGCGCGAATTCGTGTGCGTATGTCGCAACGTGATCGACTAGATCAGCGTTTAAAATCAATGGTCATTGCACGCCGTCCAGATTATTTGGCAACCGCTGAAGAACGAGGGATACAGGACAGACTGGCAAAAATAGATTTGTATTTATCAAATAATCCGAAACAGTACACGGCTGAGATTAGACAGCGTATTGCACGTTTAAAAGGTGTGCTGCACTGGCAGGTGAATAATGCTTATCATGAGCGTTTAACCCATGCATATAAAGAAATGCAGACCCTGGATATTTATATCAAAAAATTAAATAAAGCCTACCAGTCGTTTGTGCGAACACGTCAGGCAGCAACACAAAGTTATGAAGGTTATGATATTACAATTCGCCAACTGAAAACCAAAATTCAGGCAAGACAGGTAAAAGTTGATGGCATTATGGCTCGTCAGGGTCGTATGATTGAAGCGATGGCAGTCAATGAGTTGGAGCGTCGGCGTAACCAGCTGGAAGAATATCAGATTAAAGCACGGTTTGCGCTTGCAGAAAGTTATGACCGGGCAACTAAAAAGCAACAAAAAAAGGAAACAGAAAAAATATTAAAACAAGCTGAGCAGGAGAGGCTATTACAAAAATCAGAATCACAAAAAACTGATGATGTGCAAAGTAATGACATTGATAGTAGTGATTCTGAGCCAATGAATAACCCTGAAAATGCCGTCAAAGAGGTAACTCAGTAATGCGGCTCAGCTATCTGAAAAATAGTGTTTTTTATGTTTGTGCTTTGTTTTTACTTTTAAGCTGTGCAGGTGGCGTCGATAAACAGACTCTGGCAAGTTTGGAAGAAGTTGAACCTGATTTAAAAGAAGCTGAGATTTCCGGAAGTTTAGATAAAGCAATGGAAAGCTATCAGAAATTTTTGCAAGAAACGCCAGAATCTGCAATGACGCCGGAGGCCTTGCGTCGTTTAGCTGATTTAAAAGTTGAAAAGGAATACGGCTCGTTCGATGATGATAAAAGTGTTGTAACTAAATCAGCTGATTCATTTACACCACCGTCTGATGGTGTGGAAAAATCAGGTGCTGCTGTGGCAGCAACAGCAACTGGTGCGATACTCGCTGGTGATAATGCACAATCTGGAAAAATACAAAGTAGCGCAGACAAGGCAGTCAAAAGTGGAGAAATGACAATTGCCAATATTGATGAGTCGCAGAAAGATTTTGAAAAGCGAACAACAGATAAAGCAGATTTAAAGAATACTAAAACAAATGCGGTTGTAACAACGGATAAAACAGTGGCTGAAGATCTTGCATCAGCTGGTGCAAAAGAGGCGATAGAATTATATAAAGGCCTGCTTATAAAATATCCACATTATGTTCGTAATGACCAGGTGCTGTATCAATTGTCACGAGCTTATGAAGAAATTGGTGAAATTGAAGAAGCAATGAAGGTGCTAAATCGTCTGGTAAAAGAGTATGCGAGTTCCAGGCATATAGATGAAGCCCAATTTCGTCGGGCAGAATATTTCTTTACACGTAAAAAATATCTCGATTCTGAGGAGGCTTATCAGGCTGTAATTGAGTTCGGAATAAGTTCAGCGTTCTATGATCTGGCATTATATAAACAGGGCTGGGCATTCTTTAAGCAGGATTTATATGAAGAAGCATTGAATGATTTCATTAGCTTACTCGATTATAAAATTTCAATTGGCTATGATTTTGAGCAAATAACAAACAAAATTGAACGTAAGAGAATTGATGATACCTACCGTGTAATTAGCTTAAGTTTTTCTTATTTGGGTGGTCCGCCTGAAGTAATTAAATATTTTGAAACTCACGGTAGCAGGCAGTATGAGGCAAGTATATATAGTCATTTAGGTGAATACTATTTAACCAAACGACGTTATGCAGATGCTGCGGACTCATACAATGCGTATGTAGCAAGAAATCCATTAAATAAAGTATCTCCGCATTTTCATATACGGGTTATCGAAATATACCTGAAGGGTGGTTTTCCAAAACTGGTTGTAGATTCTAAAAAGAATTTTTCAACAACCTATGGTCTAAGAGCAAATTACTGGACCTTCTTTGATATCAGTACATATCCCGAAGTTGTTGCGTTTTTAAAATCGAATTTAACCGATTTGGCAAATCACTATCATGCACTGTATCAGAACAGGCGTTTGAGAAAGCATAGACAAGAGAATTTTAAAGAGGCTATTCACTGGTACCGTGAATACCTCAGTTCCTTCCCGGAAGATCTGCAGACGCCAGAAATTAACTTTCAGCTAGCTGAGTTATTGCTTGAAAATAAAGACTTTAGAGATGCGGCACTGGAATATGAGCGCACGTCATATAATTATGAAAAGCATAATAAATCTTCTGAAGCGGGGTATGCTGCAGTATTTGCATATCGTGAATATTTAAAGAACGTAGACCAGTCACAGCGAAATACAATAAAGCATGAAATTATTCGAAGTTCATTAAAATTTGGTGAAACTTACCCTGATCATAAAAAAGCTCCGGTTGTGCTAGTTGCGGCAACAGATGATCTGTTTGCTATCAGAGATTTTCCGTTGGCGATAAAAGTTGGTCGCCAGGTTATTGACAAATATCCTGATATAGAACCGAAATATATTCGCTCTTCATGGTTGATTGTTGCTCATGCATCTTTTGAGTTGACCTTATATGCTAATGCAGAAACTGCTTATAGTAAGGTTTTAAAACTGACTTCAAAAAAGGATAAAGAAAGAATCAAGCTAATAGAAAATTTAGCCGCAACAATTTATAAACAGGGTGAGCAGGCGCGCAAGTTGCAGGATCATCGAACAGCAGCCAACCATTTTTTGCGGGTAGCTGTGGCTGCGCCCACTTCAAAAATCAGGCCCACTGCAGATTATGATGCTGCAGCTGCATTAATCAGTTTAAAGGATTGGCCTAAGGCGGCAGAAGTTTTAGAAGGCTTCAGGAAGCGCTATTCTAAAAATAAATTATTGCCAGATGTCACTAAAAAACTGGCGATTGTATATAAAGAAGATGGGAAATTATTACTCGCGGCGGCTGAATTCGAACGTATTGAAACTGAATCAAAAGACGATGCAGTGCGCCGAGAAGCCTTGCAACAGGCTGCTGAATTGTATGAAAAGGCAAAAGATACAGATAAGGCTTTATCAATCTATACTCGTTACGTTAAATATTTTCCGAAACCCGTTGAGTTTTCTCTGGAGATGCGCAACAAGATTGCGGATATTTATAAACTGAATAATCAGAAAAAACTATATATTGAACAGTTACAGCTTATTGTTGCTATTGATTTAAGGGCGGGCAAAGAACGCAGTGATCGGACCCGTTTTCTGGCAGCTAATGCATCGTTGGTTTTGGCGCAACCCGCAATAAAGAGGTTTAAAGCGGTAAAGCTGGTTAAGCCTTTTAAGAAAAATTTAAATAAAAAGAAAAAACGTATGAAGACGGCAATTGATGCACTAACTCGTCTGGTTGACTATGAGGTAGGAATAATTACTGCAGCAGCAACTTTTGAAATCGCTGAAATATATTTTCACTTTAGTCGTGCGTTAATGAATTCTGAACGTCCAGGTAACTTAACCGAAGAGCAGCTGGAGCAGTATGAGCTGGTGCTTGAAGAGCAGGTTTATCCATTTGAAGAAAAATCAATAAATGTACATGAAAAAAATATGGAATTGCTTGATTTGGGAATTTATAATGAATGGATTGATAAAAGTATTGAAAAGTTAGCCGTTTTATTGCCCGCAAGATATGCCAAGCCCGAGGAAGCTGTTCAGTTTGTTGAAACCATTGTTCCTGTTAAACAGAATGCGGTTCCAGAAAATGATCAGAAAAATAAGAATATAAAAAATGAGAGTTTAGATAAAGATAATAATGAAACAGAGGAAAAAGATTCTGAAGTTGAAAATCAACAGGCTTCTGTATTATTAAACGAGAAGTATGGTCTTAAAAAAAATGATAATAGTTCGACATTGATTTCTTTGCTTAACGATGAGGCAATAACTTATGAAGATACTTAGGTTTATTGTTTTATATTTAACTATTATTAGTTTACTATCATGCGCTATGGAGTCCACAAAGCCCTCCGCACAGGACGGTAGCCAGAAAGCACTGTGGGTTGAAGTGGATTCAGATGTTGAAGATGATTTTAATGCGGCATTGGTGCACTTAAAAGCGACTGAGTACGATGCAGCAATTGTTTTGTTAGAAAAGGTGATCGCTGAAGAAAAAAGAGTGTCTGCACCATTTACGAATTTAGGGATGGCATATAATAAAAAAGGGGATGAAAAAAAAGCAGAAGAATATTTTTTAATGGCAGTAAATATTGAGTTGACCAATCCGGTAGCAAATAATCAACTTGGGCTGTTGTATAGAAAAAAAGGCCAGTTCAATGATGCTAAAAAAGCCTATACAAATGCCCTTACTGAATACCCGGATTATTTACCAGTGGTAAAAAATCTGGGTATCCTCTGTGAATTATATATGCGTGATTTGCCCTGTGCATTAAAACAGTATGAGCATTATTTAAGTTTGCAACCGAATAATAAGACCATGAAAATATGGGTTTCTGATCTGAGTAAAAGAATTAAATAAGGAAAATATTATGGTGTTTTTAAAAAATATTATATTAATGCTATTGTTTGTTTCTTTTATGTCTTCAGTACAGGCAGAAGATAAGCTGGAAATAGCGAAAACTAAAAAAAATATAAAAAAAGACAGTGCTGTTAAGGAGCTGTCTGGTATATCTATTATTGGTAATAAAGAAGCACCAAAATCACTTTATATTGTACCATGGAAGAATTCTGAGGTAGGTGTTCGTTCAAGTTTAACATCCGGTCTGCTGGATGGTTCAATGCGACCGATTGATAAAGAAGTGTTCATGCGGGAACTGGATTTTTATGAATTAAGCCACTGAGTTATCTGGCTATCGATAGTATAAAGTGGTTAACGCTTTGTGATGCTGTTTGGTTTTGGTGGTCTTTTTATGTGATTTGGTTAAATTTATAATGAACTAAATCTGGCTGAATTATCATGTGAGTGTTACAAAACTGGAGTCGGCACAATGTAAAACAAATTTTAAACTGCTAATAATTTAATGTTATAAATTTAATGTTATATAAGACACTTTGAATTTGCAGTGCTAAACTCCATACAATTCAATATGCTTTTGTAGGGCATGTAAACAATGAGGAAAACATAATGGAATTCATCGAAACACTGGTGCGATTTTTCCAAACCGGTGGTGCATTCATGTACCCTATTTTGATTGTATTCGCAATTGGTCTGGCTATAGCGATAGAACGATTTATTAAGCTGGGTAATGTGCGCCGTGCAAACAGAAAAGTGTGGGACGAAGTGCACCCTTTATTAGAAGAGGGTGACTTTGATAAGGCCCGTGAATTAATAGCGGATGATACGTCAACTATTGCGAGACTGTTAAATATGGGGTTGGCGCGTCAGGGTTCTGTTCGGCGACGTGATGATATTGAGATTGCAATGGAAGAAAGCATGATGGAAATTATTCCTCAGCTTGAAAAGCGCACTCCGTATGTTGCCTTGTTTTCAAATATCTCAACTCTGTTGGGTTTATTGGGTACGATTATGGGATTAATTGAAGCGTTTACAGCAGTAGCTAATGCGAATCCTGCAGAAAAAGCCGACTTACTATCCGCCAGTATTTCAGTCGCTATGAACACAACTGCATTCGGTTTGATGGCGGGTATTCCGTTGTTAATTCTGCATGCATTATTGACTGATAAAACAGGGCAAATTGTTGATAGCCTTGAAATGGTTTCAGTTAAAACATTGAATATCATATCTGAATTTGCCAAACGTCAAGCTGCTCTGGCTGCAAAATAATGGCTAGAAAAAGGCGCTATCGCCGCACAGACAAAGATGTACCTGAAATGGATATCACTACTTTTCTTAATTTAATGGTGGTGCTGGTTCCGTTTCTGTTAATCACAGCGGTGTTTTCCCGGGTAACTATTCTTGAATTGAATTTACCAACTTCAAGCGGTTCTAATACACCGACAAAAATAAAACTGAATATTGAAGTTATTGTACGAGCCAGCGGCCTGGAAATTGGTAATGGCCGGCGTGTAGTTGCACGCTTTCCAAAAGTGGATAATGCATATGATTTTGCAGCGCTTTCTAAACATCTGTTAGAAATAAAAAGAAATTATCCGGATAAAACGGATGCAACGGTGTTGATGGAGCCTGACATTGAATATGAATTACTGGTACATGTGATGGATGCGGTACGTATCGCTGAAGTGTCCCAGAGTGCGGAAGGTATTTTTGACAAGGTTGCTCTGTTTCCGGATATTTCAATCGGGGATGCGCCATGAAGCAGAACTCCCGGCGCATGAATCGTATGTCACGTTCGAAGAAAAAGCCACCGGGGTTAAACCTGGTTTCCTTGATGGATGTGTTTACGATTCTGGTTTTTTTTCTACTGGTTAATTCATCATCAACTGAAGTGCTCGAACCGCCCAAAGTCGTTAAATTACCGGATTCTATTGTAGAGAAAAAGCCCCGTGAAACTGTGGTTGTTCTGGTTACCCAGGAATCTATTTTAATAATGGGTGAACCGGTGATTTCTACTGAGGCTGCACTGGCGGTAAAGAAATCGGTGATAGAAGAAATTCAGGCTCGTCTGGTTTTACAGCGTGAAAACGTCATTGGTATCAGTACAAAAACAATTGCAGAAGGCAATGAAGTTACCGTGCTTGCTGACAAGTCGATTCCGTTTAAATTGTTGAAAAAAATTATGTCCAGTTGTACTGCTGCGGGCTATGGGAAAATTTCTCTGGCTGTTATTCAAAAAGCGTCACAAACAGAATCACAAACAGACTTATAAGGTTTAATTACGTTGGTGGATCAAGAGGTTACTCAGGAAAAGGAAAAAATCAATCTTAAGATTGATGTAGCCCAGCATCGTATTGCGGATCTGGAGAATCAACTGCGCCTGGTTGATATTGAATTGGAGGATTTATTTCAGGATCGCCAGCAATTTATATTACTCAGTGAAATTAGTGATCGCCTTGATAAGTTAAACAAACTCGGTGGCACATGTTTGTTCTGGGGTGAAAACTGTGACGAAGGTGAATCTTTAGCGCATTATCATCGAATTCATAACATGGTGATTAACTACGATGAAAAAGTTAAGGAAGTTCAGAAGCGTCGGGAGTTAATTAAAGAAGATATTCAAAGTGTCATTGCACAAGTTAATATTTTGCATGAAGAAATTCTGGTTGTGCAGGAGCGGGCGGAAGAGCGCAAACACGAATTTGTAATTGAACGTGAAATGACCGTGCATCCGTATCGGCCTATGATTATGCCATGGACGACACAGGGTGAAGATGAAAATCGTTTTCGGCGTATTTTATTAATTGCTTTATTAATTACCGTTGTGATGGGGTATCTGATTCCGCTCTGGGAATTACCCGTTCAAACCCGTGATCAATTAAGTGAAGTGCCTGAGCGACTGGCTAAACTGGTTGTCAAAAAAGAGCCGCCACCGCCGCCACCAAAAGTGCAGCCAAAACTTGAGAAGAAAAAAGATAAGGATAAAAAGCCCAGAAAGGATGTGCCAAAGCCTAAAACTGAAAAGGCTAAAAAAGCCCGTAAAGTGGCGCAAACCGCTGGCCTGCTGGCCTTTAAAGAAAATTTTTCAGAGTTAATGGATAATTCAGTCGACCAAAAACTCGGCTCCCAGGCACGCTTAAGTAATAAGGGGCAGAAGGCGCGCAAAGTTTCTCGCTCGTTGGTAACCGCTCAGGCTGAAGGTGCATCGGGGGGTATCAGTACATCTTCTTTGAGTCGAAATACCGGTGGCGCGGGTAAGAGTATTGGTGGGGTTGAATTCTCTCGGGTTGAAAGTGCTATTGGTAGCGATTTTTTTGGCGAGGAAAGACCGCTTAGTGATGGTCCCGGTCCATCCAGAACCGATGAAGAAATACAGATTGTATTCGATCGTTATAAAGCGGCGCTGTATAGAATATATAACAGGGAGCTACGCAAGAACCCAACGCTGCAGGGTAAGTTAGTGCTTAAGCTTACCATTGAAACCAATGGAAAAGTTTCCGCCTGTAGCCTGGAATCCAGTGATATGGATGCACCGGGACTCGAGAAGAAGATTGTTGCACGGGTTAAGAAATTTAACTTTGGGCCTAAAGAGGGTGTACCGGCGATTACCATTTTATATCCAATCGATTTCTTACCCGCAAGCTGAAGTATTCGCTAGATACTCTGCCGGGTGAGCTTTTTAATTGATAAAATTTTGGTGCTAATCAGTTTAACGGAGGGTGGATTTTATCCATCGGTTAATTGACTCAACCTGTCATAAATTTCAGTATTTCCCAGTGATCTATATCAAAATAGGATAATGCCATTAATTAAAGCTGGTCTCCATTTCATTAATGTACTAATATCCCTAAAAACAATAACTTAAGCCGTATATTTAAAATATCACATTAATAGTTGATTTGAGCAGTTATTCACAGACGTAGGGAGAGCGGAGATGTACTATAATTATGCTTAACTAATTGATAAAAGAGGAAAAACTGGATTTGGTAAACATAAAACAAATATAAAAGAAGAATAGATGTTTTTAAAAGGCATACAGCGATTAATAAAATCTGCATCAATTACCTGTGTAATTGTTAGTGCAGTTTTTTTATTGTCTGCTGAAAATGCCCTTGCAGTAGCTAACCTAAACCTGTTTACAAACTTTCAGTCCGTTGATGGAACCCGAACGTATATGGATACGGCGGGTACATGGGATTCAGCCAACACCCTCGATGTCAGTAATAGTAATCCCAATGCCAATCCAAATGCACCGGATTACGAACCGGACGGTGGCGATACCTTTCAGTTAATTATTAATAATGTAGCGGCCCTGGGTGCTGTTAACCGGGCATTTGATCTGGCGATCAGCGTCGATTTACCCGCTTCGAATGAAATACGTCTTCCACAAAATAGCAATTTCCCCGTGCTGGTTAACCGTTCAGTTTTACCGGGTGGAACCAGCTGTAGTAATCTGAATAATGTGCGGGCGAATCAGGTTGGCAATACCATTACATTTGTATTTAATGGTGGCGATGAGCTTTCGCCCCGTTGTCGTTATGAATTTAATCTGGGCTTAACCACCAATAATACGGCTCCCTATGCACAGGCCTGTAACCCGGGAGATGCGGCCTGTAATGTGCGTTTTAATGTTGCCTACAATGAAACCAATAATACACCGCCATTACAATCGAGTTTCGTTACCCATCAGTCGGATATTAATGCGGGTGCATTGAGTTTAGTTAAAAACGCAACAACCGGTAATGCGGTTGATGGCACGCCAGTTACCTATGACATTGTGATAACCAACACGGGTAACGGTGGATTATTTACAACCACGTTAACCGATAACGACAGCACAAACTTTTCATTCAGCCAGTTAACAATTGCACCTCCATTTGTGCCGCCTGATCCACAACCCGCATTCGGTGACAATACCTACGTGTTTAATTATCTGGCAGCGGGTCAGTCAACCACCGCGATTGCCAGCGGTGATGCGGATATTTCACCGGATGCGGCGAGCTGTGATATTTTAAATTCAGCCAGTGTCGTGGATCGAACCGGCTCCGCCACCGCCTCAGGTTTTGATAGTGTTGTTTACAATTTAGCCAATCAATTAACCATTTCCCATGATTTGGCCAATAGTTATTGTGAGCTGTGCGGGCAGGGCGAAGTGATTATTAATATTGCGAACACCGGTGGTATCACACTCAATAATATTATCGTCAACGAAGATTTAAGCCGCGGTCTACCATTGCTGCCATCGGGTTTAACGGTTGTTGATGGAACGGTTACTTTTAATGGTGCTGCAGCACCTAATCCTGCCCCCGGCCCCGGCGGTACATTTGAGTGGAATATTGGTTCGCTGGATAGCCCGGCAGATTTTTCGCCATCAAACCCGATCACCCTGCAAATTCGTTTTCGGGTGCAGCGTGATTTCCCGACCTTTAGCCACGAAGGTCTGGCGGATATTGACCCGGCGGATGGACCATCAACCGATCTATCACTGGAAGCCACTGCTATCTATGATTCCGTTTGTGGTTCGAGTCCGGCGCCTGTTTCAACGGGTATCGGTGTGCTGGCATTACGTCAACCTGAACCGGTGGTGGCAAAACTGGGCTGGAATATTGATGCGGGGCAGGGTCAGGGGGGGGCATCTCAATTTGTTTACGGACACCAGAATGACAATGTCATCTGGCAGGTGCAAATACAGAATAACGGTGCCGCGGATTTAGAAGATTTATTAGTGCAGGATACTATCGGCGGCAATTTTGATTTGACCTACATGTGTGAAACCGTTGGTGATGCAACCGGTGCGGCGGGGGGGACACCCGGTGCAAGCTGTATTGCTATCAGCGGCACAACTGCCACGGACTTTTTACCCACACCCAACCCGGATGTTGTGGCGGGTGGTGCGAATGAAGCGTTTTATGTGGGGGAGATTCAAAGTTCCTGCTCTAATGTTACCAATACAGGCAATATAGAATGGGGCTGTGAACTGGATGGTACTGACGGTGGAATTGATAACAACAACAGCACAATATTACCGGCGAATATTATCGACACGGCGGACCTGAATACCTCGGTCAGCACCTTTGCGGATCTCGATCCCGGGGTCACCGATCAGCTACAGATTACAGTCGAAATAACTGGCACCCATCCGACTAATTTTGGTGCCACCGGCCAGCCTCCCGGAAGCCGTGGACGGGTCACTATTACCATCCTGAATGACACTGGCGGCACGGTTAGAAATATAGACCTCGATAATATATTACCCGCGCAATATGTGGTTGACCCGAGCATCATTAATGGTGGCACTACGGCTACGGTGGCCACTAATAATCCGCAGTTTGATATCACCATAACCCCGGCCTATGGTGTTGCTTATGATGGCATGATCGACCAGGTAACCTGGACGAATTCGGTGCCAACCCCTTTTGCTAATCCCGAGGTGAGTCCATTGGGTAACAATGCACCGCATTTTACCTTTAGCAGCTCTGCGCCCCCGGGCATCCCACCTTTCGATACCGATATGTTACGCCATGGTGACGTGGTTACACTGAGTTTTGATATTGTTTTAGTCGATGCTCCGCGCTACGACCTGCTTGCAGATTTAGATGTGCGAGAGGAAGTTTCACCGGCCAGTGATCCGGACAATAACGCACCCGCCGGGTTTAATATTGATAACACCCTAAGAGTCACCTATGAAGAAGCCTGTACGGCCATTAACAGAATAACCCTACCGGATATAAACGACTCCTTTGATGCAAATCCGGAAGATCTGGATGTCGATATTGTGGGGGCTAACTTAAGTTTTATTTTAAATACCGATCCGACTATCACTCTGCCCCTCACCGTACGCTTAACGAATAATGGTGGCCACGATGCACTTAATTATTTCATGGTCGTTACATTCGGTAATGCCATGAAAGTGGATAGTGCGCCAGGAGGCTGTAATGATGTCAGTGGCCCGCCGGTGGTGTTGCCAAGGCCATACTGGGATGATCCAGAGGGAATACCCGTAGCGAATTTGCCAACGGTTTATGAATGTAGTTTTGCCGACTTTGGTATCATTGCACCGGGTGCGGGAAACCGTGTTGATTTTGATTTTGTGGTGAGCCGAAATGGTGCATCAACCGTCGATGATTTAACCTTCCGTGCAGATGTCGTGGGTGAAATACAGCTCAGTGATAACACCCCGTTAATTTTCCCTGCCGTTACTGCCACACCCACCGCACAAATTGATAATGTCGCAAATAACTACAGTTTAGACGGCATTCGAGCACGGGTGATTGGTTTTGGTTTACGTAAATCCCTGGTGGGTTGTACCGAGCAATTATCCTTCCCGGCTCGTACGCCTGATTCGGTTTTCATTGGTGAAGACTGTGAATTTAATATTGTCTCCGGCGGCTGGTTTGGTTTTGATACACCGGGCTTCGGTATTATTGCGGTGCACACGATTAGTGTTGATGATGAAGTTCCTACCGCTGCCACGTTACCTTTTCCGAGTGCCCAGGGTTTTATCAGTCAAACCGATGGTGCTGCCAGTGATACGGAAATTTTAAATTCGGGTATCGCATTTACCCCGGCCGGAATTGTGCAGCTTGATCAGGGCACGGTGACCTGGAGATTTAATGTGCCTAACGGCGGTACTCCGCCTGCGGATAATAAACTGTATGTCAGAGATAAACTGTTTGTTACTAACATCACAACGCGTATTTTAAATGAGCCACTGGATACCGCCGCAACGGCACCCAACCAGCACGATCAGCTTAGCCGTAATATTTTAAATACGCAGTTTAGTGCTGATTTTATCGATACATCAGGCAGCCTGGGGGTGTTTGTATTTGACCAGGACACTACCGGCTACCCGATTCAAAGTTTACGTCAATATGATTTAACCATCACCGAACCGAATTTATTAGTGACCAAAGATGTGTGTAATGAAACCCTCGCCGGTGGCACCGGTATGTGTGTGGATGCAGACTTTATCGATTTTGTAAACACCGGTGACACGGAAGATTTTTATGTTTATCGAATTCGTTTAGAAAATGTTATTACCCCAGGGGTTACCCGGGCACCGGCTTACAATGTAGTTATTTCAGATTTATTTGATGCCAGTGACCTGATGCAGCTGTGGCCAATAACACCGCTGGTTAATCCGCTAAAAGATCCATTTGATAATGACAATCTGGATAATGACGGTGACGGTGAAACCGATGAAGGTGATGAAGCGGAAATACTCACCGACAATCTGGTGAACATTCCATTGAATATTAATCCGGCACAAATTAAGTTTTCCTACACCACGTCTACAGCGCTTGAGCAAATTGACGAGGGTGAAGTTGTTTATTTATATTACCGGGTTAACCCGGATGATTTTATCGCGCCACTGCAAACCCTGACCAACACGCTGGATGTGCGTTTTGATAGTTTGCAGGGTCCGGCAGGTAGTCAGAATCTGGTACAGTTTCCGGTTGATCCAAACGATTTTCCAGAGGTGTACCCCACAAGCTCAGCTGGAATCCCTGCAGGCTCGGCGGGTAGTGCACGAGTATACTCGGACACCGGCGAAACCGCCCGCGTGCAGGTTTTACCCTTAGAGGTTGAGCCAAAAATAATCGTACAGACATCTACTCAGCTGGGTGCCGGGCCATTACTGGAACCGATCGATGTGGTGGTGGGCGAAGAAGTGCAGTATCGCCTGCGGACGTTAATTCCGGTTGCCAACCTGCGTGAATTTATGGTGCGTGATGAACTGCCGCCAGGCATTAGTTGTATTGAAGTGCCGACGGTGGATTTAAGCCTGCCACCTTATGATGCCGCGGGGTTTTCACCCGGCGGTGTTTTCAGTGTAGCCAATGGCGGCATCACCTGTAATGAAAATTTAGTGGAATGGAATTTTGGCGACCAGGAATTAACCGCGTCTTTAGGTAACAGCCGGTTTATTTTTGAAGTGGATTTTATTAGCCGCGTAGAAAATATTCCGACCACCTTAATTCGTCCATTTAATCCCGGCGGGAATAACTGTATTTTACGCAATGGTGGTGCAGCAGCCAGTTGGGGAGCGGTTCCATCCACCACCGCCTGTGATGTGGATACCTTTGTGCGCACCAGTTATCGAAATGACCCGACCCAGGGCGGTGTGTTAATCGAGCATTTATTCGACCCGATTCAGGTATTTGTGCGTGAACCGCAACTGCAAATCACCAAAACGTTTGTAGAAGTCACGACCGGTTTAGATGAAACAATTGCCGACGCAAAAGATATTTTTGAAGTGCGGGTCGATGTTGAAAATGTCGGTGATGCGACGGCTTACAACCCGCAGGTTTTGGATAATCTGGTCAATACCAAATATACTTATCTAGGCAATTTAGGCGGCCTTGATCCTCCCACCATCCCGATAACCGATGGCATTACTTTACCCTTACCTGGTTCCAACCAGCCGGTCTTTAGCTGGGGCCCTGGGTTTAATATTGCACCCGGTGGCGCCAATATCATTAGCTTCACCTATCGTGTAGAAGCCAATGACGATGTCGAGCCAATGGAAGATGTGGTGAACACCATTGAAGCCAAGTGGACAACGTTAGATAATAATAATATTGCATTAAATACCGGCGGTGCCATTGGTGTTGATGGCGATGTACTCGGTATGCGCAACGGTTATTTTGTTAGCACCGAACCCGCACCGGCCAATCCAGTCAATGATTATATTTTTGCCCATTCCGATTCGATTGTTGTTCCGGGGCTAACCGTCACCAAAACCGATTTAGATGCGGCAACCACTGAAGCCACTATCGGCGCACAAAAACGTTTCCAGATTGATATTGATTTACCCGAAGGTTTAACCAATGACGTTTTAATTAATGACAACCTGGCATTTGGTGATGTAGCGCCCGCACCCATTCAAACTTATATTTTAGAAAATGCCGCGCCATTTTTAGTGCAGTATGAATTTTTTGGTATCCGTACCATTAATGGCGTTGCCCCAACACCCGCCAATGCGGAAACAATTTTTAATGCGGTACCCGCAGCGGGAACAGCCAATAATGCCATCTGGGATATTGGGCTGGTACAAACCGAAACCGAAGATGATTCGCCATTGAATGCCACTCCAATTATAAATCCGCGCATTCGTATTACCTACTACGCGCTGGTGAATAATGATTTAGCCACCAATAATTTAGATCTGTTACGCAATCAGGCCACCCTGCAATACACGACGGGTTTAGTGCCACCGACCACGGAAACGGAAGTTGATCAGACCGATGCAATCACTGTAATTGAAGCGGATTTAATCGCAACCAAAGCGGTGGCTAATGTAACCTCGCCAACGATTGATCCGGATGGGGGGGATGTACTGGAATATACGTTAACCGTTACCCATTCTGGTATTTCTACATCGCCGGCTTATGATTTAAATATGCAGGATATTATTCCCGCCAATGTCACTTACATTGCAGGCTCTGCGGTGTTAATGGTTAACGGCGTGGTTACCGGCATTCAGGAGCCGACCATCAGTGGCCAGCAATTAACCTGGGGTAGAAATAATTTAAATGATGACACTCAGGATATTCCGCTAGCCGAAACCCTGTTATTAACTTATCAGGTGCGGGTGTTAGACACGGTGCAGCCACTGGAAGAAATCACCAATAGCGTCGTGCTCGACTGGACCTCACTCGATGGATCATCGCCGCAAATAGATGCCCGGGAAAGATTTGGTATCGGCGGCGTAGACTGTACCGCCAGTGTTGCACCCAATGATTATTGTTTCGGCCCGGTCACTTCAACGCTGAATGTGATTGATAAAAACACCGTTGTAAAAATCAAATCCAACGACTCATTTAACTTAACGCCAGCAGGGACTGATTTACGTATTGGCGACATCGTTGAATACACATTAACCCTGAGTTTGCAGGAAGGCACAACCCGTGCACTTACCCTGGTGGATACGTTACCGAACGGCGTGAAATTTGTTGATGTGACGTCGGTGAATGGCCAGCTGGTTGCTCCGTATACGTCCGCTAATGGTTTTATTCACGATCCGATAGCGGCACCGATAATCAGCGGCGTCAATAACAAAACGATTTCATGGACGATTGGTTCACCGGCAACCGGTATTATTAACACCGCCAATGATAGTAATGATGATTTTGTTGTTGTGTATCGTGCGGTGGTCACTAAAGATGAATTTATAAAACCGCAAATTGCAACGATTCCGGTAGCCAATACGGTGTTAATGAATTATCAGGATGTGAATGGTGCGCCGCCATCAGGTTTACCTTTATCGCGCTTAACCAGTACGGTTAATTTAAATGTTCAGCAGCCGATTATTTTCCTGGCGGACTTAATGAAAGTCAGACGAAACGGGGTTTCCGTAAGCGGCAATCCGGTGGTGCCAAATGAGGTGATGGATTTCCGTCTGGAAGCCTGTAACGTTGGAACGGCGCCCGCTTATAATTTAATTTTAGAAGATCTATTGCCACAATATTTTGTTGATACTGTAAATCCTATTAACAATTCTCCTTTACTGGATTTAGCCACGTTAACCGCGCCGATTGTGAGAATTAACGGTGCGATCGTTGCAGATGGTGTGGAATATGTTTATACGCCACCACCGGTAACCGTCACCAATCCTACTGAAATCTTAAGCATTAGTTTTACCGATACCGGGCCATTACCGGCGGGGCAATGTGCAACGGTTGAGTTTGATATCGCGGTACACAATCTGATAAAAGATCAGTTGAACTGGAATAATACGCTGCAACTGATTGAGTATTATTCGTTGCCGGCGGTGGATGCCAATGCGGATGTACTTGAGCGTCAGATTTACGATGCACAGGGCCCGGTTTTATATAATTTGAATACGGTTGTGCCGGTAATTAATCCCAATAAAGATTTAGTCTCGCCGGTTGGCCCGGCTTATGAAGCGACCATCGGCGAGTCAATAATTTATCAGATAAGAGTGCCTGGCGATGCTAACCTGATTGACGGACCAATGCAGGTCAACATGTTTAACGTCAGTATTCTTGATCAGTTATCTGCCAATGTGACTTTAGTTGATCCAATCGCGGATGTGGTATTAGACCCGGCCAGTGAATATACCGGTGGTTTTACGGTTTCTGTTTCAGCTGCAAATTTAATGACAATCAATGTGCCACTGATTCCCTTTGATGGCACACTAGCTGTCCCCGGCACACAACAGGCGATCTTTAATGTAACGGTCAGGGTAAATAACGATGCTAACACCAGCTCGACGATCGCCCCCATTACCGCACCGTTTGGCAACAGCACAAACTTTTCTTTTGGTGGCCTGACCACCGGTATTGGCACAACCGCAAATGATGTTGTTATTGTCGAGCCGCAATTAACCCTGGATTCCAAGCTCGGTGTTAATTTAACGCAGGTCGCCGCCGATACCAATGCCGGTGATGTTATACGTTATACATTAGCAATAAGTTCACTCGCGGGAGGGCCTTACTCCGATGCGTTTGATGTCAATATTATCGACTCGCTTTCCGCCAGCCTGGAATTTTGTTCGGCTGCAGACGGAGGGCAGTGTGAAGATCCGACTATTTCCAATGGCAGCGCAATCGCTACAACGCCGACCCTGGTTACCGGCAATGGCACCATCGCCAGTCCCTATGTTTTAAACTGGAATTCTGTCAATGGTAGTCTCACCGACATAGACATTACAGAAGGCGATGCGGTGACCATTACCTACACCGTGCGGGTGATGGATAATGTGCTGGCAAACCAGCCATTAGTTAACACCGCAACCATTAGCTGGACCAGTTTAGATGATGTTGTGATTGGCGAACGTGATGGTCTGGTCGCCAATACACCCGCGACCCATCTGTATGTCAGCGGTCCGCAAAGTAGCCCGATCTTAACCGTGCCGGATGTTAATGCGCTGGATAAATTACTGGATAGTACCAGTTCAATTCTGGCCGGCCCCAATGATGTTCGTGTCGGCGATATGGTTGATTACGAAGTCAGAATTTTCATGCAGGAAGGCACCAGTGCGAATATGGTGCTCACCGATACGCTGGCGCAGGGTTTACAGTACGAAGGCATTGTCAGCATCAATAATATTAACAATGGCAATTTTGTTGCGCAGGTTCCGTTTACACATGCACCTTACTCACAGGCCACGACGGTGGTGAGTGGTGATCCGCGAGTCGGGCCGACGACGGTTACCTGGAATATGGGTGACATTATTAATGTCGGCGATAACATAATCATCAATGATGATTTTGTGATTGTTTATCGCACCCGGGTTATTGATCGGGTGAATGGCCGGGATTTAGCGAATCCGCTGAGTAATATACCGTTGCAGAACAATATTGGTCTGGTGTATGACACCGCCACCGTGCCCGGCAGTGATCTGAATAATATTATTAATATTCAAATTGACCAGCCGAATCTGGCTGTCGTGAAGAGCCTGCCGGTCGGCGCCAATACGGTCATTGAAGCAGATGAGGTTGTCACTTTCTATCTGGATGTGACTAACGTCGGTGAATCTTGGGCCTACGATTTAGTGTTGCAGGATACCCTGCCAGTGGGTCTGAGAATGGGGGCCGCGCCACCGCTGGTTGTGTCTGTGGAAATGCCCATTGGCACGCCATTAGTACCCCAGCCAATACAGGCTTACGACCCGCTCACCGGCATTATCACCTGGGACTTTGATACGGGTGTCGCCAATGACTTAACCATACCCCCCACCAATGTTGCGCCGCTGGGTGATAAAACCCTGCGCCTTACTTACACCGTGCAGGCGGATAATAATATTTCCGCAGCGCTGAATATTAGTAACCTGGCCCAGGTGGTGCGTTATCATTCATTTGATGATGAGGAAATTCCCGTAGTGGTTAATCCGGCACCGGGCATCGTTCCACCGGTAATTCCAGTCCGTGAAATTTATGGGCCAAGTGCGGTGTCCAGTGTGGCGCTGACCACCATGGGACCGGGTGCGCTGGATAAACTCAATCCGGTATTACCGGTTGAATCACCCCTGGGTGTGTCTATCGGACAGCCATTTGACTACGCCATTACTGTACCATTAGTGCCGTTGAATACTTCACTTTACGATATTCGAATTCTGGATGACTTAACCGCCATTCCCGGCACCGATCTGGTTTTTGTTAATGTAACCAACACCGTGGGTGTGTTTAACCCAATTAATACCGGCACGCCGTTTAATCTGGTGATTGAAGATATCACCAACGGCATAGATACGGTGCCCATGCAGAATGCCGCGGTTGCGCTCACCGTGATGCTGCGTAATACCCCGAATAATGTTAGCGGTAACACCTTTATGAATACCGCGGACTATACCTTTAATAGTGTCAATGGCAATGTGGCCACGCAGGGCCTGGGTATGCCGGATACGACACTGGCATTAATGGTTGTTGAGCCGGTACTGGAAATTACCAAAATGGGCCCACCAGCACCGAGCCTGGTGCGCTTTGATGTGCCAATTGCGTATACCCTGACGGTAGAAAATACCGGTAACGGCCCGGCCTATGACACCACCATTACTGATCTGCTGCCGCTGGTGCCGGACAACCCGCCATTAACCGGTGGCACCTGTAACCGGTTGCCGGAAAATGTCACGGTTCAAGTACTGAAAGATGACGACACACTGGTGGCAAGTCTGGTACAGGATACGGATTTTGTGGTTGTACACACACCGGCGCCCACCTGTACATTAGCCATTACAACCACAACACCACTGGCGGTGATTCAGTACGATGAAAAAATGCTGATCACCTATAACACCTATCTGGATATTGATAGCCAGAACGGTGCGCTGTTGACGAATACCGCCAGTGTGACCCAGTATTTCAGTCAGGATACCCCGGCGGGTGTCGTGATGGGTGAAATACGTCAGTATGTAAATGACCCGGCCAGCCCGTTGGATGAAAGTCAGTATACGGTGACAGTGGAAGCACCGGATTTACTCATCACTAAAGTGCCCTATAACGTCACTACCGCATCTTCCGGTGCGGCGGCGGATCCCGGCGATGTTTTACGCTACACCATTACCCTGCAGAATAATGGTCCAGTGGCTGCGGTTGATTTTAGTCTGTCGGATATTCCGGATGCCCTGAATCCCCCACCAGGGTATTTTGATTTTGCATCGCTGGCCAATGTAGTGGTGCCGGTGGGTGCGGCATTTACTTTAGATCCGATCACCGGCACCTTAAATGTCACCGGCCTGAATTTAGATGCCCTGGGGGGTGTCAATGATTCGCTAATTATTGAGTTTGAAATTCAGTTAATACCGGTTATTAACAGTGGTACCGTGGTATTCAATCAGGGTAATGCCAGTGTTACCGGCTTTAGTCCACTGCCCACGGATGATCCGGCGATTGTCGGTGCGGCGAATCCGACCGAAACTTTAATTGATGCGGCACCGGCATTTTTAGTCAGCAAAACATCAGCAGATTTAACCGGTGATCCGGCGGTGTTAATGCAGGGCGATACATTGCGTTACACCCTGCGGGTGAAAAACATCGGTCTGGAAAATGTCACCGCCGCTTACCTGCGAGATGTGGTGCCGGCGAATACCCGTTATGTGGGTAACAGCACCACATTGAATGGCGTAGCGTTGGTTGATCTGGTGGCGGATACAGCGCCACTGGAAAGTGAAATTTTAATTAACGCACCGGAAGATGCTACCCCGGGCAATATGCGTGCGGATGCGGACCCCAATGTGCTCACCAATGTCGCAACCATTACCTTTGATGTGGTCGTTGACCTGGATGTGGTTGAAGGTACGGTGGTTTCCAATCAGGCGTATGTGGGCGGCACGGGACTGGGCAGTGGCTCGTTTGCAGAGCAGGCGTCGGATAATCCGGACACCAGTTTAGTGAATGATCCTACCATTGATGTCGTGGGTAACCTGCCCGCCATTGATGCACAGAAAACCGTGCGTTTATTTACCGATGTAGCGGCCAATGACATTGTGGATACCGGTGATACACTCGAGTATCAAATCATTGTTAGCAATGGCGGAGCCGTTGCCGCCAATCAAACCAGTTTTATTGATGCGATACCCGCCAACAGTGCATACATTGCTAACTCATTTAGCCTGAATGGTACGGCCATTCCCGATGCACAACTGGTGTCATTGACACCACTTACCGCAAGAATAAATTCAGCGGATTTAGGTTTACCGGATCAGGCCGCCAATGACGGACAGATTAGTGCGGGCAATGAAGCGACGATTCTTTTCCGTGTGGTGGTGACCGGCCCACCCACCAGTTTAATTTCTAATCAGGGCATGATTACCAGCAGCGAGTTGCCGGAGCAGTTTACCGACTCCGATGGTAATTCTATTAACGGCTCGCAACCCACCGACACAGTGGTGGGCGCCGCCAGTGAATTACAGATCACTAAAGAAGTGTATGTTGTGGGCGGCGGTGTGGCTCAGGCCGGCGGCGAGCTGGAATATATTTTAACTGTCAACAACAGTGGCCAGGTGAATGCATCGAATGTCATGCTGGTGGATGTGATTCCCGCCAATGTGGTTTACACCCTCGGCTCTACCAAACTCGATGGCTCAACTTCATTTATTGGCAGCGGTGTAGCGGAGCCCGGGGTTAACTTAATGGTTAACTATCAACTGGCCAAAGGTGTGCTGGAAGCGGGTGAGAAATTCACCGTGAGTTATCGTGTGGTCTCCGATGGTGCGCTGGTGCCGGGTACTGAAATTCGTAATACCGCCAGCGTAACCTGGACGGAGCAGCCCGCTGCAATTACCGATGATGCGGTGATTGAAATTGGTGGTGCGCCGGGCGTGGGTGTGGTCGGCGGTAATATCTGGCATGACATTATTCGCTCACCGGCGGGTGAATTTACCGGTGGCAGCGATATTAATTTGCAGGACTGGACGGTACAGGTTTATCTGAATAATCCGGCGCGATCTTTATTTGCCACCACGCTCTCTGATGAAAACGGACGTTATCAGTTTAAGGGGCTGCCACCGAGTACGGTGGGTGGTGAATACGAATTGCGTATTATTCCACCGGGTGGCAGTGATACCAGTGCATCCTTGGGGCCAGCGGTAACCGATGTGCTGCACGGTGCAGATTCCGGTGTGGCAGGTGAAATGAGTGTGACCGATATTTCACTGAATGCGGGTGTTAATATTGCCAATCAGAATATACCGGTCATTCCAACCGGTGTTGTTTACGATTCGGTGTTAAGAACGCCGGTAACCGGTGCGACGTTAAGATTATTGCAGGCCAATGGTAATCCGGTGCCGACGAGTTGTTTACCGGCGGGTTCCAATCAGGCCACTCAGTTAAGTCAGGCGAATGGTTTCTATCGCTTTGATATTCAGGCGGCCAGCTGTGGTGTCACGGATTTTGTGATTGAAGTGAATGCGGTGCCGGCTGGATATAACCCCGGTGCGTCACAAATTATTCCTGCGGGCAAAGCCGGTAATGTGGATTTAAATGTGCCGGTGTGTAGCGATTCCAGTGATGACACCATTATCGGCAATAATGACTGTGATATTCAGTACAGTATACTGCCACCGGATATCACCGTGCCGGTCAGAACGGATTCAACGCCTGAAGGTGTGTCCAGTGCGACTCAGGGTACCAGCTATTTCTTAAGTATGCGGGTGACGGCGAATGGCCAGGTTGCCTTTAATAATCACATTCCACTCGACCCAGTATTAACCAGTGCCATATCTATTTCGAAAGTGTCATCTATGGTGAATGTCACACGCAGTCAGTTAGTGCCTTACACGATTACGCTTTCCAATAATTTATCCGCGCCGTTGTATGATTTAGATGTGGCGGATTTCTTCCCGGCGGGCTTTAAATATATTGCCGGTTCCGGACGTATACAGTCAAATCAGGGGCCGTGGGTTAAAACCGAGCCGGTGCTGGATGCGAATAACCCGAGTAATTTAACCTTAACCTGGGTGAATATCGGGCGCCTAAATTCCAATGAATCATTCACCATAAAACTGCTGCTGGTGGTGGGTTCCGGTGTCGGTGAAGGTGCATATGTTAACCGCGCACAGGTGCTCAATAATCTCACCGGCGGTGCGGCCTCGGGAATGGCGTCGGCAACAGTGCGGGTTGTTCCTGATCCGACATTTGATTGCTCCGATGTTATCGGTAAAGTGTTCGACGATAAAAATTTAAATGCTTATCAGGATGAAGGTGAAGAAGGTATACCCGGTGCGCGATTGTTTACTACCCGCGGTCTGGAAATTACCGCTGATGAACATGGTCGTTTCCACCTCACCTGTGCGGTAGTGCCGAACCAGGATCGCGGTTCTAATTTTATTCTGAAACTGGATGAACGCAGCCTGCCAAGTGGTTATCGATTAACCACTGAAAACCCACGGGTGATACGTGCTACCCGCGGTAAAATGCTTAAATTTAATTTTGGTGCCGCCATACACCGAGTCGTACGACTGGATATGGCGGAGCAGGTATTTGAACCAGGTACAACGAAGATGCGCCCGCAGTGGTTGCCACGCCTGGATATATTAATTACCGAACTGGCCAAAGATCCATCGTTATTACGCCTGTCGTATCTGGCGGATAATGAATCCGAAGACGAAGTAAATGACCGGCTGGATGCGGTTAAAGAAGAAATAGAAGCGCGTTGGGAAGCGCTGGATTGTTGCTATCAGTTAATGATAGAAACGGAAGTATTCTGGCGCAAAGGCGGACCGGTAGACAGGGGGGCGTTTGATGACTAAATACGCCTTAATTATGTCGGCTAAATTTTTTGCTAAGACAAAAGCAAAAATGCTTTGTGTATTGAAATTTAAATATTTATGTAAAACTGAAGTTTCAAAAGCAAAACAAAAAGCATCGTCATTCCCGCATGCTTGTAGCGGGAATCCAGCGACATTGAGTCGGATGATTGCGGGTATAAAGTCACTGAAATTGGGCTCAAAAGTATTTCAGAATGACATGAGCTATATCAGTAAAACTATCGTCTTCATGACCCTGGCTTTAAGTGTGTTAACCATCACCACAGCACAGGCGGAAACCAGCTGGCAGGAATATATGGAATTTAACCATAGCCCAACAGGTGAAACACAATATCCGCCACTTAGTCTGGAGTCACACGACGTGGGTGAAAACACGGAGCAACATTTAGCCCCGGATGCAGTATTTAATTTATGGATTCAGGATGAAACTTTTTACCGGCCCCGTGAAGAAGACCGGATTGAAATTAAAAAAGTGTTAGAAAAAAGTGCGGAAACTTTTAAGCTGGATAATGCAGTAAAAGATATTCCGTTCAGTTCCGGACAGGAAATTATTCCCCAGCAGTATGTGAGCGAACTTAAACAACTACTGGATAAAATGAAAAGCCGTGCCAATGTGCGGGTGCATTTTGTGGGGCACAGTGACAACGATCCCCTGAGCGGAGCATCGAAAGCAAAATATGGAGACAACATTGGTTTGTCCCGTGCGCGCGCCGAAACTACCGCGGAATTTGTCCAGCAGGTTTTAGATTTGCCACCGGAATCAGTTTCCTATGATGGTGTCGGTGCATCGCAACCCATTGCCAGTAATAATACGCGGGCGGGAAAAGCTAAAAACAGGCGGGTAGAAGTGCAGGTCTGGTATGACAAAATCACCGAGTATGCGGTTGAAAAAGAAGTGCTGGTGCCGGCACCAAAATTAAACCGCATAAAAGTGTGTCGCAAAGAAACCGTTTGTAAATTACGTTATAAAAAAGGCAACGCGAAACGTGCGCGTTTGCGTAACCTGATTCCGCCTCTAAGACTGGCGGAAGGTGAAGCTGAAATTCCGGCAGAATTTATTCGCCATATTCGTGAAGTGCTAAAAAATTTACAGGGTAAACAAAATGTACTGGTGCGATTTGTCGGGCACACGGATAACTTGCCATTAAGTGATCGTCAGTTACGCATTTACGGTAAACATAGCGCGCTGTCAAAAGCCCGTGCCAGACGTGTTGCTTTGGGTGTGGCAGATGTCTTAGGATTACCTAACGCAGCGGTGAGCAGTGATGGTAAAGGTGAAGCCCGTGCGGTGGCATCAAACGACACGCAAAAAGGTCGTTCGCTAAATCGCCGAATTGAAGTTGAGTTCTGGCACGATGATCCGTTCCAGGAATTTCTTGCACAGGCACAGGCCTGTCCGGAAAAAGCCGCATCGGAAACCATTACCCTGAATTATGATCCGCCAACTGGACCGGTTAAGTCCATTCGCTTACAAAAAGGTGAACCGATAATTTCACCCGCTTACACCCAGCGTTTGAAAAAGTTAATGGATGAAATTTCCGATCGTTCCAATGTGCGTTTAAGTTTTATTGGTTATACCGATAACAAACGTCTGTCACGACGCACCGCGATGGTGTATGGCGATGACATTGGTTTATCAACCGCCCGTGCACAAAAAGTGATGCAGCGAATTAAAATCGATTTAGGTTTAAGTGATAACCAGGTTGAGTTTGAAGGTCGGGGTTTTGTGCATTCCAAAGATGTTGTCAATACGGGCTTTGTTAATTTTGATACCTCACGCGTAGAAGTGCAGATTGTTTATGATGAGCTTGCGGTACTGGAAGAAGATGAAGGTCTTGACATTACACGCATCGAACGCGAAGCGTCTGCACATACCCCGTACTCACTTAACCTGATGCGTATTTCGGTCGATGGTGAACCGATTCACGATCCGTATAAAAATATTGCCGACCTGCAACGTTGTACCGATGTGGCACTGGAAGACACTAACATACAGTTCAAGTTTGATAATTTAAAATTACAACCACGTTTAAATATTACCGCCTGGCCAAACAGTGTTCGGCATGCGGATATTGAAGAAACAGAAGCGCAGGAAAATAAAGTTTATTTTAAATCCTATAGTAATTATCGCGATTATATTGTGCGCTCTGAAGTGCGTATTTTTGATGAAGAACAGTCTACCCGTGATACCGCATTAGCTGTTATTCCATTGGATGAACAGGGTAATGCTGAATGGTTAGCGGCTTATGAAAACTTTGAAGGTCCGACTAAAAAATTAAAATATTTATTGCGGGTTTATGACAGTAAAGATAACTATGATGAAACCCGTGCTTTGCCATTATGGTTGCTTGATAATTTAGATGTCCTGGAAAATTCATCACTGGAAAATGAACCACTGGAAAATGCATCACTCGAAAACGCATCGGCTGAACCGGTAGATATCGATAATGAATTGCGGGTAGGTTACGGCGAGACCCATTTGCATCGCCAAACCATTCCATTGCAAGGTGGCACCGTTACGGTGAATGGTGACAGGATTCCGGAAAATCATACGGTCTGGTTAGCGGGACGCGAGTTACCGGTTAATGATGAGGGGAAATTTGTTAGTGATGAAATTTTCCGTCCGGGATTACACACAGTTGAAGTCGCGGTGCTTGATAAGGAAGGTAATGGGGAATTATTTTTACGCGAATTAGAGTTAAAGAAAAGTGACTGGTTTTATGTGGGCATTGCAGATCTTACCCTTGCAAAAGATACCACAACCGGTCCGGCGAATATTGTTACTCAGAATGATTTTAGTTATGAAAATGAACTTAATACTTATGGTCAACTAGCCTTTTATGTAGACGGTAAATTTGGCGAGGGCTGGCAGTTAACCGCCAGTGCCGATACCGGCGAGGGGCCCGTCAGTGAAATATTCAGTAACTTTATGGAAAAAACACCGAGCGCCTTATTTAGACGATTAGATCCGGATTATTATTATCCGACCTTTGGTGATAACAGTAACATTGTAGAAAATGCCCCCACCTCTGGAAAGTTTTTTGTGAAGGCACAACGTCAGTCGGATTATGCTTTATGGGGTAACTTTATTACTAAATATCTGGATACGGAACTCGCCCATGTTGACCGGGGCTTATATGGTGCTAATGGGCATTATGAAAGTAAAGATGTAACCGGCTTCGGAGAAAAAACCTTTATTGTTGATGGCTTTGCAGCTGAGCCTGGCACCATTGGCGGACGTGATGAATTCAGGGGTACTGGTGGTTCATTATATTTCTTACGGCATCTGGATGTGATGGGGGGGTCCGATCGTGTGCGGGTGGAAGTGCGCGATAAAGACTCTGGAATTGTTCTGGGTGTAAAAGTTTTAGTACCGGCACTGGATTACGATATTGATTATATTCAGGGCCGAATTTTATTAAGTCAGCCACTGTCAGCCATTGCCAGTGATGATTTAATTGTTGATAACGGATCCCTGAGTGGCAACCCGGTATATCTGGTTGCACGTTATGAATACACCCCGGGCTTTGAAACTTTGAGTGATGTTGCTGTGGGTGGTCGGGCACACTACTGGATTAATGATTACATAAAATTCGGTGCAACCCTTAGCTCACAGGAAGAAATTCAAAACGAAAGTAAACTTTCTGCCGTCGATATTACCCTGCGTAAAAATGCTGGCACCTGGTTAAAACTGGAAGCGGCTGAAACTCAGGGTACCGGTAGTGAATCGGTTGGTTCAAATGACGGTGGGTTTAATTTTAATGATATAGATTCAGGAACAGCAACCGATATTAAGTCTTCAGCTTATCGGGTAGATACCAGTTTACGCCTCACCGATTTAATAGAAGGTTTGCGCGGTAACGCAACGCTTTATATGCAGAACAGAGAAGCGGGTTATTCTGCTCCTGGGCAACTAACACCCAATGATATTCAACAGTATGGCGCAACTTTAAATATGCCCATAACAGAAAGCATCGGTTTAAATGTTAAAGCGGATGTTAGAGATCAGGATTTATCCTTAAAAACACAAAGTGCAGATATTAACCTTAATTATCGTTTAAATACCAGCTGGCAGTTAAGTGGTGGCATTCGTTCCGATAGCCGCGAAGATAATTCAGGCGCGGTTGTCGCAACACAAACCCAGGGTAACCGAACCGATGTTGCATTTGAAGCCCGTTATAACTCGTTAGAAAACTGGACTGTTTATGGTTTTGCGCAGGGCACAACTAATACCACCGGCAATCGAGTTGAAAATAACCGGGTAGGTACAGGTGCAACAATGCGCTTAACGGAACGTTTTAATATTGATGCGGAAATATCTGCAGGTGATACCGGTACTGGTGCGCGACTGGGCACGGATTATTTAGTCAGTGATCGTACTAATGTTTATATGAGTTATGCGCTGGATAATGAACGCTCCGATACGGGTGTACGTGCGCGTAAAGGCAATATGGCAACCGGTGTGCGCAGTCGTTACAATGACACTACCAGTGTTTATGCGGAAGAGCGTTACACTCACGGTGATGTGCCCACCGGATTAACCCATGCTATGGGTGTCGATATTGCCCCTAGTGATGTGTGGAATTACGGTGCAAGTATTGAAGCCGGTACCTTAACCGATCAGCAAACCTCAGCTGAAACTGATCGTCTGGCATTAGGTTTTGTACTGGGTTACGAGCACAATGCAGTGAAGTATAGCGGCGCTATTGAGTACCGGGATGATACGATTCAAAGTGCTGACTTAAGCAGCTCCGAGCAAACGACCTGGTTATTCAGAAACAGCTTCCGTTATCAGATGGATCCAGACTGGCGCTTTATTGGTAAATTAAATTACTCCGATAGCAAGAGCACGCAGGGTAGTTTATATGCAGGGGAATTTAAGGAATATGTGATCGGTTATGGTTACCGACCAATACGAAACGATCGTTTAAATACTTTATTTAAATATACCTATTTCTTTAATGTGCCTTCGTCTAATCAGTTGGTTGTTGGTGGCGGAGTTGCAGATTTTATACAGAAATCTAATATATTTTCAGTTGATACAATTTATGATTTAACGCAGCGCTGGAGTATTGGCGGAAAGTATGCGTACCGATTAGGGCAGGTGGCGCAGGATAGAACTAATCCGGAGTTTTTCGATAGCAGGGCAAGTCTGTATGTATTGCGTGCCGACTGGCATTTTGTTCATCGCTGGGATGCGTTAATGGAGTATCGACTGTTAGATTTACCCGATGCGGGAGACAGTAGGCAAGGCTCATTGCTCGGCGTTTATCGACATATTGGTAAAAACATCAAGCTTGGTGTAGGCTATAATTTCACTGATTTTTCTGATGACTTAACCAATTTAGATTTTGATAGTAAGGGGTTTTTTATCAACATAATTGCTAAAATATAGAATCTCTCTTCGTCAGAGTAAAAACTTAATCAGTTAAAATCTGTAAAAAATGCTAGTAAGATAGTTGTAATAAAGTTTATTTAGTCAGAGACGTTCTGATCAAAACGGGTTTGATAGATCAACTGACAAAGCTGGAATAAAAATGAAAAAAGTAATTCTGATATTTTCTATGTTATTAATATCAAAAAACATAAATGCTGCCGGTATTTTTGATAATACAATTTTTGGTATAGCGTTTATTAACCAGAGTGTTGATATTGAAGTGACAGCAACTGGTTCGGTTGATAATAGTACAGACAGTGGTAGCGGTTTTGGTTTGTATTTAGATAAATACTATAAAAGAAAATTCCGATTTAATAGTACATTAAGCTATATCGGTTATGACACATTTGATATTGCACAACTGATGTTTTCCGCTGATTATCTTTTGCCGGTGAACTCTCGAATTAGCTTTTTTGGGGGTGTAGCCGCAGGTGGTGCATTACAAAAATATAGCGATGCCGGTGCCGGTGATAGTGCACTGGGAACGGTATATGGTGTACAGTTGGGCGGCATTGCCTTTATTAATGATAATCTGATGCTGGAGCTGGGTTATCGCTTGCGTCCTAGCTCGGGAATAGAAACAGAAGTCGTGGGTACGGGTTCAATTATATCTGTGACAGATTTAAGTGAAACGTATTTTAGTATTTTGCTGATGTTTTAATTAAGAATAATTTTTATAAATTGATCAGGCTTGATCAGGATGTCCCTGTTTTTTCTTTTTGAGCAAAGCTGCTATTGCTTTAGCCACCGCAATAAAACCAAATGTGGCGGTCACCTGAGTCGCTGAGCCAAAGCCCATTGCACAATCGAGGCGCCCCCCCTTAACGTCGGGTTTTGCATAATCGACACTGCCATCGTCTTGCGGGTATTGCTGTTGTTGAGTTGAGTAAACACACTTAATACCAAATGATCTTTTAGGATTTTTAGTATAACCATACTGGTGACGCAATTGAGAACGAACTTTAGCTGCCAGCGGGTCATTCCATGTTTTAGCCAGATCAGTAACAGTAATCATGGTAGGGTCAGTGAGTCCACCGGCTCCACCGGTTGTGATAACAGGGATTTTGTTACGTTTACAATAATAAATGATCGCGCATTTAAATTTAATGCTGTCGATAGCATCAATTACATAATCAAAATCTTGCTGTAAATATTTTTGACAGTTAGTCTCGGTAATAAAATCATCAATGATATTAATTTTACATGCGGGATTGATGAGCTTAATTCTCTGAGCCATTGCTTCTACTTTAGATTGCTCAATGGTATTACTTAATGAATGGATCTGACGATTGATATTACTGGCGGCAATGTCATCATGGTCAATCAGGGTGATTTCACCCACACCCGACCGTGCCAGAGACTCGGCAGCCCATGAGCCAACACCACCGATGCCGATAACACAGAAGTGTGCCTGGCGTATTGTGTTAAATGCCGCCTGGCCATAGAGACGGGCAATGCCACCGAAGCGGCTTTCGTAATCGCTCATATAAGTCGTTAGTCGTTAGTGGATAGTTGATAGTATAAGGCTTTTACATAATATTATGAAAAATAAAATCCTAGCACAGGTTATAACTGATTTTTGGTGTGGAAAATAAATGTCAGGAATAGGTTAAACTAACAATATAAAAATATAAGACGAAAGACTATCTAATGACCAGTAACTTTATTTTCGATGCCACCCCGGAAAACTTCAACGAACTTGTCATCGGTAATTCCATTCGCGGACCGGTAATGGTGAATTACTGGAGTTCGAATGCCGGGCCCTGCATAAAGCTCTGGCCAACACTAGAATCTTTAGTGAATGAGTTTTGCGGACGCTTCTTGCTGGTAAATGTGAATACAGATAAATACAAATCCTTCGCACAAAACGAATTAGGCATTGTAAGCGTGCCAACCTTGCAGATTTTTCATCAGCAACAGGTGGTTGACGTAATGCACGGGGCAGAGTCAGAAGGTAGTATTCGTAATTTATTATCACGTCACTTACCGCGCTCTTCAGATAGCCTGGTGATAGAATCGCTTAAAATATATAACGAAAATAAACCACAACAGGCGATAGATGAGCTAAAAACGTTACAGAAAACAGACCCGGAAAATCCACGTATTGCCACCTCAATTATTAAGCTCATGTTTCGCGAATCGCGCTTTGAAGAGATGCAACAATATATTCAAACCCAGTCTGCGCAAATAAAAAACAGTGAAGAAACAATTGCATTACTTACTCATTCAATATTGCAAAGCGCGGCGGCACAGGTAAAAGATATTGATGAGTTAAATAAACAGATAGCGGCGGATAACAAAAATCTGGATTTAATTTATCAACGGGTGGCGATGGATGCGTTAAATGATCACCTGAACGATGCGCTGGATCAGTTATTGATTATGCTAAAAATTGATGCTGGTTATAAAAATAATTTGCCAGCAAAAACCATGGTGTTGCTATTAAATACATTAGGCGCTGATTCTGAAGAAGCTAAAAAATACCGGGCCAAAATGATAGATGTTCTTTCTGAAGTGAAAAAATAATTTTCATTTAGTGATTAAAATCTAAGTAACAGCAGGCACATAAAAATTATAACAAGCTTTTAAAATTTCCAGTTTAATCCAAGCAGTAGTTCACGACCCCGATTAGGTATGCCTTCAGTTAAATTTGGACCGCTTGCCGGTGTCAGGTAATGTTCATCAAGAAGATTTTTTGCCTGAATAAATGTTTCCAGTTGATTGGTAATATTGTATTGTACTTTACCAAAAACAACCCAGTAATTATGCAGGGTTATGCGGTTACCGGCAGCCGACATTTCCCGTTCATCAAAATAAGTGCTGACTAAGTTTGCATTCCAGTGAGCGTGTTGATAGTTAATTGTGAAAGAACCTTTGTTGTTGGCTTCACGAAATGACGGATCGGGTTTTTCACTAATATGGGTAATGCTGGCGCGCACTAACCAGTGCCTGTTCAACTCATGGGATAGTTCAAACTCCATGCCCCTGGTTGGTTCCTGTTCAATATTGGTATATTGCAGTACGCCACTGCCATTGTCCACTTGTACGATGGAATCATCAAAGTGACTTTCAAAATAGCCCAGTGAAAAACCGGTGTGAACCCACTGACCGATCCAGATCAAATCCAGGCTTTTTACTGTTTCCGGTTTTAAGTAAAGGTTTCCTAGCAAGACTGGATTATTTAAAAGATTAAGCTCGCTTTCTGACGGTGCCCTGAAGGCCCGTCCATATAAAAATTTAACACTGTGTTGTGGGTTTATTTCCTGAACCAGTCCCAGGCGTGGACTTATTTGAGAACCTATTTCTGAAAAGTCATCATAACGTAGCCCGAGAGTTAAATAGGTGGATTCAAAATACTGTTTTTGAAACTGAGTATAAAAGCCAATAATGTTTCTGTCTGATTCTGCCTGTATTGGCGTAGTGGGCAGTAACGTACCGTAATAACTTATTGGCGATGTACCATTGACGAGTTCCCCCAGGTCAAAGTTATTACTGGCGATAGCCTCAGGCGCGTCGATGCGGCGTAACTCAGCACCAAACTGCAGGCTACTTTTAGAATTTATTTTCCAGTCGTTATGCCATTGTCCCCGGCTTTCGGAGTAGTTTTTAAAATTGGCACTCACAAAAAGAGCATCGCTGCTTAGTGGGTCACTTGTGTAGGGAAAGGGGGAACCGGTAAATACATTAGGGGGGGTGAGCTGTGTGTTAACCGTTGCATTGGCATTGTTATAACTTAACCAGAAGTATGATTTAACCTGCTGCCAGTTAAAATTATGTTTCAGTGAAATGGATGAAATTGCTCCATCGCGTTCATTAAAACCATTGGACAGGGTGTCAAACTCATAAAAGTCTTCAACTTTAAACTGGTTATGTTTGATAATTATCCGGGTGTTTTCCCACTGTAATTTAAAATTTATATCGGCAATTGTTAATGGGTCGTCGGTATCAATTCGTGTACTACTGAACGTATCCTGCACATCGTAATTATCTCCGTCATCCGACTCAATATGCACCGCTATATCCATTGTCAGACTGTCAAAGTCAGTGGACGCCTGCAAAGACATTTTTTTACGATTAAAACTGCCATAGCCCAGTGTGAGCTGATTCAGGTTTGATCTGGTTGTAATGTTTATCATACCCATCATCGCGTTAGAACCATAAATAGCTGCGCCGGGGCCTCGGATAAATTCAACTTTTTCAATAAACTCAAGCGGGTAAATGGGGGCAAGTGATGAACTGCCACTACTGCGGGGAGAATCGTAGCGCTGGCCATCAACCAGAATTAAAATTTCTGCCGTGGTGCTGCCAATGCGTCGTCCACGGGAGGAAAAGGGGGTTTCCAGGGATGAGCCAGATGATTGATAAGCCTGAAAACCCGGCACTAAATTCATCAACTCGCCAAGCTTATCCAGCCCCAGACGATTAATTTCTTCATGGGTAAATACGGTAACAGCAGAGGGTACGGTTTTGAGCTTTTCAGGGGTTAAGGTTGAGCTGGTAATTTCGACCTGCAGTAACTCATCAAGAGACATGGATAAAAATTCATTTTCATCCTCCTGAGCAAACAGAGGGTGTGCTATGAGCAGCAGTATGAGCAGCAGAAAGACCTGTATCAGTCTTTTCATTATTTTCAGGACCCCTGATATATAAAAGTAGGTATTTCTGTTTTATTGTTTATCACACAATATTCAACAAAAATTAATGAAGTCCATTTTCGTAATTTTATTCCAGCTACTACGTAGAATAGCAGATAAACTGGCTTTTGCTTGTTGAGACGGTTCATCGTAATGTAGCATTGGCTAGCCGCAATAGCTGTTGAAATTTGTAAATTATACACGATTAAACTAAATGGAATAAAAATCGCCAGGTTGTATCTAATATAAGGTACTCATGAAATTTGCAGTATTATTTTTATTGATTAGCATATCAAATCAGGATATTTAATAAGTCAGTATATTCTAATATTTGAGTGTCTTGTTGAAAATAATAATATCAGTACAGTTAAACGATACTGACAATATTTTTGGAACAAAATTCTAACGTAGTTTTGTTCCAATCTTGACCAGCTTTAGTCATTTTAACTAAAGATAAACTACTCTCAATTGGAGAAAATTAATGATAAATAGAAAATCAAAAATTTCAATTTTATGCTTTCTTGTCTTGCTCATTGCCTCTTTTGGTAATGTCGCCAGTGCTGATTCATTAACTAAAAAACTGGAACAATGTAAAATGGAATTTGCAACAGCTCATAATAAAGAATCGACTCAGAAAGTGGCGGTTGCGGCGAAATTAAAACACATGAAGCTGATGAAAGAAATTTTACATGAGTTGAATGTAAAGAATGAAGACAAGAAATTAACCAATGCTGAGTTACAGGAGAATGTGATGGTTATGTCGCACTTGCTTGAAATGTTGGTGGTTGAAAATCTGAATCAAAAAGAACAAAGCTGGAACATGAATTATTAATATTTAATTCAGCGTAACTAGTTGGCACTTAAATCATCAGGGATGCTCTAAACAAGCCTGATTATGTTAGGCCGACTAAAGGCGTCTGTATTTTTCAAAAAGTTTGTTGCATATAGATTAACTATTGCAACAAACTTTTTGAAAAATACAGACGTTTTTTTTCGTCGCCTAATTCTGACTATACCTGTTCAGAGAGTCCCTGGTCTTTTTAATGTGTTTCATATAACAAGCCTGAATTTTAATAAATAAGGGCGACCATTCTGATTGTTCTTGTTTATTGCATCGTTTATTCAAGTTTGGCATCCATCCTGCAGACAAACCTCTAATAGTAATGAATGTCAAAAAAACGACGGGGGCAAGTATGACACAGGATACGGTAATGCAGCTGGCAAGCCAGACACTATGGGTTGCCATCAGTCTGGCAGCACCTTTATTACTTTCGGCTTTGGCCGTGGGGTTACTGGTTGGGATGTTTCAGGCAGCAACTCAGATTAATGAAATGACCCTGAGTTTTATTCCCAAGCTTGGCATTCTGGTGATTGCGTTACTCATTTTCGGGCCCTTTATGCTCAGCACAATCGTCGATTTCACCCGCACCATTTTCAGTGAAATCCCCGCCCGACTCGGATAGTCAAAGCGATTTTATGTTAACGCTGGGAATTGAACAAATTGCAGTCTGGCTGGGAAGTTTTTTTTGGCCGTTTGTGCGTATTAGCGCAATGATGATGGCAGCACCCGTATTTGGCGCGCGCATGTTACCGGTGCGTATTCGAATCTTAATGGCATTGTCGGTCAGTATTTTAACCGTTCCTTTGTTGCCCGCGGTACCCGCCGTTGACCCCATTTCTTTGGCGGCGAGCAATATTTTACTGCAACAAATTCTCATCGGTGTCGCCACCGGTTTTATTATTCAAATGGTATTTCAGTCATTAGTTATTGCCGGTGAAGCTATCGCCAATGGAATGGGCTTAGGTTTTGCACGCATGGTTGATCCGGCAAATGGTGTACAGGTACCGGTTATTTCCCAGTTTTTTGTGGTATTAGCCACGCTACTGTTCGTTATTTTAAATGGCCATTTACTGTTGATTGAATTGATTGTGCGTAGTTTTCAAATATTGCCTATCGGGGAAAGCGGTTTGTCTTTGCCCGCTATTAAATCCGTAGTGAACTGGGCTGGCCAGATGTTTATTGGCGGCTTGATGATTTCATTGCCGGCGGTTACCGCGTTAATGGTGGTTAATATTTCTATGGGGGTGATTACCCGTGCTGCACCGCAATTAAATATTTTTGCGGTGGGTTTTCCATTAATGATTTTATTAGGCTTTATTTTTCTGGCAGCAACCCTGCCCACGGTGTTTTCACAGTTTACTCAAATGCTCATGGCCGCATTTGAATATATTACTCAACTGATGGCGATGCGCTAATGGCAGAATCTGAATCCGGTCAGGAACGCGGCGAAGAACCCACCGCCAAAAAGCTTGAAGACGCACGAAAAAAAGGTCAGATCGCACGCTCCCGGGATTTTAATACGATGGTGATCATTGCCCTGGCAGCAACCGCATTATTAATGATGGGTAAAGTGATGGTGGCGGATATTGGAGAAATAATGAGCGTTTATTTTCAGCCATCACGACAGGATATATTTGATCCCATCGGTGTGGTGCGCTGGTTTTATGCTGCCATGCTGGATGGGGTCTGGTTAATTGTACCGTTTTTAGCATTGATGCTGATTGCGGCTATCTTTGCTCCTTTAAGTATCGGCGGCTGGGCCTTTAGTGTCGAAACTATCACCCCAAAACTCAGCAAACTTAATCCCATAAAAGGCCTTAAAAAGGTATTTTCGGCCAAAGGTTTAATGGAGCTAGTAAAAGCCCTGGCGAAATTTTTTCTGGTGGCGGCGGTGTCGCTGGTAGTTATCTGGGTGAACATGGATGAGTATCTGTCGCTTGGGTCAATGCCATTAAAACCCGCCCTGGTTAAAGCCGGTGAATTACTCACCTGGGCATTTTTATTAGTCACCATCGCGTTGATGATTATCTCCGCCATCGATGTGCCGTTTCAAATCTGGGATCACAAAAAACAGATGAAAATGACGTTACAGGAAGTGAAGGATGAAATGAAAGACACGGACGGTAAACCGGAAGTGAAAGCCAAAATTCGCCAGACGCAACGAGAAATGGCGGAAGCCAGAATGATGGATGCGGTACCGGATGCGGATGTGGTCATCACCAATCCGACACACTTTGCGGTGGCGCTGAAATACGACCCACAGAACATGCGCGCGCCGCTTGTACTGGCCAAAGGCGCAGATTTTGTAGCCGCCAATATTCGTCGGGTGGCCAGTGCCAATGAAATTTTATTACTCGAATCGCCACCTTTGGCACGGGCCTTGTATCACACAACAGACATAGGTAAAGAAATTCCCCACGGGCTCTATGTAGCGGTGGCCCAGGTACTGGCTTACGTTTTTCAGTTACGTGAGATACAAAAAAATGGCGGCAGAAAACCGTCACAGCCGGAAACGCAGGTTCCGCCGGAGTTTGAAAAGTTTACCCGGATGCCAGGGGATGCGCCGATTGATTTTTAAAAATAAGTCGTGAGTCATTAATCATAAGTAAAAAATCTCTCCGAAGGGGAGACCGCTTTTGATTAAAGACCAAAGACACCAACCAGAGAAGCAAAGATGGAAGTCGTTTTAAATAGTCTACAAAACCTGGTTCGCCGGGGGCTAATGGCTCCTATTGCAGTTATTGCACTACTGGGCATGTTAATTGTGCCATTGCCGCCGATTGCACTGGATTTATTTTTTACGATCAATATCTGTTTCTCAATTATTATTGTGCTCGTCAGTGTATATGCGCAGCGTCCGTTAGATTTTGTTATTTTCCCCACCGTTATTCTCGTTTCAACACTCTTTCGTTTAGCGCTTAATGTCGCTTCCACGCGTATCGTTTTGCTCGAAGGTCACACCGGTACCGGTGCTGCCGGGCAGGTTATCGAATCGTTTGGTGAATTTGTTATTGGTGGAAATTACGCGGTGGGTTTAGTGGTGTTTTCCATACTGGTGATTATTAATTTTGTGGTGGTTACCAAAGGCGCGGGTCGTGTTTCTGAAGTGAGTGCACGTTTTACATTAGATGCGATGCCCGGTAAGCAAATGTCGATTGATGCGGATTTAAATTCCGGCATTATCGATCAGGATCAGGCCAAACTACGGCGTGAGGAAGTTACCGCCGAAGCGGATTTTTATGGCTCGATGGATGGTGCCAGTAAATTTGTGCGCGGCGATGCGGTGGCGGGTATTTTAATTTTAATTATCAATATTGTGGGTGGTTTTGCCATTGGTGTGGGGCAGCACGATATGGCATTTTCCGATGCGGTTAGAAACTATACGTTGTTAACGATTGGTGATGGTTTGGTTGCACAAATTCCATCGTTACTATTATCCAGTGCCACTGCCATTATTATTACCCGCGATTCAAACAAGCAGGATCTGGGTGAAAAAGTTAAACAACAAATGTTTGCTAACACCAAAGTGCTGTGGGTGACCGCGGGCATTGTCGGGATAATGGGCGCCATTCCCGGCATGCCTAACTTTGCATTTTTAAGTATTGCCGGTGTATTGGTGGCAATCGCGAAGTGGATGGATAAAAAACAGTTGGAAGAAGAATTAGTAGAACGGGTTCAGGTTGATGAACAGCCTGCGGTCGCTGCGGAGCACAAGGAATTATCCTGGGATGATGTGCAGCCGGTTGATTTGATCGGACTGGAAGTGGGCTATGGATTAATACCGATGGTTGACAGCAATCAGAATGGCCAGCTCTTAAATCGTATAAAAGGCGTGCGTAAAAAACTTTCCCAGGAATTAGGTTTTTTAATTCATTCGGTACATATTCGTGACAATTTAGATTTAAGTCCCAATGCTTATCGCATTACATTAAATGGTGTGCCCGTGGGTGAAAGTAGCGTACATCCAGATCGCGAAATGGCCATTAACCCGGGACAGGTCTACGGCGAATTACAGGGCATTGCGGGAAAAGATCCAGCCTACGGATTAGCTGCGGTCTGGATTGAACCGGGCATGCGTGACCATGCACAAACCCTGGGTTACACAGTCGTAGACCCTACAACTGTAGTGGCAACACACCTGAATCAGATATTGCATGACAACGCACAGGAGTTACTCGGTCACGAAGAAGTGCAGCAACTACTGGATAATCTGGCAAAAACATCACCCAAATTAGTGCAGGATTTAGTGCCGGATTTATTACAACTCAGTGTGGTTGTAAAAGTCATGCAAAATTTATTAAGCGAGGGTGTTTCGGTACGAGATATACGTACCATTGCGGAGGTGTTGGCGGAAAACGGCAGGCTTACTCAAAATCCTGTCGAGTTAACCGCCATTGTGCGAGTTGCATTAGGGCGCTCCATTATTCAGAAAATAAATGGTCTGGAACAGGATTTACCGGTGATAACCCTGGAGCCAACACTCGAGCAACTTTTATTACAGTCGGCACAAAATGCAACGGAAGGCGCTATTGGCGTTGAGCCAGGTTTAACCGAGCGTATGTTTAAATCTCTGGAGCAGGTGGCGCAACAGCAGGAAGTGGCTAATCAACCGGCAATTTTAGTAGTGGCTCCGGGTTTACGCTTGTGGTTGTCGCAATTAGTGAAACATTCTATTGCGGGAATGAGCGTGTTGTCGTACAGCGAAATTCCCGATAATAAAAATATAAAAGTGGTGGCGTCGGTGGGAGCAGATTAAATGAGCAAGTGGTTACCGTGAAAAAAATTACGACATGATGAAAGTAAAAATAATCAATAAAAGCGCTGGAGTAATAACATGGGAGAAATAACATGCAGGTAAAACGATTTGTAGCAGATGATATGCGTACTGCCATGCGACTAGTGAAAGAAGAAATTGGGGCCGAAGCGGTTATATTATCCAACCGAGTCGTCGATGGAAAAGTCGAAATACTTGCTGCAAGAGATTATGATGAAAGTTTAATTAATAAAGCGCTGGATAAAACGCTGGTAGAAAGTAAACCCGATGGTGCGGCGGCATATTATGAAAGAGCAGCGGCGGAGCGGGAATTACACAAGGCGGATTCTGGTTTTGAAAGTAAAATCGATTTTGAAAATAATTCCAAGATAAATAATTCCAAGATAAATAATTCCAAGATAAATAATTCCAAGATAAATAATTCCCAGATAAATAATTATCAAAAGAATGATTCTAAAAAGAATGAATTTCAGAAAAATTTCTCCGATGAAAATAATTTTAACGCTTCCGAACATTCAAGCAGAGATGAAAACTTTAATACCTATAACGAACACCAGGCCGCAGGTTTATATCAGTCCCCGCCTACATCAATGCAGGCACCCTTTACCGATAGCATTGTTGAAATGCGTGATGAATTAAAATCATTAAAAGCGATGATCGAAAATCAGAATGTATTAGGCGAGTGGAATGAAATGGCAACACGACATCCGCTGCGGGTGTCGCTTTATAAGCGCCTGACTGAAATGGGCTTAAGTCAGGAAGTGTGTAAATATCTGGCGAAGGGTTTAGATGATTCACTGGATATTGAACATGCAATGCAGGCCGCTTTAAAACAGCTGGTGCATCAAATACCCCTCGCACATAATTTTAACGGTGCGGGTGATGATATTTTAAATAGCGGCGGGGTGTTTGCTATGGTCGGGCCAACCGGCGTGGGTAAAACCACCACCATTGCAAAACTGGCGGCGCGTTTTGCAATGCAACATGGGCAGCGCCATGTGGCGTTGATCAGTACCGACACGTATCGAATTGGTGCTCATGAACAGCTAATGACCTATGGTCGCCTGCTAGGGGTGCCGGTGCATTCGGCAAATGATACAACTGAGTTGCAGCAGTTATTACATAAATTACATGACAAGAAATTAATATTAATTGATACCGCGGGTATGAGTCAGCGTGATATTGATATCAGCCAGAAACTGGCGCATTTAAGTCACCCGTCTTCAAAAATAAAACCTTATCTGGTGTTATCAGCCAATGCACAAATATCCACCCTGGATGAAGTGATAAATGCCTTTAAAAATGCTGGCCCCGCGGGATGTATTTTGACCAAGCTGGATGAAGCTGCCAGTTTGGGCGGCGTGCTCAGTGCGGTGATAAAACATCAGCTACCCATTGCATATGTCAGCAACGGGCAAAAAGTGCCGGAGGATATTCAACCCGCGCGGGCGCGTGAGCTGGTGGATGAGACACTGGCACACGCTAAACTCTACAGGCATACCACCGATGATGAATTTATGGCGGTTGCGTTTGCCTCAGGTATGAGCCATGCTCCTTTGTAATAAGTCATTCGTCTTTAGAGGTGCCCTTAAGCCAAAAGCCTATTGCTTCTGGCTTTGACTAACGACGAATAACGAGATTTTAATGATAGATCAGGCAGCAGGCATACGAAGAATGGTATCAAAAAAACCAGTACAGGTGATTGCAGTCACCAGTGGTAAAGGCGGGGTGGGTAAAACCAATGTCTCGGTTAATTTATCACTGGCTATGGTGGCTGCGGGGCAGAACGTTTTATTACTGGATGCAGATTTAGGCCTGGCAAATGTGGATTTATTACTGGGTCTGCGGGCTGAGCATAATTTATCCCATGTTATCAGTGGCGAGCGCACCCTTGAAGAAGTGATCGTTAAAGGCCCGGAGGGCTTAAGTATTATTCCCGCCGCATCTGGCATGCAGATGATGTCGGAGTTAAATCCGGCTCAGCATGCGGGGGTGATTCGCGCATTTAGTGATATAAGTTTGCCGGTGGATGTTTTAGTGATTGATACCGCCGCGGGAATTTCCGATGGCGTAGTGAGTTTTGTAAAAGCCGCCAATGAAGTGATCGTGGTGGTGTGCAATGAACCCACTTCACTCACCGATGCTTATGCCTTAATTAAGATCATGTCGGATGATCATGGCGTGCATAAATTTAATATTTTAGCCAACTCGGTACGCGACCCGCTGGAAGGGGAAAAGCTGTTTAAAAAGCTAACCCGAGTTACGGATTACTATCTCGACGTGACTTTGAATTTTATGGGTGCGGTGCCCTATGATGAATACCTGGTGAAAGCGGTTAAAAAACAGCAGGCGGTGATGCAATCTTACCCGCAAAGTCCGTCGTCAATTGCATTTAGAAAACTCGCAAAAACCGCACTTGGCTGGAAATTACCCCAAAGCGCCTCCGGTCATCTGGAATTTTTTGTCGAACGATTAATTAAATTCAGTGCTGCCGGTTAGCAAGAGTTGACTATACTTTGTTAATGAATGCAGCAAAAACTATGTATAGCGAAGCGCAAAAAGATCAACGTGATCAGCGTATTCTTGAGCACATCAGTCTGGTAAAACGTATTGCCTACCATTTAGTTACCCGCCTGCCCAGCCATGTGCAGGTAGACGATTTAATTCAGTCCGGCATGGTGGGTTTAATCGAAGCCTCTAAAAATTATGACCCGTCTCAGGGGGCCAGTTTTGAAACCTATGCGGGCATTCGGGTGCGTGGCGCGATGCTTGATGATGTGCGCCATGCAGACTGGTCGCCGCGTTCACTACACAGAAAAATGCGTCAGGTGCGCGAAGCGGTTCATGAAATTGAAAATGAAACCGGCCGGGATGCAAAAGATCAGGAAATTGCTGACCGGCTGGAAATAACACTGGATGAATATCACACGATTCGCCGCGACAGTTCCAATGCGCAAATTTTCAGTCTTGATCAATCCGAAGATGACCCGGGCCAGCAGGATAGAATTAAATCATCACAAAGTGACCCGTTGGAGTCATTGCAAAGCAGCAGCTTCAAGAGCAGCCTGGCACAGGTGATATCAACACTGGCGGAACGCGAGCAAATGGTGATGTCGCTTTATTATAACGAAGAACTTAATTTGAAAGAGATCGGGCTGGTGTTGGAAATATCCGAGTCCAGGGTGTGTCAGATTCATAGTCAGGCGTTGAAAAATATTCGTAGTAAAATGAGCGCCTGGATTGCCTGAATTTAAATGCTAAGGATACTCTGATTAAGTATGGTTAGAATTAGGCCATTTTAGCCGGCACCCTATCTATAAAAAACAGGGTAATCAGACTTGATCAGAATATCCTTAACTCCCCAATGCCAATATTTTTGTGCAGGCGCCAGCTAAAGTTACCTTCTACAAAGGCTGTTATGCTTAAAACAGCCGTAGATAAAATTAATAAGTCTTTGGTTGCGATAAGTTTTTTTCTTCTCTGGCTGGAAAAAACTCAAATGTCTGCCACAATCAATGTAACTGTAATTAATATAACTATAAACACTGAGGAAATCCGCCTTGGATAAAAATATGAAAATCCTTATTGTGGACGACTTTTCCACAATGCGGCGAATAATTAAAAATTTGCTGAGAGACCTGGGCTTTAACAATACTGAAGAAGCAGATGACGGAAATACCGGCCTGCCGAAACTTCAATCGGGGAACTTTGACTTTTTAGTGACTGACTGGAATATGCCGGGAATGACCGGTATTGATCTGTTACGTGCGGTGCGTGCCGATGATAAATTGAAAACGCTCCCCGTGTTAATGGTAACAGCAGAAGCGAAAAAAGAGCAGATTGTGATGGCCGCACAGGAGGGGGTTAACGGCTACATTGTAAAACCATTCACCGCGCAAACGCTCAAGGAAAAGATTGATAAAATTTTTGAACGTATAGAAAATGCTTAAAAAGAAGGTTAGGTAAATTATGGAATCAACTGCAATTAATCGAGACCTTCTGCTGGAAAAAACCCAAGCACTGATCAGCAGCCTTGAATCTGCTGAAACCAGTGACGAGCAGCTAGAATCTCAGATCGACGAAATAAACGCTTTAAAAGATAACCATTTGTTTCAGGAACTCGGCAAAATGACCCGGGAAATTCATGATTCAATTATGAAATTCCGCATGGACTCACGTATCACTGACCTTGCCGAAACTGATATCCCAGATGCAAAAGACCGCCTTGAGTATGTTATTACGATGACTGAAAAAGCGGCGAATACCGCAATGGAGGTGATTGAGGAAGGTAGCCCAGTGGCGGAAAAACTCGGCGCTGAAGCGAGTGTGTTAAAAGCCCAGTGGCAGAAGTTTCGCAAACGTGAATTAAGCGCGGATGAACTACGAGCCATGGGGCATGATGTTGAAGCATTCTTCGATGAATCAGATTTGATGATGTCCAAACTGCTCTCCGGTTTTACCGAAATTTTAATGGCGCAGGATTTTCAGGATTTAACCGGACAGATTATTCGCCAGGTTATTAATCTGGTGAATGAAATAGAAACTAATCTGGTTGCGCTGGTGAAAATCCAGGGTGAAAACCAGATGGCGGAAAACGAACCGCAGCAGAAAACATCAGAAGAAACCAAACTGGACGGTCCACAGGTGCCGGGTAAAGAAACATCCGATGATGTAATGAAAGGCCAGGATGATGTGGATGATTTGCTTGCCAGCCTGGGTTTTTGAAACGTTTGTGCTAACGGATGATTTAATAGCTATAAAGTGTATAGATTTAAATATTAAAGCTTAACAAAGGCAATACATGTCAATTGATCTAGGTGATGAAATACTGCAGGATTTTCTGGTTGAGGCTGGTGAAATCCTGGAGTTATTAAGTGAGCAGCTCGTTGAACTGGAGGCGGCTCCGGAAGATGCTGATTTGCTTAATGCGGTATTCAGAGGCTTTCACACGGTTAAAGGTGGTGCGGGTTTTCTGGCGCTGGATTCCATGGTCGATTGCTGCCATGTTTGTGAAGATGTATTTAATGTACTGCGCAATGGTGAGCGTGAGGTTAGCTCTGGTTTAATGGATAGTGTACTGCAGGGGCTGGACGCGGTGCAGATTATGTTTACCGAAATTCAGGAAGGTTCAGATCCAACTCCCGCAACGCCGCAATTGCTGGCCAAATTAAAAGTCTATTCTGTAGCTGGCGATAGTGAGCCGGATGACGATGCTGCCCCCGCGGCTGAAGAATCAGCGCCTGAACCTGAAGTTGCTGTTGAGGCCGCAGTTGAACCAGAAGCCAGCCAGGATGAAACCGATGATGATTTCGATGCTCTGCTGGATGCCATGGACAGTAATGGTGAAAGTAAAATTGCAGCCGCTGCGGATTCAGCGGGAAATGATGATATTAGTGATGATGAATTCGAATCACTGTTAGATGATCTCCACGGCAAAGGCGTGCACGGCGGAGGCAAACCGGCAGCAGCTGAAGGGGCTGCCAGCAGCGCATCCCCGGCAGCAGCTACCGATGATTTAATGACCGATGATGAATTTGATTCCATTCTGGATCAGATGCATGGCGAGGGCAAAGGCCCGACAAAAGATGTTGATGCAACGAAAGCGCCGACTAAAGGAGCTTCCCCGGCTGAACCCAAGTCGGGCAATAATGAATTAATTACGGATGATGAATTTGATTCCATTCTGGATCAGATGCACGGCAAAGGCAAGGGGCCAACAGATTCTCAAGATTCAGCCGCCAAAGCTGCCCCTAAGGCAGCCTCAAATTTAACAGAAGCTGCAAAAGCACCTCCAAAAGCACCCGCAAAACCCGCGGCAAAAGCACCTCCAAAAGCACCCGCAAAACCGGCAGCCGAAACTTCAGTTCGTGTGGATACCGAGCGCCTTGATGAAATGATGAATCTGGTAGGTGAGCTGGTACTGGTACGCAATCGTTTACAAACCCTGCGTGCGAGTATGGAAGATGGCAAGCTGACCCATGCAATCACCAATCTGGATATGGTGACCGCGGATCTGCAGACTTCGGTTATGAAAACCCGCATGCAGCCCATCAAGAAAGTTTTTGGTCGCTTCCCACGGGTGGTACGGGATTTATCCCGCGCCATCAAAAAAGAAATCAAACTGGAAATGGTAGGTGAGGACACGGATCTGGATAAAAATCTGGTAGAGGCATTAGCGGATCCACTGGTGCATCTGGTACGTAATGCGGTGGATCATGGCATTGAACTACCGGACGACCGTGTAAAGAAAGGCAAGTCACGGGAAGGCACGGTGAGGCTGTCCGCCACCCAGGAAGGTGATCACATATTGTTAGCCATTAAAGATGATGGTGCGGGGATGGATCCGGAAGTATTGAGAGGGAAGGTCGTTGAAAAAGGCCTGATGGATGAGGAAGCCGCGGCTCGAATGGACGACAAAGAGTGTTTTAACCTGATCTTTATGGCGGGCTTTTCAACCAAAGAAGAAATATCTGATATCTCCGGGCGGGGTGTTGGGATGGATGTGGTTAAAACCCGCATTACCCAACTTAATGGCTCACTGGATATTGATTCCGCTTTGGGCAAAGGCACAACTTTAAGTATTAAAGTCCCCCTAACGCTGGCGATTTTACCCACGCTTATGATTGCCATGGGTGCGCATACATTTGCGTTGTCTCTAGCCAATGTAAATGAAATATTTGAGCTGGAAACCCGTAAAACCAATGTGGTGGATGGGCAGTTGATGGTCATGGTACGAGAAAAAGCGGTGCCCCTGTTTTATCTGTCTAAATGGCTATTAAACCCCGATGAAGAATGTAAGTCCGGTGATGGTAAGGGGCAGGTGATTATTGTCTCCGTGGGAAATCGACTGGTGGGCCTGGTCACCGATTTGGTGATTGGGCAGGAAGAAGTGGTGATAAAACCCCTCGGTGCCATGCTACAGGATCTGTCTGAATTTTCCGGTTCTACTATTACCGGGGATGGTGGTATCGCATTAATTATCGATGTGCCCAGTTTACTTAAAGCGCGTGCTAACTTTTAGCAATTTTCAGGATATTTAAATGGCAATACGAGTTCTAATTGTTGATGACTCTGGTTTTTTTCGTCGTCGATTAACGGAAATTTTAAATTCTGACCCTCAAATTGAAGTGATAGAAACTGCGGTTGATGGTAAAGATGCGGTTGAAAAAGCCAGAATTTGTCGACCCGATGTGATTACCATGGATATAGAAATGCCGCTTATGAACGGCATAGATGCTACCCGTGAAATTTTGAAGGAACGGGCAGTTCCCATTATTATGTTTTCATCGTTAACCCACGATGGAGCCAAGGCAACCTTGGATGCACTGGAAGCCGGGGCAACGGATTTTTTACCTAAGCGTTTTGATGACATATCAAATGATAAGGTCGAAGCGCGAAATATATTATGTTCACGGGTTAAAGCGGTCGTATCGTCTGGCAGAAGAATGTCCTCAGCAACAAAAGCCTCCGCCGCTCCAGCCCCTCAAACCCGTACGGCACAACGGCAACCTTTTGTGCCCAAAACCGGCACAAGGGTACCTGGCTCTGCAACATCTATTCAACGATCAGCCCCCAGAGCAGCTCCTGGAGCACCCCCGGGCGCCGCACCACGAGCGCCTGGTGGTAGAAGCAAAAAAGCCTTTAAGCCCGGGGATTATGATTTAGTGGCGATTGGCTCCTCAACCGGTGGTCCGGTTGCTTTACAGGAAGTGCTGGTACAGTTACCGGCAAATTTTTCACTGCCCATTATTATTGTTCAGCACATGCCAGCTTCATTCACTGACGCTTTTGCGGCACGTCTTAATCAGCAATGTAAAATTGAAGTTCGGGAAGCGAAAAGCGGTGATGTCTTAAAGCCGGGCCTGGCTCTGCTGGCGCCGGGAGGGGTGCAGATGAAACTGGAGAAACGGGGTGGACAACTGCAGGTGAAAATTGAAGAAGAAACCAACCCTCGTCAAAACTACAAACCCTGTGTCGATGTAACATTTGCCACGGTAAACACGCTGGTGGGTAGCCGGGCACTGGGAATTATTCTAACGGGCATGGGTGCTGATGGCAGTGTAGGTTGCAAGGCCATGCAAAGCCGCGGTGCCACAATCTGGGCGCAGGACGAGGCGACCAGTATTATTTATGGAATGCCCGCAGCAGTGGCGGGCATTGCGGAACAAATTTTGCCGATGAAAGAAATCGGCAAGAAACTTGCTACTAATACCTAGTATGGACATCTTGAGTATTGTTGGGCTGGTGATTGCCTTCGTTGCTATTTTAAGTGGCAGCGTACTAGAAGGCGGTCATCTCGGTCATCTATTTCAGTTAACCGCATTTGTCATCGTTGTCGGTGGCACAGTTGGCGCTGTACTGGTTCAAACTACACTTCCAACTTTCTGGCGTTCAATGATGATTGTGCGTTGGGTTTTCGTCACGCCAAATATTGATTTAAACATCAGCATTGAGAAAATTGTCCACTGGAGTCAGCTATCACGTCGGGAAGGTTTGCTAGCATTAGAAAATGTATCCGAAGATGAAGAGGATTTATTTTCCCGTAAAGGTTTGCAGATGCTGGTAGATGGCAATGAGCCGGAAACCATTCGTGATGTGATGGAAACTGAGATTTGCACTATGGAACGCGATGATATGCAGGCGGCAAAAGTGTTTGAATCCATGGGAGGCTATAGTCCCACCATTGGTATTTTAGGGGCGGTAATGGGTTTGATTCATGTGATGAATAATCTGGCCGACCCTGAAAAACTCGGCAGTGGAATTGCCACCGCATTTGTGGCCACTATTTACGGTGTGGGATTGGCTAATTTAATTTTACTGCCGATGGCGGGTAAATTAAAAGCTCTGGTTAAACAGCAATCAGTTCAATATGAAATGACATTAGAAGGTATAGTAAGTATTGCAGAAGGTGAAAACCCGCGCAGTTTGCAGGCTAAGTTGCAGAGTTATATTGGGCGTGCTTGAGTTTTTTAGGACTTTTAAAGAATAAAGACTAAAGAAAAAGAAAACGCAAATGAACGCGAATAAACACAAATGTTTTTTGTGTGCCTGCGGCACTCAACATTAAATGCTTTCGCTTTTATTTGCGTGCATTAGCGTTCATTTGCGTTTTCTTTTTCTTTTAATATCCCAAAATGTAAACCGGAAAAATTTGTAACGAAAAAATGAGACGTAGAGGCATCACCAATATTGAACCCGAAGAGTCAACCGATCGTTGGCTGGTTTCCTATGCGGATTTTATAACGTTGTTGTTTGCATTTTTTGTAGTGATGTATTCTATTTCAAGCGTAAATCAGGGTAAGTACCGGGTTTTATCCGATTCGGTGATGACAGCCTTTAGTGCACAATCCAATTCACCGTTTCCGGTGGGTTCGCAGTTGGGTGTTTCTGTACAACGTGCGCCCATTGCGGTTGGTTTAATTGGACAAAGCGGTTTTGTTTCAATGCAGGAAACGGCTGCAAAATTAGATAAACGCCTGCAGAAATGGGTGAAAAAAGGCATGATTGCGGTCAATGGTAATGAGAAGTGGTTGGAGATAGAAATTAAATCGAATTTATTATTTAATTCGGGCAATGCGGTTTTGTCCCGGCAGGCAACAACAATTTTAGCCGAGTTAACGGCGGTGATTAAAACCACAAAGAACCCGTTATATGTTTCAGGCTACACCGATGATGTGCCCATCAATAACCGACGCTATCCAACTAACTGGGAATTATCCGCTGCGCGTTCTGCCAGCGTGGTGAGATTGCTAGCACAAAATGGTATTAATCCGGCGCGCATGGGGGCCATTGGTTACGGTGAGTATCGGCCGGTTGTGGCCAATGATTCGGCGGTTAACCGGCAAAGAAATCGTCGTGTGGTCATTCGGGTGATGACCGGTGAAGATATGTTTGCCAGCTCGAGCCCGTTTGCAGATAGTGAAGTAGATGGCGAAGCCAATTCAACAATGCCGGCCGCACAAGTTCCTGTGCCCCCTGTCACTCGTTTGCAACCGGCGGAGCCAGCGCGATCAATTTTTGGTGCACCCTGATATGAAAATCTGGGCGACAGCCAATCAGAAAGGCGGTGTGGGTAAAACCACTTCGGCGGTAAATTTAGCCGGTGTAATGCAAAAGCGTGGTCAGCGGGTTTTGTTAATTGACCTCGACCCCCATGGTTCACTTACCAGTTATTTCGGCCTCGACCCGGATAGCATTGAAGACAGTGGCTACGATTTATTTCAGCAGTCGTTAAGTCAGTCACTAAATACCAAAGTCACTATTCGTAAAACCCGTTTTAAGGGGTTACATTTTATTCCCGCATCTTCAGCACTGGCAACGCTAGATCGCCAGTTAGGCACCAAAGATGGCATGGGTCTGGTGATTAAAAAATCCCTGGTACAGGTGGCGGAGCATTACGATCTGGCGATTATTGATTGCCCGCCGATGCTGGGTTTATTAATGGTGAATGCGTTGGCGGCCTGCGAGCGGTTATTAATTCCGGTGCAAACTGAATTTCTTGCACTGAAAGGTTTAGAGCGTATGGTACACACCCTGTCGATGATTCAAAAAGCGCGGAAACAGGATGTTTGCTATAGCATCGTTGCGACATTTTATGATCAGCGATTAAATGCCTCGATTGAAACATTGGCGACATTAAAAAAACAATATGCGGCGACCATCTGGGATGGGGTTATTCCCGTGGATACGCAGTTTCGTGAAGCCAGTCAGAGGGGAATTCCGTTAACGATCGAACGGGTGAGTAGCCGTGGTGGCCGAGCCTATTCGCATCTACTGGATTATTTGCTTGGGCTGGATGAACCAACGAATGTACCCGCTGTGGGGAATATAAACGCATGAGTGAAGCGAATAAAAAAAGTGCCGCACAGGATCGGGTGATTCATGAATATCTACAGTCGTTATTGCTGGAAGTGCCGGATGATACTGAGTTAATCGAAGAAAATGCAACGGCTGTCCCCGAAATAGTCGCGCCTGAAACTGACCTGGCGCCGAAAAAAATAAAACAGGAAAAAGTAATTCCAGAAAAAATAAAGCCAGAAAAAGTAATTCCAGAAAAAGTAATTCCAGAAATCATAAAACCGCAAACAATCGAAAGACCCGTTGCAGAACCCGAGGTGAAACCGCTGGTGGTGGGGCTGGAACAGCTCGTTGCACAGGTGCCTGAAGTTATTTCGCAAACCGAAGTGGTCAGCGAATCTAAAGTCGAGCTTGCCGTTAAGACTGAAATCGAAGTTGAAGTGTCGACGCAATTAGAGCCCGCCCAGGAAACCCAAAGTGGTGTTCCAGAATGGGCTGAGACCCGTTTTCAATGTTTGTTGTTTAAGGTGTCGGGTTTAAGTCTGGCGGTGCCGCTGGTGAAACTAAACAGTGTGATTCCCTGGGATGAAAATATTACTGAAACCCCCAATCAAACGGACTGGTATTTAGGTCTGGTGCAACATTTACAAAATCAGGTCAAGGTGATTGATACCGCACTGTTGGTGATGCCGGAAAACCGACGCGCCAGTCTTAAAAATGACACGGAAAATCGTCTCAGCCATATTTTACTGGTCGATGATTATAAGTGGGGTTTAGCCTGCAGTAGCATCGGAGATGTTATCTGGCTAAATCAGGAAGAGGTCAGATGGCGCAAAAATAAAACCAGCCGGGCCTGGTTGTCAGGTACCTCACTGGAACATCTGTGTGCCATTATGGACACGGAAGTATTCGCACAAATGTTAACTAATACGGGCTAAACTACTGTATACAAGCCTTTTAGCTTTTTTCTGTAAGGTTGTAAATTAGAATATACGCGATAATGCAAGACAGTGAGCGGGTTTAAATTTTGTACTCACTGGCGTTTACGGCGATCTGGTCTAAAATAAAATTAACATACAATAAAATTCTGGCGCTGATTATGCGTTAGAGAAATGAATTATGTCAGCGGGCAATTGCTTTGGCATAGAAACTGCAGTAATTATATATAGTGGAGCACTTGATATGAGTGATGATAACGAGAATGTTAACCACAGACAGTGTGTAACATTCCGGCTGGATTTTGAAATTTATGGCATTAATGTTATGTCGGTACAGGAAGTTCTCAGGGTAACCGATATTGCACCTGTACCCGGCGCTCCGAATTATGTAATTGGAATTATTAATTTACGCGGTAACGTTGTAACGGTCATTGATACCCGCATGCGCTTTGGTTTGCCGACAAAAGAAATGGATGATTCCACTCGCATCGTTATCATTGAAGCCGAAAACCAGACCGTGGGTATTGTGGTTGATAGTGTTTCCGAAGTTGTGGATATTTATGCCAATGAAATCGAAACCGCACCGAATGTAGGTAATGATGAAACTGCCCGCTATATTGAAGGGGTTGTAAGCAGAAATGATGAGCTATTAATTCTTGTGGATTTAAATAAACTTCTTTCTGAAGATGAGTGGTCGGATATGTCCAGCTCCTGATTTTTACTTACTCTCCCGTATATATAACAGGTATAAAACATAGCGTATATCGGGTCAATATTAACGAACTTTGTATGAAGTTTGGGAGAGTAGAAATGAATGCACTGGTTATCTTATTATCAAGTCTGATGTTTTTAATGTCACTGGCTTTTTTTATTTACACAAAAAAACAACTCGCTTCTTTTCAGCAATCCATACAATCGACTTTGCTAGACAGTCAGGTTAATGGTGAAATAACCGCTCTCAATGCAGGTTCAATTGGTCTGGGTGAGCGTTTTATAAGACTTGAAAAACAAATGCAGCAAATGGCAGCAAGAATTGATGAGGTATCATCCGAGGTAAATAGTAGCTCACCCTATGCTTATGCTATTGAACTGGCACACAGAGCAACACCGGCGGAAATGATTGCGGAGTTATGTCATCTTAGTCTTAGTGAGGCGCAGCTTCTGGTAATGATGCATCAACAGCGGGCAGCCTGATTTAAAAGCCAGTATTGAAAAGGCCTGTATTGAAAGGGCCAGTATTGAAAGTGCCAGTATTGAAAAGCCAGTATTGAAAAGCCAGGGATGCTCAGATTAAGTTTGATCAGATTTAAATAACAACGGTTAACGTTTGGCAATAACCCATTTGTCCAGAAGTTCGAATAATTGATATTCTAAAATAGGCTTGGTAATACAGGAATCCATACCTGCATCTATAAATGTTTGCTGTTCATTCGGAAGTGCGTGTGCGGTGAGTGCAACAATAGGGGTTTTATTATCCGGCATATCAGTACGTAATGAGCGAGTCACTTCAATACCATTCAGTCCGGGCATTCTAATATCCATCAGTATCAGGTCAAACTTATGACTTTTAGCCAGTTTCAGTGCATTATCTCCGTCTTTGGCTTCTTCTACCTTTACCCCATGTTGACTCAACAGGGTTGTAATTAATTTTCGATTAATGGCATTATCATCAGCTACTAAAATACGTATACCCTGATATGTATCATCATTTTGATCGATGCTATTTTCAATGAGTGTCGGTTTTGGTTTTTCCTGGGTAATGGTTATCGGGATTTTAATCCAGAAAGTTGAGCCCGCATCCGTGTTTTGTTTTACGCCAATTTCACCCTGCATTAATTCAATGAGTTGCCTGGAAATTGCCAGACCTAAACCGGTGCCGGAATCAGGTTTATAAATAGAATCATCCGTCTGGTTAAACGCCTCAAAAATATGGATATGTTGATCTGGTGCAATACCTTTTCCGGAGTCAATAACTTCAATTAGTAGCGTGTCGGTATTATCAACATGTTCTATGTTTGCTGTTAAGCTTACAAAGCCCGAATTAGTGAATTTTATGGCATTACCAATGAGGTTTGAAATAACCTGGCGTAATCTGAGTGGGTCTAAAATAATATTTTCAGGCAATGACTCACTCGCCTGATATGTGAGTTTAAGTGATTTTTCTTTTGCAGCTTCTGAATAGAGGCGTATTACGGATTCTAAAAAATCATTAATATTGATAACCTGAGTTTTTAATTCAGTTTTCCCAGATTCAATTCGAGAGAAATCAAGAATATCATTAATAATGTTTAGCAGGTCTTTCATAGATGTATTAATGGTGTTGACATATTCAGTCTGCTTTTCATCCAGCGATGTTTTTGAAAGCAGGTTGGTAAAGCCGACGATACCATTCATAGGCGTGCGGACCTCGTGGCTCATATTAGCTAAAAATAAGCTTTTGGCTTTATTTGCCTTTTCGGCCTGATCCTTAGCTTTGATTAAATTCTCTTCCTCTGTCTTGCTGACATTAAAACCCTGGCCTGTGCCTTCAACGCCAATGATATTGCCTGCTTCATCAAGTAAAAATCGTGCATTGGTTGAGAGCCAGACAGTAGAGCCATTTTTATGCTGTAAGGAGAACGGATATTGTTCAACATAGCCATTGTTTGCGGTTAGAGCATCGATAAATTTATTACGTTTTTCAGGGTCAACATAAAAGTCGGTGGTTTTTTGTCCGATGAGTTCTTCAGCCGTGTAGCCCAGTAATAATTCTACCGAGGATGAAACAAATAAGACAACCCCGTTAAGGTCGGTTCGGTAGTAAGTTTCCTGAAGGTTGTCCATAACGCTTTTTAATTCGCGTTGTGAGGTGTTCAGGCTATTTTCAATTACCCTGTTTTTTTCCATTCCATCGGTGAGTATCACCATATTGTTTTTTAGTTTTATAGAGGTTTTTATCCATAGAATAGAAGTAACAATAGTGCTAATAACAAATATGATTAGAAGTATGCTTAAGGTTGTCATTGATCTTCCTGGCTGAAATAGACAAGTCACTAATATAATATTAGCGATTATAACCTATGACAGTCATATATGGGTAAAAAGGCCATTATAAGGCATCAATTCATCGTTAACAGTAGGGGGGGTAGGGGTAAAAATATAAAATAAAATGCGCATAATATAAAGTCTAAATTAATGCTAATTAGATGAATCGTAAAGCGAGCAAACCTTTCCGAGCCTCATTAAATGCATCGAGAGAAGGGCAGGGGGGAAAGTAATCAGACTCATCGGTGCTGTTTGATTCAACAACACTCAGTAGTGCCCAACCTTGCAAAGAGAGTTCTTCGTGCAATATTTCCATGGCTTCAGAATGATTGCGTACATTAACCCAGGCATTTAACTGTGAGCATTGGTCAATATGCTTTGTAGATTGCACGTCCAGCACCAGAAATATCATATATAAAATCCAGTATAATTTTGTTATTAAAGTAAATGCGTATATTAACATTGTTGTTAGACCGTGCAATGTTAATATAGGCCTATAGATATAAATCAGGACTTTTAATGCAGACATACGGGCAATTACAACAGCAACTAAAATTTGAGCAGCAAATGCCGGTGACCCCGGAGTGGTCTGCTGCAGCTGATTTTTTATTTTTAATCAAAGATCACTGTCTTTCAAAAAGGCCGAAAACTATCGTGGAGTGCAGCAGTGGTTTAACCAGTCTGGTTCTATCCAGGTGTTGTCAGATAAATAATAAGGGACATGTATATAGTCTGGAAAATGCTGAGGAATTTCAGCAGCAAACATTAAAACAGTTAAAGCAGTTTGACTTGCTGAAATTGGCAGATGTTTTTCATGCGCCTTTAATCAGACATACAATCATGCAACGTGATTATGAATGGTATAACCCGCTAGCGGTAAGGGGTCTCGAAATTGATATGCTGGTTATTGATGGGCCACCTGGTTTTATTCAGAAACATTCTCGTTTACCCGCGCTGCCGGTTTTGTATAATCAACTTAGCGATGACGCCTGTATTTTTCTGGATGATGCGGCAAGAGATGAGGAGAAGGAAATTGTCGAAATTTGGCTCAAAGAATATACTGATCTAAGTCATGAGTATATAGAAACTGAACGGGGCTGTTCAGTTATAAAAATAAATAAAGTGTGAAATAAATAATTAATTGTAACAAGATACTCTGTCCCGATGGAGAGGTCGCTTAGTGGGGCGCTCGATTGCAGGTGAAGGAAACACCGATATTTTCAATCAGTTGATTTATTATAATTGATGCGCCACTCAGCAAGTGCCGCTGATCGATCACCTTCTGCGACAATTTTATCCCAAAATATTTTAAAATCTTGTTCAGCATTTTGTAAATTGAAATTCATTTTTTTTGTTTTGTTTTTTAGAAATAACTGAATATTTGAATCAATAGTATCAATATAATCGGCTGCAATGTCTTTAGCTGAATGAGTTATTTCATCAGCTAGTAATATGCCTTCTTTATACGCTTTCATAATGCCAAAGCTTTCACGTTTGCTAAAGCTTTTAATCGTTTGTTGTTTGTCCCGTGTAAGATGAACATAAAAGGCATTGTCTGCATATTTATTGTCAAGCCTGCCTAAAAACCAGGATAAGCGATTATCTGCCTCAATATGCTGTAGTGGGTATGCAAGACGTTGATTTCCCAGTTGTGAGCAAAGTGATTCGTGGCTGGCAGTGAAATTGGTGATATGCTGACAGGCTTTTATAAAAGTAGTAGAACCGCAGCGTCCGGTGTTAAGAATAAAAACATTCATACAAATGGCTTTCTGGTAGATAAAACTGTCTTCCAGTATGACAGGTCATTGCGGTATGAGGCAATAGCGTCAGCAATTTTATTGGTATAGGCATTAACGGTTTTGTGCGTATTAATTGCTTGATAAACAGGAGCATCTTTAGCGAAATTATTTTCAATATTTAAGATAAATATTTTAAGATTATTTATGCCTTGAGGCAGTTCTGTTTTAAGGTTCCACCAGTGATCTGTGTTATTGGCTATGCTTTTAAGTGTGTTTATTTTATCAGATAATTCATGTTGTTTAATCAGGTATTTAGATTTCATAGATAAAAAATTTTTATTTATGATCTCAGAAATTACATTTAATGACAGCTCTTTTTTCGGATACCCCATTTCTGTCAGTTCGATTATGCTAAACAACATAACATCACCGAAAAACTGACGGATAAATTCGTCAGATAAATCGACAGAGTCATTCACATGGTTTACGCCGGGTCTGAATTCAGATTGTCCAGTTTCATCTATTGTACGCTTATGTAACATTGGCAGGTTGGCAGATATAAATTGATCACCCAGTTCAGCTTTGATGATGCGTCCCAGAACAGGCCCCGCCATGCGAAGTTTCAGGTTTGCAAAAGGAATAAAGTATTTTAAATTATCAGCTTTGAAAATATAATTTCCTGTATAAATTGTGCGAGCAGGTTTAATGCTGTCAGACAAGTTTTCGTATTGGTAGTAACTTTTTCGAGTAGGGTGTCCACCATCAAAAAACTGATTTAGTTTAGTTAAAAAATGCTTAAGACAATCGTTGTTATTATGTGGTTTTTCTAATGTACAATGGTAGGTGTAAGATTCCGATGGTGTCTTAAAGCCAAATAAATCGGCCATGTCATGATATGCAGCATCACCTGTGTTATTTTCAAAGCTGCCATGAAACTGGCATGAATGTTCTGGATTAAGTTCGGCGATTTTTTGAATAAAATAAATAATATCATCAACAAAAGTACCCGCCATTACTGCCGGTGAAACTGGCGGGTCGCCGACGACTTTTCCGGTGAGAACACTTGTATTTCCCTGTGAAAATATTTTATTCAGATGGTAAAAATAATTAATAGCATAAAATTCTTTACTGCCATTTTCTGTTTGTATGTTGACCCGGAACTCCTGATCACTGTCGATAAAGTAAAACAGGCAGGGTTCATTATTGCGCTGCATTTGCTGTAATTTTAAGTAGGTAATATTGCGGGTGATTGATGCACCCTTATGGTAAAACTTGTCAGGGTTGGCCGTGCCGGTAATGTTCTGTGATTTTTCTGTGTCTATAGATGAGAGTATTTCTTTTTGCTGTTGCTCTCCAAAGTAAATAACATCAAGTCCCTGGTTGATAAACGTTTTTACAATCTGCCTGTTTTTATGGATGTTTTTCTGATGTTGACTGTCATCTGCAACCAGGATACTGATTTTTCGGTAAACTCCGTTAGATACGCCGCCGTATTGATACAGTTTGCAAAGCGTGAGTATGCTTTGCAGACAGGTATTTAAATGTTGAGGTCTATCGGCGACGGGAATCGCAATGATAAATTTATATCTTGAACCGGTATCTTCACGGGATTGAACGTGAGTTTCATATTCCTGAAACAGTTTCTGGTAATCGGTTAAAGTGGCATCGGTTATATGATTATTCCAGATGCAATCTTCTAACAAAGGTATTGCGTTTGAGTAAAGTTCTGTCAGTTTTTTATCGTCTGTCGGGTTGATGTTATCAAGTAAATTATTTAGGTGCTGAACGGCTTTATGCTTTTTATAACGATTCAATAATTTATCAAGAATTTCATGCTTCATTAATTATCTAACGTCTGGAGGTATATGTTGGAAAGAGATCTTTATCAATGATAATTTCAATCAGATTAATAGAATCTACGTAATTAATGTTATCAAATAAACCTTTCAGGTCTTCAGTCTTTACAACTTTTTTATAATTTATGCCGAAAGAATCGGCGAGCAGTTTGTAGTCTGGATTAATAAAGTCACAGTCAATAAAGCGTTTTTCATATTGCTGAAACTGGTTTTTTCGAATCAGCCCCATGGTTTCATTATTGAACATAATAACGGTCAGGGGTATGTTGTAGTTAACGGCTGTCATTAATTCCATGCAGCACATCTGAAAACCACCATCGCCTAAGATGGCGAGGGTGGGGTGTTTAATAGCAAAGCGTGCACCTATTGCTGCGGGTATAGCATGGCCTAAGGAGGAAATTCCGGAATTGGAATAATAGCGGTTTCCATTGGATACATTAAAAAAGTTTTGTGCAAATATAATGTTGTCATCAAAAACCATCATATTTTTTGAAAAGTGACTTTCCAGCTCTTCAAAGAATTTTTTAATTAATAAAAACCTTTCATCAAATAAGTCTGCATCACTTTCGGCGGGATTTTTGTGTTCGATTTTTTGATAGATTTTTTTTGTAATATTCTGAGTTTTCATCTGGGTTGTTAACAACTCAAGCACCCCGGCAATAACCTGTTTAATATCACCCAGTATAGGTAGGTCAGCTTTAAAAACTTTTTCTAATTGCTCGGGGCAGGTATCTATCTGGATAATTTTTTTACCGTTAAGTAACGTTTTATCCCATAAATAGCTGGTGCGCTCGTTAAAGCTTGCGCCTAAAAATATGAGTAAATCTGCCTGCTCAACAATATAATTTCGTGCACAGCTGTAAGAGGTTACACCCAGACTGCCCAGTGAGAGATCCGATTGTTCACTAATCACACCTTTGCCTTTTAGACTGGTGGTGACGGGAATATTCAGCAGTTCACTCAGTTGTTCTATTTCCTGCTGTGCATCGGCTTTAATGCATCCATGTCCGGCTATAATAACCGGCTTTATCGAATTGTTTAATAAGCGGGTGAAATCTTCAACAGGTAGTGAATGATTGCGAATAGCGGTAATTCGGCGTTCGGTGATAACCGAATCCAGAATGCTGTCATCCACCATTTCTTTTTGAACATTATAGGGAAAACTTAAAAGCACCGGGCCGGAATTATCCGAGAGTAAAATTTTAGAGACCTGATTCAAAACATTTTCTAAATAATCAGTGCGCTCAATTACTTTATTGTAACGGGTAATGCCTTTAAATAAGGCATCCTGATCTATGCTGCCTCCTTCACCGGAACTTTCCTGCAGGCCACCCTTGCCAAAAATATAGGTTGGGGCTTCACCGGTAATTACAATTATTGGAAGTTTATCAGCGTACGCATTTGCAATACCGGTTACCAGATTAGTTGCACCGGGGCCGGCAGTGGTAATGCAGGCAGAAATTTTATTAGATGCTCTGGCGCAGCCGCCTGCCATAAAAGCAGCACCCTGTTCGTGTTTGGCAAGCACGCTTTGAATGTCTGAATCATAAAGACTATCGTACACCGGCAAAATATGCGCACCCGGCATACCAAAAATAAATTCAACGCCGAGGCGTTCTAAATATTTAACAATTAAGTCACTAACTTTTATATTCATAGAACGGTCGTGTTTTAGGCAAACTTAAGCGTTGCTTGTATCCGTTGAAATAGATGTACTGAGCATATTATGCCGTAATTCCCGTTAGAATTCGGTATTTTTTTAAGATTATTTGGGCGGTTAATTAAATCGCGCTTTTTGGGTAGCTTTTATAAATAAAGCTATACTAATGATAGTTTTATTTAATAGGTAGAAAGATGAAAAGAATAAGTGACATCATGGTGAGTAATGTGATTAGTGTGCTGGATACAGATGATGTGCATAAGGCGCGGATGTTATTTAAGGAAAAAGGTATACGTCATTTGCCCGTGTTAAACAGTGAAAATGGTGAGTTTTGCGGGGTGTTAACTCAGCGTAGCTTATTAAATCATGCATTTAATATTGTTGAAAAGTTTGGTTTGAGTGGACTTCAAAAAAGAGAGCTGCGCACTCAGGTTAAGGAAATTATGAATACTGATTGTGATACAGCAACACCGGAGATGGATTTAGGTTGCGCCGCAGAAATATTCACCACTAAAAAACTCAGTTGTTTGCCGGTTGTTGAAAACAGGCAGTTGATGGGAATTGTGACGTCGCTGGATTTTGTTAAGCTGACTTTGTATTTGTTGAAATTGTAGAGTGGCTGATTTGGCTCGTCTCCATCAGGGACAGTCCGCTGCTTTTTAGCGCCCTGTCCCATGTGGTAATTCCGATCGGATTGGCAGGGCGATAAACGACTTCGCTCAGCTCTTGGTGGCCTCAATCAGGGGACAGAGCGCCAGAAAACGGCGGTCTATCCCCGAGGGAGATGTTCCCAGGCAGGGCAACTAACCTAAGAGCAAAGCAATTTGACTAATGTCGGCTTCAGGATACAAGTAGATATTCTAAGCCACTGCCTCTTTATCTTCAAAACGGATCATTTCAATATCCCATTCTTCATCGGCAGATGCGGTTAATATCAGACAGGACGGGCCGCCACGGGTACGGGTTGCGCCTGCAGCACCGGGATTAACGACCCAGGGGCGAGCATCATCATCAACCAGCATCGTGTGGGTGTGTCCGTAAACAATGACTCTTGCGTGCGGGTGAGCCGCCCTTAGCAGGGCATGATCCGGCTGGTGCATGCCGTGTTTGTGTCCGTGCTCTATGGCGATGACTCCGCCGGGCACGCTAATTTCTGCAATGGCGGGCAGGGCGCTTACCACCGCCACTTCATTTTCTGCCCACAGGCTGGGTGCATCATTATTGCCGGTTACCGCAGTAACATTCGGGCAAATTTGCTTTAATTGCTCGAGAATATGGGCGCCGCAAATATCACCCGCATGAATTATCTGCTCACAGGATTTAATCGCATTCAAAATATCCGGGCTGATAACGCTGTGAGTGTCGGAAACAATGGCAATTTTACTGATGCCGGTACTAGGGGGGGTCATGTTTTTGTCCATAAGTAATTAAATAAATAAAAAGCCGCCAGACAAGCTGGCGGCCAAATGACGTTGTTTCCTAGCGCTATTAAGTCTAGACCTATAGCTCAGAAAAGAAATCCCCCGAATGAAGTAACTAATTACAGGGCGTTTTCAGGAAACCTGTCAGTCATTATGAAGCTGGTTTGTCATCATCGAGCGCTGCCGTCCGTGCCTCTTCCTGCTTGCGATTATGCTCATCGATTTCTACATCTTTACGATAAGCGAGTATATCTTTGCGTTCTTCAATGCGTTTATCGTAAGCACCTTCGCGTTCTTTAATGGTCAATTCACCGAATAGAACCTGTTTCATCAGTTTAAAACCAAACTCCATTAAGGCGATGTCATCTTTTTCAAAGCTGGCAAATTCTTCAGCGCTAATGTCGTACATGTTTTTAAAGCTGTCGCTGGTAATAAAACGACGGAAGCGATCCACATCATAACTGGCCATAAAGAATAACTGCAGACTCATATCAGACGGGCGACCAATGGTCGGTCCGGTCGATTTTTTCTTTAAAATAATGCGATACCAGTCGCGGTTGAGCTCATCAAATTCTTCTACTTTTTGTTCTTTGCGATAGTCGCTAATCGTAATTTTGCGATCTTCATCGTGGCCTTTACAGTGGGGCTCTTTAATTAACAAAAAGTGGCGTTCATCTTCGTTTTTACCGAGTGCACGCATGGATAATAAACCGGAAGGGTAGTAGCGGCAAGCGGTCGGGCGATCTTCATAAATAGAGCAGCCTTCGGCTTTCATAAATAAACAGGCCCCTTCATTTTCGGTGCGTAGCTTTATGCCGGGCATATTGTGGGCATCAATTTCAAAAGGTACCGTATACTCTTTTAGAAACTCAGATGAGCTAATGCCCAGATGATTTTTCATGCGAATAATGTCATAGGGTGCCAGTGAAACATCGGCGTGAGCGCAGCACTGATTCCAGCAGGAAATATCTTTATGACAACGGAATTTGATCGTGTCGTCCAGCTCCAGGCGGGTAGGTTCAACCGGGCTGCTGTGGGGTAACTCAAATTTGTTTTCGCTCATGGTACTTGCTCTAAATAATGTTCAGGTTATTCGGGTATTGTAAGTGTCATCAAATATTGGGCTAAATCGCTGAATTTCAAGAGGATATTACAGGATAAAAACAAACTATATTCAAACTAGATGGGTATTATATTCTATTTTGCTACTGCTTACTTGATATAGATAAATAATGTGATGAGCAGAGGGCGTAAAAGCAAAAGACTACCGCAAATAAACGCCAATAGACGCAAATAATTGCTTCTACGCAGCCATGCGCCTGCAAAATTTAGTGCATCCATGTCGTCAAAGCAAAAGCTCTTATTATTGTTTATGCGCCGCAGGCGCATAAACAATAATAAATTTGCGCTCATTTGCGTTTATTTGCGGTAAAAAGCTTTTTATTTTTAAACCAAAAAAAACGGGCCCCTTTGCAGGAGCCCGTCTTTTAATCTAACAATTCAAATAAAGCTTATTTGAAAAGCTTAGACTTATCTACCAGGTCAACGTGTGCACGTTTGAAACAAGTAAACTTTCCAGTTTCTTTGTCATAGATAGAGTTAACAAAGCAATGCCAGTTTTCTTCGTCGACAAAGTTCTTGTCTGTACGATAGTAGAAACCAGGATAACGAGATTCCTGACGGAACTCGATGTGCTTCAGATGCGCTTCAGCAGTGATTATGCGGTGATAGTTTTCCCAGGCACGAAGTAATTCGTGAAGGTCTTTCGCACGCATTTTTTCTGCATCTTCTTTCAGCATGTCGATTTTTTCGCCAGCCACTTTCATCATCTCTGCATTCGTGTTGTAGTAAGTCGCAACACCCGCTACATATTCGTCCATGATTTTCTGTAGACGGAACTGCAGCATTTTAGGCGTGATGTAGTTAGGATTAACATCAATAGCTGTTGAGTAATCTTTAAACTCTAAGAAGTTCTTAGCAGGTTTAACGATAGCAGCTACTAAATCATCAACTGAAGTATCTAATTCAGGCGTGAAGTCTTTGTTATCCAGGCAGTACTTAACCATTGCTTTAGCCGCTAAACGGCCTTCAGCGTGAGAACCTGAAGAGAACTTATGACCAGAAGCACCAACACCATCACCGGCTGTAAATAAGCCGTTTACTGTTGTCATACCACGGTAACCCCAGTTCCAGCCTGAAGGCAGGTGATCAGGAACGCCAGCTTCTGTTTCAGTCGTCGGAGCACCAACATCAGTAGGGCCAGAAGTCCAGATACCGCAACAACCTGAGTGAGAACCTAGTAGGTATGGTTCTGTCGGCATAAGCTCAGAGTTTTTCTTCTCTGGCTCGATGTTTTCACCCACCCAGATACCGCACTGACCAACACACATGTCAAGGAAATCTTCCCATGCTTCAGCTTCTAAGTGCTTAACTTCACGTGGAGAAAGTGTTTCGCGTAAGTTGCCTAATGCTGTAACCGTATCCATCCAGATAGGACCGTTACCGTCTTTCATTTCTCTCAGCATTAAGTGGTTACGTAGGCAAGATGCAGGAACCGCTGCGTGACCATATGGAGGATAGTCATCCAGCATTTCCTTGTTCTTTTCCATGTAAGCTTCGCCATAGGCATTAGTCGCTTTAGATTTGAACAACAGGAACCATGCGCCAACCGGACCGTAACCGTCTTTAAAACGAGTCGGTACGAAGCGATTTTCCATCAATGTTAATTCAGCACCTGCTTCAGCAGCCATTGAATATGTAGAGCCCGCATTCCAAACTGGGTACCAGGCACGACCCGTACCTTCACCCACTGAACGTGGACGGAAGATGTTTACACAGCCACCAGCCGCTAAAAGAATCGCTTTTGAAGTGTATACAACAACTTTGTTTTCACGCGTTGAGAAACCAACAGCACCCGCTATACGGCTAGGGTCGTTCTTGTCATTGATTAATTTAACAATAAAGATACGCTCTTCGATGCGATCCATACCCAGTGCTTTTTTCGCTGCTTCTGCAACGATCCACTTGTAGGATTCACCGTTGATCATGATCTGCCATTTACCAGAACGTACAGGCTTACCACCATCTTTCAAAGATGCCATACCTTTAGAACCGTCGTAACGTTCGCCGTTTTCGTCAGTTTTCCAGATAGGTAGACCCCATTCTTCGAACAGGTGTACAGACTCGTCAACGTGACGGCCTACATCGTATGCTAGATCATCACGGGTAATACCCATCAGATCGTTAGATACCATACGTGTGTAATCAGCAGGATCCTGCTCAGTACCAATGTATGTGTTGATCGCAGACAGACCCTGTGCAACCGCACCAGAACGATCCATTGCTGCTTTATCAACTAATTTTACGGTAAGGTCAGTGCCTTCCATCCAGCGCATAATTTCGAATGCCGCGCCACAGCATGCCATACCGCCGCCGATAAGAAGAATATCATGTGATTCCTCAACAACGGTAGGATTACCAAAAGTACCTTCAGACATTTGTCTCTTCCTCTAAATTCTAAATATTTTATTTATGATTGAAACGTAATGTTACTTACAGATCAATTCGCTAGGATCGCCTGAACGATAACCTTTTTGCTCGTCATGGTTGAAGAAGCCAGGCTTCTCAATGTTAGCCATGTCGGCTTCAGGCTTACCTGCATAAGGGTCGATAGAACCTTCAGGTGTAGTACGGATTGGGAACTTGAAGCGTTTCATTGTTCCGTTACGGAACTTGATCGTCCACATAATTGAGTCAGTACCACGTAATGGCTGAACTGAACCACCCAATGGAACTACGTCAGCATAGTGACGACATTCGATTGCATTTTGTGGGCAGATCTTAACGCAGGAATAACATTCCCAACATTGTTCTGGTTCCTGATTATATGACTTCATAGCGTGACCAGTTTCAGAACCGTCTTTGTCTAGCTTCATTAAGTCATGAGGGCAGATGTACATGCAAGCAGTCTTATCTTGACCTTTGCACCCATCACATTTTTCAGTACGTACGAAAGTTGGCATTCGTATGCTCCTTTGCTGGTTTATTGTAATATTACATTTTGTTGCAAATATTCCTGATGTTCGCTATTGCTAACTATAACCAAAAACATTTACAGATTATTAGGCCGTTTAGACCAACCCGTTTAGCATCATAAAGATGTTGGATCCGTCAGGCTGGCTTAGCGGCCGAATTCTTTTAGAAACTCCGTTTCTTCAGGATTGTGTTACACATATAAAACGTGTTTTTACGCCGTCAATGCAGACCAAAATCAGACATTGAAATCCACTGAGTTATCCTTTCGCGCAGTGAACATTAATCCCTTTATGAGCAAAACACAAAACACAATTATCTTTACCCTGATAAGTAATTTTTATTCATGTTTTTGAGTTTTTTGAAGCTGATAATAGTGTTTAAAAACAATAAGTTAGCAACTCAAAATCTAAGTTAATATATCATAAATAACTAATTTAGTTATATTCAAATAAGAGCGATTCTTAGTTAGAAAAAAACTGAATTTGGTTTGTTTGATTTGTATCAAGAAAAAAAATCAAAATAAAAACAGAGTAAATTAGTTGGTTATTATGGGTTTTCAATGTATGTTAAAAAAAGTATGTTAAAAAATGGGTGCAAGTTTTAAGGAGGTGTAAATGTCAGATGTTTATCGGAGTGAATTTTGTTTCTGTCTGAAGTCGAATACCAGGCGCGGATGAATAGCCCGTGTATTGTTCGGCAAAGTTTTATCCATTATCTATGTTATCTATGTTATCTATGTTATCTATGTTATCTATGTTATCTATGTTATCTATGTTATCTATGTTATCTATGTTATCTATGTTATCACTACTGTCCCGTTAAGAAAATTGAATGTGACCTAAAATCGTCGTGTGTCACATTTTTATTGGTTTTTATTTATTAACGACATGAAATTAGAGAAACAAAATAATAACAGATAATAATTTAAACCGTCATCCCCGAATGCTTGTGTCGGGGATCCAGCGGCCTTATGTACTGTAAAGACACTGGATTCCCGACACAAGCATTCGGGAATGACGACACTCTTTAAGTTAACGGGACAGTAGTGCTATGTTATCTATGTTGCGCCGTTGTCGTTTTATAATCCAGGCCGTTAATTTTTAATGCAGGCTGGTTTAAGCAACACAGGTATTAATACCTGCGAGCATTAAAATACAAAAGGTGGCGATGTGTTTTAATTAGCAACGCGACATTTAATTATCTGCAGCGCGAAATTTAAATATCTTTAGAAACCGGTACAAATGCAACTTCATCACCATCTTCCAGTTTGGTGAAGAGTTCTGCGAACTGTTTGTTGACGGTGATTTGTACCGCATCATCCGCAAACATGTGCTCCCAGTCCTTACCACGCATGCGCAGGAGTTTAAGCAGTTTCTCAACTTCGCGAATACTCGCGGGCAGTATCAAATCCTCAGTTTCCTTGTGGGTCACTTTGAGCATGTTAGTCATAAAATACATTAAGCGAATGGTGGCTTCACCTTCTTTGGCTTTATTAGCCGGTTCACGCCGTAAATTATATTTTTCCAGTTGTGCTAGATAATTTTCCCAGTTGGTTTCATACTTTGAACCAAGTTCATAAAACGTATCCCATGAAAATATGCCTGAGTCATAACCATCATCAAAATATAAACGCAGGGCATAGTTACCCTGGGGTTCAATTTTTTCAAGTTTAATGTCAGCTTTACCAAATACCGGTTTGTTAGAGGCTTCTATTTCAGCAGACTTTGCGTGGGTACGCAGGTACTCACTGGGAAGTTTGAAATTTTTTCCGTCAGCGAAGCTGATTTCCAGTAGTTGCGATTTCTGGTGGAGTTTGATTTCGGTGGGCGTGTGTTTGTCTGACATGCTGGTTTTTCGCTGTTGAAACTTTGGGGTGGGGATTATAGCGGTTATTGGAGGGGAGGTGTAGGGGCAAAAACCTCTCCCTTAGTAATAGGGGGATTAAGGGGGATTTTATGGGTGTGTTTTAAAGGGTTTAATATTGATACTGCCATTCCTGCCTTCGCAGGAATGGCAGTATCAGGACTAAACAGTAACAAGCAAATAAATTAAATAATAATCAGCACAAAAAAAAGCGCAACTCCCCGGTCCATAAAAAACCGAAAAGTCACGCTTTAATAATTTAAGGGGTAATTAAAATATAACCCTTATATTATTAGTCCAGAATATTGGCCTGGAATATTGACCCGAAACATTAACCCAGCAAAGGCACAATCAGCAGTGCCACAATGTTCATAATCTTAATTAAAGGATTAATCGCAGGGCCCGCAGTATCTTTGTACGGGTCGCCCACAGTGTCACCGGTAACCGCTGCTTTATGGGCATCAGAACCCTTACCACCGTGGTTACCATCTTCGATATATTTCTTCGCGTTATCCCATGCACCACCACCGGTCGTCATTGAGATAGCAACAAATAAACCGGTTACGATAGTACCAATTAATACACCACCCAGGGCTTCTGCACCCAGTGTTAAGCCAACGATAATGGGAACGGCTACCGGTAATAAAGAAGGCACAAGCATTTCTTTAATGGCTGCTTTGGTTAATAAATCTACCGCTTTAGAATAATCCGGCTTTTCAGTGTAATCCATAATGCCAGGTTTTTCTTTAAACTGACGACGTACTTCAGTTACGACAGCACCCGCTGCACGACCGACGGCTTCCATTGCCATTGCACCGAACAGGTAAGGAATCAGGCCACCAATAAACAGACCGATAATAACCATGTGGTTAGAAAGATCGAAAACCGCAGCTTGACCGTTTGCCGTTAATGTATGCGTGTAATCGGCAAACAACACCAAGGTTGCAAGCCCGGCTGAACCAATCGCGTAACCTTTAGTAACCGCTTTCGTTGTATTACCCACCGCATCAAGTGCATCCGTTGTTTTACGAACGTCTTCAGGAAGATCAGCCATTTCAGCGATGCCACCCGCGTTATCTGTAATAGGACCGTATGCGTCAAGCGCTACGATAATACCTGTCATAGATAACATTGAAGTTGCTGCAATTGCGATGCCGTATAAACCCGCAAGCTCAAAAGCACCCCAGATAGATGCACAGATTGAAAGTACAGGTAATGCTGTAGATTTCATTGAAACACCTAAACCCGCAATAACGTTTGTGCCGTCACCTGTGGTTGAAGCCTTTGCAATGTTTTTAACCGGCGCATATTCAGTTGCCGTGTAGTACTCAGTGATGACGATCATTGCAATCGTTAATACCAGGCCGATAAGCGCCGCATAATAGAATTGTGTTGCGCCTACAACGTTGCCATTGTCCAGTGTTAATGAAACATCACCCATCATATTCTGGGTAACAAAATAGAATGCAACAGCAGAAAAAACCGCAGCAACAATCGTGCCCCTATAAAGTGCATTCATGATTTTTGCGCCATCAGATGTTTTCACGAAGAAAGTACCGATGATTGAACCGATGATTGAAACACCACCCAGAACTAATGGGTAAGTTACCGCTAACTCACCAATTTCGCTCATTACCAGGCCACCTAGCAACATAGTCGCTATGATGGTTACTGCGTAAGTTTCAAATAAGTCAGCGGCCATACCGGCACAGTCACCTACGTTGTCACCTACATTATCAGCGATTGTTGCCGGGTTACGTGGGTCATCTTCAGGGATGCCAGCTTCAACCTTACCAACGATGTCAGCGCCTACGTCAGCACCCTTGGTGAAGATACCGCCACCTAAACGCGCAAAGATCGAAATTAATGAGCCACCAAATGCCAGGCCAACTAATGCGTGTAGTGCATCAGATTGCGAAACATCCAGCATGGTTGTTAATACGGTGTAGTAACCCGCAACACCTAAAAGACCCAGGCCTACCACTAACATACCCGTGATAGCGCCACCTTTAAATGCAACTTGTAGCGCAGGGTTAATGCCCTGTCGAGCAGCCTCTGCCGTACGTGAGTTAGAACGAACGGATACGTGCATGCCGATATAACCAGCAGCACCAGAAAGGATAGCACCGATAGCAAAACCGATTGCGCTATACCAGCCAAGCGCAAAGCCCATCGCGAAGAACAGTACAACACCCACCATGCCGATGGTTGTGTATTGGCGAGCCAGGTAAGCAATAGCGCCTTCCTGAACCGCGTTAGCAATTTCCATCATTTTATCATTACCCATGGGCTTGGATAAAACGCTGAAAATTGAAATGATGCCATAAGCGATGCCTGCTAAGGCGCACACTAAAGCGATTAATAGTCCTGTGGACATATGTCTGACCCCCAACTTTTATTATTGTGAAAAAACAATTTGAGTCAGATTCATACAGCTAAAATCTGGCTCGTCGAAAACAATTAACGTATATGTAAAAAATTCGGGCTAAGTTTGTAAAATAACGACCCGCTTAGCGATACAATTACTTAATTGAAATCAGGTAATTGACTATAGGCTTTATAAGCAACGTTTTATATTGATACGAATCAATTTCATTTCGATGCTATTTCAATTTGTAACGAGTTTTATTTATGTCAGTAAAAGTTTTATGTATACCCATTTTTCTTTTGCCTGCGTTTTATTGTATAAAGTAAGTCGTTATTATTTATACATTCTTTCGAATTTTGTACCCGGCGCAAAACCCCAAAGCGCTTCTAAACCAAATTCTTGAATAATGCTATCAACCGCTGCCTGACCTTCATCGTTTTGTAATTCACCCAAAACGATTTTTGTGGATGTCTGGTTGTAGCCGCCGGCAATGGCGACATGGTCGGCGATCATTTCTCGGGCTTTTTCTAAAGTCATATTTAAAGGCATCTCGTTCGCAAATGAACGCAAATGAACGCAAATGAAAGTCAAAAAAGTTTTAAGTGTTATGCGCCGCAGGCATATAAAATAAAAAATTTTGCGTTCATTTACGTGCATTTGCGGACAAATGCTTTTTGTTTTTAAATTCCTTAGAAATTGCTCCTGCCCATTTCTATAAACACGGGCAAGATACCGCACGTCCTGTGCATAAAAAAGGGGAAGTACAAACTTCCCCTTTCAACTGTTTAAACTTCGAACTTATCGAGTTTTTTGCTAACAGATTGTAGCTTTAAAGTTACATAGTCTGGTAGACCGCTTTCCTTATAAGGAGGATAAGCTTCACCCTTAATCAGTGGGTAAAGATAATCTTTACAGGCTTGAGTAATACCGAAGCCATCATCAGTGATGTACTCCATTGGCATCATTTTCTCAACGTTAGCCACTTCAGATAAATTAGCTTTACCAATTTTCCATTTATAGGGGGCGTTAGAAATACGATCAACTGTAGGCATAATAGCGTTATCGCCCTCTAATGCAAACTCGACTGCTTTCTGGCCAAGTGCATAGGCTTGTTCAACGTCTGACTCTGATGCCAGGTGACGTGCTGCGCGTTGCAGATAATCTGCCACCGCCCAGTGAAATTTATAACCTAATGCATCTTTAATCATGTTGGCTACAACAGGTGCTGCACCGCCTAGTTGAGCATGACCAAAGTTATCACGTGTACCTTGTTCTGCAAGGAACTTACCGTCAGGGTAATGGATGCCTTCAGAAACAACGATAGTACAGAAGCCGTATTCTTTAACTTTCGCATCCACCTGTGCCATGAATTTATCCTGATTAAATTCGATTTCCGGAAACAGAATAACCACTGGAATGCCTTCGTCTTCAATTAAACCGCCCGCTGCTGCAATCCAGCCCGCATGACGACCCATCACTTCCAGTACGAAAATCTTGGTCGATGTTTTAGCCATTGAGCGAACATCGAAAGACGCTTCTAATGCAGAAACGGCGATGTATTTAGCAACTGAACCAAAACCCGGGCAGTTATCCGTGATCGGTAGATCGTTATCAACGGTTTTAGGTACGTGGATAGCTTGAACCGGAAAACCCATTTTTTCAGATAACTGAGATACTTTATAACAGGTGTCAGCAGAGTCGCCGCCGCCATTGTAGAAGAAGTAGCCAATGTTATGGGCTTTAAATACTTCGATTAAGCGTTCGTATTCGGCTTTATTATCTTCCAGACTTTTTAATTTAAAACGGCAAGAACCAAAACCACCGGATGGGGTTTGTTTAAGTGCTGCAATATCGTCAGCAGATTCAAGATTGGTATCAATTAAATCTTCTTCCAGTGCGCCGATAATACCGTTGCGACCGGCATAGACATTGGCAATTTTGTCTGAATGTTTACGTGCAGTTTCAATAACGCCACAAGCTGATGCGTTGATAACCGCAGTTACCCCGCCTGATTGTGCGTAGAATGCATTTTTAGCGCTCATTTGATTTCCTCATTAATATAATTCTTTTCGTATTTTCAGAATTTGGATACTTCTAAAAACCATGTAAATTTTGGGAAATAATAATGAAGCAAGCGGGGGAGCGGCACAAATTAAGCTTATTTATGTTGCCCCTAGTGGGTGTTATGAGGAAGGTGTATTAGATAATGGTTATATATTGGGAATGAAAATATGAATCGAGTGATTAATATACAAGCCGCCCTCGTTAGATTGCTTTGCTCGGGGATGGATTGCAGTTTTTTGCGCTCCGTCCCGAATGGCACTAAGTTAAGCGCCTTTAGCATGAGATAATATCGGCCAATCAAAGCCAATAAAAACGATATCTATGCTAAATCAAACGCCGCTTTTTCCCGGTTTTCACCTACAAACACTTCGC